>ENA-ORUX01000024-ORUX01000024.1-human-gut-metagenome-genome-assembly--contig:-NODE-24-length-161320-cov-37.608867_pt1 | contig 161320 bp, 139 predicted proteins | sample MGYA00242087_ERZ509225 | MGnify/ENA primary metagenome ERZ509225 (study PRJEB26280, sample SAMEA2338864) | human gut metagenome | biome: human gut; feature: human-associated habitat; material... | reverse complement strand
GATTTACACTCGGATATTTCTGATTAGTTTTGGTTGTTCTATGGTTATAAATACAGCCTTGGAACATCTTTACGCCTATCTCTTTATAAGAATCAGGAATAGTAACTTCTGTCAGTGAAGTACATCCCTGAAATGCACCAGAAGAAAAAGAAACAACATGGTCGGGAAGCACAAGAACAGACAGTTTTGCACAATCTAAAAACGCCTGGATTTTTACTGTCTGCAAAGCACTCAGGCCAGACATATCCAAGCTGGTTAATCCGCACCCGCTAAATGCCCCTTTACCGATGGTCTCTAAAGAAGTATTGAAACGGATGTCACTAAGCTGAGAACATTCTACAAAAGCATTCGTGCCAATCTCCTTCAATGATACAGGAAACGATATTTCCGTAAGTGACGAACACAACTTAAAAGCCTCCTCGCCTATTGTCTCTACCTTGTCACCAAAGGTAACAGACGACAGACTATAGCAGCTGTTAAACGCTCCGTCAGGCACAGATGTAACCTCTGCCGGAATAATAATTTTATCTATTGCAGCACAGTTATAAAAGACAGAATTGCCCATACTCTTCAGCGAGGTTGGCAAAACCACATTCTTCAGTTCTGTGCAACTTGAAAAGCCGGCACGTCCTATAGTTTCAAGACCATCAGGCATCACAACTTTTTCAAGAGAGGTACAATCTAGGAATGCGCCGGCGCCTATAGTCTTTACATTCTCTCCAATCACGATGCTCTTAACGTTCGTATTACCGTCAAAAGCATAATCTGCAATCTCATTAACACCTTTCAGATTTGCATCAGAATTCATGTCGATGTCTGTCTCATCCCCCTTCCAGCTCTCAAGCACAGTCTTGTCATCAGACAGTTTGTAAGATGTTTCGGGGTATCCTTGTGCAAAAACTGAAGATGCAGCACAAAGAAATATTGCCGCAAATGCACATCTACGCAAATTAAATCTCCTGATTCTTTTCTGTTCTAAAAAATAAGTAAATTTTTCCATACACTTTTTTATCTTTAGTTAAACAATTGACTGCAGAGCTTTATCGTAACCATTTTTCGAATTAACCCATATACTAATACCAGACTTGTTTTAAGAGGCATCAACAAAATTCCATTTTATAACAGCCATAAAAATACGGCTACATGACACACATCCGACAAATGTATCAAAAAAGGAAATAAGTTTCCAAATATATGACATTTTCTATATGAAACAAGATAATGTCACCATAAAAGACAATAAATTAACAATTATTTTGTAATTAAGTGGAGAAACGACGCTTCCTGTCAGCAATAAATGTCTTATGGAGACATCTATCTACAACGTTCGCAACCTTTATATAATAAAGGTATGACAAGCTATCTCCTGCCCCATCATTTTACAGACCAGCCAACGATAAAGATCAAAATCCGTTCATTAAAATAGCATATTATCGCTATCGTTTAATATAGGATGCAGCCCGGCATTATAAATTCAAAAAATGTTTTTTTGTTTTGCATTGCTCTCTCCTTTCATTATCTTTGCATAGTCAAAAAACAAGATAAACAAAGAAATTATGAAAGTAACTGGATTTTTAGACCACTGCAACATCAACGTAACGGACATCGAACGCAGCATTAAATTCTACGAAGAGGCTGTAGGACTGCACGTCAATTCACGTATGGAAGCGAAAGACGGCTCGTTTATTATAGTAAAACTTACAGACGACAAAGGCCTGTATGAACTTGAACTCACTTGGCTTAAAGACCATCCGCAGCCATACGAGCTGGGAGACAACGAGAGCCACATCTGTTTCAGAGTTGCAGAAGACTATAATGAGGTGTTTGAATTCCACAAGTCAAAAGGATGGGTTTGTTATGAAAACCATGACATGCATCTCTACTTCATCAACGACCCTGACGGATATTGGATCGAAATTCTACCGGTAAAGAATAAAAGCGACAAATAACATTTGCGACAGAATAACACAAAAATCTGCCAATGATATTTGCATAGTCTGCCTATACAAAAAAGTATTTTGCACATACTTTCACTAAAAACGCAGCCTTACGCAATGACGCATGATATTACTATGTCATACAAAATAAAAGAGGTAAAAGACGGCATATTGTCTTTTACCTCTTTTATATTATAGCATTCGCCAGAAATTACATTTCAGTTGCCTTCAGCTGTTCTGCAACCTCATCATTAATTTTCTTTGCGAAATCTTCCTTAGTCATTGTACCCTGGTCACCCTGTCCCTGCTTTCTTACAGCAACAGTGCCGTCAGCCTGCTCTTTCTCGCCTACAACAAGCATATAAGGAATACGCTTCATCTCGTTGTCGCGTATCTTACGTCCGATTTTCTCGTTGCGGTCATCAACAATTGTGCGCACTCCAACTGAATCGAAATACTTAGAAAGCTGAGCTGCATAATCGTTGAACTTCTCGCTGATAGGCAGAATTGCCACCTGATCAGGTGTCAGCCACAACGGGAAATGACCTGATGTATGCTCAATAAGCACAGCTGTGAAACGCTCGAGTGAACCAAACGGAGCACGATGAATCATCACAGGTGTCTTCTTCATGTTGTCATCGTCTGTATATTCAAGTTTGAAGCGCTCCGGCAGGTTATAGTCAACCTGGATTGTTCCGAGCTGCCAGCGACGGCCGATGGCGTCCTTAACCATAAAGTCGAGCTTAGGACCATAGAATGCAGCCTCGCCATACTCTATCTTGGCGTTCAGGCCTTTCTCCTTACATGCATCGATAATAGCCTGCTCTGATTCAGCCCAAACCTCGTCCGAGCCTATGTATTTCTCATGGTCGTTAGGATCGCGCAGAGAAATCTGAGCCTCAAAGTCAGTAAAGTTGAATATTGAGAACACCGTGTTAATGATATCCATTACTCGCAAGAACTCGTTCTTTACCTGGTCAGGACGGCAGAAGATGTGGGCATCATCCTGAGTGAACGAGCGTACACGTGTAAGTCCGTGGAGCTCACCGCTCTTTTCATAGCGGTAAACAGTGCCGAACTCAGCAATACGCAAAGGCAGGTCACGGTATGAACGCGGCTTCCATGCAAACACCTCGCAGTGGTGAGGGCAGTTCATCGGCTTCAGCATGTATTCCTCATCGTCCTCAGGAGTATGTATCGGCTGGAAAGAGTCCTTGCCGTAATGAGCATAGTGACCTGAAGTTACATAAAGATTCTTGCTTCCGATATGCGGAGTGATAACCTCCTGATAGCCGTAGCGCTTCTGTATACGGCGCAGCATATCCTGAAGGCGCAGGCGCAGCTCTGTTCCTGCAGGCAGCCAGATAGGCATACCCTTGCCCACACGCTCAGAGAACATAAACAGCTCCATCTCCTTACCTATCTTGCGGTGGTCACGTTTCTTGGCCTCCTCAAGCATAACGAGATACTCGTCGAGCATCTTTTTCTTCGGGAAAGAGATTCCGTATATACGCGTCATCTGCTCGCGCTTTGCGTCACCGCGCCAGAATGCTCCTGCAACGCTTGTTATCTTTATCGCCTTAATAGCGCCAGTGCTTACGATGTGCGGACCTTTACAAAGGTCTGTGAACTTACCCTGAGTGTAAGTTGTAATCTCACCGTCGGCAAGATCCTGCTCTATATGCTCGCACTTATAGTCCTGACCGTCGGCCTTAAACTCCTTCAAGGCGTCTGCCTTAGATATTTCTTTTCTTACAACCGGCTCGTCTTTTGAGGCCAGTTCCTTCATTTTCTTTTCTATCTTCTCGAAGTCGCCTTCCTTTATGACATCGCCTTCCTTCGGCATAACGTCATAGAAGAAACCGTTTTCTATAGCAGGACCAAAGCCAAACTGTATGCCTGGATACAACTCCTGAAGAGCCTCTGCCAGCAAATGGGCTGATGTATGCCAAAATGCATGCTTGCCTTCCTCGTCCTCCCATTTGTAAAGCTCTATCTTTGCATCCTCGTTAATAGGGCGATTAAGTTCCACTGTCTCACCGTTTACGCCGCAAGCCAACACGTTGCGCGCCAAAGCCGGCGATATGCTTTCTGCAATCTGAAGCCCCGTTACACCCTGTTCATACTCACGAACAGAACCGTCGGGAAATGTGATTTTTATCATAACAGCTTTTGTTTAAATCTATTTTGGGCACAAATTTAACCATTTATTTCTTGACATGATACATTTTATAGTAAAATTTTGCAAACCAGTGTATTTTTATCACGCATTTATAAATAAAATGTAGATGCATTAATGGTCATGCAATTTTCTTACAGACAAAAGCGTAGACATTAATAATATATATATTCACGCAGAAATGCATATACGGGCACTCTCCGTTATGCCTTGAAATAAAGCGGACGATATAATAATTTTCATAAAAAAGTATTCTTCGATTAAACCAAAAGCAGTTTTATCAGTCTTATAATTGTAAACGGATTAAGACTGCTGCTCTAAACGGCGTAAGGTACCAACCGCACAGAGTCAGTTGTATTCCAATAAATCAGAATAATAAACTTAAAAGTAGAAACTTATGAAAAAAATTATTATGTCTCTGGCCATAGCATTCATGGCAATAATGCCTACAATGGCACAGAACAACAAAGTTGAGAAGAAACAGCTTACACCGGAAGAGAGATTTGAGCGCAAGGCTAATGCTCTGTCTGACAAGATGATGCTTGACGACGCCACAAAGGCAAAGTTCGTACCGATGTATACAGAATACCTAAAGGAGCTTAAAGATGTATGCCCCAATAAAGAGGTTGCCAAGAAGCCTTGCTCAGAACTTACGGAAAAAGAAATTAGCGAACGTATAGAAAAGCGCTTTGACGCCAGACAGAAACGCCTTGACGTTGAAAAGAAATATTATAAGAAATTTAAGACTGTGCTAAACGCACGCCAGTTGCAGCAGGTGTTCTGTAAAAACGGAAAAGGCAAACGTGCCTGCGCAAAATTCTCACCCCGTATGAACTGTAAAAACAACAAAGCATTCAAGCGCGGCCCACAAAACATGCGTCAGTGCAAAGGCGTATGCCCGGGCAATCAGGCAAACTGCGCCGGCAAGGAATGTAATAACAAAGAATGTCCCAATAATAAATAACATTGTTGTATAATTCCCCTCATATTTTTATGTCTTAATAATTTATAAGGCTTAAAATATGAGGGATTTCTGTTTCCATAAGCTACATCTGCCTATGCCATAGGATTATGCTGCATATAAGATGTCTTGCATCATCAGATGCTTCTGTATTATTCCTGCGTATCTAAGCCACAGGCACTCTTACAAATTTGCGTTTAAGCCTTATTGCCTGCACTGTCTTTTGATTTATATTCATTATTACAGAAAAAAAAGACAAAAAAGAAGGAAAACCAGACTACCGACTGATAATTTTTTATACCTTTGCAGTATAACATGATCGCAGACAACACCTTATGGACTATTCTATATACAGTTTTTCATTATGCATAGCCCTGCCGTTGATGATATTCTTCGGCTTTTATTTTTTATTGGCGCACACGCCCGACAAGGCTATCTTCAGCAATTATATACGTTCACGGCGCATCATGGGCATAGCCATGCTGCTGCTCTCCGCCAACTATTCTGTACATTTCTTTTACGGCATAAGGTTTAAGAATGTCAATGCCGCCATACTGATGAACCTCTCAACCTATTTTCTGTGCTACTGGCTCTTCAGTTCGGCACTCACCACTCTGCTCGACCGCTTCTACATCACACGCCGCCGACTGCTCACCCACATCTGTCTCTGGCTGCTGTTCTCCGTGCTTTCGGCCATTGTTCTGCTTATGCTGTCCGAGGGCATAGCCCAAAAGACCGGACTGCTTATCATGGCCACATGGCTCGTGATCTACGGCTTGACTCTTGCCCGCAGGCTCGTCCTGGCATACCGCAGGGCGGTAAAGATTTTCGACGACACTCATTCCGACAACATCGGGGCCTACATACGCTGGCTCTCCGTCTTCACCTATTGGGCCGTCGTGTTTGGCGTTGGCTGCGGCCTGCTCACGTTCCTGCCCGACAAATACATCTATGTGTGGATACTTTCGTCGATACCTTTCTACATTTACCTGTTCCACTGTTACCATAACTACATGCTCTTCTATGAGAAGGTTGAGAATGTCATGGAGAGCGAGATTGCTTCTGAAGACGACATTATGTGCGATGCCGACGCCGGTGAAATCTGCAGCGACGACTTGCCTACGTGCCATACCGATATTGCAGATAATATAAAGAAATGGATTGAGAATGAAGGCTATCTCATACAGGGACTTACGATAAAGGAACTTGCCGAAACCCTGCACACCAACCGCACCTATCTCTCTGTCTATATCAACACATCGCTCAACACAACCTTCCGCGACTGGATAACACAACTGCGCATAGACTATGCAAAGCAAAGAATGGCCAACCATCCCGACCAAAAAATCACCGAGATAGCCGAAGCCTCAGGCTTCCTCTCGCAGAGCCACTTTATGAAGACTTTTAAAGACAAGGAAGGATGCTCACCAGCAAAATGGAGAAAGACCAAGAATAATTCATAATTCACAATTATTTCCAATCACCACAAGTAGCATATCCGCCAGAGCATTAGCCTTATTGCTTCTCTACAATAGGCATATACCAACAAGACTAATGTGCCGGCTGATTTGAACGAGTTGTTGAGCGTAGCGAAAATCTTGCCACACAGCTTATGTAGAAACTAAGCTAATGTGCCGGCTGATTTGTAATCTGCCGGAATAGAATATAAGTTTTTTTTCAATCCGATTACTTCCTATTTTTTTTGATTAATAGGTATGAGTCTCGGATCGCAGATCCTTATATTCGATGCTGTCGGATAGCATATCCGACAGAACATTTGTCTTGCTGCTTCCCTACAATTCTCGGTATGTAGAAACAAGAAGCATCACCACTTCGGGTGATTTTTCTCGTGCCTTTGCATCCGTGGGTGTGCCACCCACGGTTATGGAAGTGTAGCCCTTCGGGCATCTCTTACCAAATGTGTCGGTTGATTTGTAAACCGACAGAACATTTGTCTTACTGTTTTTTAAAACCGACGATTATTGGATTGCAAAAAAAACTCTATGGTTTCCGGTCAGAAAACAGGCCGTTTATCACACAAAAGCGGCCGAGTTACGATGCAAAAACATATCACTAACAGTCTGAAACAAATACCAAGCCGGAGAGTTAACAATCATCAGCATTACAATACAAATATATCAAATCAATAACACAAACAGCCATAAAAGTTACGATTTTTACGGCTATAAAACTACTCTTTCTCCAGAAGGAACATAAATGGTATAAAAAGGCGCTTTGCCCAGTCGGTCTCAGTATGAGCCATGCCTGCATAATAATTTGTTGTCCAATAAGGCACATGCCACCCTTTTCTGCGCAAGACATCGTCTATTTTCTGCTGATAAGGGGCATAATATGAGTCAAGAGTCTTGTCTCCATAATCTATGTATATCTTCGACCTGTTGGCCTCGGGCAGCTTTTCTTCAAGATATCTGCAAAATGCCGGAGCCGCAATCTCCGTATTACGGATGTTCATCAGTTTTGAGGTTACCATGAGCGTGTGCATCGAAAGACAAGCTGCACCGCCAAACACATCGGGGTATTCGCACAAGCCGTAGAGAGAAATCAGTCCGCCCATGCTTGACCCCATAAAAAAGGTGTGTTCACGGCCTTTATTTGTAGAGAAATTCTTGTCTATATATGGTTTCAGCTCATTTACGATGAACTTCAGATAGCTGTCTGCATTCATCCTCGAGGCGTCAAGTTCTTTGTCGAACTCACAAAATTCTGCTTCAGACATATAGTTAAGCGTCTTCTGCGGAAAATAATCATGAAATCTGCTTTCAGCAATATTCCACACTCCTACAACTATGCAATCTCGTATTTTGCCTTCAGCCATCAATGCCGAGACGTTCTCGTCAACCTTCCATTCCTGATGATTCCACGTTGTCTCCGCATCAAAAAGCATCTGCCCGTCGTGCATATACACAACATCGTATTTTTTCTGTGAAGAATAATTCTCAGGAACCCACACATAAACGTTTCTTGCCTGAATAAGTGAAGTGGGAAAATTCTTATACTCGTATAACTTTCCTCCGGAAACGCCGGCATCGGCCACAACTATGCCATCGCCTGCCGCATTGGCGCACAGCATTTTTGTCAACAACAAAGCAATAAAAAGTTTTTTCATAATCTATATTTCATTCACTAAAAAACAATAGTTCCATGCAGACAATCGGATAAGGCAATAAAGCCATACGGACATGAGTCCGCCGCAACGAATTGCAAAATATACGATAACGAATCATCATGTTTTTCATCTGCGGCATCAAAGCGGCAGTATTATCATATAAGACATTTTAAGGGCAAGCCTCGCGAGCAAGGCCGCATCACTTCTTATTGCTGTATTTCTTTATGATACTATATGCATTATACAGGCCTAATTCGCCCGCCTTGCTAAGGTCGCGTATGCCCTCTTCGGTTTTCTTCAGGTTAATGTTTGCAATGCCCCGGTTATAATATGCCTCAGCAAAATTAGGATCAAGCTCAATGGCCTTTGTATAGTCAGCAACAGCCTTAACATAGTCTTTACTTACAGCATGCAGATTGCCGCGGTCGTAATATACATAGGGATTGTGCGGGCTCAGGCTTATCGCCTTGTCGAGGTCGGCCATGGCATTCAGCGTCAGCAGTCCGACATCCTTACCTTGCGATGCCTCAAACTCGTTCATGCGGGCCTGACACACCGCACGTTGCCAATAAGCCATGGCAGATGTGCTGTCGGTAGTGATATAAACAGTCAGGTCGCTTATAGCATCGGCATAATTCTGCACCACGGTATTTGCCACGGCACGCTGAATAAGAAGTCCCTTCTCCTTAGCAATGTTACGTGACGCGCCGATAGCCGCCGACAACGAGTCGATTACAGCAAACACGGCCTTGTTCTCGTCTTCGGTAAGAGTCTTTACATCACAGCGCACATACAACTTGCGCAAAGGCTTCTGCCTGAGGTTGAACTGCTCCACATCGCGGTCGTATGCCTGATAAGACTTTACGCCGTTGTCATACTGGCTGAACGACAGCTGGAACATTGGCAGGAACACGGCGTCAATCTTACGGTTCTGCACACGTCCGCGGTATGACGAAGAGTATTCATGAGTAACGGCATTGTCGTCTGCCACGACAAGCTGGTTATACTTGTCGAAATCAATCTCGCTCTTCTTGCGCACCTCGTGCTTTTTCTTCTTGCTCCAGCGCGGCTGAACACCATAATGCTTGTTCATCTGCGCCTTGAATATGCGGAACTCGTCAAGTTCGGCCTTGGCCGTCATGCCAAGTTTACGGTAGCATCTTGCACGGCTGTTAAGACCAACCCAGAAATTAGGATACTGGTTGATGATAGTGGTATAGTCGCGTATGGCTCCCCGTATGTTTCCTGTGCGCTCGAGCAATATGGCGCGGTTGTAAATGGCCATCACATTGTTGGGCTCCATGCTTATAACATAGTCGAAGTCTTCAATGGCCCTGTTGTCATCACCTACCATCACACGCAGCTGGCCACGGTTGTAATGGGCAAGAAAGTTGTTAGGATCAATCTCTATGGCCTTGTCGTAGTCAGCCATGGCACCTCGCAGATTATTATAGTTATAACGGGCCAAGGCACGATTAACATAATTGTTGGCCGTATTGGGCTTAAGATGTATGGCCTTGGACAGCTGTGCGTCGGCGTCTTTCCATTTCTGCTGCGAAAGACTTATCATGGCACGCATTGTCCATGCGTCGCCGTCGTAAGGGTCAAGTTCAAGACTCTTGTCAAGATATTTGGCACAGCCCACGGTGTCTTTCTGCTGGAGGCAGACCTCGGCCTTAAGTGAATACGTCTTCGAATAATTCTTCCACATATTCATCATCGAGTCGAGATCGGCGTTAGCCTTGTCGTAGTCCTTCTCCTCTATCCTGCACAACACACGATTATACCACAAATTCTTGCTGTAAGGATTAAATTCGAGCGTCTTGTCATAGTCGGATATTGCCTCGCTAAACCTGTTTTGCTTGATAAAGCACAAGCCTCTGAGTTCGTAGATGTCAGACACATAAGGATTTATCCTAATGGCCTCAGTACAGTCTTTTTCCGCACCGACATAGTCATCAAGATAAAACTTTGCCACAGCCCTGAAAAACCACGGCTCATAAAGATAAGGCTTAGAAAGGATGGCCTGATTAAAGTATTGTATGGAGAGAACGTAATCCTCGTAATAAAGCGCGCTCCTGCCGACATCAATGAGCCGGTCGGTACGAAACTGTGCCGACGCTCCTACAGATGCCAATAATAGCAGCAGCGATATTACGAACTTACGCATAACAACCTTTCAGAATAAACTACAAATACCTACAAGCCAAAAAATCAGACGAAAAGCCGGAAGGGCTTATCGTCTGGCAACCTTAGTGCGATAGCTGCAGCGGAAACGTCCCTGCAGAATAGCCTTCAGCTTGCTCTTTATCAGCTGACGGCGCAAAGGCGACACACGGTCGATAAACATCTTTGCGTCGAGATGATCAAACTCGTGCTGCATAACACGGGCCAGGTAACCCTCAACCCACTCGTCGTGCTCATTGAAGTCGGCATCCATATACTTAACATGTATGCGTGTTGCACGCTTTACGCTCTCATGGATGCCAGGGATTGAGAGGCAGCCCTCTTCCATTGAAACGACCTCGTTGTCGTCAACCTCAACAATATGGGGGTTGATGTAAGCACGGCGGAAGTCCTTGTATTCAGGATATTCTTCCGACAACACGTCAAGGTCGATAACAGCCAGACGTATATTAAGTCCCACCTGAGGAGCAGCCAGTCCGACACCGTCTGACTCGGTAAGCGTCTCGAACATATTGTCTATGAGCTCCTTCAAGCCCGGATAATCAGCATTAATATCCTGTGACTCCTTACGCAGCACAGGATGTCCGTAAATATATATAGGTAATATCATTATCTTCTTCTAACAGATTCTAAATAGCTTTGCAATATTATCGTGGCACTTATCTCGTCGACAAGCGCCTTGTTCTGCCGTGCTTTTTTATGCAGACCGCCGTCAATCATCGCCCTGTGAGCCAGCACGGAAGTAAAACGTTCATCATAAAATTCAATCGGGATTTCAGGATAAGCCTTGCGCCAGCGGTTTACAAACTGTACCACTCTTGCCATATTCTCACTTGGCCTTCCGTCCGGTTGCTTAGGCTCACCTATTACAATCCGCTCTACGGGTTCTTTTTTAATATAATCCGTCAAAAAGCTGAACAGTTCAGACGTGGCAACTGTTACCAGTCCGCCAGCTATAATCTGAGCCGGATCGGTAACAGCCAGTCCTGTCCGTTTCTTGCCGTAATCAATCGACAGTATACGGGCCACAATTATTTCTGATTAAACAGTAACCATGCGTCAGGATACTCAGAACGCAATTCGTTACGGCTACGCACAGCGTCGGTCTTGATGTCGAACGTACCGGCAACGACACGATACATCTGATTTGAAGAATTGTATGCGATCTGTGCATCATAGCCACGGCTCTTCAGCGTGCTCTGCAATCCTTCAGCATTAGCCTGTACAGAGAAAGAACCTACAACGACGCTGAAGTTTTTAAGTCCTGCACCGCTGACAACAGACAGGCTCTCCTGACGTACAGGCACATTGTCTACATTGTCAACAACAACCGTTTCTGTTGCAGGCTTCTCAACAACCGGAGTAACAACAGCTATCTCCTCGCTGCCTTGATTCTGAACTGCAGTCTGCTCTTCCTGAGCCTTAGCTTTCTCATAAGCTTTTCTGTAAGCGCTCTCTGATGATTTACAACCAGTGAATGCCAACGCCACACAAAGGCCGGCGCACAATACAGTGTACTTTTTCATAATTTCCCTTATCTTATTATTTAGAAATTAAACATATTTTCTACGTAATATTGTGCGAAATTACACAAAAACAGCCAAAAACTCTGACAAACCGCACATAAAGTTTGTTAAATAAAAGAAATACGCCCTTTCAGACAAAAAAAACCGGTAAAAACGTTGGTATTTAAGAAATAATCATTAAATTTGCTTACGAACAAAATCAAAGCACCAACGGCAGAAAAGCCTAAACAAAGACGACTGCCCACATGCCGAGAGAAATAAAATTATTATTCACATAATTAAAAATCAAAATTTATGAAAACACTAGGTTACATCGGCGCATTCTTAGGAGGCGCAATCGCCGGAGCTGCAGTAGGTCTGCTTCTGGCACCCGAAAGAGGAAAAGACACTCGCGAGAAAATAACTGACGCAATTGACGATTTCTGCCAAAAGCACAATATCAAGCTGAGCCGCAAAGAAATGAGCGACCTCGCATCAGATATTAAAGACGCAGCTGAGGCTGAAGAAGTTTAACAAACAGCTGACAAATGTTCTCAAGCGATAAAAACATTGAAACAATAGGCCAACTGGTAGAGTTGGTGAAACATCGCATCGGGCTTCAGGGTGAATACCTGAAGCTCGAAATTACAGAAAAGACAGTGAGGCTGATTACTGCCATACTGCTCTTTACGCTGTTTTCGCTGATACTCATCGCAATACTCATATATGTGTCGTTTGCCATCGTATTTGCAATGGCGCCGTCTATGGGCTTCCCTGCAGCATTCGGAATAATGGCATCGTTCTACATATTAATCTTTGTATTGCTGACAATTTTCAGAAAAAGCCTAATAGAGAAACCGCTCGTAAGATTCATAACCAGTCTGTTAACAGAATAAGCACATGGACAACGCCACAAAACCACAGACATACAACAGCATAAGCGAAATAAGAGAACGCAAAGAGGCCATTCTTGCTGAAATGAGAAAAGACAATGCCGACATTGGCAAAAAATGGAAAAGCTTGTTTCAGAAATCACCAGAAAGAAAGAAGGGCATCACCGTGGCGTCTGTAATAAGCACAGGTACGGGTCTTATCGACGGTTTCTTGTTCGTATGGAAGATATACCGTAAATTCAAGAAACGGTAACATATCTGACAGTATCATTTTCACACAACGGTCATCCTGCATATCTGTTTCGTACAGAATATGCAGCAATGTGTGCAAACCGTTTTTATGCAAGCACCGGCACAAAAACCAAGGATTTAAGTATGTATTTACATACGACACCAGATATTAAGCCACAACCGGCCATTATGCCATATACGGCTTAATCACGCAAGCAAGCCGACATCTTCTGCCGTCTTTTTGTTTTCTATTGTGTCTTTTTCCGTTTTTTCCTGATGCCACCCACTATTCCTGCAAAAAATCTAATGAAAATCAGCTCAATATAAAACAAAATTAAGACCGAATCCTAAACCGATTTGGGTCCAAAAAGGAAAGACACAATACGCAAACAATAAATCCATGCAGAAATCATACTCATGACAACGCCATGACAACGTCCGGCTAACCATCAAAATATTTAAGTTTCGTCTGACTGCATACACAAAGAAAAGAACATTGAACATAAAAAATTTAAGCCAGCACCGGCCTGCTTATAACACGCAAAAAGCACGCCTCTACTGACTTAAACCCATGTCCCTAAAACTTACGGACACAAAAAAAAGGAGTACCGCTGTACTCCAACCTTGTTAACCTTAAATCTAATACTATTAAAAACACGATGCAAAGGTATGCATTAAATCCCATACTTCCAAATATCAGTGTAAAAAATACATCCTATTTATACACTTTTAACACTTTAAGCCCATTTTAGGGGCTAAATCTCAATAATCTGACCATCGTAAGCCAAATTTATATCTTCAGGCAATATGCCGTTAGTCTCACTATGCAGGCCGATATCATGCCCCATATGCGTAAAATATGTATGTTCAGCACCTACCCTTCTTGCAAAGGCAATTGCGTCTGCAACAGTCTGATGGGAATGATGTTCGGGGGCAAAGCGCAGCGCATTGACAACAAGCGTCGTTACCCCGCTGAAATAAGAAAATTCGCTCTCGCTGATTGTCTTCATGTCTGTTATGTAAAGCAGGCGGCCTATTCTGTATCCAAGAATTGGCATCTTGTCGTGCATCACCTTTACAGGCATAATATCAAAATCTCCAATGCGCAATGACTCATGGGGCTCTATTATGTTGAGATTAATCTTCGGCACACCAGGATATTTGTTTTCATCAAAACAATAAGGCATTGTATGCATCAGTCCGTCGGCGGTATGCTTATCGGAATAGACATTAACCTCTCCGAACTGGCAGAACGGGCGGAGATCATCTAATCCGCCAACATGGTCATAATGAATATGGGTCAGCAATACGGCATCAATCTTTCTGAACTCAAGTCCAAGCATCTGTTCCCTGAAGTCAGGGCCACAGTCGATAACAACTCTTGTATTGTCCGTTTCAATCATGGCAGACGCCCTCAGGCGCTTGTCATGCGGATCATTGCTCGTACAGACCTTGCACTTGCAGCCTATAGTCGGCACTCCAACCGAAGTGCCCGTTCCAAGAAAAGTGAGTTTCATTGTCAGATTATATTCACTTCTGGAACAATATCAATGCCAAACTTGTCCTTCACGTCACGCTTTATGGCATCACAGAGTGCAACAATATCCTTACCCTCGGCACCGCCTCTGTTGACAAGCACCAGCGCCTGACGCGAATGAACGCCCGCCTTACCGAGAGACTTGCCCTTCCAGCCGCATTGGTCAATCATCCATCCGGCAGGAATTTTCTCATTATTATCATCAACGCTATAATGAGGCACATTGCCAAACCTGGCCACAAGTTCCTCATATTTTGCTTTCGGTACAACAGGATTCATAAAGAAACTTCCGGCATTGCCTTCAACCTTAGGATCAGGAAGTTTCTCGTTACGTATGTCTATTATCACGTTGCGGAGCTGCTCTGCCGTAGGAACCTTTATGTTGCGCTTCTCGAGTTCAGCCCTTATATTGCCATAATCAAGGCATGGACAGAACACTTCTGAAAGTTTGTAGGTTACATATGTTATCACGAAGCGATTGCGCCACTCGCCCTTAAACTTGCTCTTGCGGTAAGCATATTCACATTCTTCGTTTGTAAACTCACACATCTTTCCGGTCTGCAGGTCCACGGCCTCAACCTTCAATATTATGTCCTTAGCCTCAGCTCCATAAGCGCCTATGTTCTGCACGGCAGACGCGCCTACATCACCGGGAATAAGCGAAAGATTCTCTGCTCCGTACATACGGTTGGACACGCAAAGGCTCACTATGTCGTCCCACACCTCTCCGCTGCCGCAACGCAACATTATGCCTTCGTCCGTCTGGACGGCGACATGGCCCTTTATAGCCGAATGCAGCACTGTGCCTTCATAATCGGCCGTAAATAATATATTGCTGCCGCCACCAAGCACCAGCAACGGCTTGTCAGCGTCTGTAAGCGAATTTACGATCTGCAACAATTCGTCTACACTCTCAAACTCTATAAAACGGCGACACTTTACATCTATACCGAATGTATTGTGCTCCTTGAGATTAAAATCGTAAAAATCTTTCACTTAAATCTTAATTTTAAAATCCTACAACAAAAATATCCGGCATGACAAAACTTGTCTTATTCAGACAGCTTTGTCAGTTTCCAGTTTCCTCCAATACGCTTGAACGTCAGCTGCATTTCCATACCGTTGGCTATTCCGCGCATAACAAAAATCTTCTGGCGTCCCTCGGTATATTTCTGTCCATACATTATATTGTAAATGAAGTCGGCAGGGAGTTCCGGCGCAAAGGCCGGCCATGTGCCCGGATCAATCTCGCCTGTCATTGTGCTGAAATCATCGTCAGGGTCAGGTCCGGTAAAAACAACAGGATTGTTCAGGCTCTCAACCTGGAAAGCAGAGTCGGTGACAAAACGCTGATAAAATGCGAGGAATGAGGCATTTGTGTTCTGATACATGGCGTTGGTCTGAATAGACTCAAGCATCCATTGGCCGTTTTGTCTTTCAAACATGTACTTTTTCACTTTTTTCCTTTTCAAGTACACTTTTTCTACCACGACATTGTTTATCGACGTATCTTTAACAACGTTCATCTGCCGCGTATTGTCGAAGATAAGCGTATAATAACCCTGATTCATGAAGAAGTGCTCCATTTTCCATTTTGACTTCTGAATATAGGACACTTTCTTTCCGTCTACAACCTTCAATGGGAAAACAATACGCTTCATCTGCAACTTGCGGTTTGCCGCAAAGTTAAAAATAAAGTCGTCAAACAATTCGTCGGCGGCCTTAGGCATCTGCTGCTCAGAAATCAGCTGATCCATGGTGTCTACTGCCGTAGTGTCGGGAACAGAATCAACAACAAGTGTGTCTGCCGCAGGCTTCTTGTCCGTACATCCCGTTGTCCACATCATTGTAGAAACACAGAATGCACAAATTACAAAGACTGATACAACCCCTTTTTTCATAATTTTACTACTCCTTTCGTAAGTAACAATCTCTCAAAATTTGCGCAAAAGTACAACTTTATTTTGATTTATGACATTATTCAATGTAAAAATGTTACCTTTGCAGCAATATTTTAATACGCATATAAATTTATCGTTAACATGATACTCGACAAAATTGAGAAACTTCTTGAAGAAGTAAAAGGTCTTACGGCCTCTAATGCCGAAGAGATTGAGGCAATGAGACTGAAATACCTTAGCAAGAAAGGCGAAATTAATGCCCTTATGGCCGACTTCCGCAATGTGCCGGCAGAACAGAAAAAAGAGGTCGGAATAAAAATCAACGAACTTAAGCAAACTGCACTTGAGCGCATCAACTCGCTTAGAGAACAGTTTGAGACTGCCGAAGCTCAGGACGACGACCTCGACCTTACACGCACGGCTTATCCGATAGAGCTGGGCACACGCCACCCGCTCACCATCGTAAAGAATGAGATCATCAACATCTTCTCACGCATGGGCTTCACCCTTGCCGACGGTCCTGAGGTTGAAGACGACCTTCACGTGTTCACAAAGATGAACTTTGCTGCCGACCATCCGGCACGCGACATGCAGGACACATTCTTCGTAGAATCTAATCCGGATGACGTAACAAAGAACATTCTGCTCAGAAGCCATACCAGCTCTGTACAGGCACGCGTGATGGAGACAACACAGCCGCCTATCAGAATTATCTGTCCGGGACGCGTTTACCGCAATGAGGCAATCACTGCGCGCGCCCACTGCTTCTTCCATCAGATTGAAGGTCTCTACATAGACAAGAACGTGTCGTTCACCGACCTTAAGCAGGTGCTGCTGACATTTGCACGCGAGCTGTTCGGTCCAGACACAAAAATACGCCTGCGCCCAAGCTACTTCCCGTTCACAGAGCCTAGTGCCGAGATGGACATATCATGTCACATATGCGGCGGCAAGGGATGCGGATTCTGCAAACACACAGGATGGGTGGAAATCCTTGGATGCGGAATGGTAGACCCCAACGTGCTTGAGCTGTGCGGCATAGACAGCAAAGTGTACAGCGGTTATGCCTTTGGACTCGGTGTGGAGCGCATAACCAACCTGAAATATCAGGTGTCAGACCTCCGCATGTTCTCTGAAAACGATGTAAGATTCTTAAGAGAATTTGAATCGGCCAACTGATAGAATATAACGACATTTCAAGGAGGTGAAAAGTAAAAACGACTTTCACCTCCTTCGTTTTTATCCCTTTATGCCTGTCGGGCAGATGCCATAAACCCTTAAATCAGTTATCAACATGAAAGAGCGCCTTTTCACACGCAGTTATATGTTCATCCTGGCAGCCAACTTCCTTCTGTTCTTCGGCTTCTGGCTGCTAATACCTATTCTTCCGTTTTATCTCAAAGAAACATACAGCTGCCCTGAAGCCATGCTTGGTGCCATACTATGCTGCTACACGGTCAGCGGCCTGTGCGTCCGCCCGTTCTCGGGCTTTCTGATGGACAAGTTTCCGCGCAAGCCTATCTACATTCTCTGCTATTTTGTCTGCGCCTCAATATTCCTCGGCTACATGACGGCAGGAGTGCTTACATGGTTCATCGTGCTGCGCGCTCTCCACGGCATAGCCTTCAGCAGCGTAACCGTAGGAGGCAATACGCTCTGCGTTGACATAACGCCCAGCAGCAGGCGCGGCGAAGCCCTGGGGTATTACGGACTGACCAATAACACGGCAATGGCTCTTGGCCCTATGACCGGTCTATTCATGCACGACCACGTTAGCTATGAGGGCATCTTCATCACAGGCATGCTGTTCAGCTTGGTCGGACTGCTATGCGCAATATGCGTAAAGGCACGCACTCCGGAATCGATAAAAAACAGGCAACAGGAAAAACAACAGACAGAAACAGCTACCACAAACAGCAAGCTCTCGCTCGACCGCTTTATCCTTATAAAAGGCATACCCGTAAGCATAGCCTTGCTGATGCTGTCGATACCTTATGGTGCCACAACCAACTTCGTTGCAATGTATGCCCGCGAAATTCATCTCGATGTGCCTTCGGGCTTCTTCTTTACACTCATGGCCGTAGGCATGGGAGCATCGCGCCTTGTTGCAGGCAAGAAAGTTGACCAAGGCTACATCACACAGTGCATACACGTGGGGCTCTACCCTGTCATCCTTGCCTTCTTCATGCTAAGCATGTGCCGCTTCATTGCTCCAGAGAGCATGAACGCAGCCGAATGGATTTTCTTTACCGTGCCGCTGCTTCTCGGCATAGGGTTCGGCATTATCTTCCCGGCAATGAACACGCTCTACATCAACCTTGCACCCAACAACCAGCGCGCCACGGCCACAAGCACTTATCTTACGGCATGGGACGTAGGCATTGGTATCGGTATATTAAGCAGTGGAGTAATAGCCCAGCACTTCACATTTTATATGGTATATCTTATAGGTTCTGTTCTATGCACTGTCTCACTGATATTCTTTGTATGCAAAGTTACGCCACATTACAACAAAAATAAGCTGAGATAACACTGATTTTACGCTTTCATCAGAAAGCTGTATAAATGAATGGGAAAAACGTAAAAAAGCGCATTTAAAGTAGATTCATTTTTATATTGCAAAGAGATAGTTTCTGCAATGTAAAAGACAATAATAATGCAGTATATATAGAAAGGCAAAGGGATTAAAGTCATCACAAAAGGAATGGCTTTAACCCCGACTATTATCAAAAGCTCTTTTAACAGCGAAAAATGCCGAAAAGGCTATCTGTATACAAAATAGCTGCAGTTTTTTCCTTGCGCATATTTCTCGAACAGTCTTACAAGAAATTCGGCGTTGGCCCTTACATTATCTTCATTACCGTCGTATCCGTTGATAAGCACCAGCACATTTTTAGTGGACATCTCCATCTTTGTGCGCTCGTTGTCGCTTGTAGGAGTGCCCACACCTCCTGCAGCATCACGATACACGGGCAGTCCGGCTATGTTGAGCATTCCACGGCCTATACCCTCATAAGGTTCGCCTTCACGCCCTACACCGAGCGTGAGCGTGTCGCCGACAAACTTGTCTGCGTCAAAGCCACCGATGCTGTAGCCATAGGCAATGCTTGCAAGATTTACAAGGTCTACCAACGTGTCAATCTGATACAGAGCCTTGCCCTGAAGCATCCGTCTTATCAGAGCCTCCGAAGCCGGACGATAGCGGCTGGGATCCTTGCCGCAGACACGATAAACGCGGCGTGTGGCCTCAATTCCGGATATATGCTTTATTGTCTCCGTGGTGTATCCGGCACGATACTTTGCCCCACACTCTTCTATTTCTTTCCAAAGGTCCTCGTTATATTTCGTGTTTACGACCTCTGCGCTAACTGCCGCACCTACAAAGCCTGGGCAGACGCTCTCTATCTCTTCTGAAACCAATACTTTCATCTTCAGTTATTTTTATACTTCAGTCAATTGTCAAACTTAATTATCGCTATGCTTTAATCCTGTCAGGAATGCCCCAGTCAAGACGTTATGACAACATTTTAACCGCGCACAACCTTTCATCATCGCTAAACGTGGCACATCCTTACAGACAAAGAACAAGTAACTAAGTCCATTATTCTATCATCTTAAGGAACGTCTCTTCGTCCACAATCTGTATGCCAAGCTTTTCGGCTTTCTGCAGTTTTGCCGGTCCCATGTTCTCACCTGCTAATATAAACGATGTCTTGCCGCTTATGCTGCCTACATTCTTACCACCGTTCTGCTCTATCATCTGTTTATATTCGTCGCGGCTATGATGCGCAAACACGCCACTTATAACAATGCTTTTTCCGGCCAATTTGTCGGTAGCCGACGACATCTGCTCTTCGCTCAGCGCCATCTGCAGCCCGTATCCGCGCAAGCGCTCTACTATCTGCATCGTTACAGGGTTTCTGAAATAGGTCATAACGCTCTTGGCTATAACCTCGCCTACACCCTCCACCTCTAAAAGGTCTTGCAGGCTTGCCGCGGCAAGAGCATCTATAGTCTTGAAATGGCGGGCAAGCAGGCGTGCCGTTGTCTCGCCTACAAATCTTATTCCGAGCGCAAAGACCACACGTTCAAACGGCACTTGCTTAGATGCCTCAATGCCGTTTACAATCTTTTCGGCCGACTTCTGACGGCTGCCGTCGCCGTTTATCTGCTGCACTTCAATGTCATACAGGTCGGCAACATTACGAACAAGTCCATGTCTGTAGAAATCGTCAACGGTCTCAGGTCCAATACTGTCTATGTTCATTGCCTTACGCGAAATAAAATGCTCAATGCGCCCCTTTATCTGAGGAGGACATCCGGCATCGTTAGGACAATAATATGCGGCTTCGCCCTCATACCTTACCAACTTGGCTCCACACTCAGGACAGTGGGTTACAAATGTCACTGGCTGGGCTATAATCGGGCGCTGCTCAATGTCAACGCCGACAATCTTAGGAATAATCTCGCCACCTTTTTCAACATACACATAATCACCTATATGCAGGTCAAGGCTGCGTATAAAGTCTTCGTTGTTGAGCGTAGCACGCCTTACGGTTGTTCCGGCCAGTTGAACCGGCTCCATATTGGCTACAGGAGTAACAGCTCCGGTGCGCCCCACCTGAAATGTCACTTCATTAAGACGTGTGCATGCTCTTTCGGCCTTAAATTTATAGGCTATGGCCCAGCGCGGATTCTTTGCAGTATAGCCAAGAGCTCTCTGTTGTCTGAGTGAGTTCACCTTCAGCACAATGCCGTCTGTTGCCACAGGCAGGTTTTTACGCTCTGCATCCCAATAGTCAATAAAATCATAAATCTCCTGCAGCGTCTTCACCTTACGCATTCCTTCACTTATCTTAAAGCCCCACTCACGTGCCTTTTCAAGATTCTCATAATGGCCGTCGCCGGGCAGTCCGTCGCCAAGCAGATAATAGAGGTATGCATCGAGGTTGCGACTCGCCACCAAAGCAGAGTTCTGACTCTTAAGCGTTCCGCTTGCCGCATTACGCGGATTGGCAAACAGAGGTTCTTCGGCAGCCTCACGTTCCTGATTAAGTCTTTCAAACACGTTCCAAGGCATAAGAATTTCGCCCCTTATCTCAAACTCCTTAGGCCAGTCGCCATCTTTCAGCACCAGCGGTATCGACCTTATCGTCTTTACGTTGGCCGTCACATCGTCGCCATGAACGCCGTCGCCACGCGTCACACCTCTAACCAGTTTGCCGTCTTCATAGGTAAGAGATATAGACAAACCGTCATATTTCAGTTCACAGCATATTTCAAAGTCTTCACCGTTAAGCCCTTTCTTAACGCTGTTATAGAAGTCGGCCACTTCCTCCTGGCTGTATGTGTTAGCCAGCGACAGCATTGGATATTTATGCGTAACCTGCGTAAACTCCTGATTAATGTCGCTGCCCACCCGTTGTGTAGGCGAATTGGGGTCGAACATGTCCTCATGACGTGCCTCCAGTTCCTGCAGTTCCTTCATCATGAAGTCAAACTCCTGGTCGCTTATTTCAGGTTGGTTAAGCACATAATACTTATAATTATGTTCATGCAGTTCCTTTCTGAGCTGCAATATTCTCTGTCTTTCGTCTGTCATAAACTTAAATATATTCTAAAAACAATGCAACGCAAACCGACAACAGCCATTATCGTGCTTGCTTATATATAGCCGCATATATCTTATGCAAAGATTATGCAAGTGAGAGCAAAGGCACCATGCTCGCTTGGATGACTATGCCGAGCGCAGTTATATCTTATGCAAAGATAATGCAAATTTTCGCAAAACAGCAATGTGACAATAATCTTAAATTTAAAGTAAATAAAATATTCTAAAAACAAATCTTTTCATATAATAAGGAATATATTAAAGAAAACACATTAATATATCATTATATTTATAGCTAAATTATGTAAAAATTGAATTCATGTTTTGGTTATTATGAAAAAAATTACGACTTTTGCGAGAAAGTTTAATTTAAAAAAGAATATATATGAATTGAAAATATGACTTTGTCCAAAATTTTGGACAAAGTCATAAGTAACCAGCATCTTCATTTATACAAAATATTTTATAGTGCCTCCGTATCTTATTTTCTGATAATAATACGTCCTCCGTTTTCGCCAAATAAAGAGCATCCAATAACTTTTATTGAAGCAGGAAGGCTTAATGTCAAGAATTCTTTACAAGCATTAAACGCAAATGAACATATTGTTATGACACCATCAGGAACATAATAATAATTTCTGTCAAACAACTGATTTGCACATAATAACCTTTTCATATTATTTGAATAATTGACCCCATACTCATCACAAAAATATCCATCTCTAATACACAAGCAATTATCAACTTCGTCTTCAAGAGAATAGGGCTTGTCCCAATTTATTACACATCCTTGCACAATCTCACTACCGAAAATAGGGCTAGAATCATAAGATAAATTTAACATATTACATGTATAAGGAATATTCAATTCTTCAAAGACACATCCAATAAATGCATATGGCTCTATCTGTTCTACACCTTCAGGAATCCAATATTTTCCAACATTAGACGAAGGTGCTTTCAGAAGGATTTTCTTATCACGACTATAAACAAAACCATGTTTGTCCGTCCATCCATCCTCTATATTTTTTTGTAATTCTTCTGAACGTTCCAACTCATAAGGCCAATTCCATATTTTAGAATCAACTTCATGATGGCAATAGCTCAACGCATCATCCACATTATAATAATTAGATACCGTATATGGAATATCCAATTTTAAAAGAGCAGGACAGTTTTTAAAAGCATGTAATGAAATGTCACATACCGACTCATTTATTCTATAATAACTTACATTCGGTGCTTTAATAAGCTTGTTACCACATGTTGTAACTATATACTCAGAACCATCTTCACAAACAATCGGATCATAATAGGTTTTATCTATATAAATACGACTCTCCACCCATTTTCCATTTTTTAATTTTTCTATGAATATTGTTGTTTTATCACGAAAGCCAATTACTTCTGTTATATCATCAGACATTTCACGCTTTATTAAATCTAAAATTTCATCACATTCCATTCTACCAAGCTTTATATTAATATAATAAATTCAACCAGATTAAATAAACAGATAATATATTTTCTTTCAACTTAATGAATTCGTAAGCTGAAAACATCAAAACCTTTCATCCCATAACCATTGTACATTTTCAATTAATTTTATACCTTCATCTACAATTAAAGCACCTTTTACATATACATCTAAATCACCAAACTGACGCAAAGGCATTTTGATTGGCATACGGACATAACCATTTTCTGCATAAAAATGTTTATACTTAGAATAATCATCTGAATCTGTAATCACTTTAGAAACAGACATTATCGGACAATCACTATTTTGTCCTATATAACGGAGCAATCGCGTTCCTATACCCTTATTCTGCCACTCATGCTTAATTACCAACATATTAATAAATGAAACATTTTTATAACGAAGGACTTGAGCAAAACCTACAAATTGAGTTTTCACAAAAACAGCTACAAGGATTACGTTACAATCCTTATCACCATAAGCAAAGTCGTAAATATCATCTATAGTCAACTTAACGGAAAAGAAATTGTTCCATAATTTTAATATTTCAGTTGCAAGTTCTTTATCCCAATATGACACAATACGATAATTAACGTCACATACATCTTCTCGCAGATTGAAAAAATCCGTTATCAATCTATAAGACCTGCCTTTCAAATCAATCCCTTTTTCACTAAGAGTATGTTCTATGATATTATATAAATCCGTATATCTTTCTTTAATTATATCACACGAATGATCTATAAACTCCTTACGTTTAAGACCATTATTACAATCGTTATTCACAGATTGATAAATATTTATAGGAATATCAACTCTAATATTTCTATTTTCAACAGATACAATTATTTGAATCTTATTCATATTTTTATTTACGCTATATTTTATATATTGTTTCTAATACATTGAGGAATGGAATTTAAAATATTTCATAGTTTTAATTATCTATATTTGCATTTTCCATAATATGACTAGTTTATGTGGCAAAGATACTAAAAACATGATTACAATCAAAATTATTTTTATATATTACGATTATGAGTAGAAATTTAAAAAGAAATATTATAACATCACGCTTAATAAAACTCACTGAAACACGACCATAAATTCATTGAATTTTTATTTGAAAGCCAATGGGTTTTCAGCCATATTTCAGTGGATTTTAAAATTTAATTTATCATCCCGATATAAAAATATAAAACTCATTGAAAATAAAATAATTTCAATAATTTTGAATTCATCATGAATTGGTGTATCTTTGCATAAGATATTGCTGCGCAGGCTAAATAACAACATAAAGTTATTATTAGTTATGCTTTGGACTTGAAACATGCCGTAACTTTATATGACGAGAGAGAAATATATGTCTATGCAGAACTTTAAATAAAGACAAACACTACGCGAAAAAAACGCGAAACGAAATAATAAAAACAATCTAAAACAAAAGCAAAAACATGAAAAGTGATCCTAAAGAGTGCCTTTATTGCCAAAACAATGAGACACAGCACGAACTGATGATTGAAGTAGCCAAACTTAGTGTGTCGCGCCTCTTTATCTTTAAGGAGCAGACATATCACGGACGTTGTCTCGTGGCTTACAAAGACCATGTGGACGACCTCAACCTCCTGAGTGATGAGGACAGAAACGCTTTTATGGCAGACGTGGCAAAAGTGACAAGAGCCATGCAGAAGGTGTTCAATCCTGACAAAATAAACTATGGTGCATATTCAGACACGCTGTCGCACTTACATTTTCACCTGATTCCTAAATATGTAGGCGGACCTGACTTTGGCGGAGTGTTTCAGATGAATCCAAAGAAGGTTTATCTGACAGACGAGGAATATGCCGACATGGCTGAAAAGCTGAAAAAAGAGTTGTAATAGACATAACACAAATGCCGCCTGTAAGACAATAGAAAATAAAACCTACAGGCGGCATTTACAATATACAATTATACTGCAAGGCACGTATTTGCACTACAGTATCAATTAAGCATCAAATGCTTTTGACTCCAACGATAAAGTACCGACATTTAAAATTTCATTCATCTAAACATATCAGCGTTTATCGGCAACACCAAAATCGATCCATCTTTCCTGCGAATAGTTCTGCTTGATTATTTTCTTATAGTTAAAGAATGAATCTTTCACTACATTTAGAATACTATTCATATTCTTAACCTTAACAGAAAGTTCTTCCCGCAGCTTGTCGCACTCTGCATTTATTTCAACAAGCTTACGAAGTTCTACGTCCATTGCATTCAGTTCTGCTTCCGTTACGCCTCTATCAGACAATACATTGATGTTTCTACGAAAGCCGGTTATGAGCATTCGGCTCTTTTCTATTTGCTGCTCTATCGTTTTTGACATAATGATAAACAATTAGTTACATGATTAATAAATAATTAGATTCCTTGCAAATTTTCATCACAAAATTAATAAAAAAAGGCTTTCAGACGACATAATAGACATATGTCTTTTTAGAAATTTTAATCTTAAAGCCATTATAAGTTTACGGTTTTTCACTATACACAATATTATTTTTAACACAAAAAAATAACGTTACGAACTAAACCGACATCATTTTTAGCTTGCAGTTTTATATAAAAAATATAAAAATAAAGGCTAAAAATTGTGATATTGGCAGAAAATTAGATAATTTTGCAAATATGCGAATTGATATAATTACAGTTTTACCTGAGATGCTCGAGGGATTTGTAAGAGAATCCATATTGGCACGCGCGCAGAAGAAAGGACTGGCAGAGATACATCTGCACAACCTGCGCGACTACTCTACAGACAAATGGAAACGCGTGGACGACTATCCTTACGGCGGATTTGCCGGGATGGTGATGCAGTGTGAACCAATAGACCGGGCCATATCGGCTCTGAAGGCCGAAAGAGAATATGACGAGGTAATATTTACTTCGCCTGACGGTGAGCAGTTTGACCAGCATGTGGCCAACAACCTGTCACTGAAGAAAAACCTGATAATTCTGTGCGGACACTATAAAGGCATTGACCAGAGAATACGCGACCACCTCATCACGCGCGAAATAAGCATAGGCGACTATGTGCTTACGGGCGGAGAGCTGGCGGCAGCGGTGATGGCTGATGCAATAGTAAGGCTTGTACCGGGAGTTATAAGCGACGACCAGAGCGCTCTGTCTGACTGCTTTCAGGACGACCTGCTGTCGGCACCTATATATACAAGACCGGCCGACTATAAAGGTTGGAAAGTGCCTGACATTCTGTTAAGCGGAAACGAGGCCAAAATAAAAGACTGGGAGATAGAGCAGAGCTACGAGCGGACCAGACGGCTGCGCCCCGACCTGCTGAAAGAATAAGACAGAGAGTATATTGGATACATTCGAGACATTGAATTAATGTCAGACACTCTGACGTGCAGAAGACAGGGCCTGAATAAATGAAAATACGGCCCGTGTCTGAAGCCGTAGACATAACAAATATAATTAACAAACAATTTTATTGAAACTATGGAAGACATCGTAAGATTACCGCAGATGAGCTTCAGCGAGTCTGTAAAAACAGTGTTAAGCAAACTGACCGACTTTAAGGGCCGTGCACGCCGTTCTGAATTATGGTGGTTTTGGCTTCTTTATGCCGTTGTAAGCGTTGTACTCAATCTGTCACTTGCAGGAATGCAAGTCGTAAGTTCTGTTGTGTCAATGCTCCTTCTGCTCTCTATCTGCTCCGTTACGGTGCGCCGCTTGCACGACCGCGGACACGGAGGCTGGTGGGTTGCAGCAAGCATCATAATAAATATATTGTACAATATATATATGTCGTCAACAGGATATCTCGAGGCCATGACTACGGTAAATCCTGACCCAAGCATTGCCGTAAAGATTATGAGCGACCCTATCGTCATGACTTCAATGCTGCTGCTCTTCTTCCTGAACATCAGCATCCTGGTGTTCTGCGTCATGGACGGCAAGCCTGAAGAGAATAAATATGGCCCATCGCCTAAATATATTGTAAACAACGGCGACTTTCAGGAAATCAAATAAAAAGCAAACAGACAAAGAGTTGCAATAAAAGGATTTACAGCACGATGGCAGCGAAAAAACATTAGCGGACAAGCTTGCCTAATTGTTGCATCACTCTTAACAGACAAGCATGACGACATTTTACGAAGAAATATTGTAAAAACTCATGCTGGAGTTTACAGACATACAATCATCCGTTTTTCAATATGCCTCCTTTCGCAACGCAAAAGGAGGCATATTAGGTTATAAAAGGCCATGTTTCGCGATGCAAAACATGGCCTTTTACAATACATTGACAATCAACGGGTTAGAGCAAATACATTTTCCCTGCCCTCGCCGATATTGACGCCGGCATAAATTCAAGGAATAAAACAGTATGCGGAAACAGACTACACATTAATAAGTCCACGACATTTAGTCCCCGCCCCTATCAACATGCTGCCACATGACACCGGCTGGCTCAGCAATATCCCTGCTCACGGCAGAACTTCTCACCTAAGGCATAGCCTTCCTCATAAAGCCGTTCGAGTTTATCTACATCCTTCTCTATACGTCCGACCTCCATAGGGCGCTCTGGACGTATGCATAATATCTGTCCGGCACGCTCCATTTCCTCTATCATTTCAAGTTGGCGGTTGTAAGCCTCACAGCGATGGCTCAGCACCACGCGCAACCGTGGATAGTTCTTATATACAAAACGCGGTATCTTATGGTCTTTCTCCTTGCTGCGAAAACCATAGTTGCGCGTAAGGACAACAACATTCTTGTGATGCCCCTGCTCCATGGCCCTCATTACAGGTATGCTGTCTACTATTCCTCCGTCGAGCATAGGTATGCCGTCAACATTTACAATCTTGCTGACATAAGGCAGACTGCTGCTTGCACGAACAATGTCAAGCAGGCGCTGGCGGTCGTGCTTCTCTGTAAGGTAGCATGCACGTCCGGTCAGGCAGTTGGTGGTAACCATCTCGAAGACGTCAGGATTATTGAAGAATGCTTCAAAATCATAAGGCAGCAACGTATTTGGGAAATCGTCATAAAGCAGTTTACGGTCGAAGATGCAACCCTGCGTAACCAGATGTCGCAGACCTATGTACTTATATTTTGAAAGATAGTCGATGTTGGAAATACGGGCGCGGCGTATCTGGCGGCTCATATACGACATGCCGTTACATGCTCCGGCCGAAACTGCAACAACGTAATGAAAATACATGTCATGCTTCATAAAGCCGTCCAGCACGCCGCTGGTGAACACACCGCGCATGCCGCCGCCCTCAAGAACCAATCCTGTATTTCTGTCAATACGCATAACTCACTAAAAAACTTTGCAAAGTTAATGATTTTAGTTTTAACGGCATATATTTTAAAGTAATTTACAATATAAAAAATCAAAAAAACAAACATCTGTAACTTTTTTGCATGCATATTCAGCCCTGAGGATATCATTATAACATGTTTTACAGACCAACAAATTAAAATAAGTGACATTTTGTTATAAAAATAAATTGATTTTATTTTGTTCTGCACATGATTTGCATTATCTTTGCAATATTGAAGTTATATATCTGTGAAAAACGAGTTGAAAAAGCCTGACACACCATAAAAGTTACTGGAAAAACAACCACGCCACAGAGTGACGAAATTTAGTTTAACAAGCATTTATATACGAATATGTTCAGCAAGGAAACCTACGTAAGCCGCCGCGCCGAGTTGAGAAAGCTCGTAAAGAGTGGCATCGTGATTTTGTTCGGTAATAACGACTCACCTGTCAATTACCCTTCAAACAGCTACTATCCGTTCCGTCAGGACTCTTCGTTCCTGTATTACTTCGGACTTAACCGCGACGGGCTTGTAGGCGTGATTGACATCGACGAAGGCACCGAAACGCTCGTGGGCAACGACATCGACATTGAAGACATCGTATGGTTCGGCTCTGTAAACAGCGTGAAGGATATGGCTGAAAGCGTTGGCGTAGCCAATACTGCCCCGATGAAGTCGCTGCAGATTATATGCAACAACGCGCTGAAACAGAAAAGGCAAATACATTTCCTGCCGCCATACAGATATGACACAAAGCTGCAGATATTCGACCTGCTAGGCATTCATCCAAACCAGCAGAAAGAGGCTGCATCGCTCGAACTGATAAAGGCTGTGGTGAAGATGCGCTCTACGAAAGAGCCGCAGGAGATAGCCGAGATTGAAGACGCATGCTCTATTGGCTACAAGATGCATACAACAGCCATGAGGCTGACTAAACCCGGACTCACCGAGAAGTTTATCGGCGGACAGGTTGACGGAACGGCACACTCTTATGGAGCAATGGTAAGCTTCGCAACAATATTCACACAGCATGGAGAGATAATGCACGGCACACCGTCATGGGACGTTCTTGAGAGCGGCAGGCTGGCTTTGTGCGACTCTGGTGCAGAAAACCGCAACAACTACTGCTCAGACAACACCCGCACATATCCCGTAAACGGCAAGTTCACTCAGCGCCAGCGTGAAATATACAGCATCGTTGAGGCCTGCCACGACTATGTGCTCGATGTAGCCAAACCAGGTGTAAAATGGTATGACGTACATATGGCAGTATGCCGTCTGATGACCGACAAACTGAAAGAAATCGGCCTGATGAAGGGCGACACAGAAGAGGCTGTAAAAGCCGGAGCACATGCAATGTTCCTGCCTCACGGACTTGGCCACATGATGGGTATGGACGTACACGACATGGAAGGACTCGGACAGAACTATGTAGGCTTCGATGACGAGATACAGCCTTCAACACAATTTGGCACAAACTGCCTGCGCATGGGACGCCGCCTCGAAAAAGGCTTTGTTGTCACAGACGAACCGGGCATTTATTTCATACCTGCACTCATAGACGACTGGAAGTCGCAAGGACTGCACAAAGACTTCATCAACTATGAGATGCTCGAAACCTACAAGGATTTCGGCGGCATACGTATTGAAGATGACCTGCTGATAACTGACGACGGATGCAGATTCCTCGGCACGGAGCGCATACCTTATCATCCGGACGACGTTGAAGAATTCATGAGAAACAACTAAAACCCAAAACAATACTTATAGAAAAATGAAAAAGTTAATTGCAATGGCTCTGTTGGCTTGTATAGCAACAGGCATGAACGCGCAGGACAAGAAAGGAACTGCGGAAAAGAACAAACCTGTGTTCACAACCATTAAGGAGAACAAGATCACAAGTATCAAAGACCAGAACCGCAGCGGTACCTGCTGGGCTTACTCTACACTGAGTTTCTTTGAGAACGAAATTCTGAAAAAGACAGGCAAGACTTACGACCTCTGCGAAATGTTCGTAGCCAACAAGGACTACATGGAGCGTGCCATCCTTACAGTAAGAATGCACGGCGACAGCCAGTTCTCACAGGGCGGAAGCTCTGAGGACGTGCTCTATATCCTTAAGAACCACGGTATCTGCCCTGAAACAGCCATGCCGGCACCCGGCACTCTGACAGGCGACTCTCTGGCTAACTTCGAAGAGTTCTTCGGTGTTATGGAGCCGTATGTTGCAGCTGTATCAAAGAGCAAGGCAAAGAAGATTTCTAAGCAGTGGCAGAAAGGTCTGCAGGGTATCATCGACTCATACTTAGGAGAATGCCCGAAGGAGTTTGTTTATGAAGGCAAGAAGTATACTCCGCAGACATTCGCAGCAAGCCTCGGCCTCAACTTTGACGACTATGTTTCAATAACAAGCTACACACATCACCCGTTCTACACACAGTTCCCTGTAGAAGTTCAGGACAACTGGCGCTGGGCAACATCATACAATGTTCCTATGGACGAGATGATGAAGATTATTGACAATGCCATCAACGAAGGCTACACCGTAGCATGGGGCGGCGACGTTACAGAAGACGGATTCACACGCATGGGTCTCGGTATCGCATACGACGTAAAGAAAGTACGCAGCATGGCCGGAACAGACGCAGACAGATGGTTCAAGCTTTCTTCTACAGAAAAGAAGAGCAAGCTCGATTCTCTCGGAGTTGACGCTCCTGAAATCGTTCCTACACAGGAAATGCGCCAGGAAGCTTTCGACAACTGGGAGACAACTGACGACCACGGAATGGTAATCTTCGGTATCGCTAAAGACAAGAACGGACGCGAATACTATATGGTTAAGAACTCTTGGGGCGAGTATGGCGACTACAAAGGAATTTGGTACATGTCAAAGAACTATGTTGCATACAAGACTATGAGCTTCATGGTTAACAAGAACGCCATTCCTAAGGATATCCGTAAAAAGCTCGGCTTAAACTAACATACAGCCAACTGCAGGACTGACCGGAAACATAACATTGCAGACAGACAACACGAGGTTGCTGCATAAAAGACATAAAGGCCTTCGAACGTCAGCAAAAAGCTGCATGAGACGGGCGCCAAAAACCGGCAGGACAAACAAAAGCAGTTACAATGTAGCTTAAGAACAAAAGCGGTGATTTCTGAACTTTTCTGTCAGAAATCACCGTTTTCTTGTTTTTTATTTGTAACTTTACACGCCATTTTATACAAATTGACAATGGCAACCGGGAAAGAGAAATAAAAAACAATATAAATGCACTTCAAATGGAACTACGAATCACCAACATCAGAACAGAAAAAGGCAGCTGAAGAACTGGGAGCAAAATTGGGCATAAGCCCCGTTATGGCCGGAATACTAATACAGCGAAACATTACCACCGAATCTGCTGCTAAACGTTTCTTCCGTCCTCAGCTCAACGACCTGATAAATCCGTTCCTTATGAAGGATATGGACGTGGCCGTTGACAGACTGAACGATGCCATGGGACGAAAAGAGCGCATTATGGTGTATGGTGACTACGATGTTGACGGATGCACTGCCGTCGCACTCGTGTATAAATTCTTACAGCAATTCTACTCTAACATAGATTACTACATACCCGACCGCTACGATGAAGGATATGGAGTGAGCTATAAGGGTATTGACTATGCCCATGAAACTGGCGTCAAACTGATAATAATCCTCGATTGCGGCATAAAGGCCATAAGCGAAATAGAATATGCCAAGAGCCTTGGCATCGACTTCATTATATGTGACCATCACGTGCCCGACGAGATTATGCCTCCGGCTGTAGCAATACTTAACCCCAAACGCCCTGACGACTCTTACCCGTTCAAGCACTTGTGCGGATGCGGTGTAGGCTTCAAGTTTATGCAGGCTTTCGCCAAGAACAACGGCATACCATTCTCACGTTTAGTGCCCCTGCTCGACTTTTGCGCAGTAAGTATAGCTGCAGACATTGTGCCCGTAGTGGAAGAAAACAGAATATTGGCATACCACGGTCTTAAACAGCTCAACCAGAATCCGAACATCGGACTAAAAGCCATCATTGATATCTGCGGACTGAACGGACGCACGATAACAATGAGCGACATAGTGTTCAAAATCGGACCACGCATCAACGCATCAGGACGCATGGAGAACGGACGCGAGAGCGTTGACCTGCTTGTTGAAAAAGACCTTGGCAGCGCACTTAAAGAGGCAAAGCATATAAACGAATACAATGAGCAGCGCAAGGACATTGACAAGCAAATGACAGAAGAGGCCAACCAGATTGTGGCAAAAATAGAGAGTCAGAACAGGCGCTCAAGCATTGTGCTGTATGACGAAAACTGGAAGAAAGGCATAATTGGCATAGTGGCATCAAGGCTGACAGAAATCTATTTTCGTCCAACAATAGTAATGACACGTGAAGACGACCTGGCCACAGGTTCGGCAAGGAGCGTTACGGGCTTCGACGTTTATTCTGCCATAAAAAGCTGCCGCGACCTGCTGATAAACTTTGGCGGGCACACTTACGCTGCCGGTCTGACACTGAAATGGAAAGATGTGCCCGAATTCATGAAACGTTTTCAGAAATATGTTGACGAGCACATACAACCCGAACAGACAGAAGCCATACTCAACATTGACGCCGTAATCGACTTCAAAGATATAACGCGCAAGCTACATTCTGAAATCAAGAAGCTAAGTCCGTTTGGTCCACAAAATCCCAAACCCCTGTTCTGCACTACAGACGTTTACGACTTTGGCACAAGCAAGGTGGTAGGAAGAGAACAGGAACACATAAAACTCGAACTTGTAGACTCAAAATCAAACAACGTGATGAACGGCATTGCTTTCGGGCAAAGCGGATCGGCACGATATATAAAATCAAAACGCAGCTTTGACATTGCATACACCATTGAAGACAATGTTTTTAAACACAATGGTATCCAGCTGCAAATAGAGGACATACGTCCTGCAGAAGACGAAGAAGAAACAAACTAACAATATTTTTGTCTGTCCACGGAAACGCTTGCATATTTCGTGGACAGACAAAATATATCATATACACAAACGATGGTGACGACTGACGACAAATACAGAAAGATACTTCGCGACAACTGGGGGTATGACGACTTTAGGGGCATTCAGCGAGAGATTATCGACAGTATCTGCGCCGGACGTGACACACTTGGTCTGATGCCGACAGGCGGAGGCAAATCAATTACTTTTCAGGTGCCGGCTCTCTCCATGAAAGGGGTATGCATCGTCATCACGCCCTTGATTGCACTGATGAAAGACCAGGTAGTAAACCTTAGGCACAAAGGCATCAAGGCGGCAGCTGTTTATTCGGGCATGATGCATGCCGATATTATAACTACACTTGAAAATGCCATATTCGGCGGAGTAAAAATCCTGTATGTATCACCTGAACGCCTGTCTTCTGAACTATTCCAGAAGAAGATGAGCCATATGAACGTAAGCTTCATAACGGTTGACGAAGCCCACTGCATAAGTCAGTGGGGCTATGACTTCAGGCCGTCTTACCTCAAGATATCAGACATAAGAAAACTAAAGCCAGACGCACCAATACTGGCCCTGACAGCAACAGCAACACCAAAAGTTGTAGACGACATTCAAGACAAACTCGGCTTCAAAGAAAAAAATGTGTTCAAGATGAGTTTTGAACGCAAAAACCTTGCATATATCGTAAGAAAGGCCGATGACAAGTTTGAAGAGATGCTCCACATTCTCAATAGTGTAAGCGGCTCAGCCATTGTTTACGTAAGAAGCCGTAAGCGATCAAAAGAAATTGCAGCCGAGCTATGCAAACGCAAAATAAGCGCAACCTACTATAATGCCGGACTGGAAAGTGCCGCAAGAGACGAACGCCAGAAGGAATGGCATGAGGGCAAGGCACGCGTTATGGTTGCCACAAATGCCTTCGGAATGGGCATAGACAAACCTGACGTAAGACTCGTTATACATCACGACTGCCCTGATTCTCCTGAAGCATATTTTCAGGAAGCAGGTAGAGCCGGACGCGACGGTAAGAAAGCCTACGCCGTACTGCTTTATAACGGCAGCGACAAAGGCAAACTGAGAAGAAGAATAGAAGAGACTTTCCCAGACAAAGACTATATACGCCTTGTGTATGAACATCTTGCCTACTTTTATCAAATAGGCATGGGGAGCGGACAAGGATGCAGATTCGAATTCAACATCGACCGCTTCTGTGTTGCCTTTAAGCATTTTCCCATCCAAGCCGGATCGGCACTAAAGATCCTTTCCAGAGCCGGATATATCGACTATGACGAAGAATCAGACAATAAGGCTCAGATAAGAATGCTTTTAGGCCGCAACGAACTGAATATGCTCGACAGCCTCAACGAAAGGGAGAATGCTGTGATAACGGCACTGCTAAGGTGCTACGGAGGATTATTTTCCGACTTCTGCTACATTGACGAAAGTCTTGTGGCACAGCAAGCCGGACTAACCGTGCCTGAAACATACATGATTCTGAAAGACATGACTGCACGCCGTATTCTTCATTTCATACCAAGGAAAAAAATTCCACACATAACATACACTCAGCGACGCGAAGAAATGGAGCGTCTGGTGCTGAGCAAGGAAATATACGACAACCGTAAGAAAGAATACATGGAGCGCATCGAAGCCATGATAAATTATGCTACAAATGACGACATATGCCGCAGCCGGCAGCTGCTAAGGTATTTCGGCGAAGAGCGCTCTACTGATTGTAACCAATGCGATGTCTGTATTGCACATAAAAAGCACCGCGAAAACAAAAACGAACAGAAAAGAGCCGAGGAACTTATTACAGAACTCCTCAGCGACAAAAAACCACACTGCATCACAGAGATAAAAAGCATTAACTTCAACAGAGATGCAATAGAATATGCTGTTGAATACATGCTAAACGAAGAAAAAATATATCTCTCAGACGGAATGGTAGTGCTCAGAAAAGGATAACAGACCGTATGCTACAACCTAAATACCAGACACATCCGAGCATCTATCCAGATACAACAATACAAACTCTTACATAATAAGAACAGACGCGGAACATCACTGCCCCACGCCTGTATAATTATCAGCATGTCAAATATATAATCAATTATTTTCAGGACGCAGCTTGCGGACAGTCATACCAGCCTGCCACATCTCGCTCTCACGCATCTGCCGCAGTTCCTCATTAAGCTTTTCACGATAATCAGGCTTAGAGTTGCTGTCGATTGAAATCTGTGCCTCGTTACCCGACTTTACAGAAAGATAAAGCCACTCCATCACCGGCTTAATAGCATCACGGAAACGTGGAGCCCAGTCAAGAGCACCGCGCTGGGCCGTTGTAGAACAGTTGGCATACATCCAGTCCATGCCTTTCTCGCCGAAAAGCGGAGCAAGACTCTGGGTAAGCTCCTCAACAGTCTCATTAAACGCCTCTGAGGGAGAATGTCCATGCTCACGTAGCACCTGATACTGAGCCTCAAAAAGTCCTTCAATAGCACCCATCAGCGAGCCACGCTCACCGGTAAGGTCGCTTGTAGCCTCACGCTCAAACGTAGTTTTAAAGAGATATCCAGCCCCGATACCTATACCGAATGCTATTGTACGCTCTTCAGCCTTACCGGTAGCATCCTGATAAACGGCATAAGAACAGTTTAGCCCACGCCCTTCACGAAACATTGTACGGAGCGATGTGCCCGAACCCTTTGGGGCAACCATAATAACGTCAACATCACCTGGAGGAACTACACCAGTGCGGTCGCTCCAGTTTATGGCAAATCCATGAGAATAGTAAAGTGCCTTTCCTTTTGTCAGATAAGGTTTAACCTTAGGCCACACCGATATCTGACCGGCGTCAGACAGCAGCATACATATTATCGTACCCTTTGCAGCAGCCTCTTCAATCGAAAACAATGTCTTTCCGGGCACCCATCCGTCGGCAACAGCCTTATCATAAGTTTTGCCTTCACGCTGACCTACAATAACATTAAAGCCATTGTCACGCAAATTGCATGCTTGCCCAGGTCCCTGAATTCCATAACCTAATACAGCTATCGTTTCGTTCTGAAGAACTTCACGTGCCTTCTCTAAAGAAAATTCTTTACTGGTGACCACTGTTTCTATCACGCCACCAAAATTCATTTCTGCCATAATAAAAATGTTTGTTTAAGCAGCCCCGTATCCGAGGCTGCAGATTAGACGTTACATATTTCTTACTTTCACATAAAGACAGCAGTAAGTACCTGCCGTTAAAGCAAAATAGTGCTTGAACTGTTAATCTTTAACAAATTCGATCTTACATCTACAGACTTCAGTTTCTTCTGAAGACTCAGGCGGCACTCTTGTTATGCGTACGCAGAACACATCATCAGAAACATCTTCCCTGTAATAGTTCAACGTATCCCCATAATAGCTTTCGGCCACATAAGCAATGTCGAAACGCTTTATCCTATATTCACGATACGTATCAAGCGCAAATAAATCGAGCACATGCTCAATATACTTTACGCTGTTAATATGACCGTTTACGTCAACGTCGCTGTAATGAGTTGGCACAGAGGCCACAAGCCTGGCGTCTTTGCCCATCCTGACACGCGACAATGCACCAATAGGACAAGCCTTGTCTGTTTCTATATAGTTGAGTATCTCACCGTCACGTATATCCATGATGTTCTGCGGCTGACGAGAGTCGGTGTCTATCAGGGCCCAAATACTGCGGCCATAGCCATAAACCAGATTTTCGTCTTCTGCATCAACTACACGAAAATTACGATTGGTAAAAAATTTCATCACTCCTTCGACCCATGTTTCAACATAAAACTTGGCATATTGCGGCGGCATCTTTTTCATCTCGATAGCCAGACGCGACAACACCCATGTCTTATGCAAAGGGTTAAGGTATGTCATGCCAAAACCACGATGGGCTGCATGAAAATCTGCGGCATTAAGCATGTGATTGCCAAGATGTCCCATAAAAAGACGTTTTGAGAAATCACAATGAAACGGTTCTGCCAAAAACTCGTATTTTCCTACTTTGTCTAACATTTTTTATTCCTATTTTTTTCCTGTAATTCTAAAAATTCACTGACCTGCTCCACTTTACTGCGGGTTATGGCAATACGCCCGCTGCGGGTATACTGCAACAAGCATTTAAACTTGTCGAGAGCGTAATAGAGTCCTGTAATATCTTCCGTCATTCCGCTCAGCATTACGCAGCAGAACGTAGGGTTTACATCAATAATGCGGGCGTCAGCCTTTCTGATTACACGCGATATTTCGGGATTAGCAAGCACTTCGCCCGTTGAAAGTTTATAAAGCCCCACCTCACGTATAAAAAGGTCATCGTCCGTGTAATAATCAGCCTTTATCACATCTATTTTCTTCTCGATATGCTTTGTTATTGTTTTTATCAGGTCTTCGTCGCTCCATGCCGTTATGGTGTACTTGTGAACACCCTCGATGCTTGAGGCTGACACATTCAGACTTTCGATATTAACCTGACGCCGCGTAAACACGGCTGTTATCTGGTTAAGTATACCGGCAATGTTTTCTGAATAGACCAACATTGTATATAATTTTCTGTCTTTTGTTTCCATACCCGCCATTATCTGTTTACTTCAAGCAACATCTCGTTGACCGAACATCCCGGAGGAACCATCGGCATTACATTATCTTCCTCCTTAACAGCACACTCCAACACAAACGGCCCTTCTGTTGACAACATTTTATGAACTGCATTCTTCAACAATTCTCTTTCAGACACAAAAATATATGGTATGTGATACCCGTCACATATTCCGCCGTAACATGGATTTGTCATCCTTGTAAACGCCTGACGGCTGTCGAAAAACAAATCCTGCCACTGACGCACATTGCCCAAATAGTTATTGTTCATCAGAATCACCTTAACCGGAATACGATGTTCCATTATCGTACCGAGTTCGTGTATGCTCATCTGAAAACTTCCGTCGCCGGTAAACATACAAATCTGACGATCAGGCACGGCATAGGCAGCTCCTATAGCAGCCGGAAGTCCGTAGCCCATGGTTCCCAAGCCGCCGCTGCTCACTACGGAGCGTTTCTTGTTATATCTGAAGTAACGGCACGAAAACATCTGATTCTGTCCTACATCGTTAACGAGAACGGCATCGCCTCCTGTTGCATCAGCCACAGCCTTAACCACTTCACCCATAAGAAGCGGACCTGACGACGGGCAAGTTGCAGGCCTGATAACCTTCTCGTATTCCTCTTCATACAACGGTCTGAAACTCTCACACCATTCTTTGTGTGAATTAGGCCTTAACAGCTTTGTAATTGCCGGCAACGACTCCTTACAGTCAGCTACAACGGCAACGTCGGTCTTAACGTTTTTGTCTATCTCAGCCCCGTCAATATCGAGCTGTATTATTTTTGCCTGTTTGGCATAAGTGGCAGGATTACAGATAACACGATCGCTGAAACGCATGCCTATGGCTATCAGCACGTCACACTCCTGCTCTTTCATGTTTGGTGCATAGTTGCCGTGCATGCCTAGCATCCCCATATTAAGCGGATGGCCGGTTGGAAGAGCCGAAAGTCCAAGCATGGTGCGGGCGGCCGGTATGCCGGCCTTCTCGATAAAGTCGACAAGCTCTTGCTGTGCATTGCCAAGCTCCACACCGTGCCCTACAAGTGCCAACGGCTTTTTTGCGTTATTAATAAGCTCTGCAGCACGGCTTACGGCCTCTGCGTCTACCGTGGGATAAGGCACATAGCCACGTACAAAGTCTACACGACACGGCTCATACTCTGTGAGAGACACCTGGGCATTCTTTGGAAAATCTAACACTACAGGACCAGGACGGCCTGAGCGTGCAATGTAAAAGGCACGGCTTACGGCCCATGCCACATCCTCTGCACGGCGTATCTGATAACTCCACTTGCTTATAGGCTGCGACACGCCAACAAGGTCGACTTCCTGAAAAGAGTCAGTGCCAAGCACATCTACGCCCACCTGTCCGGCAATAACTACTATCGGTGTTGAGTCCATCATTGCATCTGCAATGCCTGTAAGCGTATTTGTTGCTCCCGGACCACTTGTTACGATACATACTCCTACGTCGCCGCTGGCACGTGAGTATCCTTCTGCCGCATGGGCAGCCGACTGTTCATGCCTGACGAGTATATGCTCAAAAGCCTTTTTGTCACCGCGTGTATAATCATAAAGGGCATCGAAAACCGGCAGAATAGATCCGCCAGGATAACCGAAAATGGTTTTCACGTTTTCTTCTTTCAGAGCCCTCATCAGAGCCTCTGCTCCTGTTATCATTTCCTTTGCCATACTCTCTCAATATTTTTTGTTGTGTCAAGTAACAAGTAACATAACCGACGCCATACGCACAAAGCCGTGCGCACAAAGCAATATACGTCAACAGTGCCATGCAGGGCATTACACCAACGCACGACAGGCGCAGGCACCGATTATGAAACACACTTCACAAAAACTTATACTAACCAATAATCCTCACTCCGCCTTTATCTGCCGAACTTACGCTCTGAGCATAAGCTCTCAGGGCCTTGCTTACAACACGCTTTCGGGTCAGCTTGCGCTGTGGCCTCAAGTCAAGCTCTTCAGCCGTCAGCCTGACATTTATTGAGCGGTTGGGAATGTCTATGTCTATGATGTCACCATCAATTATCTTTCCGATGTTGCCTCCGGCAGCGGCTTCCGGCGAAATATGCCCTATGCTTAGTCCTGAAGTTCCGCCGCTGAAGCGTCCGTCTGTAATCAAGGCACACTCGGTTCCGAGATGCATACTCTTAATATAAGACGTTGGATAAAGCATCTCCTGCATGCCGGGACCTCCCTTAGGGCCTTCGTGCGTGATAACCACACAGTCGCCACTCTTGACCTTACCGCCGAGAATAGCCTCACAGGCATCTTCCTGCGAATCAAAGACCTTTGCCGGTCCGCTAAACTTCCATATTGAAGGGTCTACGCCTGCCGTCTTGACAACACAGCCGTCGTGCGCGATGTTGCCAAACAAGACTGCCAATCCTCCGTCTTTTGTATAGGCATGCTCTATGTCGCGTATGCAACCTGCCGAGCGGTCGGTGTCGAGCGTATCCCACTGCTCTTCCTGCGAGCCCATGACGGTAGAAAACTTTCTGCCAGGCGCACTGCGGTATATGCGTTCCGCATCACCATCAATGCCATTGCCCGTTATGTCATATTTTCTAAGTTGTTCACCCAGCGTTTTTCCGTCAACACGCATCACGCCTTCATTGATCAGTCCGCCCTTGGCCAGTTCATTTATTATTCCGAATATTCCGCCAGCCCGGTTACATTCTTGCAGGCTATACTTCTGCGTATTTGGAGCCAGCTTACACAGACAAGGCACCCTGCGGCTAAGCTCATCTATGTCAGACATGGTAAAATCAGCCCCAGCCTCTTGAGCAACAGCCAAAAGATGCAGCACCGTATTGGTGCTTCCTCCCATGGCTATGTCGAGTGTCATGGCATTCAGAAAGGCTTCACGCGTAGCAATATTGCGCGGCAGGACACTCTCGTCTCCTTCTTCATAATACCTCATGGCATTTGCCACAATCTGGCGCGCGGCATCCTTAAACAGCTGTATGCGGTTCTTGTGCGTGGCCAGAATTGTACCATTGCCAGGAAGCGAAAGGCCTATGGCCTCTGTGAGCGAATTCATAGAGTTTGCCGTGAACATACCCGAGCAGCATCCACAGCCAGGACAGGCACAACTCTCTATCTGGCGCATTTCGTCATCGCTGACACTCGGGTCGGCTCCTTTAACCATGGCCGTTATCAGATCGGCATTCTCGCCGTTCCATCGTCCAGCCTCCATAGGTCCGCCGCTGCAGAATACGGCCGGTATGTTTAATCGCATGGCTGCCATAAGCATGCCGGGCGTAACTTTATCACAATTTGAGATACATATCATTGCGTCTGCCTTATGGGCATTAACCATATATTCAACAGAGTCGGCAATGATATCGCGCGACGGCAGCGAATATAGCATTCCGTCGTGTCCCATTGCTATACCGTCATCAATCGCTATCGTGTTGAATTCTGCGGCATAACATCCCATACTTTCAATCTCAGCCTTTACGATCTGGCCGATTTCATGTAAATGTGTATGTCCCGGGACAAACTGCGTAAATGAGTTGACGATGGCAATGATGGGCTTTCCAAACTGCTCATGCTTCATGCCTGCAGCAACCCACAGGGCTCGCGCCCCTGCCATACGTCGTCCTTCTGTACAAACCGCACTTCTCAACTTGTGTTTCATATTCTCTCAATTTTTTCACTTGTACGTATGTGCAAAGTTATACTTTTTTCTCACAAACAGCAACAAATATACTAAATAATTAAGCCATAAAATAAATTTTATCGGAAAACAAGTATAAAATGTGATAAATTGAAAGATTTTATTGCACATATGTATCTTAAATGTGCAATTTCAAGATGTTACAATTATTCCATTTATACAAAACACTTGTCATGATTATCGATAATATAATAAAATAATGTCACACAACAAAGTATAAAAATATTCGACATAAAAGCGAAAAAAATCGAACAGGAATACATCAACGGCATCAATTATTTATTGCCACACAAATATACATGTGGGCAATAATAACGGACTATAATATTTCTCTCTCTGATCCGGAATAACAAAACCGGATAAGGCTAAATAACATCAATAATGCCACAAAACACGACAAGCGGCAAAGACATGGAAAACTGGACAAACTTTATGGCAAATATTGAACAGATTTGGCATGACAACTAAAAGATAAAAATCTGCATCAACAACAAGACACAAAATCGCAAACAGATTCAACGCCAAAAATCTGTAATATTTCCTCGTAAATAAATTACAAATTAACATATTATACAGAAAATACAATCAATACAGAAAGAATCTGTACTATGTTTTGTTTCGAAATGAAAGTGGGTTGTTTTTGATGTGAAAACCACCCACTTTTGCATCAAAAGTGACTGAGTTACGACTGCAAAACCATTCATTAATTTCATGGAAACAAGCTTTATCCATGCAATATAATTATACAAAAAAATCTCCGCCCTATTTGGGACGGAGATTTTTTATGATTTACTATGTAAAATTACTTAGTATTGTCGTTGAATGTAGCTACGCGATTGAATTCTACCTGCTCGAACAGCTTGTCTGTAGCGCCACAACCTACTGTTGTAAGACGGTCAGCAGAAATCTTGTACTTGTTAACCAAGATCTTCTTAACGGCTGCTGCACGCTCTTCTGACAGCTGCTGGTTGCGCTCTGCAGAGCCTTCAGGAGAAGCATATCCCTTAATCTCAACCTTTGCATCAGGATGATTCTTCATGTACTGTGCAATAAGCTCAATCGGAGCATACTGAGCAGGATCTACGACAGACTTGCCCTGACGGAACAATACTGTAGGCTGCAGGTTGGTTGCTGTTGCAGGCTTCTCATACTTAGGTCTTCTGTTGCACTCATCAAGAGCCTTCTGCAGATCTGCAATCTGACGGTCTTTAGCAGCAAGCTGTGCATCCTTACCGTTCAAATCGCTGCGCAGGTCGTTGATTTTAGCATTCAGGCCGTCAATCTCTGACTGGTCACGCAGTTCGGCAATTGTGAAGTTGTGTGTGCCGTTAGAATTCTTGAACTTGTAGTTGAAACCAACATTAAGCTGGAAGCCTGAGTTGTTTACATTATACTTAATAGCGTGTGTTCCGCCATTATAGCCTCCAAGTGTCCAGATCATAGCAGGCTCAATGTAGAACTGCCATGCCTTAGCCTTGCCAAGATTAAATGTAAAGTCAATGGCTGCCTTAGATGTAAGAGCATCGTCGTTATACACTTCAGACGGATGACCAAACACGTGTCCCCATCCTAAACCGCCGAGAACAGAAACTTCAAACAAACGCGGCTCACCAGGATATCCGCCAAACCAGTTGCTCAAGTTAACAGTTCCGAGCAAAGATGTATTCATCGAACGCACAAATGTTCCGATTGACTCGCCCGGCTTGTTAGACAAATAAACATTGCTTTCTGCAGCAAGACCAAATACCGGAGTGAAATTACGGCCGATACGCAATCCGAGATTAGGATTCAGATCCTTAAGCCATGCATGACCGGTAGTTTTGGTCGCAAAACCGCCATTGACTCCAATATAAAAATTATCGAAAGTCTTGCTTTCAGTTACTGTCTGAGCTGAAACAGATGCAGTTGCCAATGCAGCAACAAACATAAATAATAACTTCTTCATTTTCTTAAAATTTAAATTATAAACAATTTATTAATAATTGCAGTACACAAAGATACAAATTAATATTTACAAAACAAATTATTAGAGACAAATAATTTGATTAAGAAAAATAATTGTATGTATTAACGTAGAAAAGGACAAAATATTGGTACTTTATAATAAGCAGCAGCAAATTAAAAGTGATTTAACTGTGAGATTTACAATATGACGTTTTTTAGTTTTATAAAATAAAAATATAAAATATATACAAAAAGTCAGGAAAACGGCAATAAAATATGCCACAACGTCCTATTTGTAAATATATTTGAATACCTGATTAAGCTAAACATCACGTTTATTATTCACATTGCTTATTGTCCCTCCCGTTGTCAGGCATTATGCAGCATATTAGTTTTATATGTTTTCATTAAAGTTTAGCCAACCATGGCATGGTCTGCATAAAAGTAAAAACACGGCTGACGGCCAAAACTACCCGAAAGGCAAAGACCAATCATAAATAAAAGAATACTACGGAAATAAAAAACGAATAAACTTTTTATCATATTAATGTAAATTGCATTACCTTTGCATTATATGAAAAAGATTATTCTTATTACCGGCGGACAGCGCTCGGGTAAAAGCGTATATGCAGAGAAACTTGCTTTGAGCCTCTCGGACAATCCTGTATATCTTGCCACGGCTCACGTATGGGACGACGAATTCAAGGAAAGAGTAAGAAAACATCAGGAACGAAGAGGTGAACAATGGACAAACATTGAAGAGGAAAAATATCTCAGCAGGCACGACATATATAATAAGGTAATAGTGATTGACTGCGTCACCCTTTGGTGTACAAATTTCTTCTTTGACCGTGAAGCTGACGCCGACACCCAACCTACTGTGAGCGAGGCTCTCGAAGAAATAAAGAAAGAGTTTGACAAGTTTACGGATAAAGACAACACTTTCATATTCGTCACCAACGAAATTGGCAGCGGAGAAGTGAGCGGCAACGCCGTTCAACGCAGATTTACCGACATGCAGGGATGGATGAACCAGTATGTGGCATCAAAGGCCGATGAGGTGATAATGATGGTCTGCGGCATTCCGGTAAAAATAAAGTAAGCCACAAGACTCTATCCGGCAGTAAAGATCCTTAAACTATATGATTATGAAAAATTTTGAAATAAAAGCACCAGACAACAGTATAAAAGAGGATATAATAAAAAAAATCGACAATCTGAACAAGCCCAAGGGCTCGCTTGGAAGACTCGAAAGTCTGGCAGTTCAGATTTGCCTTATACAGCAGACATTGTCGCCAAAGCTCACGGGCCAGTGCCATATTCTTTTTGGCAGTGATCATGGCGTTGAACGCGAGAACGTAAGCGTGTCGCCGCGCGATGTTACATGGCAGCAGATGATAAACTTTACCCGTGGCGGCGGCGGTGTCAACATGTTTTGCCGCCAGCATGGCTTCAGACTTTATCTTGTTGACACGGGCGTAGACCATGACCTGACGGAATATAAGGAGATAATCAACCGCAAGATTGCCAACGGAACAGCCAATTTCAGATACGAGGACGCCATGACTGAAGAACAGTTTGAGCAGGCCATAAACATAGGCTGCGAAATGGTTGACAAGTGCGTGGCAGACAACGGCTGCAATATTATATGCCTTGGCGAAATGGGCATAGCAAACACATCACCTTCAAGCGTATGGATGAGTCTGTTTGGCAACATTGAGCTTGAAGAGTGCGTTGGTGCCGGCGCAGGACTCGACTCGCCGGGAATAAGACATAAATATGAGGTTTTGGCAGACGCAGTGAGAAACTTCAGAAACAGGCACGGCAACACACCCGACCCGACTACTATAATACGCTGCTTTGGCGGTTTCGAGATGGTGAGCACAATAGGTGCCATGCTGCGTGCGGCAGAACGTCACATTATCATAATGGTTGACGGATTTATCATGACAGCATGCGCTCTGGCAGCCAGCATGCTTTATCCTGAGATAAAGAATTATATGATTTTCGGACATAAGGGCGACGAAACAGGACACCGCAAGATGCTTGAACTTCTTGACGCAAAGCCGCTGTTGAGCCTGGGACTAAGGCTTGGCGAAGGTACAGGCGCACTGTGTGCCTTCCCTATTATAGACAGCTCTGTCAGAATGATTAACGAAATGAACAACTTTGACAATGCGAATATCACTAAATACTTCTAAATGGTACGACAACATATGGGCGTCGTTTATCTTCTTTACAAGACTGCCTTTTTGGCGACTGCACGAACCTCCCAAGGAAAGCTACCGCACTGTGGTTGAGCACTGGCCGCTGACAGGATGGCTTACAGGCGGAATCATGGCTGCCGTCATTTATTTTGGCGGAATGATTCTGCCGCATACGATAGCCGTACTTATGGCTATCGTGGCAAGACTTCTGATAACGGGAGCCTTACATGAAGATGGTCTTACCGACTTTTTCGACGGTTTTGGCGGTGGCGGAAACAACAGACAACGCATTCTAGACATAATGAAAGACTCGCGCACGGGTACCTTCGGCGTAGTTGGAATTGTGATGTATCTGCTGATTCTCTTCTTCGCACTTACGGCCATGCCGGCGAAACTGGCTGCACTGACTGTATTAGCAGCCGACCCTTACAGCAAGATGCTTGCAGGGCAGATTATAATGATGATGCCATATGCCCGGACGGAAGAAGAGTCTAAAGCACATGTTGTTTACCGCAAAATGAACATTAAGGCTGGCATAAGCCTGTTTATTCAAGGCATGGCGCCGCTAGCTCCACTCGTGCTTACATGCTGGGGACTTGTTCGCTGGGACTTGATAATATTCATTCCCGGCCTTGTTATGTATTTTCTTTATCTCTTAATTTGGCGTAGGCTGAGAGGATATACGGGCGACTGCTGCGGAGCGATGTTTCTGCTTATTGAGCTGTCGTTCTACCTTACAGTTTCATCCCAATTTTTCAACAACAGACAATTATGGACGTTATTCTCATAAGACACACAAGTGTAAATGTGCCTAAAGGCACATGTTATGGATGGAGCGACGTGCCCGTGGCCGATACGTTTGAGCAGGAAGCAGCCATAACAAAGAAAAACATTGAGCATCTCAAGTTCGACATGGTGTTCTCATCACCGCTTACAAGAGCAAGAAAGCTTGCCGAGTATTGCGGATGGGCAAATCCTGTTGTTGACGACAGACTGAAGGAAATGAACATGGGCAGCTGGGAGATGAAACTCTTTGACGAGATAGAAGATGAGAACCTGCAAAGATGGTATGACGACTATATGCACCAACCAACAACCAACGGCGAAAGTTTTCCGATGATGTATGCACGCGTAGCCGGATTTTTAGACGAGCTAAAGCAAAAACCTTACAGACGCGTTGCCATTTTTGCCCACGGCGGAGTGCTTATGTGCGCAGGAATTTATGGCAAGCTATTCAGTGAAAAAGACTGTTTTAAACATCTTGCGCCATACGGAGGAATTGAAAAAATTACCATCTGAGATATTCTGCATCAATAATCGTCTGCGCCACTTATAGTAATTTTGGCAAATATTTCTTTTACTGTGATGAGTTATAACACAGACTCATCACAGCAAAAGATTCTCACATTCAATACGTTATGCAAGAATGTGATAAGTGATAAGTTTTCCAAGAAAATATATACATGCCACACAAGCTACGCAAAAACATACCTTTTGCATAACAAAATAACGCATTTCATCATGCAAAATAGTACTGTTCAATAGTCTGTTTACATCATTCTTAATATTTTGATAAAAAATCAGACCGTTTCCAACGCTAGTACAAACAAATATACTAACCTTTGAAAACGGTCTGCCGGTTATCTTGCATCCTGCCAGCCATGAAGGCCAGGCAAGAGCAGTGATAACTTATGTTTAGCCGATGATTTCCTTACCAGCTGTTATAGCCTCCATATTCAGAGGAATAAGTCCGTGGTGACGCTCAGGCAGAGTCTTATACAGAGCCTTCTCGACACCCTTGTCGCTTACAACAGGACAAACCTTGAGCAGTCCGCCCAAAACAATCATATTGAAAACCTTTGAGTTCTTCATCTCAACGGCCTTGTCCATTGCTGCAATAGGACATACTGTAATATCTGTACGCTTAGGAGGATTGATTATACCTGATGTGTCATAGATAAGGAAGCCGCCCTTCTTTACTTTCGGCTCGAATTTATCCAGTGAAGGCTGGTTGAGCACGATAGCGACATCATATTCACTCACGATCGGAGAAGACACGCGCTCGTCACTGACGATAACAGTAACATTACACGTTCCACCACGCTGTTCAGGACCATATGCCGGCATCCATGTGACTTCCTTGTCCTCCATAAGTCCAGAATAAGCAAGAATCTTGCCCATAGACAGCACACCCTGTCCGCCGAATCCTGATATAATAATTTCCTTTTTCATAGGTCTGCTTTTTTATTTGTCCTCTGTTGTATCCTTGAGGTCGCCCTTAGGATAGAACTTGAATAAGTTTTCTTTCATCCACTCGTTAGCCTTTACAGGTGAAAGTTTCCATCCGCTGTTACATGTACTTACCACCTCAACAAGGCTTGAGCCCTTGCCGGCCATTGATGCCTCGAAAGCCTTACGTATAGCCTTCTTTGTTGAGCGGATAGCAGCCACAGTTTCAACGCTCTGGCGTGTAACATAGCATGTACCTTCCATTAAAGCTGCCATTTCAGTTATCTTCAGCGGATATCCGTGCAGCTCAGGTGTACGTCCGTAAGGACATGTAGATGTCTTCTGGCCGATAAGTGTGGTAGGAGCCATCTGACCACCTGTCATACCGTAAATGGCGTTGTTGATGAATATTATAGTTATGTTCTCACCGCGGTTAAGAGCATGTATTGACTCTGCTGTACCAATACAAGCAAGGTCACCGTCGCCCTGATAAGTGAACACCAGACGATCAGGCCATACACGCTTAATAGCAGTAGCAACAGCAGGAGCACGTCCGTGAGCAGCCTCACTCCAGTCAATATCAATATAACGGTATGCGAAAACAGAACATCCTACAGGACATACACCCACAGTTTTGTTCTCCATGCCCATTTCCTCAATAACTTCTGCAACCAACTTGTGAACAACTCCATGAGAGCAGCCCGGGCAATAATGCATCGGGGTTTCGTTCAACAATGCAGGTTTTTTATATGCTAAGTTCTCCGGAGAGATTATTTCATTCTTATCCATGGCTTATTTCATTAATTTGTTTTTTAAGGCTTCTACAATCTCGTCCGGTCCTGGCACGATTCCGCCAAGACGTCCGAAATGCTCAACAGGAACTTTACCATTAACAGCAAGGCGAATGTCTTCAATCATCTGTCCTGCGTTAATCTCAGCAGAAAGAATACCCTTCTTTCCTTCAGCAAGGGCTGCAATCTCTTTCTCCGGGAAAGGCCACAAAGTAATAGGACGGAACAAGCCGACCTTGATGCCTTCTTCACGTGCCAGCTCGACAGCTTTCTCTGCAATACGTGCTGCACTACCGAAAGATACAATTATATATTCTGCATCGTCGCAGAGAGTCTTCTCATATCTAACCTCATTGTCCTTAATCTGCTGATATTTACGCAGCAATGCGAGGTTTCTCTGTTCCATCACTTCCGGCTGCATCTCAAGAGATGTCATGATATTGGGCTTACGGCCGTTTGTACGTCCCATTGTAGCCCAAGGACATTCTTTTGCAATCTGCTCTTCTGTACGGCGTGGCTTATATGGAGGCAGAACCACCTTTTCCATCATCTGACCGATAACACCATCAGAAAGAATCATTGCCGGGTTACGATATTTAAATGCAAGTTCAAAGGCCAGATCAACGAAGTCTGCCATTTCCTGCACACTGTTAGGAGCAAGTGTTATAACATAGTAGTCACCATTACCGCCACCACGTGTTGCCTGGAAATAATCTGCCTGAGATGGCTGGATAGTACCAAGGCCAGGGCCTCCGCGCTGTACGTTTACAAACACACCAGGAATTTCAGCACCTGCCATATAAGCAATGCCTTCCTGCATGAGGGCAACACCAGGGCTTGAAGAAGATGTAAGCACACGCTTACCAGCACCGGCAGCACCATACACCATATTAATAGATGCAACCTCACTCTCTGCCTGAAGCACAACCATACCAGTTTCTTCCCATGGTTTCAGTGCAGCAAGAGTTTCGATAACTTCACTCTGCGGAGTAATTGGGTATCCGAAATAAGCGTCAGCACCACAGCGTATAGCTGCATGGGCAATGGCCTCGTTACCCTTCATCAAAATAGTTTCTTTCTCTGCCATTTGCTAATCCTCCATCTTTTTCTTATAAACAGTGATACACCCGTCTGGGCATACAATTCCGCACGAGGCACAACCTATACAATCGTCTGGCCTTACAGCCTCAGCATAGGCATACCCTTGTACGTTTACACAAGTGGTTGTGAGCGCTATGACATCTTTAGGGCATGCCACAACACATAGCGAACACCCCTTGCAGCGGTCGGTATTGACCACAATAGCTCCTCTGATTTTACTCATAAATACTATTTTAAGGTTATTATTATGAGCGGCGGAATAAACCACCGCCCGTGTTAATTAAATTTTTTGTTCTATTAAACTAAGATACTCAAACAAGCAAATCACGCGTATAAGCATGAAGGATGAACTGAGCATTGGCATCAGACAGTCGAAATAAAGCATCTTATGACACTTAGCAGTCACATTCAGCCTCACAACTGACCGACTTATGGATTAAACATATCCTTGCAGTAATAATTAAGGATGCTGTCAATCATTCGTTTGGCTTCAACCGCAGGACTCTCCGGATCAAGCTTTATTGCCTCAAGATAATTATTGAGCGCAGCCTGCCAGTTGCCTTCCTTGCGGTACTTATTGCCTTCTAAATAATACTCTTCTGCTGTCATTACTTATAATATTCCTTTTTTCCAGCTGCCAAAGTGTTTTTCATAAGAGAGCATATAGTCATTGGCCCCACCCCACCAGGCACAGGAGTGATAAACGAACATTTAGGTGCAACCTCATCGAACTTCACGTCTCCGTTAAGACGGAATCCGCTCTTTCTTGTAGCATCAGTAACACGTGTCGTGCCGACATCAATAACAACAGCCCCTTCCTTAACCATATCAGCTGTAACGAAGTCTGGGCGACCTATTGCCGCAATGATTATGTCGGCCTCGCGACACTCCTCCTTCAATGTCTTCGAGCGGCTGTGGCATACAGTAACGGTCGAATCGCCATACTGTTTCTGCATCATCAGCTGAGCCATGGGCTTACCGACAATGTTGCTTCTGCCAAGAATGACACACTTGCGTCCTGAAGTTTCTATGCCATAACGGCGAAGAAGAGTCAGTATGCCTAACGGAGTAGCAGAGATGAAACACGGCAGACCAATTGCCATACGTCCTACATTAACCGGATGGAATCCGTCAACGTCCTTACGGTAATCTATTGCCATGATGATTTTCTGCTCATCGATATGCTTCGGTAAAGGAAGCTGAACGATATATCCGTCAACATCGTCGTCATCATTAAGTTCCTTAACCTTTGCCAGCAGCTCATCCTCAGTTACATCTTCCTCAAAGCGTATAAGAGAACTCTTGAAGCCACACGCCTCGCAGGCAATAACCTTATTCTTTACATAAGTCTCACTGCCGCCGTCGTGTCCAACGAGTATTGCTGCCAGATGAGGACGCTTGCCGCCTCCGGCCACTATCTGTCTTACTTCTTCAGCTATTTCGGCCTTTATCTGTGCCGCCGTAGCCTTGCCGTCAATTAATTGCATATATTTTGGTTTTCTTATAATCAAACTTCATACTCCACCTGCCATCCATGCGCACTTCACGCATAAGCTAAAGGTTGCACAGAAAGCGGTGCGCTAACAAACAACATCAAAACTTCGGCATACCGCCCTTCATACCTTTCATAGCCCCCATCATCTGGCTCATCTTTGAGCCTGTAACCATCTTCATCATCTTGCGGGTCTGGTCAAACTGCTTTATCAGACGGTTAACGTCCTGAATGTTTGTACCCGATCCTTTGGCAATGCGCTGGCGGCGGCTTGTGTTAAGTATTTCAGGATTAGTACGCTCCTTTGGTGTCATGCTGAGGATTATCGCCTCAATGCCTTTAAAGGCGTTATCGTCGATATCAATATCCTTGATGGCCTTGCCCACACCGGGAATCATAGAAGCCAGGTCCTTAATGTTACCCATCTTCTTTATCTGCTGTATCTGGCCAAGGAAGTCGTTGAAGTCGAACTTGTTTTTCTGTATTTTCTTCTGCAGGCGCTTAGCCTCTTCCTCATCAAACTGCTCCTGAGCACGCTCGACAAGGCTGACGATATCGCCCATTCCCAAGATACGGTCGGCCATACGTGAAGGATGGAACACGTCTATGGCTTCCATCTTCTCGCCTGTTCCTACGAACTTGATTGGCTTTGTAACAACAGTACGGATACTTATCGCAGCACCGCCGCGTGTATCACCGTCAAGTTTTGTAAGCACCACGCCGTCGAAATCGAGACGGTCGTTAAACTCTTTGGCTGTATTTACAGCATCCTGACCGGTCATTGAGTCTACGACAAACAGAGTCTCATCGGGATTGACTGAGTTCTTCAGAGTCTCTATCTCGTTCATCATCTCCTCGTCAACAGCCAGACGGCCGGCGGTATCTATGATGACAACATCGTTACCTTTGGTCTTAGCCTCCTTTATAGCGTTGTTGGCAATCTCTACAACATTCTTATTATTGTCTTCCGAATATACGGGAACTCCAATCTGTGCTGCCACGACCTTGAGCTGCTCTATAGCGGCAGGACGATAAACGTCGCAAGCCACCAGCAAAGGATTCTTGTGCTGCTTTGTCTTAAGCATATTGGCAAGTTTTCCACTGAATGTGGTCTTACCAGAACCCTGCAGACCGGACATCAATATTATTGCGGGACGTCCTTCAAGTTTCAGGCCGACGCTCTCGCCGCCCATAAGATCTGCAAGCTCATCGTGAACAATCTTCACCATCATCTGCCCCGGCTTCACAGCCGTAAGCACGTTCATACCTAACGCCTTTTTCTTTACAGTATCCGTGAATGTCTTTGCCACTTTATAGTTAACGTCGGCATCGAGCAATGCACGTCTTACATCCTTAAGGGTTTCGGCCACGTTAATCTCGGTTATTTTGCCTTCACCTTTAAGTATTTTAAAAGAGCGTTCCAGTCTGTCGCTTAAATTCTCAAACATAATTATGTATATATATTATCTTATTCGTTTTATTCACTAAGTAAAATCCGCTTCAAATCATTTCTGCTGCCTGCCTCATCCTAATTTCACCACACCGAAAACCCATCGTAAATCGGGTATGGAAAACGACATCGGCCGGCATAAAATATAATCGGCTTTCTCTTATGCAAAAATAATCATTTAATAATGAAATACACAATAACTGGCATTGTATTTAAAATATTTTAAAACACTGACGCAAAAAAAATGCTCATACGCTTTTTAATTGTGCAATATTTTCCACTTTATGTCATATCTGGCATGGTCTTAACTGCAAATACGAGCCACAAAAAGCCACCAAACAAGCATTTTAGGTCAAAAATTATAGCAAAATGTCATTTCGAAACATTATAACCGCATGCATTCACAATATGAAAGAATATGCATCAAATTTGATTATATTTTATGTTTCTGTTTGAAAATTATGCATTATCTTTGCCGGCAGATGAAAGATACAGTGCTTTATATCAAAAACATGGTTTGCGACAGATGCAAGATGGCCGTAGAACATGAGTTGCGCAATCTTGGACTTACACCCATAAAGGTTGAGCTGGGAGTTGTATGCGTAAAAGAAGAGGTCGATTCTGAATGCCGCGCCAAAATACGTGCCGGACTAGAGGCACTCGGTTTTGAACTGCTTGAAGACCGGCAGCAGCAGACTGTTGACCGCATAAAGAGCCTCATCATTGAACTTGTGCATTACAGAAACAACAAATCGGGAACAAATCTCTCGGCATATCTTTCAGAGCAGCTTGGCTCAGACTACAGCGCACTCAGCAAGCTGTTTTCAGAAAACACAGGCATGACCATTGAAAAATTTTTCATCTTGCAAAAGACTGAACGCATAAAGGAACTGCTGTTTTACGGAGAAATGTCGCTGAGCGAAATAGCGGACATGATGAACTATTCGAGCGTGGCCTATCTCAGCACACAGTTCAAGAATATTACAGGAATTACTCCATCGCAGTTTAAGGCCCTGAAGGAAAAGAACCTGACACAACTCGACAAACTATAGCGGCAGTTGCGACATCAAAGTATAGCCCGACCAACACAATATAGCAACAAAATGTTATAAATGTTTTCCATTATTTCGTAACGCCTCCACCACACATTATAACTACCTTTGCGCAGAAAAGGCAGAAGCAATGGCGCGACCTGGGATTACGCAACGGCAAAGCACTCAGACCGGACTTGCAGCCATGCTATGCCATTACTTAAAAAACATACTAAACAATGGAAAAAAAGACGATAGCCGTCATAGGCATGGCATGCGCCGGATGCGCAGCCAACGTGGAAAGAAGGCTGAACGAACTGAACGGAATAAGTTCTGCTGCAGTGAACTTTGCGGCACGCACAGCCCTTGTAGAATACGACCCGAAAGTGATAACGCCGCAGATGATGAAAGAAGAGATTATCAAGGCTGGATACGACCTCGTAATTGACGAAGACGAATCTGTCGCAGCCATTGAACGGCATGCATATAGTCAGCTGATCAGACGCATGGCAGCATCGTGGGTGTTTGCCGCCCTGACCATGGGCATATCCATGAGCTGGCTGAATGTCGGCAGCACATCAGCCGCAAACCAGACAATGCTGATAATCGCACTGGTAAACATTGCTTACTGCGGACGCGTGTTTTACGTCAACGCTTGGCGGCAACTCATGCATAAAACCGCCAACATGGACACGCTTGTGGCTATGAGCACGCTCATTTCTTTTCTGTTCAGCGTGTTCAACACATTCTGGGGCGACTCTTTCTGGGGCTCGCGCGGCATAGAAAATCATACATATTATGACGCATCGGTAATGATTATCACTTTCGTGCTTACAGGACGTGTGCTTGAAGAACGTGCAAAAAGCAGCACGGCATCTGCCATCAGGGCCCTTATGGGCATGGCACCTAAAACAGCGCACCTTATTAACGGAGACAGCATAGACGAAGTGCCGATTGCTGCTCTTGGCTCAGGCGACATTATTGAGGTTAGAGCCGGAGAAAAGGTTCCCGTAGACGGTTCGATAACAACAGGCGAGACTTATATAGACGAAAGTATGATTACGGGCGAACCTACTCCTGCACAGCGAAGCGAAGGCGACAAGGTGTTTGCAGGAACAATACTGAAACAGGGCACCATCCGTTTCCGTGCTGAGGCGACAGGCGACAAGACGATGTTAGCACAGATAATAAGAATGGTGCAGGAGGCCCAGGGCAGCAAGGCGCCGGTGCAGCGCGTGGCAGACAAGATTGCCCGTGTGTTCGTACCGGCTGTGCTGTGCCTGTCGCTCATAACGTTTATTTTATGGTATGCAGTCGGCGGCGACAGTCAGCTCCCGCGCGCAGTTCTTTCTGCCGTATCAGTATTGGTTATAGCATGTCCATGCGCTCTCGGACTGGCCACGCCCACAGCTCTGATGGTTGGCATAGGCAGGGCGGCACACAACAACATACTGATAAAGGACGCAACAGCCCTTGAAAACATGCGAAACATTGATGCCATTGTGATTGACAAGACCGGTACACTGACCATTCCTAATAAAGATGTTGACTTCACCAAAGCCGACTCGCTGACGCTTGACCAGCGAGAAACGCTAAAGCCCGGAGCTCGCGAGGCCATGCAGATGCTTCATGACGAGGGCGTAGAGGTGTATATGATGAGCGGCGACAAGGAGGAAGCAGCCAAATATTGGGCCGACAAAGCCGGAATAACCCACTGGAAGAGCCGCGTTATGCCGCAGGATAAAGAAGACATGGTAAGAAAGTTGCAGGCAGAAGGACATCACGTGGCAATGGTAGGCGACGGAATTAACGACACTCAGGCATTGGCCGCTGCCGACGTAAGCATTGCCATGGGCAAAGGAACCGACATAGCAATAGACGTAGCCCAAGTAACACTGATGGGAACCGACCTGCGCAGAATTGCCTACGCGATAAAACTGTCTAGACAGACCGTAGGCATGATACATCAAAATCTGTTTTGGGCATTTATATATAATGTGGTATGCATACCTCTTGCAGCCGGACTGCCATACTTATTCGGCGCCCATTGGCAGATAACTCCGATGTGGGCAAGCGCGCTCATGGCATTTTCAAGTATCAGCGTGGTGATGAACAGTCTGCGACTGAAATTTATGAAGCAATAAATAGCAATAAAAAAGACCACGATATAATGCAAAAAGTTACGATAAAAAGACAGCGTATCTAACAATGTCTCGAAAATCGTAACTTTTTGCATTTATTTTAATTACAAATAATAAAATTTACTGGCTTTTTAAAGAAATTATTTAAGCAAAAACAGCATTTATACTTTCAAATCATTAACCATAGGTTTACGCATCGTAACTCGGCCACTTTTTAACCGAAAACGGCCGAGTTACAATGCAAAACTCAGCCGTTTATTTTTAGTATTTCAGTACGTTTTTATTTAAAATAAAATCGCCAATCATTATTCCGTAATATTTAATTTTGATTTTATCTTATCAATTACCTTTTCTATCTCTATATTAGCTTCGTCTTTATTTATCATATCAAAAGTTTCTCGACATTCAAAATTGCAGAAGTTGATTCCACTTAAATCATCAATCATCTTTGATTTTCCACCAACAATACTCAGCTCTATGCCCTTACTACTAAAGCATATATTGTAAGATTCACCTTTATAATTAAACTGAACATCTGCTTTACCTGTATGATTGTGAGCCATTCGAGTGATTTTTTGATGCAAATCTGTCTTATTGATTTGAAATTCTCCATTAGATACGGGAATATTAAAGGTGATGCCTTCTATACGTGCCATTTTCTTAATCAAATCAGTAATAAAATCATCTATTGTATGCCACATCACATGTTTCATTGCATCTTTAAAATCAACATCTTTATTTTCTTCAGAAGTATACATAGAAAATGCGTCGTCAAGATTTCCTGCAACCAGTCTTTTTAAATCAAGAATGTCTTTTACATCAGGTAGAGCAAAATCAATCATATCAAGATATTGTTGCATCAAACTCCTCTTAAAGTCATCTGTTTCTAACCCGCTACATTTTTTAATCCAGTTTCTTATGTTGACATCATAGCTTATTGTTATCAAATTCTTATCCTTAAACTCTTCTTTTTCAGAAGGGAACACACCTCTAAGACTCAAATACACGTAATAAATGTCTTTCTCATCCCTAATATTTTCGAATTCTGCTGATTCTATAATCTTCTTCCCATAACCTAAAAGCTGTGGGTTACCATCTACTATTCTGTCTTTTGCAAATGTTTTGTTCTCGATGATAATTACCTTGTTTGTTGTCTTTGAAGTAATCAAAATATCTATATTTAGTTTTTCTGCGTGATCATTTATATTTGGGAAGACAACGTATTTACAAAAATCCTCAACACAAAAATTACCTTTATCATCATTCTTTTTTATTTCCTCAATAAACAGCTTGAGATATCTTTCATCAAGTGATAACATCATACTTATAAAACTTGAATGCAAATATTTCTCATTATACCAATTGAACATTGACATAAAGAGATTAAAACCTTTCTTCTTTCCTTCTATCTTTTCAACAATATTATTCAGTTCTTTTTCATTCTTAGGTTCCATATCGATTTAAATATCAATTATTTAAGTTATAATTTACAGGATTTCCTTAAATAAACGTACGCCACAACTAAAATCATGACAACTCAAACATAGAATTGCCATTCATAATAAAAAAGACGGTATCATTTACTTCATAGTCCGGCCTTCGACAGCCACTTGAATGCTGAAGCTCGGACTGAAGTTATATTTTACGGCTGCACCTATGCGGTCGCCAATATTGCCTATATCATAAAGAGGATAAGGCATGCGCTTGTTAGAGAGCGACTTTTGTCCATAGATATAACCTTCCCAATGCTCGTCAAACTTATAGCCTATCACGGCGTTGAGCCCTGCATCCATGTATGAGTCGCTTGTCCAATAAAGATGATTGAGATATCCGCCAACGGCTATCGACAGCTTGTTGTTCACCGGTATGGCATACATTGCGGCGATGTTCTGCCCAAACCCCGAACCATGCCATGCACCTTTGCCGAACGAGGCAAAAACAGATGCGCCAAGATTAACATTAAGTCCTTTGTGCAAATCCCAGTTATATGCGCCGCACCAGTCGAGCGGATACATGTTGACATACATACGCCCAAGCGAATCGAAAGCAGGAAGGTGGAGCGAGTCGGTCTGCGGCATGCCTACGCCGAAGTCGCCGTCATGCAGATAAACATGGGTAGGACCGTCAGCCGAACCAATTATTTCGTTCTGCGGCATCATATCAGAGCCGCCAATCGTGTCGGTAACAGCTATGTGTCGTCTGTCTTCCTGAGCATATACAGAAACAGCCGACACACATAAAAACAATATAATCAACAACTTTTTCATCACAGGCAAAATTAATCCGTAAGCATGAAAACTCAAAATAATACTGCCTTTTTTCATCATAATTAACTCTAATTCATTCTTAGTCAGACATATTGCAGCTATACGAAGTAAAAGCCTATACTCATACGGGGCAATGCATGGACAGAAAAACACGACTCTAGACAAGGCGCCGTCGGCAAAGACAAACATTGACGTTTTATTTGCAGATATCATCACAAATTAGTATATTTGCACAATTAACGCCGCATGATGCCGCGCCTGACATGCAACGACTAAAAAAACGGGCGCATGGCATCCGGCACACTAAATTAATATCATAAAAAACAACAAACACCATACTAAAATATGAAATTCTTCAAAGCTCTGTTCGGCAGTAAAGAAGAAAAGCCGGAAGAAAAGAAAAAGGCCGAAGAGGCTAAAAACTTCGACGTGTTGAAATATGACGGCGTGCGTGCACTGCGCGCCGGTCAGGCCGAATTTGCAATAAGATGCTTCACTCATGCCCTGCAGATGCAGGACGATCTCGAGATACACGACTATCTGTCGCAGGCATACATACGCACCGGCGAACTTACGCAGGCCTACGAACAGCTGCAGAAACTGGCCGAAGCACAACCTGACAATCAGCAGATATTTATCCGCATGGCCAACGTGGCATATATGATGGAAGACTACGGAGCCATGGCCGGGGCATGCGAAAAGGCAATGCTCATTGACGACAAGACAGCCGAAGTGATGTATCTTTATGCAAGGGCGTGCATCGGACAGGAGGACGTAACCAACGCCGTGGCAATGCTGACCAAGGCAATATCTCTTAAAGAAGATTATGGCGACGCCTACCTGCTGCGCGGAGAGACATTACTGAAAAACGGCGACACAGACGAGGCTGACGAAGACGCCACATGGCTTATTGAACACACCGAGGACAACGAAGACGTTATGATGCTGAAAGCCAGAATTGAACGGGCTAAAGGCAACACCGACGCTGCAAAAGATTACTATACAAAAGTGACCGATGCCAATCCGTTCAACATCGATGCATACCGCGAACGCGGAGAACTGCGGCTTGCAACAGGCGACGAGAAAGGCGGAAACGAAGACATTGAACACGCCAAAGAACTGACGGCACAGCTGCCCGAGAACAACGACGAAGAAGGAATAGAAAACAAAGTGAAGGAGAAATACAAGTCTATGGATCCATACGGAGTGTTCTGATATACAATAAGACATTATTATAATAATAAAAGAGCAAAAATGAAACCTTATAACAAAATTTTAATATAAAATGTTTGTAGGTGTCATTTAAATATTATACTTTTGCAAGCAAATAAGAAAATATATCAAAAAATGAGAAATAATTTATACGCATCTTTCTTTTACTTTTATTTTTACTTTGCAAGGAATTGTGAAGCGGGAAGTTGCGTGTAGATTTCAACTTATGACAAGACAATCTTTTAAGAAAGATACAAACAAGTCCCGCTTCATAACAATGAGGCGGGATTTTTCATTATAAAGAAAATAATAATAAACATGAAGAGAATAGCAATACAGGGTTCAATCGGGTCGTTTCACGACATTGCAGCACATCAGTATTTCAAGGACGAACAAATACAGCTGATATGCTGCTCGACGTTTGAACAAGTGTTTGAGAACATAAAGCACGACCCTACGGTGATAGGCATGCTTGCAATAGAGAACACCATAGCAGGTTCGCTGCTCCACAACTATGAACTGCTGCGCGACTCAGGAACAACCATCGTCGGCGAGCACAAACTGCACATTGAGCACAGCATATGCTGTCTGCCGGAAGACTCATGGGAAACGATAACCGAGGTACACTCCCACCCCGTCGCACTTATGCAGTGCCGCGGATTTCTTGCCGGACATCCGGAAATGAAAGCTGTAGAAGCTCAAGATACGGCCGGAGCAGCAAAGTTTATCTCTGAGAACAAATGCAAGGGATGGGCTGCAATATGCAACGCTAACGCCGCACGCCTTTATGGAATGAAAATCCTGCAGGAATCTATTGAGGACAACAAACACAACTTCACAAGATTCCTGGTTGTAAGCAATCCTAACAAAGCCGACTTTCTGCGTCCGCTTGAGCAGACAAACAAGGCAAGTATTGTTTTCTCTCTGCCTCACGAGGAAGGCAGCCTTTCACAGGTGCTCAGCATCTTCTCGTTCTACAAAATCAACCTGACAAAAATACAGTCGCTGCCTATCATTGGCCACGAATGGGAATATATGTTCTATGTTGACCTCGCATTTAACCAGCTGACCCGCTATCGCCAAAGCATAGACGCAATAATGCCGCTGACGAAGGAACTTAAAATTTTAGGAGAATACCAAGATGACGGAAAACAACCCAAACCATAACATAAAGCCGGCAGAAAGAGTTTCGGCTGTAAGCGAATATTACTTCAGCCGCAAGCTGAAAGAGGTGGCAAGGCTTAACGCCGAAGGCAAAGACATAATAAGCCTGGCAATAGGCAGTCCGGACATGCCGCCGTCTGAAGCCGCGATAAACAAACTGTGCGAAGTGGCACGACAAGACGGTTCACACGGTTATCAGCCCACAATGGGAACGCCTGAACTGCGTGAAGCCATGGCCGGATTTTACAAACGCTGGTACAATGTTGACCTTGACCCTCAGAAAGAAATACAGCCGCTCATAGGCTCAAAGGAAGGCATACTGCACGTAACGCTTGCCTTTGTAAATCCCGGTGACGAGGTGCTGGTGCCTAATCCCGGATACCCTACCTACACTTCGCTCAGCAAAATACTTGGCGCAAAGGTGGTCAACTATAATCTGCGTGAAGACAACGGATGGCAGCCTGACTTTGATGAGCTTGAGAAAACGGACCTGAGCAAGGTGAAACTGATGTGGACCAACTATCCAAACATGCCTACAGGAGCAAATGCGCAGGAGGATACATACCGCAAACTTGTAGACTTTGCAAAAAGACATTCAATAGTTGTGGTGAATGACAACCCATACTCGTTCATTCTCAACGAGAAGCCGTTGTCGATGCTGCAAATTCCTGAGGCAAAAGACTGCTGCATAGAGTTCAACTCCATGAGCAAGAGTCATAACATGCCGGGATGGCGCGTCGGCATGTGTGCATCCAACAGCCGTTTTATTGAATGGATTCTCAAAATAAAGAGCAACATTGACTCGGGAACATTCCGCGGAATACAGCTTGCCGCCGCCGAGGCCTATAATAACAGCGACGAATGGCACCGCCAGGCAAACATAACGACATACAGAAGAAGGCGCGACACAGCCGAACAAATAATGAAAGAACTCGGCTGCACATTCGACCCCAAACAGGTCGGAATGTTCCTGTGGGGCAAAATTCCTGAGAAATATAACGATGCAGAGGAACTCACAGAACGTGTATTGCATGAGGCAAGAGTGTTCATCACGCCGGGATTTATATTCGGGAGCAACGGTGAAAGATATATACGCATATCGCTGTGTGCAAAAGACGACAAGATAGAGGAGGCTCTCAGCCGCATAAAGGGCATGAAGCAGAAATGATACTTACTAACATTCGAAACAACAAATAAAAGAAAATACAATTATGGAACTTGATTTACTACCGCTGAACCTTCCCAGCGACAACGAAAAACTTACCGTAATAGCAGGCCCCTGTTCAGCAGAAACTGAAGAACAGGTTATAGAGACAGCACGCCAGCTGGCTTACAAAGGCTGCCATATATTCCGTGCCGGTGTGTGGAAGCCACGCACAAAGCCCGGAGGCTTCGAGGGCAACGGTGAGGCAGCTCTGCCGTGGCTGAAAAGGGTTAAGGAAGAAACAGGCATGCTAACTTCTACAGAAGTGGCAACACCCGAACATGTTGAACTGGCCCTTAAATATGACATTGACATCCTGTGGGTAGGTGCGCGCACATCAGCCAATCCTTTTGCCATGCAGGCCATTGCAGACAGTCTGCAAGGCGTTGACATACCAGTACTTGTAAAAAATCCTGTAAATCCTGACCTTGAGCTATGGATTGGAGCCATGGAACGCATCAATCAGGCCGGCGTAAAGCGCATCGCAGCCATACACCGCGGATTCTCAAGCTATGACAAAAAGATTTACCGCAATCTGCCCATGTGGCAAATTCCTATCGAGCTGCGCCGACGCATACCCGAACTGCCTATATTCTGCGACCCAAGCCATATCGGCGGGCGTCGTGAACTTATAGCCCCCCTGTGCCAGCAGGCCATGGATCTGGGTTTTGACGGTCTGATTATCGAATGCCACTGTGACCCGGACAAGGCATGGAGCGATGCAAAGCAGCAGATAACTCCCGACATTCTTGACTATATACTGGGACTTCTCGTCATTCGTGACCAAAGCGTAACAACTGAAGGAATCAGCGCGCTGCGCAAACAGATTGACGACCTCGACAATCAGCTTATGGAACTTCTGTCAAAAAGAATGAGAGTGTGCCGTGAAATAGGACATTACAAGAAGGAACATAACATGACCGTTCTGCAGACATCTCGCTACAATGAGATTCTGAATAAACGAGGTGCACAAGGCTCACTATGCGGAATGGACCCAAATTTCATCAAGACGATATTTGAAGCCGTTCACGAAGAGTCGGTAAGACAACAAATAGAGATTATAAACCAATAATATAAGTATACGGAACGCACGCGCCATTCATAAAACTGATGATGGCGCGTGCAGACCGCCTGCTTATACCAAAATACGAAAAACATGAGAATACTTGTATTAGGCGCAGGCAAAATGGGAAGCTTCTTTCTCGATTTACTCAGTTTTGAGCACGAAACCGCAGTATATGAAAAGAATCCCGAACGGTTGAGATTTACTTACAACACATTGCGCTTTACTGCACTTGATGAGATTGACGAATTTCGTCCGGAACTTGTGATCAACGCCGTTACAGTAAAATACACCATATCGGCATTCAAAGAAGTTATGCCACATCTGCCGGCCGACTGCATAATAAGCGACATCTCGTCTGTAAAGACCGGCCTGAAAGACTTCTATGAACACTGCGGACATCGCTACGTGTCCACTCATCCTATGTTCGGACCAACATTTGCCAACCTGAACCAGTTGAGCCATGAAAACGCCATAATAATAAGCGAAGGCGACTACATGGGACGAATCTTCTTTAAAGATCTGTACAGCCGGCTCGGCCTCAACATATATGAGTATTCTTTTGAAGAACACGACAAGACAGTCGCCTACTCACTGAGCATTCCTTTCGTCAGCACATTTGTTTTTGCGGCAGTCATGAAGCATCAGGACGCTCCCGGAACAACGTTCAAACGCCATATGAACATTGCTAAAGGTGTACTCAACGAAGACGATTTTCTGCTACAGGAAATACTGTTCAATCCGTACACATCAGAACAGGTGGAACAGATAAGGACTGAACTGAAACTACTGCTCGAGATAATTGACAACAAAGACGCCGAAGGCATGAAAGAATATCTAACAAAGATACGCGACAACGTAAGACGGGACATTGCCATAGACAGATAATAAGACATAGGGCAACAACTCACGGCAGATATACCTTCCTGCCAAAAACGACCAAAGCTAATAACCTGACAACGACTAATATCATGAACATATTTCTTTTTCTAACGGCTTTTCTCACATTTGTGGAATTTAACTGTGAGAATCTTTTTGACTTCAGACACGACAGTCTGAAAAACGACATCGAATTCACTCCTGAAGGAGACCGCAAGTGGACAGAACGAAAATATTGGAATAAGCTGAACAATATCTCAAAGGCAATCATATCATGCGGAATGGACGGCAAAGACTGGCATCTGCCCGACCTCGTTGCATTATGTGAGGTTGAGAACGACAGCGTTATGCGAGATCTTACCAAACGCTCACTGCTACGCAACGCAAATTACGAATATTTAGTGACCAACTCGCCTGACGAAAGAGGAATAGACGTAGCCTTAATATACGACCCCATGCATTTTCAGCCAATACGGCACTATCCGCTACGCATAAGACCGATGGAGGGAATGAGGCCGACACGCGACATACTGTATGTGGCAGGAAGAATTATAACCGATGACACGCTGCATATATTCGTAGTTCATGCGCCAAGCCGCTATGGAGGCGAAAAGCCTACACGCCCACACAGAATGCTTATCGCCAAGACATTATGTGGAGCTATCGACTCAATACGCCTTGCCAGCAGTGACCCAAACATTATAATTGCCGGCGACTTTAATGACTATGCTGACAGCAAGGCACTTATGCAACTGCAGCTTCATGGAATGAAAAACGCCTCACATGACGCTAAAGGCAGCAACGGAGCCAAAGCTACATACAAATATAAAGGCGAGTGGAACAGCATTGACCATATTATGGTGAGCCAAAGGCTTTATGCCATGAAGGTCTTCGGAAGAATAAACGACCAGACTTTCATGCTTGAGCCTGATGAAAAATACGGCGGAGTGCAACCATACCGCACATACAGAGCATGGAGATACCGCAACGGCTACAGTGACCATCTGCCTTTGGTGGTAAGATTTTCACTGAAACAGCCAGACAGATAACAACCTTTTTCATTCTGTCAGTATAAATATTTATTACCAAAGGAACAATAACAGCCAACCTGCCAATATGATAAAATTATATGAAAATCCTTGGCAGGCATTTTCTGTTTGAATCAAAATAAGTATATTTGCGGAATATTTCTTATTTTATGAACAGATTAATTTTATCAATCATGACGTTAGTTTCGGGCAGCTTGTTCAGCTGCGGACAACAAAACTTCAAGACTGTTGACGCCAATGAATTTGAAACTGTCATTTCTTCAGACAGCGTACAATTGCTTGACGTAAGGACAGCAGAAGAGTTTAACGAGGCACACATCGATGCCGACAGTGTTATTAACATCGACAAACTGCAACCAGACTTTATGACAAAGGCACGCAAGATACTGAAAAAGGACAAACCTGTTGCAGTTTACTGCCGAAGCGGAAGAAGAAGCGCTGACGCAGCCCAACTTCTGGCTGAAGAAGGATACAAGGTGATAGACCTTGACGGAGGTATTATAGAATGGGAAAAGAGAGGCAAGAAAACCTGCAAATAATATCTTTTGGCTTTTATAAAATAAACATAAAACTTAAAATATGATCAACCTTAAAAGAACGGTCGTGCTGAACAGCCTGATCTTGATGCTGACTCAACTGTTTGCGCAAGGCCCCAACAACAGCGGAACTTACTACAAGAACGCTGACGGCAAGAAAGGAAGTGAACTGAAAACAGCGCTTTCTGAAATTATCAGAAACCACAAGGAATTGTCATACGACGCTCTGTGGGACTGCTTCAGAACAACAGACGTACGCGACGACGGAAAAGTATGGGATATGTATTCAAGTATCACAAACTTTACTTTCGGCTCCGATCAGGCTGGAAACTATAAAAACGAAGGCGATGTATATAACCGCGAGCACTCTATGCCCAAAAGTTGGTTTAATGATGCCAGGCCGATGTATACCGACCTCGTTCATCTAGTACCGACCGACGGATACGTCAACGGAAGACGAAGCAACTATCCTTTTGGCGAAACAGACAGCCCGTCATACACATCAGCAGGAGGCTTCAGCAAACTAGGCCCTTCGTCTGTCAGCGGATACAGCGGCATTGTATTTGAACCAAACGACGAATACAAAGGCGACTTCGCACGCATATACTTCTATATGGTTACTTGCTATGAAGAGAATGTATCAACCTGGAACAGCGACATGCTGGCCCACAACAAGTATCCGGCATTGACCGAATGGGCATTGAAGATGCTGCTGAAATGGGCTGCGGAAGATCCTGTGAGCCAAAAGGAGATAGACAGAAACAATGCCGTGTACGGATTCCAACAGAACAGAAATCCTTATGTCGACTATCCGGGACTTGAACAATATGTATGGGGCAACAACACCGCAGACAGTTTCAGTTACGACAACTACGTTGAACCTGAAACAGGAACAACTCCCGACCCGGATCCTGACCCAGATTCTGATCCTGATCCAGACCCGATAGAAGGCGAACAGACTTACAAAAAGGTTATGTCTGTAGATGACCTGACTGTGGGATACGGTTATATCATCGTGTGTGAAGAGGCAGGAACAGCATTGGCAGAAAGCGGAAATAACATAAGAAACAGCGCAACAGTGAGCATATCAGACAATCAGATAACTACAGAAGTCAACAAGGACGGAAAGCCTTACCAGCTTATCCTCGGAACATCCAACGGATACTATACGTTCTATGATGCTACCGAAAACGTCTATCTGTCTCTGAACAGCAGTGAAAATAAACTGGGAAACAAGACCGACGCTGACACGGACAACGCATTGTGGGAAATAAGCATAAGCAACGGCAACACGGAAATAGGCAACAAAGCCTACCCTGACAGATTTATCAATTACAACAAAATGCAGCCGCGCTTTGCCTGCTACAAGGCCAGCAGCCAACAGACAGCTGTATGTCTATACAAAAACACAGTGTCAACCGGTATCGAAAGCATAACCAACGGCGCAAACGATAATGTTGATGTATATAATATTGCCGGACAAAAAATCCGCTCTAACGTAAAGGCAGACAATGCACTTGACGGCCTGACAAGAGGTGTTTACATCATCAACAAGAAGAAATATGCCGTAAAATAACAATGCAAAAACAAATGTCTGAAGGCAACAAAAACAAGGATGCCAAATAAAAAGACATGATGTTATATTTTAAAATATAGACAATAAACGAAAGAGGGACAAGCCTAAACGGTTTGTCCCTCTTTCGTTTATGTAATACAGTAAATCTGTCATGGATTGTATTGCCAACAAACTAACAGACCAGATGAAACATCTATTCAAGTATATTGCAAACAGCATACAGGCGTGATGGGCCAGCACTGTACACCAACCGGCTCATTATGAAAGATGCTCCACCCTGTCAGGATTACGGTCGATGACCGTACCGTTGGCCTGATGCGTAGCAAGAACAAGCACTTCAGCAATCTGCACATGCTCAGGAGCACTTGCTGCATAGAATGCAACATCAGCTATATCGTCGCCGGTAAGGGGCTGAACTCCTTTATATACATTGTCGGCCTTCTCCTGATTGCCATGGAATCGGACAACACTAAAATTGGTTTCAACCAGCCCGGGCTTAACGTTTGTAACACGCACAGCTGTGTGTGCGACATCAATACGCAGTCCGTCAGAAAGAGCTTTCACTGCAGCTTTAGTAGCACAATAAACATTTCCTCCGGCATAAGCAGCATCACCTGCCACAGAACCGATATTGATGATATGGCCCTTGTTGCGCTCTACCATAGCAGGAACAACGAGACGAGTCATTATGAGCAGTCCCTTTATATTGGTATCAATCATTGTTGTCCAATCTTCCCAATCGCCCTCATACTCTTTATCGAGTCCAAGAGCAAGACCAGCATTGTTTATCAGCACGTCGACAGTCTTCCATTTTCCCTGCAACGACTCAACAGCCGCAGTAGCAGCTTCGCGGTCTCTTACATCAAATGTCAGCGGCAGCACGTCAGCTCCAAACGCCTTTACCTTTTCACATATTGCCTTAAGTTTCTCCTCGTTACGTCCTGTAAGGATTAAATCGTAACCTCCCTCGGCAAACTTACGCGCACAAGCTTCGCCAATACCGCTTGTGGCACCGGTAATCAAAACAACCTTCCTTTCCATTTTGTTATTTCATTTCTAAAAGAATCTGCACAATACGCTCTGCCGTGCGACCATCCCAGCGGTCGGGCAACGAGCATTTCTTCCAATTTCCGCCAACCATGTCGGCAACGGCTTCAGCCAGTTTTTCTGCATTCTCGCCAACAAGCACGTTTGAACCGCACTTAACCGTCTCTATATGCTCTGTATAGCTGTTAAGCGTTATGCAGGGAATGCTGTTGAAGGTGGCTTCTTCTGCCACATTGCCCGAGTCGGTAACAATACCCATGGCGTTAGCCGTTAGATAGCCAAACTCAAGATATGACAGAGGATTGACAATGACAAGATTGCCGCATTCTGCCGCAAACTGCTCGACAACAGCCTTAGCCGCAGAACGGAGCGGTGCCACAATCTTAATGTCACCTGCAGCACGACACATGGCAACAACCATCTTCTTCAGGTTGTCGGCATCTGCAATAAGAGCCTTACGGTTAAGAGTGAACACCAGATATCGGTTGTCGCTGATGCCAAGTTCATCGAGGACGGCAGGACGTACAAAGCGGGCGCGGTTGTAGCGCAGCGTATCCATAAGGATGTTGCCCACCATGTAGACCTGCGACAGCTCGGCACCTTCGCGCGTAACGATGCTGTTGCTGCCCATGCCAGCCGTAAAGAGGAGGTCTGAAAGACCGTCGATGACAAGACGGTTGATTTCTTTCGGCATCTTGATGTCAAACGAACGTGTTCCCGCCACGAGGTGTGCAAGCGTAACGCCGTGTTTCTTTGTAACAATGGCAACAGCCATTGTTGAAGCCAAGTCGTCGACAACGATAACCACATCGGCAGGATTGGCTTCAAGATATTTGTCAAACTCGGCCATGACACGGCCTGTAAGTTCATTAAGACTGACACAGTCGACGCCCAGGTAAACATCAGGCTCACTGATTTCGAGGTCACTGAAAAGAGACGACTCAAGCGTGGCGTCTTCTTTTGTTCCTGCATAAACCAGACGGTAGTCGATTTCGCGGCCTTCTTCCTTGGCCTTGATAACGGCTCTCACAAGCGGAGCCACTTTGATAAAGTTTGGCCGTGCGCCGGCAACTATACAAATATTCAACATAACAAATAAAATAAACGGAGAAACGCAAACTGTTATCCGGCCGGAACTCTATATAGACTTAATAAGGCAATGACTAACGGCCGCACTATTTGAGCAGCGGCCTGACAGTGACACATCACTGTAACGGCCCGCTACCACCAACGGCAGCAACCTTCGGCACCAACCGGCATTATAACTTATTCGCGTCTCCTTATACCATAAAAATTTTAAAGTTATTATTCTGACTTAAACAAATCTTTTATTCCTCCTATGCTGCCCATAAGGTTTGTGGCCTCATAAGGCAGATAAACGGTTTTGGTCTTGTCGCCGCTGGCAACGTCTTCGAGCATCTTGATATACTTCTGTGCCAACAGATAATTGGCAGGATTGGTGCTCTTGCCCACAGCTTCAGTAATCTTCTGTATGGCTATTGCCTCGGCCTCAGCCTTGCGTATCTTGGCCTGAGCTTCGCCCTCGGCGTTGAGTATGGCCATCTGCTTGTCGGCCTCAGCCTTGTTTATTATGGCTGTCTTCTCACCTTCCGACTTAAGTATGGCGGCAGCCTTCTCGCCTTCGCTCGTAAGAATGGTGGCGCGCTTGTTGCGTTCTGCCTGCATCTGCTTCTCCATTGCCTGAAGCACGCTCTCAGGAGGTGTGATGTCCTGAAGCTCAACGCGGTTAACCTTAATACCCCATTTGTTGGTGGCATCATCGAGCACGGCGCGCAGCTTGGTGTTTATCGTGTCGCGCGATGTGAGCGTCTGGTCGAGTTCAAGCTCTCCGATGATGTTACGCAGAGTGGTCTGCGTAAGTTTTTCGATGGCATTGGGCAGATTGCTTATCTCATAAACAGCCTTGAACGGGTCTACAATCTGAAAATAAAGCAGGGCGTTGATCTGCGTCTGCACATTGTCTTTTGTAATCACGTTCTGCTTGTCGAAGTCATAGACCTGCTCGCGAAGGTCGATAGAGTTGCTGTAGATGTAGCGGCCGCGGCGCATGGTTACAATCTCCTTTGCGCGGTCAATAAACGGTATGATGATGTTTATTCCGGGTTTCAGCGTGGCATAATACTTGCCGAGACGCTCTATAATCTTTGTTTCCGACTGAGGTATGATGACAAGACTCTTCTTCACTACGATGAGCGCACATATAATTAGCGCAATAAAGATATAAGCAACGATGTCCATAATTTAAAAGATTATTAGGTTATTAAATCAAATTTTCTCTACCGTGATGATAATACTCTCGCGCCCTATCACCCTTACGCTCTGCCCTACAGCCACACTTTCGCCATTGGCCGTGACGGCTTTCCAGTCGTCGCCGTCGATGGCCACGCGCCCGTATCCGCCTTCAACGATGGTCTCGCTGACGCGGCCTGTACGGCCTATAATGGCATCGGCATTGCTAAGGCGCTCCTTACGGCTGCCATGCAGATACTTTATGGCAAACGGACGCACAAAGAATATGCACAACACCGAAAACAGCAAAAACAGGAAAAGCTGCAGATAAAAACCCGGCACAAACAGCGAGACAAGAACCGTAAGCAGCGCACCAATGGAAAAACACATCACATAGAAGTCTCCGTTGGTAAGCTCTACTATAAGACAGACAATGGCTATGAGAGTCCACATCTGCCACAAATTATCGGCAAAATATTCTATCATACACACTAATCTTATTTATTTGCGAAGATAATGAAAATTATTTGTTCCTACAAATAATAAGAAACAAATTAAACATATAAAACGTAATACCACAGAATGGCGGCATACGGAAAGACACGGCAGCCAACATAACTTTACAAACAAGACGTGGCCGACTTCACAGCCTGCCACGATCAGTGTATACAAAAACATTATGAATCTTACTTAGCGAACAAGATTTCTAAAAAGTTTATCATCTACTTTACGTCATTGTGCCTTCATGCAGCTGCGGCATTTGCGCTCACAATAGCGCTCACACTGCGCGCAGATATCATAGCCGAGCATAGCTCCGAGGATGAAGTCTTCCTCAGGCGTGAGCTGGCTCAACGGCCGTGTAACCATGAGACGGATAGCCTCAAGACACTGCTTGCGGCCGAAAAACAGGTTTATGCGGTCGTTGCCCACCGGCTGAAGTATATAGCTGATGTTCTGCCGCTTAAGACGCGCCGTGGCATAGTCCTCATATCGCTTGTTGAAAGTGAAGAGCACCATCTGGCGCACACCTTTCTTATACTCGTAAATATGGTTCATCAGCACCTTCATGTCAGGCGGCAGTATCTCTGTAATAAGGGCATCCGTTCTCATAATTCATGTTGTTTTAAATTAACTAAAGACTGTTCTTTATACTTTCAAGCCATGCGTCGATGCGGCAGTCTGTCTTGTCCGGCTCATTGACATCGTCGAGCGCAAGCCCCACAAAACAGCCGTCTACCACGGCAGCTGAATCGTCATAGGTGTAGCCGTCTGTCGAAACGGCACCGACAAACTTTGCTCCGCTGTCTTTAAGCGCATTGTATATCTCGCCGATAGCCGAACAGAACGTGTCGCCATACGACTCGCTGTCGCCGCAGCCAAACAGAGCAATGGTCTTTCCGGCAAGGTTGGCCTGCTTAAGTGCCTCAAGTCCGTCGTACCAGTCGTCCTGAAGTTCGCCTGCTCCCCATGTAGAAGTGCCCAAAATCAGATTTGTGTAAGCATCCGGAGTTGAAGCGTCTATACTTGAAACGTCAAGCACGTCGGCTGCTCCCACACCCAGCTTGCCGGCTATATTCTCGGCAATGGCCTGACAGGTTCCCGTTGACGAACCGTAAATTATACATGTCTTTTCCATATCAATTTTATCATTTATGAGTTATTTGTCTTTACGGCTGCAAAAATAACGTACAAGAAAATATACTGCAATACCTAAAAATAGGGTTTCTGACAATACCTAAAAATGATTAGGCCATGGCCGTAACGACTGGGTTTTGCACTAAATTAGAGTCAACAGACTCACGAAAACATTTTCAAGAAAAAGTCAAAAATCATGTCATGAGTTTTCTGTAAAACAGAAATCATACTGCTAACATAAGTTAATTTGACGCAATCAACAGCAGCAATAAATTAACCTATATTCACAAATGGCATCTCTTAGAACCTAAAAAGCACTTGTTTTTAATCAAAAAAGCATTGATTTCGGCAGGTAAAACTTGCCGTTTTGCATGCAGAAACCTATGCTTTTGCAACACAAAAGGGCACATATTGGGCAACATCCGAGTTACGTCTATATGGCAGAATATCCTAAGCCGCTGATATAATGCAATTTAGCAGAGATTGTAATATCCGGCTATTTTTCAGAGGAAAAACATACTTTTATAGAGAGCAACGCCATTCTGAGAGCGTCAAAATAAAAAAGTTTTCTGTTTCAGCGGTAATATTTCATTACATTTCAGAATGTCATACCGCGATAATGAGACACAATAACAAGATGCAGCAAAATGTCAAACGACACATACAAATATGTCAATAAGGACACAAAACAAAAAAAGTCCGTCTGAGCTTACGCACAGGCGGACTTCCTGATATACGATAATGATTATCTTTCTATGCCACGGTTGTTGAATGTTACGTTCAGAAGCATCAGATACTTGCGGAACTGATCACCGGTAAGAACGTTACGCATGTACTTCAGGTCTTTCTCTACTGCACCGTTAACCATAGATGCACGCTCGTCTGAATTAGCGTTGGCAGCATTCAACATGTCTGCGCAGAATGAAGTGTGAATGTCCTGAACAGCCTCAAGCTGGTCTGAAGAAAGACCGAGGAAGTCGGCGAGCTTGCCGTAGTTAACTTCCATGTTGTAAGCTTTTGCGCTCTCAACGTTGTTCAACTTCTCATCTTCTGCAAATGTCATAGTCATGCTGAGCACAGCTACGACGGTTAAAAACAATCTTTTCATAATCCTTAAATTTTCATTTTACCTTGAGCCCCGGCTCTTTTCTCACGAATCGCCTCAGCTCGTTATCCTAAATTTATTTATCTCTTTTTGTCTTTCGACGGTGCAAAGATACATCAAAATCCGACAAAGCGAAACAAAAATATCATGCTGTTTGCGTTAACAGCTTACTTTTTTGACCTAAATCAAATATTTAAAATACTTTTAGCAATCTGTTTACAATATATTACAACAATATGAAATAACAATAAAATATTTGTGACATAAAGTAAGACAATACCCCTTCATCCGTTCAAAACGGCAACAAAAGATGCACCCAAAACAGGCAAAGACAGGGCACGAGAACAAGAAACGGGCATGAGAATAAACAGAAAAACAGAAAATTTAAACACGATTTATTTTATTCTGAGCACAAATTGCATTATCTTTGCACTCAAAAGAAAATTTTAGTCAAGAAATGGAAAGTAACAAGAACAAATACATAGCAGTAGCTTACAGACTGTATGTTGTAGACAACAACTCTAACGAACTCGTTGAAGAGGCTACCGATAATGAGCCGTTCCAGTTTATCAGCGGATACGGCATAACGCTCGATGCATTCGAGAATGCCACTGCCGGGCTGAACAAGGGTGAAGAATTTGACATCACCCTGTCGAAAGACGAGGCGTACGGCGACTATGAGGAAGAGCATGTGCTCGACCTTGACAAGAACATCTTCTGCATAAACGGACACTTCGACCATGACAACATATATAAAGACGCCATTATTCCGCTGCAGAACGAAGACGGAAACAGATTTTTGGCAAAAGTTGTATCAGTAGGCGAAGACAAGGTTAGAGTGGACCTCAACCACCCGCTGGCAGGCAAGACACTCAACTTCAAAGGACATATCGTTGAGTCTAGAGAGGCTACTAACGAAGAAATTCAGGGTCTTATCAACCGCATGAGCGGCGAAGGATGCTGCTGCGGACACCATGGCGAAGACGGAGGCGACTGTTGCTGCGGACATCACCACGGAGATGGCGAAGGATGTCATCACGGACATGGTGAGGGATGCCACCACGGACACGAAGGCGGCAACGGCTGCTGCTGCAACTAAAGAAAAGAACAGCACAGACAAAGGTCTGAAAAGCGTATAGGCAAATACGGCAACAGACCTGAACCTATAACGGCAAAAGGCTATGACACGACAAGCGCTGTAGCCGTTTTGCCGATTTTTTATGTTAAAGTAAAAACGGTTCTGCAAAACATGAGTAACTCTTTCGGAAAATTGTTCAGACTGACCACCTTCGGCGAAAGCCACGGCGAGGCTGTCGGCGGAGTTGTAGACGGATATCCGGCAGGAATAGACATCGACCTTGATTTCATACAAGGCGAGCTTGACAGAAGAAAGCCGGGACAAAGCGCCATAACAACAGCGAGGAAGGAGGCCGACAAGGTTGAAATATTGAGCGGAGTGTTTGAAGGCAAGTCTACGGGCTGCCCCATCGGATTCATCGTGAGAAATTCCAATCAAAGATCGTCCGACTATGACAACATGAAGGACGTTTTCCGTCCGTCGCATGCAGACTTTACATATAATTACAAATATGGGATACGTGACCACAGGGGCGGAGGCCGCTCGTCGGCACGAATAACCATAAGCAGATGCGTAGGCGGAGCGCTGGCTAAGCTGGCTCTAAAACGTTTAGGTATATCGGTTAATGCCTACACATCACAGGTTGGCACCATCGCTCTCGACAGCGACTACAGGAAATACGACCTTGAGTCGGCCGAGGAAAACATTGTAAGATGCCCCGACAAGGCTAAAGCCGAAGAGATGATAAAGCTTATTTCGGAAGTTAAGGCTGAGGGCGACACCATAGGCGGAACAATTACGTGCGTGATAAAAGGCTGCCCGGCAGGACTCGGAGAGCCCGAGTTTGACAAGCTGCATGCAGCCCTCGGAAGCGCCATGCTGGGCATAAACGCCGTGAAAGGCATTGAGTTTGGAGCTGGATTTGGCATGAGCGCCAGACGCGGAAGCGAAGTGAACGACCTCTTCTTCAATGACAACGGGCGCATAGCCACAAGAACGAACAACAGCGGAGGCATACAGGGAGGCATAAGCAACGGCGAGGACATCTACTTCAGAATAGCGTTCAAGCCCATAGCAACACTGCTGAAAGACCAGACGACCGTAAATAAGGACGGCGAAGAAGTGAACCTCAAAGCCAAAGGGCGACATGACCCATGTGTGCTGCCACGCGCCGTACCCATAGTAGAAGCCATGGCTGCCATGACAATACTTGACCAATATTTGTTATCAAAAACAATAAAACTTTAAAATTTTGCAGAAAAGTGTAAAAAGGCGCATAATTATTTGGTTGTATAAAAAATATATCGTATATTTGCATCGACAATTCAGGGTTTGTGAAAATCTTGATTTCGTCTAATTAAGTCTAGTTTAGTTTTTGTGTTGGTTGAGAGCGGTCAATTGGCCGCTCTCTTTTTTTGCTGCACCGTAACATGCTAAAAACAAGCACTTTAGACAAAAATAAAAAGGCAGGACACAAAAAACTTTCTTATCATTTCGTTTTTGCATGACAATTGGCTATCTTTGTACGGAATAATTTTTTAGTGTCATGACAAATGTGTAATCCCTAAATAATTCTATCTATGAAAAGAATTTTATTTTCTGCATTTTTACTGTTTGTTGCGTTAATAGGCATTCAGGCGCAACTTTTATGGAAGATATCCGGCAACGGACTGAGCAAACCGTCGTACATAATAGGCACATACCATCTTGCACCGGCATCTTTTACTGACAGCATACCGGGACTGAAAAATGCCCTAGACGCATCTGAACAGGTTTACGGAGAAATAATAATGTCGGAAATGACTGCTCCTGAAAACATGGCAAAATTACAGAGCGCCATGATGCTCCCTGACGGACAGACGATAGACAAGATGTTCACGGCTGAGGAAATGGCACGTATCAACGCCATGATGAAGGACATTATAGGCATAGACATGACCAACCCGATAGTGGCACAACAGTTCGGGAAAATGTCGCCACAGGCCCTTACAACACAGTTGACCGTACTGATGTATCTTAAAAAGAACCCGAAATTTAACCCGAACCAGACTTTCGACGAGTATTTTCAGAATAAGGCCAAGGAACAGGGTAAGCCTGTTGGCGCGCTCGAGACAATAGACTTCCAGATGGAACTGTTGTACAAGGGACAGACGGAAGAGCGCCAGAAAGAACTGCTGCTGTGCCTTGCGGACAATAAGGATATGTATGAGATGATGACAGAAAACATCACCAAAGCCTTCTTTACACAAGACCTGAAGGCCATAAACGACGCTATGGAAGAAAAACTGAACAACAGCTGCGACTACACTCCACAGGAAAAGGACGCACTGATATATAACCGCAACACCGACTGGATAAAGAAGATGCCGGAGATAATGAAGAAGAGAGCTACATTCTTTGCCGTAGGAGCCGGACATCTGACGGGAGAAAAAGGCGTGCTGGAACTGCTGAAGAAAGCCGGATATAAGGTTGAAAGCGTAAGACAGTAAGCTCAACAGTATCTGACAAATCATAACGCTACACGGCATAACAGAGACAAAAACGGGCAATGCCCTGCCCCTTTACAGGCAGGAAAGCCTGATGACAATAGCGTTTTGCTACAAAATAATGCTCCGAATATGGGATAGCCTTTATTCGGAGCATTTTAATTCTTACAGAAATAAGCTTTACGACTAATCTAAGCAGGGAAACAGATAAAAATGACAATATTCTGCAATATTAATCGCCAACAAGCATTATGAATAAGATAATGCTACAAATCGGCCATAAGACCGCATATTGTTTTATCTATTTGACGTATTCCTGTTTTCAGCCCTCTTATATTTTCTATAGACGCCTTTTCGCCCGTTTTTCTTGACATAGTTCGTTACATCTGCCTAAAAAGCAAACGGCAAAGCGACGGATATTAAGCAGCTATCCAGCAAAATAATAATGCCCGGTTGGAGTTAAACGGCCTAAATTTATCACTAAACACTCTGTTGAGAAGGCGGAATAGTGCTAAATTAGCCCAAATTATTAGGCAAAACACCATAAAAGTAGGCAAATTGACACATAAAAGACCACCTTTCGGGCTCTAAAAGACGGCAAAACGCAACGTGAAAGGTATGCTTCTGCAAAATCGTCAATATGCAAAGACATCCGGATTAAGCTTTGTCAACCTGAAACAGGAATAACGCAGCCTCAGGTAAACCGAAATCAGGATTAAATCAAAGAATATAAAGAAAAAGTTTTCTGAATAAACTCATCACTCATCACAAGCTGACATAACTTGCTGATTTTCAACGACATTGAATGTGATGAGTTGAAAAACAGACTCATCACGCCTAGCATAAAGCCTATACTGTGATGAGTCTGCCTTCAAAGTCGTCACATCATAAGTGATTAAATTACAGCACTTTACATAGCGTTGTGACGAGTGACGAGTTTATTCAGAAAACTTTTTTATAAAAATCTCGTAAAAAGCAGAAATATCAGCAGTCTTCCAACGTACCGATAATCTCCTTAACCGACTTGCAGCCGTGGCTGTCAAGCCATTCATTAATGCCGTCGCGTACTTTTATCGTAACCTGCGGATCGATAAAGTTGGCTGTACCAATCTCTATTGCCGTAGCACCGGCCATAAGGAATTCGATGGCATCATGGGCATTACAGATACCTCCAAGACCGACAACAGGGATATTAACAGCCTTAGCCACCTGCCATACCATACGCAGGGCAACAGGCTTCACGGCAGGACCGCTAAGTCCGCCCGTATTGATGCTAAGCAAGGGCTTGCGCTTCTCAATGTCAATAGCCATGCCCATAAGAGTGTTGATAAGCGATACGCTGTCGGCGCCCTCAGCCTCAACGGCACGCGCTATCTCGGCTATGTCGGTAACATTGGGAGAGAGCTTTACTATCATGGTCTTGTCGTATCTGGCACGCACAGCCTTTACTACGCTTGCCGCACCGGCACACGTTACGCCGAAGGCCATGCCTCCCTGCCTTACGTTTGGACATGAAATATTCAGCTCTATGGCCGGAATATTGTCCAGCTCGTTGATACGGGCGGCACATTCAGCATAATCTTCAGGAGACGAGCCGCTGACGTTTACAATCATATTTGTATCAATGTCCTTTATCTCAGGATATATATGCTCACAGAAATAGTCTACGCCCTTGTTCTGCAGTCCCACGCAGTTGAGCATACCCGAAGCCGTCTCTACCATACGGGGATAATCGTTGCCCTCACGCGGTTTTAGAGTGGTTCCTTTCACAATAATACCGCCAAGACCTTCCAACGGTATGAAATCAGCAAATTCGGGGCCATAGCCAAATGTTCCCGAAGCCGTCATTACAGGATTCTTCAACTGCAATTTGTTGATATTTACGCTTAAATCTGCCATAACAATTTCTTTATGTTTACAACCGGTCCTTCCTTACATACACACACGTTGCCTTCTGTGGTCTTTTCAACGCAGCAGAGACATGCTCCCAGTCCGCAGGCCATCTTATTTTCCAAAGACACCTCACATTCTATGCCTTTTGCCTTGGCATATCTTGCCACGGCAGCCATCATTGGCTTCGGACCGCAAGTGGCGATACGGCCGAAAGCCACCTCATTGAGCACAGAATGGTTTGTAACAAAGCCTTTCTCGCCCATTGAGCCGTCTTCTGTCGTTACGCATACGCGCCCGTACTTTTTAAACTCATCCAGCAGAAGCAAATCTTTTCCGGAACGTGCCCCGAGAAGAAATACAGGGGTTATACCGGCATCGCAGAGTTTCTTGCCGAAATACAGCAGCGGAGCCACACCTACGCCGCCTCCAACAAGCAAAATCTTCTCTGAGGCGCCTTCAGGCATTGTAAAGCAGTTACCCAAAGGGAACATGCAGTTAAGCACGTCTCCGGCCTTTAATTGAGCCATACGGCGTGTTCCGTCGCCTATAGCAGCAACGAGAAGCCACAGCTGATTTGTGTCATAATCAACGAAATTAATTGAAATGGGACGCCTAAGGAATGTAGAAGGCGATCCGTCTACTCTTATCTCAACAAACTGTCCCGGGAGCATTTCCGGAAGTCGTTCGTCCTGAGTAAGCTTTATCAGAACATATTTGTCGTTTATATGTTCTACAGAAACGACCTTGAGGTCTGAAACATATTTTTTCATAAGAAACGAATTTATCTTATTAAACCAGGCGCAAGAAAGACTTTATCGCCTTACTTACAGAATACAAAGGTACAAAATAAGCCTGCGCTTTCCAAAAAAACGAAAGTCACAGGCTGTTAAATATATGTTAAACGGCATATATGATGCCATAAAAGGCTATTTAACGTCAAGAAAAACGCTCAACAATGAAAAACTGACACATGACAGAGCCAATAAATGCCTCAAAAAACGTATGTACATGCCATAAGCCTACAAAAAAGGGCATACCAGCAAAGCTAAATCAACATATTGTCGGTTTTTACACGGCAATTCTATTTCTTTGGGACGAAAGTCTCATAGGTAAGGTCGTCAAAATAAACCCTTATCTCTGTAATCTGTCTTTGCGGACGCTCAACATATTTCACTTCAGGCCGAATAACGCTCTCAACATGTCTGTGCACAGACTGTTGAACAGATGCTCCGGTCTGGTTGCCTCCGAAAAGATCCGGCACGCCGCCTCCAAAGTCAGCAACATGCTCACTGCCCATATCTGTATCCTCAGCAGGAGATGGGTCGGTAGTCGGAGTGTCGTCGATAAACATCGAGCCTCTTCCGAACATGAGCCAGTCAGTACTCAGGCGAGGCATTTTGCTCTTAATCGCTTCAACGGTGTTGAGCGTCGGTTTTGTACGGTTGTTAAAAATGCTGCTTAATGATGCAGCAGACATTCCGATGAAGTTAGCGAAGGTCTGTTGACTCATATGTTGAGACTCCATTATCTGCCTGATTCGGTCTTTCATTTCTTCCATTTTCTTACCTTGATGTTGTTTTTTGCTATTTTTCTTAGACTTTACAAAGGTAAATCATTTTTTTGACATACACAACAAACCTAAATATTATTTTAAAATTTAAATATTGAATTTATAAATTTATATTTGTAAATGTAAATATCTAAATCTTGTGATTTGGTATTTAAAAATACAAATGTAAATTTAGACTATTAAAACGCCCGATAAGCCTTTATTTAAAGGATTTTGCTAACTAATTCATTAGGCGAGCGTTATTTGCGCTGATAAAAAGCGTAAATCTGGCTTTATGCAGTATTTTAAGGCGAAAATAAGTAAAATTGCATAAATTTACTTCATGAAATATCGTATTTAGGCTGATAATCAGGCATTTAAACAATAAATCCGAAAATGCATAAATATAACTTGTAATTTGCAAATTTAAAGATTTAAATATTAAAATATAAATTCAGCTGCCAATATATTTATATTTAAATATAAATTTATGCTTTACATTTATGCTTTATATAAACAAATATAAACATTCAGATAGCTAAATTTTGGTATTGTAAATCATAATAAATGCAAACGCTAAATTTTAACACCTGTTTTTCGGTCGAAAAACAGAAAAATTAAGTATTTCGAAACGAGGTAAAGAAAGCTCAAAAATACACGATTCTGAGAGCGTCAAAAATCATAAAAGGCTCTGATTTTTACGACTTTAACCCTATTTTTTTTGTTCAGAAAAAAATGCGAAAGAGAAAAAAATAGCCCCAAAATGGGGCTATTTTTAGTGTAAAATGAAGAAAATTAGCTCTCTTAACAGCTCCCCGACAGGGGTATTTGGGTTGTCTAAACCCTTACTTTTGGCATCTGTCTCTCTAATTTTAGAAATTATCTGCATTACTTTCACACCAGTATAATTTCTCATACCCGTGATGTAGTCCTTTGCAGCCCACCCTGCCCTGAGGTCCAACCAGCGTGCAACACTCTCGTCAGTTTTAGGTTGAGGAGCATAAAATGCTATAAGTAAATTTTGAAAATAAGAGAACAACATCGGTATAAGCATGTATGCATTTCCGGTCTTCGGGTTGTCATTAAAATAATACAAAATCCGTGTCGCCTTCAACACATCACGGTTAACTATCGCGCTGCGTAATTCGTAAGCATTAAAATCCTTGCTCACTCCTATCCTCTCCTCTACAACCTCAGGAGTAACACGCCGGTCATTCTCTGGCAAAGAAAGAATCAGCTTGTCGAGTTCACTCGTCAACCTGCTAAGATCTGCCCCGATATGGTCGGCTATCATCTGGGATGACTTATGGTCTATTGCAGCGCGTCCATAATTTTTAAGATAACTCTCTATGAAAGCCGGCAATTCATAATCACGCTTCTTCTTGCTCTCAAACACCACACCCGTGGCTGCTGCCTTGGCCAATATTTTCTTTCGCCCGTCAATACTGCCGTTTTTATGACACAAAACCAAAACTGTTGATTTCACAGGTTTTTCAACATACTTTTCCAGTTGTTCCCAGTTTTTTATATTCTGAGCCTCTTTCACTATCACAACCTGCCGCTCGGCCATCATCGGGAAACGCCTTGCCATGTCAACAATCTGACTTGAAGAAACGTCAGAGCCAAAGACAACAGACTGATTGAAGTCGCGTTCTTCAGGAGTAAGAGCATTCGTCGAGATAAAATCTGTTATCTTATCAATATAATAAGACTCCTCGCCCATAAGAATATATACGGGCGCATAATTACCTGCACGCAAGTCGCGCATTATGCTCTCAAAAGTAACGATCTTTTTCTCTGCCATATCTTTATGCTTTATCTGAAAGCCATTGCTGCCAAAAAAGGACGCTGACGTTCACCGTTTAAAATAATAATGGCTAACTTTGCAAAAATTACTGAGTCAGCGGCCTGAAGACATAAACTATCTGTCTGAGGCTATAAACTCATACGCCCTAACACATGGCAACTTGAAGCCATTCAGAATGCAAATTTAATAAAATGTATCGATTAAACCTACCTCAATACGAAATAAAAATAAAACAGCAGAACGGCAAGACGCAGATTCTTGACACGCTGAGACGCAAGTTTGTAAGTCTTACACCGGAAGAATGGGTACGCCAGCATTTTGTTCATTTCCTGACAGAGCACAAAGGTTATCCGGCATCACTCATTGCCAACGAGACAGAACTGACATGCGGTCAGAAAAAACTGCGCTGCGACAGCGTTCTATACGACTCACAGGCGCGTCCGCGCATGATTATGGAGTATAAAGCTCCAACAATAGCCATCACACAGAAGGTGTTCAACCAGATTTCGGTTTATAACATGCTGCTGAAAGTGGATTATCTCGTAGTAAGCAACGGCCTGCAACACTATTGCTGCCGAATGGACTACGCAAATAACAGCTATTGCTTTCTGAAAGAAATACCTGATTTCAGCGAACTTTAACGCCAAACTGCATTAGTTTTTTGGGTAAAGATTCATCAAGAATAAAACATTACCCCAAAAAGTCTGATTTTTAATCATAAAAAGAGAGCGGACAAACACCTGATTCATTTTTTAATGGTATTTGTCCGCTCTTTATTATATATCTAAACTGCACAAATAAAAGTTGGCATATTAGCCGTTCTGTGTAAACATGAGAATGTTTAACGGGCTAAAACTTCTACATACCCCTTGCCTTAAATATCTTTTCTTTAGCCTCATTGATTTCCTGGAATTTCTTCTCTGCCGCACGCCTGATATCCTCGCCAAGCGCAGCCACACGGTCAGGGTGATGCTTCAAGGCAAGATTACGATATGCCTTGCGCACTTCATCGTCTGTCGCATCAGGCGATACGCCCAACACAGCATAAGCATCTTCCAGTGTGTCTTTTTGCAGATTCAACATCGAGTCAAGATCTTCCATATCCATGCGCATATAGCGAACGCACTCTCTCAAGGCAGAAATTTCCTCATTTGGCATAGAACCGTCTGCCCTTGCTATCATTACGAGGAAGTTTAGCAGCTGCAGACGCTGACCATAGTCGAGATTCATAGCTATCTGCTCGCAGCTCTGACGTATAACATCCCTGAAAGCATAAGGATTTGTGGCATTCAGTCTCTTCTGCTCGTCAAATAGGCGCAGAAGTATGCTGTTGCCCTGCTCCACGGCTACTTCACCGAAGTTTGCACGCAAAAACTTCCGCACAAATTCCATCTCGCTGTGCATCACCTTGCCGTCTGCCTTAATAATATACGACGCCAGCACAAGCAGAGAGAACAAAAAACTGTTGCGCTGCCCTTCATAATATTGCTGTTCACGCGTCGCGCTGCCAAAGCCCTGACGACCGGAAGAAGCACTTCCGTATCCGTTTTTGGGCTCTCCGTCTTTGTTTACCGCATTAATTCCATAATCAAACAAGGCTCCCAGTGCCACTCCTGCCAAAGCTCCGAGCGCACCGCCGGACATAAAGCCCAATATGCCGCCTATCCATTTTCCTGCTGCCATAAATTTCTGTTTTTTACGTTTAAAGCGCCATGCGAGTCTAATATACAAGACAAGATGTCTGACATATAGTCACAAAAGCGCCATTATAATTTCATTTTTAGTATATTTTCCCTTATGCAAATATAATGCAAACGGCGGGCTGAACAAAATAAATTTATTTAATTAAACCCAAATCAGGCTGTATATCGCGGATGTATCGCCATAAACGCTCATGTTTACAAACTTTTTGGATGCTACATGCCTGAACCATGGAAAATTCTGACGAGTATTACCAACACCCGGCTATCGCCTACATCAGGCATTTTTTTGCCTCTTTATCAGCTTATTATGCGCCAATGGCGGGCTGCATCAATCACTACGTCAAAAAAAGCCGACAACTCCGTGACGCAAAATCCTATCGTCTGACGCCTGTGTCCCATTGTCAGCAGCTCTTTTTCCTGAGTCATCATACACATTTTCATGCCTTCTAACATGACCATATTCAGACTTATGTCGCCGCTTGCCGACCTTACCACGATGTTTCTGTCTAATTTTTCATCACGCTCCACAGCCCTTGTCACATAGCCTATTGTATCATAAAACGCCCTGAATTCGCTGCGGTCCATGAATATTTTGTTGCGCTCATACTTTCCGTCTGCCGATTTTGTACTTTGAGTAAGTTTGATATAAACATCCTTTCCGGCCTCATTAAAATCGAAAAATATCGTGCTGTAACCAAAATCGAGCCTGCGGCTCCACTGTCCGATGCCATTATCAGCCTGTCCGGCCACTGCCCTGCCACCTTGACCGAATCCATTGGAAGCATTCTGATTTACAGAAAAACTACGTCCGTTATACGAACGTCCGCCCTGCAAACTGCTTTTTTCGCGCTGAGAATCATCGGGAAAACGGCGTCCGGCATACGAACGGCCGCCCTGCAAACAACTTTTTTCGCGCTGAGAATCATCAGGAAAACGGCGTCCGGCATACGAACGGCCACCCTGTTGAGGTAACGGTTCCTTAGTTTTTGCCCTATTGGCTTGATTGCCTACAAGGTATCTCACGTTGCTGTATCCGGCCAAACCGCGCTCCAGATTGCCGCCTTTTGAGCAATATCCTACAACAATTTCGTCAGCAAGAGCCATCATCAGTGCATTGCGGTCGAATGCCGAGCGGGCGCATACCGTATGCACCTCAGGCCCGCAATGGGTTATTATCAGCAGTTGTCCGCTGCCCAAAGCCGCGCTCACAGGCTCGCTCCACTGCTCATGCATCGCCTCTGCCAGCACCAATATTGCCGGAATTTTTCTTTCAAGCAATGATGAAAACACGTGTTTTTCCATTGGCGACTGGTCACCGCACATTACGCAAACCTTATCCGGTTGCAGTGTTGCAATCCATCTGTCCACTGCAGCCTGAAGTCCAGACGGCTCCTTTCTCGAGCAAAAAAATGCCGTTTTTCTCAGCTGCATGATATTTTCGTTGCCCAGTTTACTTCTTATTTCCATGCTTTTAGTTTTGTTATCAAATTAAGGTTATAATATAAATCCAAGCAGTAAGCCTAAAATTAGTCCGGATTTTATGCCGAAATGCAGATTATCTTATACTAAGATTTATGCAAATATACAAAAAAACGGCATGCCGCGTATAAAAACTGATACCTATTAATGCATTCGGGCAATAAAAACATCATAATCTTCATACGCGGCATGCCGTAAAGTCAACACACACTTGCCGTCTACATACGGCTCTTCTGGCTCTGTCCTGCTCCCGTGCCCTTATATTTGCTCTTGTCAACATTAAACTTATAGCGCACCGTAAGGCTAACTCTGCGCTGAGCCGGAGCGCCCCAAAGCGTCTCGCGCATGGAGCCATAAAACATGGTCAAGCGCTGGCGTGAGGTCTTGAATAAGTCCTTTACTTGCAGCTGCACCGTAAGCCGGTCTTGCATAAATGCCTTATATAAAGACATATCTGCCCTGAAAGAAGGCTTCCGCATGTACACATTCTCATCGCCTCCACGTGTCGTATAGCGCATATTTAGCGAAATACGGCATATTTTAGTGTCTAATGTGTTGTCAAAACGGAATGTTCCAACGGGATTGTCGAGCGGATTATGCCCGTGAACCTGCATGGCGAACCACTGCTTCTGCACGCCGAGCATAAGCGACGGATGCCACACTCCAAAAGTCGGACTTATATTAAGCGAGGCGTACATCTTGTCGTACGACTCACCGTTTACCTGCCTGAAAAGCACCACCGACGGGTCGTCTCCGTAGGGTTCGCTGTGCTGTATTATCGGATCAATTACATGCGACCATCCTGCATTCAACATTATCCACTTATATGTAAGCGCCAAATTGACGTTGTTTGACCTCGACGGCAGCAAAAACGGATTACCGCCCTCATAAGTGTAGCGATTATCGTAGGTTATGTTGCTGCGAAGCTGGTTATAAGACGGCCGGGATATGTCTGACGCATAGCCCAACTGAACGCCAAAATCGCCTAACATGCCCGAAAGCGACAACGAAGGAAAGACATTGTTAAACACGCGGCTCTGCTCGCCTACATACACCCCGTCGTCATAATAGTCGAAATCCACATTCTCATACCTCACTCCGGCCTGCATGCTAAACGGCCCAAAATGACGGACATATTCAACAAAGGCCGACGCCATACCCTCTTCTATACGGCTCTTGTCGTCTTCGAGGACGTCTGCCGGAAACACGCCATAAAGAGTCTTGCGCACCGAATAAGAATACTCTCCGCCAAAAGACAAGGTGCCGCCAAACAGCGGAGACGTCAGCACCAGCTTTGACGCCACAAGATTGTTACGGCTGTCTGACGAAGTGCTGACTTGCTGGTTTACTGGCTCCAGCCCTGTTTCCTGATAGTCCTCAACTGTCGTCATGTGTCTTCCCGTCTTGCTCCAATACCAGTCAGCATTAAAGTCAACACCCAACTGACCTATCTTTCCGACATAATATAAATTTCCCTGCAGCGTTGTGCCTTGTCCTGACGCGATATAAGAGCTTAAAAGCTTTTCTGTGAGCAGATCGTCCTTAACGACATTCGATTTCATATATCCCGAAGCGTTGTCCCACGGCATGCGATACCAGCTAAGGCTTGCCCCCAGCGAATGATTTTCGTTGAACATATAGCTCAGCGCCAGTCGTCCATATATATTCCTTTTTTTATATACCTGGTCAAGCGAACTTGGCTGCCGCCATGTCTTGTCAAGATATGTTATCTGCTCCAGCTGCTTCGGGTCAAGTGTGTTAGTTCTTGATATGTTGAACGTTCCACCTATGTCGAGGCCTCCGCTGCGCCAGTTCATGTTTATGCGCTCCTGCCCCGAGGCATAGCCTCGCTCTTTAAGTTCACCCGACAGTCTGTTGTCAAAGCCAAAGCCCTCGCCAACGGCCTTCTTGGTGGTTATGCGTATAACCGACTTGACACTTGCGCCATATCTTGCACCGGGATTTGTTACAACCTCAACCGACTTTATATTGTCCGAACTAAGGCGTTCAAGCTCCACTTTGTCGAGCATCTTGCGCCCGTTTATATAAATTTCGGGCTCTCCGCGCCCAAAAACCTCTATTTTATCGCTGTTTGCCGACACGTTTGGTATGCGGTCGAGCAGATCTTCCATGTTTCCTGCCGTCTCCAGCACCGTCCCCACCACGTTTGTCACCATGGCATCGCCCTTCAGCCGTGTCTTCGGCATACGGCTTCTGACCACAACTTCGCCAAGCATCCGTGTATCTTCTTGCAGACAGATGCGGCCCTCATCGTCAGTTCTGTCGGCATAAACGGTCTTATATCCCACGCCCGAAACGCGCAAAAGGCGTCCTTCTGGCGGAACATCGAAACCGAAACGGCCAATGCTGTCGGTCATAACGCCCGTAACATAAGACGAATCAGGCAGCGACAAGGCCACCACATTTATATATGGTATGCCATTACCATGCGCATCCACCACCTGTCCGCTGACGTTCTGTCCTGCTGCCGTTAATGTCATCAACGTTGCCGGAAGCAGCATCATCCGCTTTATATCAACACGTATCTTTGTCATATGTTATGCTTTTTTTACTGAAAATCTTTAACCTCAAACAGCATTTCTGACTTTTTAAGGCTGCAATGCTTTTGATTTTTTCACTTTTAAGACGGATAAACCATAACAAACGTTGCACGGGCAAGCTTATATTTATTTTTTTTAACAAATACAGTTAAAAACTATATAAAACAACTGAACGTCTGCCGATGAATTACGGCAGACGTTCAGAAAGACTATTATGTATAACAATGACGGTAACTTATTCAACTATCACCTTTCCGTAGTAGCTTTTGTTGCCTTTTATGGCCTTAACAATATACAGGCCGCTGCCCATTGCATTAGTGGCAATTGTTGTTCCAGTATAGCGGCCGGCCAATGCACCGTTAGAAGAATATACCTCAACGCTCTCAGGTTCAACACCTTTAATAACAATCTGCTTGTTGTCAGAGTCGTTATAAATCCTTACGGGAGATGTCTCTGCCTTAGAAACGCCCGTAGAGCTGCCTTCTTCCTTGATAATCTTGAACGAATCAAACAGTGTTGCGCTGCCTGCGTCGTTAACGGTGTATGTGCTTACAAATATCGTGTCGGCCGTTACTGTAACGTCGCTGAATGTAGGTTCGCCTGTCTGACCGAATTTTCCAGAGAAGAGTCCCCAGTAATTGTCAACTCCATGAGCCGAATATGCGTCAATCATAGCCTGTTCGTCGCGCGGCTCATACTTCTTCTTGCCGGCAGAATTGTTCAGGAAGTACAGAGTGCCTTCGTTTACGTTGAACACACCGCCCTGCTTTCCTGTCATATTCTCACGCACTCCGCCGGGAACAACGGTCTCAACCTCTTCTACGGCACCGTCTACAAGAGTCTTTGTCAGGTTGTTAACCGGGCCGATAACTTCGTAGATATGGTCGTGGCCCTGCAAGGCAACGTCTATATGAAGCTCGTTGAACACGGGGAGCATGTTTTCACGTACAAGACGTCCGTCGCTGTCGCTCTGGTGCGACTGGCTGCCTGTAAACATGTTCTTATGGAATGTGGCAATGCGCCATTTAACGTCTTTATGCTCCTCAACCTGCTTTCTCATCCAGTCGGCAAGGGCGTCAAAGTAGCCTTCTTTCTTGTAGTCCTCGTAGTTTATCACCATAAACAAGGCGTCGCCCTGAACAAACGAATAGACTGTTCCTTCCATTGTAGTGGGCACGGCCGAAGTTGTGTTGAACGTGTTGTCTGTGTTAAAGTGCCATGCAAAGTTGCTGTTTGAACTTGTATCGTGGTTACCCTGCGCAACAACCAGCGGATAGTTCATCCAGATATCCTGCATTGTGCTGAACCACTGCTCATATTCCCATTCAGAGTTGTTGGCTCCTGAAGTTTCAACCAAGTCGCCGTTCACCAGTACAAACTTGGCATCGGGCACCATCTTCTGTGCTGCATGGGCTGTTTTCTGAGAAACATCAAACATGCCGTCATTCTGTGCCTGGGTGTCTGTTATATAGATGAACGAGAATCCTTCTTTCTTGTCGTATGACTCGGCTGCTGTGGTGAAGTGGCCAATCTCGCTCCAGCCCTCCTCGTTACCAACACGGAACGAATAGGTTGTGCCCGGTTTCAGGTCTTTTGCCAGAGCCTTATGACTTGTGTATGAGCGCTTTGTGTTGGCCTCAATGCCTTCCACTCCGTTTTTGCTCGTCACGTAGTTAAGGTCTTTTACATCAGCAGAAACAGCATCAATTGTGATGTCGGGCTTGCTGAAATCTTCTACACTTGCGTCTGCCTTCAAGACAATCTGCACCTTGCCTGTCTTCACAGAACTGTTGGTAAACCAGGCAAAAGCCATACGCGTAGTAGGATCTCCGTTAAGTGTCATGTTGATGCTGTAAGGCTGACTTGCCGACTGCATTTCTGCCATGAGGCGTGTCAGACGTGTCCATGACGGAACGGTGTAGTTGTCCTGATTCAAACTGATTTCCTGTGCTGATGCTGACAGCATACCGGCTGAAAGGAATGCCACAACTACGCCAGACTTGATTGTGTTAGAAATTTTCATAAATAATTTTGTTTTAATGAAACATAATTAAATTTTCGTATGCAAAATTATCAGTATGGTGTTTCATCTTTCTTACAGCATAACTACGAGTTTGCAGCAAAATAATTACGAAAATAATACACCTAAAAAGCCCATATTTTAATGTACACGTAAGAGATTTTTATTAAAATGAAATAAAATCAAGGTTAAGTTACGATTAATATAACAGGACGGACAACAGCACAGCAAATAATCTTCGGAATATGTCTTTCCGCAGAATTTTTATGACTATATTTTTACTCAAAGCGAAAAGACGCTCAAAAATCGAAAGTTTTTACCATAGAAACACTTTCGATTAAATATCAACTCAATATAATTTACATGGTTTGTTAAGCAAACGACAGCCATTTACTTTCAAACTGTTAGTGATAGAGTTACGGGTCATAACTCTATCACTTTTGATGCAAAAGTGGCCGCTTTTCAGGTCGTAAGTCATAGGATTTTTTCTGATAAAACGGCTTGATTTAAACCTAAACCTGTGATTAGCGTCCGTAAAGATGCAGACAAGCTAAAGAAAACGGCTATATATACAACAAAGAAAATGATGCAAAAAACTTTTGCCAACAGCAAAGAAACGACAAAAAAACAAAAGCCATAACTACACGCAACAGCCTGTAGCCATGGCTTTTATCGGCAAAACAACATCAATACTGTCTAAAACATTCTCTTATGCTGTGTAAACGTGCACAAAGTTGCGCTTCGCTCAGTCCGGCCATACTGTTGATACAGCCCAGCATTGCCGCGCCGCCGAAATTTAGAGACTTCAGATAGTGTATCTTATCCGGCGTAACACCGCCAAGAGCCACAACCTTATTGTCCAGAATGCCCTGTTCTGACGCCTGACGGAGCGTTGCATCAGTGAAGGCAGAGGCATATCCCAGCTTTGACACGCTGTCGAATATCGGACTGAGAAATACATAATTGCAGTTATCTTTGTGCTGTTTTACCTCTTCAAGAGAATGACACGAACGGCTGACATGACCGCTGTAACCTTCGGGCACAATGTTTCGGCGCGCGTTAAGGTGTATTCCGCGCAAACCATAAGGCTCCGCAAGTTCAAAGAAGTCGTGAACTACAATATGCGAGCGGTCTTCTGCCGACAGCTCTTCAAGCAGGCGCGCACAGTCAGCAGCCGATGCTCCGGGCTTACGCAGATGTATTATGTCAACGCCGTTGGCCAACAAGCGATGAAGAAACGTGGCTTCATCTGATAAAAAAACGGGAGAAGTAACTACAATCCAAAGCATTGTTTAAGCAAAAATGAAAAGCGAAAAGTAAAAAAACGAATTTCGACGTCTGTCTGCACAGACAAAATGCCAGACGGATACACCTTATTATATATAAGGGGCTATGAAGTCCGGACAAAAAGCCGCTACTTCATAGCCCCACACCAAAACTATTTAAGTTTCTTGATAATCAGTTCGGCAACCTTCTTGCCCGACATGAGCATACCGCCGAAGATAGGTCCCATACGGGGAGTTCCGCTTACGGCAGAAGCAGCCATACCGCAGACATAAAGTCCGGGATAAATCTCCTTTGTGCCGTTAACCACCTCATTCTCGCCTGAAACCACGTCGAGCGAGCGCTCGCCGATAACATCGCCCGTATCAGTTGCAAGGCGGATGCCGTTCTTGCGCGCTACAGTCTTGCACATCTCGCTGTCATGGCCTGTTCCGTCGATAACACACTTTGCCATAATGTTAATCGGGTCTACATGCATACCTTCACGCAAAACCGGAGTCCAGTTGACAACAACACCGCTGACAACATTGTCCTTGAACACAACATCCTCAACAGAATAGCAGTTGAATATTGTTGCTCCGGCATGAACGGCCTTATATAGCAGTGCAGAGGTACTCTCAACAGAATCCATCACAAACAGGTCTTCGTCGTAGCTCTCAAAGTTGATGTCAAAGTCTTTCACGATTTCGATGGCTTCTTTCTGCACGACAATCTGATTGAACATCATTGCGCCGCCCCACATACCGCCGCCGGGAGACAACTTGCGGTCGAACTGGGCAACTTTAAGTCCGGCCTTTGCCAGATAATATGCGGCAACAATGCCTGACGGACCTCCGCCTACAATGGCAACATCGAGGTCAAGATTACGTTCCAACTTGCTGAAATAGGTACTGATAATACCCTGTGATACTTTCTTTTCTATCATTTTGTTTTTATTTTTTATATAGTAAATTTCTTATTTTCAATGAGTTAAGTGTTTCCTTTCTTCATGCTTCATTGCGCTCACGCAAGCTTAGCATAACGGCATGACAGGCACATATACAGCCTGTCATACTGCTGCGCATACAGCTTAACGCCGAGGCATTAAAGCCCACATGCATTAAACGTCGCACTCGCCTTCTTTTATCGTCTGGCTTATACGCATGGCGCAGAAGTTAGGACCGCACATAGTGCAGTATTTTCCTCCCACATGGTTGGCCGTCTTGTAGTATTCAAGCGCACGTTCAGGGTCAAGACTCAGGTTAAACTGGTCTTTCCAGCGGAACTCATAGCGTGCCTTGCTCAGCGCATTGTCGCGCACAATGGCACCGGGATGATGCTTTGCCAGATCGGCTGCATGTGCAGCCAGCTTGTATGCCACCACGCCCACGCGTACATCGTCGCGGTCGGGCAAGGCTAGATGCTCTTTCGGCGTTACATAGCACAGCATGGCAGTGCCGAGCCATCCTATCTGAGCCGCACCGATGGCACTTGTTATATGGTCGTAGCCGGGTGCAATGTCGGTTACCAACGGGCCGAGCGTATAGAACGGCGCGTTGTGGCACTTCTCTATCTGACGCTGCATATTCTCAGGAATCTTATCCATTGGCACATGACCAGGACCTTCGATAAATGCCTGAACATTCTTTGCCCAAGCACGCTCCACAAGCTCTCCCATCGTGTCGAGCTCGGCAAACTGGGCGCGGTCGTTGGCATCATAGACACTGCCCGGACGCAATCCATCGCCAAGCGAAACGGCTACGTCATATTTAGCCAGAATGTCGCAGATATCATCAAAATGCTCATAGAGGAAACTCTCTTTCTGATGCATCTGGCACCACTTTGATATAATGCTTCCTCCACGGCTAACCATACCTGTCATGCGGTTGTCGGCAAGATGAATGTTCTGCAGACGTATGCCGCAATGGATGGTGAAATAGTCAACTCCCTGCTCACACTGCTCGATAAGTGTGTCGCGGAACAGCTCCCAAGTAAGGTTTTCAGCATGGCCGTTAACCTTCTCCATGGCCTGATACATAGGCACGGTGCCCACGGGCACAGGACAGTTGCGCACAATCCACTCTCTTGTCTCGTGAATATTTGCTCCTGTAGACAGGTCCATCAGCGTGTCGCCACCCCACTTGCAGCTCCACACAGCCTTCTCAACCTCCTCGTCTATGCTCGAAGTTGTGGCCGAATTGCCTATGTTTGTGTTGATTTTCACAAGGAAATTGCGGCCTATAATCATAGGTTCTGCCTCGGGATGGTTGATGTTTGCAGGAATTACGGCGCGTCCGGCGGCAATCTCGCTGCGCACAAACTCAGGAGTAATGTGCGTTTCGATGCCAAGTTCCTTGCAGTTCATGTTCTCACGTATGGCTACATACTCCATTTCGGGGGTTATTATGCCCTGCTTTGCATAGTAAAGCTGGCTCACCTGGCAACCTTCCTTAGCCCTGAGAGGCAGGGCTATATGCTCAAAGCGGAGAGAATCGAGCGAGTGGTCATCACGCCTCATGCGTCCGTATTCAGACGAAATCTCCTTCAGGCGCTCCACTCCTCCACGCTTCAGTATCCACGGTTCGCGCAATCGCGGCAGACCTTTGCGTACATCAGTGGCAACGTCAGGGTCGCTGTAAGGACCGGAAGTATCATAAATATACACAGGAGGATTAGGACGCTCCGTGCGTTTGTCACCATCAACGGTAACCGTGGGAGTCTGCTTTACGACACGCATGCCCACACGAATGTCGGGAAAGAGTTCACCCTTGAGGTAAACTTTCTCTGAACCCGGATAAGTTATTCTTACATTATTTTCCATAAATATATTATAAGGTTTGTTCTTTTTGATTTATCAGATCTGCTATACGGCGCATCTCGCTGACCGGATCAGCGGCACGCAGGATGCTTCCGCTAAGGGCTATGCCCGTAACACCTGCACTGAAAAGGTCAGAAATGTCGTCGTAACCAATGCCGCCAATAGCTATCAGCGGCAGGTTTATTCCTCTGTCGTGCATCTGCTTAAGCAGACGTTTGTATCCGTCGAGCCCGAGAATGCCAGCAAGATTCTTCTTTGTAGTAGTGAAACGGAACGGGCCGCAGCCGATATAGTCGGCACCCTGGGCGGCAAGACGGCATATATCGTCGAACGTGTTGGCCGTTCCACCTATTATATAATCAGGACCTAGAATCTTTCGCGCCTCGTCCACCGGCATGTCATTTTTGCCAAGATGAATGCCATCGGCACCAACACGCTGCGCCATCATCACATTATCGTCAATGACGAACGTGGCATCATAGCCGGCGCATAGACTCTTCACCTGCAATGCTGCCGTTTCGAGCTCTGCCTCCGTGGCATCCTTCATGCGCAGCTGAATCCATCGGCATCCGCCTTCAAGAGCCATTCTGGCAGAGTCGACGTAGGTATATTTGTCAGTAAAATGTGTAATAAACTGAAGTCTGTTCATATCTTTTTGTCTTTATTCTTTATCAATTACGATTGCCGGCACAGGACTGAAAAAATGGTTCAAGGGGCCTGTTCCATCACCTATTGTTATATCTGCTCCTGCCGCAAGCGCAGAAGTAAGATAGCGTTTAGCCTCGCCTACAGCCTCAACAAGACTATCACCGCGGGCAACAAAAGCGGCAATGGCAGACGAAAGTGTACAGCCCGTGCCGTGAGTGTTGCGGCTCGCTACAGAAGGAGCCGAATATTCATTTAAGGAGATGTTGCCGTCAAGGATGCTGAAAAGCACATCTGTCTTTACACAGCCCGATGCATGACCGCCCTTTATCAGTACGGAACGAGTGCCATAATCAAGGATGGCGCGTGCAGCAGCCTCAACATCATTAGCAGATACAGACGGCATGCCGGTCAGCACTAAAGTTTCAGGAATATTAGGAGTGAGCAGGTCTGTCATGGGCAACAGCTTTTTTTCAAGCAAAGTGAGTGCGTCTGAACTCATGAGCATCTTTCCGTTGCTCGAAACCATGACAGGATCGACAACAAGAAAATGCGGACGGCAGTCTGTCAAGGCATTTATTATGGCATCCAATGTTGCAGCATCGTTAACCATACCTATTTTAACTGCATCGGGATGCAGGTCTTCCATGACTGCCACAATCTGGTCGTAGACTACCTGTGCGGGCACTGAATGAACATACTTAACGCCCTTGGTGTTCTGCACGGTTATGGCTGTAACGGCAGCCGCGCCGTAAACTCCAAGCGCAGAAAAGGTCTTCAAGTCTGCCTGAATGCCTGCACCGCCGGACGGATCAGAGCCGGCTACAGACAAAGCAACGGGATAACGCTTCATAAAGCAGCCCTCCGCAGCATACAGCAGTCAGCACCCGACTTTACGGGCATAACGCACAAAAAAGAAATAAAAGTCATACTTAAATCTCCTCTTTTAAGATCAGTCAACACTCTCAAAAGCAGGTGACGCGGAATAACCGCCATAAAAGAATTGCATCAAAATCCCAGCGTCGGCATTATCCGTACTGGTTCAATGTGTATAATCTCAGACACGGCAGCCATAAGGCATGCCGGACACCACCTTTTGAGTACATTGCAAAGATACTATTTTACAACACAACAGCCAAACATTTCACACATTTTTACATTGTCAGGCAAATAAGATATAATAAATCCCCTTTCATCTTTACAAAATAAAACACAAAGACGAAAGGGGATTTTTATTTATCAAAAAGGTTCTATATCTATTTTACATTTATACCTATTTTGCTACCAAAGTTGCAGAACCAAAGAATGTAAGCATAATAAACAAACATAATACACATAGCAACAACAACACCAGTTGCATCAACTACAGAGCCCATAACTGGCATCAATATAGCAGCACCGATAACACCTGTATTTATAATACCTGTTGCAGCCTTGGTATGAGGGCCAAGTGCCTGAAGACCAAGATTAAATATTAACGGCCACATAACAGAATGGAACAGACCGGCTGCAAGCATACACCAAATACCAGCCATACTATCAACAAGCACAAGAGACAATGCTATGCACACGATACCTAGACAAAGACATGCCGTAAGCAAATTGCGTGGTTTGAATTTGGTTAAGATACCAGCACCGACAAAACGTCCAACCATCATACCTCCCCAATAGAAAGCAAGGTACTGTGTTGCTAAAGCAGCAAGAGCAGCTGAGTCCATATCAGGATAAAGCATTTTGAAACGATACGGCAACATTGACGGCACACCAATCTCTACACCCATATACATAAATATTCCAAGTGCACCAAGCCACACATGAGGATACTTGAACACACTGTCTTTATATTCACGATGCTCTCCAGCCTCTTCAGCCTGAGCCCCCTCGTCAATCTTTGGCAATTTAAGAAATACAAGTATGAGACAGATAACAATAGTAAAGATGCCAAGTCCAAGAAACGGGCCTGGCACATGCTCTGGTGCAGGAACCTTTCCATTAATTATCACATAGGTGATAAACAATGGGGCAACAGTAGTTGCAACACTATTTAGAGCTTGACTCAAAGTCATACGAAATGCACCTTTCTCCGGTGAGCCAAGTACCATAACATAAGGATTAGAAACATTCTGAAGCATCACAACCCCCATTGCAACAAGGCACATGGATGCCAGAAAAATAGCATAAACATTGGCACCAGCCGCAATAGCAGAATTAATACCAATAGAATTGACGATAAAGCCTATTCCAGAAATAGCAAGACCAAGAATAAGAGTGTTTTTGTAACCAATCTTACTCATTAGAAAGGCAAACGGAATTGACAACAGATATGCGCCGTAAAATGCAGTATTGACGTACTGCCCTTGCTGTGCAGAAAGGCTAAATGCCTCAGAGCAGAACGCAATCATCGAATTGTTCATTGTCGTTATAAATCCAATAAGAAAACACACAATGAAAACGACAATCAACGCAAATGTGTAATTTTGCTTAGGTTTTTGATTCATGGTCGCAAAGTTATTTTGATTATTACTGTTTTTACAATAAGCTAACATATGTATGACGCCAGTAAATTTAAGTACTCACTAGCGTCATAAAATGTATCCATATAATTTAAGATTTATGACAATCTTTCCTCTGGAACAAAATCGTCATCATCCTCTTTCTTCGTAGTACGCTTACGAATTACGCGCTTACGCTTCGGCTTCTCCTCTACAGGCTTTTCGCTCTTAACACCTGCCAGTTCAGGATCAATCATGATGCGTCCGCAATACTCACACACAATAATCTTCTTGTGCATTCTGATGTCGAGCTGACGCTGAGGCGGTATCTTGTTGAAGCATCCGCCACATGCATCACGCTGCACGTAAACGATACCCAGACCATTGCGCGCATTCTTGCGTATACGCTTGAAACTTGTAAGCAGACGCGGCTCAATCTTCAGTTCGAGTTCCTTTGCCTTCTCCTTAAGCTTCTCTTCCTCAGCTCTTGTCTCGTCCATAATCTCGTCGAGCTCGTTTTTCTTTTCTTCAAGAGCTACACGGCGGTCCTTAATAAGCTCCTCGTTGTTCTGGAGGTCTTTGTTTTTCTCCTCAATCTTAACGTTAGCCTCTCTTATCTTCTTGTTGCAAAGCTCTATTTCGAGCGACTGGAACTCAATTTCCTTGCTCAGTGTGTCATACTCGCGGTTGTTCTTAACGTCGTTGAGCTGCTCTTTATAGCGCTCCACGCTGGCCTGAGCCTCGTTAATTTCAGCCTTCTTCTGTACAACGGCATTCTGAAATTCCTTGATGTCGTTCTTTATTTTCTCAATACGTATTGTAAGACCGGCAATCTCGTCTTCGAGGTCCTGAACTTCAAGAGGCAACTCACCTCTCAGGGCTCTCTTTTCATCGATAGCCGACAATGTGGTTTGCAACTGGTAGAGAGTTTTCAGTTTCTCTTCTACAGACAAATCTGTTGGATCTTTTTTAGCCATATTTTATAAGTAGATTATAGGATTAGTGTTGGTCTTTGTGAGATAAGTCACAACTCCCGGACACGCTTCCTCGATTATTGATTTAAATATTTCGTTAGTATACTGTTCGCTCTGATAGTGGCCAATGACGGCAATCTGTATTTCCTGCTCATGGCCGAAATACTCATGATAGTGCATCTCACCTGTGATAAAGGCGTCTGCTCCCTGTGCAATTGCCTCAGGCAGGAGGAACGAGCCTGCGCCTCCGCAGATGGCAACGGTTTTGATGGGACGGCGCAAAAGCTGATTGCACTGCACACACTCGACATCGAACGTGCGCTTCAGCATCAGCACAAAGTCGTCGGCGGCAAGCGCCTCGGGCAACTCTCCTATCACTCCGCTGCCGCACTCGATGCCCATAACTGTCTTTTCTGCAAAGAAACGGCAGTCATGAAGCTCCATTTTTTCAGCTATCTTGAAGTTAACACCGCCACGGGCATTGTCCATGTTAGTGTGCATGGAAACCACCGTGATATCATTCTTTAAAGCCTTGGCAACGGCACGTTGCACGTCGTCGGCATAGGTGATGCGCTTCAGTGCATGAAAAATCAACGGATGATGACTCACGATGAGATTACAGCCTAAAGCCACAGCCTCGTCGACCACTTTTTCGGTAACGTCAAGGCACAATAAAGCCCCTGATACTTCCGCCTCTGTCAGTCCTGCCTGCAGGCCGGCATTATCAAAGCTCTCCTGCAGGGGCAGAGGCGCGAAACGTTCAAGGGCGTCAACCACTTCTCTTATTTTCACGCTTTTCAGCCTTTTAAATAATAATAATGTGCAAAGATAGCTATTTTCAGCGGCTTGTCAAAGAGCGGCGCAATTTATTTACATTCTTTAACCACTATTATTCATGATGCGCTTCTGCCAAAATCGTCAACAATGCAGCCTGACCATCTGTTGCTTGTCATACAACAGTAAAAATTCATGACACACGACATGCGTAACATGCCGATTTTTCACACATTTATGTAATTATTTTGCATGTTTATTCTTAAATGAGACAAAATGCACCTTTTTGTTGAAAAACAGAAGTTTTTTGCAGACTTATAGCAGCAGAATTATTACTTTTGCAGCCAAAATTTTCAATAGGTTAGTTATGAACAAAAAGACAAGGATACCAAATCCAATCGTAGCCCTGACTCCTTTAGCCGTTCTCGTGGCCCTGCTGGCCATGGTCATCCCTACCTTCGGGGGCGACGCCCTGCTTGGCGGCAGTCAGGTGTCGCTGCTCATAGCCTCGGCTGTTTGTGTGGGCATAGCAATGATAAAATACAACTACAAGTGGAGCGTGCTTGAGGAAGGAATGGCCAAAAACATAAAGAAGGTTACTCCGGCCATAGTGATACTTCTGCTCATCGGAGCTATCTCGGGCACATGGATGCTCAGCGGAGTGGTTCCCACGCTGATATACTACGGCCTGCAGATTCTCACGCCGCAGTTTTTCCTTGCGTCGTGCTGCATAATATGCGCCATAGTGTCTATCATAACCGGCAGCTCATGGACCACCATAGCCACAATAGGCATGGCACTGCTCGGCATAGGCAAGGCGCAGGGTTTCGACGAGGGATGGATTGCAGGAGCAATAATATCGGGAGCCTATTTCGGCGACAAGATTTCGCCGCTGTCAGACACGACGGTGCTGGCATCGTCAACAACGGGCACAAAGCTGTTTACCCACATACGCTATATGCTCATAACCACCGTGCCGTCGATAATAATCACTCTCGGCATATTTACCGTTGCAGGACTTGTCATGAGCCACAGCGGCAACGAGCAGAGCGAGCTTTTTGCTGGCACGCTGGCACAGACATTCAACCTGTCGCCGTGGCTTCTGCTGGTGCCGGTCATCACGGCTTGTCTCATTCTGGCCAAGCTGCCAACCATCATTACGCTCTTTATATCGTCTGTGATAGCCGGAATATGCATTCTGCTGTTCCAGCCTCACATCCTTCTGCAGATAGTAGACGGCAGCGTTCTCGACTTCGCAACAGGATTCAAGGCCCTGATGACGTCAATATTCGGAAGCACATCCATATCAACGGGCCACGCCGAAATAGACGCTCTTGTTGCCACAAGGGGCATGCGCGGCATGATGGACACCATCTGGCTGATAATCTGTGCCATGTGCTTCGGCGGCGTGATGTCGGCAAGCAACATGATAAGCAGCATAACCAATCTTTTCGTGCGTTTTGTACGCAAACCCGTTAGTGCCGTGTGCTCTACTGTGGGCGCAGGACTCTTTTTCAATACCTGCACTGCCGACCAATATCTGTCTATCATACTTACAGGCAACCTGTTTAAAGACCTTTACCAAAGCCGCAGACTGGAGAGCAGACTGCTTAGCCGTACTGTAGAAGACTCGGTTACAGTAACATCCGTGCTCATACCATGGAACTCATGCGGAATGACTCAGGCAACAGTGCTTGGAGTAGGCACTCTGACCTACCTGCCCTATTGCTTCTTTAACATACTCAGTCCGCTGATGTCCATCCTTGTTGCCTTCACAGGCTTTAAGATAAAACAAATTATCACGCAGCCAAAAGAAGAGAACATAACAAAAGTGGCATAACATACCTGAATATTCATTTATACAGACATAAAACAAATGCGACAAAAACTTACCGCTATAGGTCTTTTCGCTTTGAGTATGACCAATGAGCGATAAGTTTTTGCCGCATCAGTAACTTAATTATCTGGATAATTCTAATCACATAAATTATTTTACATATCTTTATATTCTGTCTGTCTTGAATATATCGTTATGCTTTCTGTCATGTCAGAATATATATCCAAGAGTAAAGCAAAGGCTGTTATTGTTGATTTTATATCGGTGAAGTTGTGTATATGGCTACCTTGCTGTTGATATATCCGTCATATGGCTTTCAACTTTCTGCGGTAGTTCCGGCCTTAGATGTGCCGGCTATATCTGACTCAACATATTAGAATGTCAGGCCTATTCCAAAAGAAATAGAGTGCCGTGTGCTATTACTCTTGAAAAATTCAGTTTTATCCATTGCCTCATTATAATAAGCTGTTGTAATATCACAAAAGTTTTTTAAGTCATACGCAATCTGAAAATTCAGTCCGAAATGTCGCATTATCATCCAAGTATAACCAATACCTAATCTTCCCGAAAAGCCGGAGTTGCTATCATCACCCAACTTCAGACCATAACCTAAATCTGTAAACAGATATGCCTGTGGCTGTTTCCTTACTGGTTTATAGCGCAATGTCGCAAACACTGGGTATGTATTAAAGTCAGGTTCGGTGTAACGAGCCAATCCCATGCCTATCCCGACCGACCATTGTGTTGCCACATCGTAGCGCGCAGCGACTTGCAACAAGTTGCCACCCATCTTATACGAGCCTCTATTATACGTATATTCTGCGAAATTTTCAGACAAGCCAAGGCTGTATTGGTAGTCTAAGTCAAAATGTAATTTTGATTGCGCTAAAGCAGTTACAGAAATGAAGCTCGCCACTATTATTGATACAAATATTCTTCTTGTCCGTACCATAGATATAAAATTTAATTAGTTTAATCTTTCTTGATATATATTCCGTTCAAATGATTTCCCGGTTTCCCTGTCAAAATGGTTTCACCGCCAATATTTTTTTCACTTTTTCCCTATATTTATCGGGGTAGCCGTATTTTCACACCATCAACAATGACAACTTTAAGTTGCATTGAACAACTATCATTGATTAACACATACCGCCACAACAACTCACGACAAGAACTATCCGACACATACCCGGCCGTTACCATACAGCCCCATGCCGATAAGTTCCTGTCGTTTCAGAAAATTGCCATAAGGCATTGCCTATCACTGCAATTGTCTTAAATATCCATAATCATGTCAGATATGAATGTGTTTTTGCACTTTTTGTTGTGTCAGAACACATATCCAAGAGTTAGACGCAGACTATTGTTGTTGATTTTATAATAGTCGTCCTGATTAATCAACCCACGCATATATCCGGCTGAAATCACATAATGGTCTTTCACGGTCAGCTTAAGTTCCGCGCTGCAGCCAAAATCCCATCTCTTTATCGGTGATATCGTATATGTGTCAATCCGGCTGCTGGTATATCCGTTGTATGGCTTCCAGCTCTCTGTTATGGTATTAGCCCCAGACGTTCCGCCAATGCATGATACGACATCGCCTTTAAATGAGTCGACACCATAACGCCCATAAAACCCAACCATAGGAGTAAGCGATATGCTGCTGCCCAACCTGAAGGTATAGCCCACTTTCAGAGGTATCTCGAGCGACATTGTCTTCACGTTAACCTCGCTGAACTTCATCTCTACCGGATAGTATTCCGTCAATGCACTGAACTGTCCGTTAGATACAAGCAGGCTTATCCCCGATGCCAAAGCAACATTATTGTTGAATGTATAGGCAACATCACCGCCCACAACAAATCCTGATTTCATCTTTGACTCATCAAACGGAGGATTGTTCTTAGCCGAATACCACAGCAAATCTGTGCCGGCATGCACGCCGAACTTTAATCCTTGAGCGTTAACATGCAGAGATGCAACACATAAAATAAACAATAAAATCTTTTTCATTTTTATTTATTATATTAATATTAGAAACTGTCGCAAAGGTATACAAACGCATACAAACCTGCAAACAGCGCGGACAAAACCAATTTTCGGTAATCACTGAAAATCAATAAGTTACATAAACAAAAGCGGACAAAATCACTTAATTTTGTCCGCTATATCAATAGTTTCTTTATCATTTCGCAGCTTGTTAAGTGCCCTGCTCCGCGTTTTACGATATGCTTCGTCCGAAAGACCAAGCATATACTTTATTATGTTTTCATCCTTACCCATATTGCGCAACACGCAAAACAGTTTCTCCTGAATGGTAAGTTTGCTGCCTTCAAGTTTCTCTATACGATGAACAAAAGTCATGTCTATAACCCTATAGCACTCTATAAGCGATTCGCGTTCGCTCTTGTTAAGTTGAGAAATATTCTCATTGCGCATCACGCTGTAAAGATAATGCAATCCATGCTCTATTTCTTCGAAACGCGACAAATAGTCTTTCAGTTCGTCCTTGCTTACCGAAAGTTTGCCGCTTAGCTCTGTTATAGCAGCCTGCTTTTCACCAATAATGGTCTTTAAAGCCTCTGTCTTTTCTTTTACAGTCTTATCACCGTCTTCCTTTATCTTATTTATTCTTATCTGCATCTGCAGCAAATCGTTTTTCAATGCGCTTATCTGTGCGGCACGCTTACGCAGCCTTCGCCCGGAAACAACAAATGCTGAAAGCACCGACGTAATTACGACAAAACAAATAAAAACTATCATTGTCATTTTGCGCCTTGCAAAACGCCTGACAACCTCTTGGTCATATTTTTGCCATAAATCTGTTGCAAAGTTAGCATTAACAAGTCTGTTAACTACCGTAAATGCCGAATCGCGACGGCATTTCATAATATAAGCTTCCTTAAACTGTCCCTTTGCAGCATAATATTCGCTCAATGAATTGTAAAGCCATACATTAGATTTTGCGTTATCTGAAGACATCAGTACATTTACCAGCGAGAAGGCATCCTTCTCACGACCAGTCTTCAAATATAAATCAGCCAGCAGATTAAGTGAACGCCAGTCGCTACCGCCATAAAGCGACACATTGAGCATTTTCTTTGCAAACCTCATGTCGCCATGCCCAATATGCATCTGCATGAAAGCAATCTTGTTGTAAACATTATTCATACCAGGCACAAAACTGTCAGGTATACATTGTTCAGCCTTTGCCACATACGTCAGCATGCTGTCGCGCCGTCCGGCAAGTCCCATGGCAAGCGCCATGGCGTTATTTCCACGCATTCGCCACTCATTGCTGACAATGCCGGCTGATATTGTGTTAAGCATACGTGCATAGCGCAAAGCGTTTATTGTGTCATGTTGCTTCATGTTGAGCATGGCCAAATGCTCATATATGCGCATTGCCATGACAGAGTCTCTCACATCGTCAATCAGGCGTGCCGCCCTTATCAAATCACATTCCACATCATCAGGCGAAGCACCTTGCCTAAGCCTGATCATGCCCATATAAAGCCAACAGCGCTGCAACATGGGCTTGTTGTCGGTATCTGCATAATAAGTGATGCTGCGTTTCAATGCAACCGAATCTGTGTTAACCACAAGCCGACTAAGGACATACGACATAAGCATGTCGTAATAAGCAACATCTTCTTCAGAAGATAGGTCGAAAGTCGTCATCGAATACAATATATTATAGGCTGAATCCGGATTGTCTTCAGCCAGACTGTCAACAAGTCTGAGTGTTGACGACGAACGACCGCTATCGCAAGATGCGGCTATCGAAATTGCGGCTATTACAAAAAACGAACATTTTATCAAGCCTGATATTGTTTTCATGTCTTATATTTATTCTGTGTTGATTATAGCTGCGGAGTTACCAATTTGCAATGTCTGCCGTAGCTTCCACATTTTTCTCGACATCATCAGGAAGCGAAGGGAAGAAGTCGATGCCAGTGATGCGCTCCACCTCGTCTACTGTGTTAACGTATGAATCTTTTGGCCGGTTGCCTGAAGTATTCTTATAGATAAAGCCTATTGCCTGCGGATCATCGCCCGTGCGCAGCACTACTTTGAAAAATGCCTCGGGCACAACCACCTTGTTCTTGCCTATTGTCTTGTGCTTACCTTTATATAATATAGGGCCGCAGACTATATACAGGTCGCCGTATTTCTTTGCCCATTTGCGGCATGCCATCTCCATCTCGTTCCAGTCGCCGCGGTTAAGATTGCCGTTCTGCGGACACATATTGGTAAAGAGGAACGACTCTTCCATGGCCTTCTTGCTCCATTTATTGTCGGCAGCCGGACACATGTGGCCACGGTCGTAGCCCGAATTATAGTAGTCCCAGTCTGTTGCGCGCGGCTCCGGCACTTCCGTATCCTCTGCAAAGTCTACGCCCGAGCGCTTTGCGCTTCCCTCGGTGCGTTCAGCCGTAAGATGCCATGCCACCCAGTTCGGCAGCAGAGTGGTCTTGTTATACGATGCCACATACCCCGTGCGCTTCAGTATCTGCTCAGGGGTCCCCTTCGGTGATGTCTGCATAACCAGCTTGTCATCGGCTTCTGCAGCTCCGGCAGACGCATCGCATGCCCCGGCCTCGCCGTCTTTCTGGTCAAGTTCCTCTACCAGCGCCTTGCCAGCCTCGCTGATAAGCGCCTTGTTATTCTTTGCCAAGTCGCACGAACACAGCGCGACGACCGCAATAAACAATAAAAAATAAGCTCTAAAGTTCTTCATATCATCTGCGAAGATAGCTATTTATACGGTTATAAACAAGAAAATCGGGCTGATTTTACAGCTTATGCTATAAGACCAGCCCGACTCTTTTTATTCTACGTCAGCTTAAACAGGCATGTTTACGCGTCCGTAGTTGTACATTTTCAAAACGTTCACACAATACTTGTTGAACTTCTTGTTGTCTAAAATCCTGTTAACAATCTTTTTCATAATCTTTTTACCTTTCCTATTTTTAATTTCTACCTGTAGGATGCATCTTCACATCCTTGTTATCCTTTTTCCTTTATTTCTAACGCAAAGGTAATACCATTTTCAGCATGTCAGAACGTTTTTGTCTATGAATTTGGCTTATAGTGCCTCTATTTTGACATGCGTCAAACAGGTTGATTTACATCAACGAAAATCTGACATAATGACACCTTATATAATAAAATGCAGCTTTTATTTGCTCATTATCCGCACTTATATTATTTTTGTAAAGCAATCAGAAAAGACATACACACATTTTGCATAACATAAACAAAACCGAAGCAAGAAGTATGAACAACAATGCCATATTGCTGCCCGAATGGGCAAATCAAAGCGCCATACAGCTGACATGGCCGCACGAAGGCACCGACTGGCGTGAGTATCTTGACGATATATGCGCAACATACGCCGAAATGGCTGACGCCATAACACGATATGAGAAGCTGCTCGTGGTTGCCCCTGAGCCGGAATTGGTAAAAAAGGAACTCAGCAAGAGACTGACAAGCTGTCAGTTGGACAATATAATATTCCATAAATGCCCCACAAACGACACATGGGCACGCGACCACGGATTCATAACACTTGGCGGCGACGGCACCTACACGCTGCTCGACTTCCGCTTTAACGGATGGGGCGACAAGTTTGAGGCCGCTCTTGACAACGCCATAAACCGCAGTCTGTACGACAACGGTGTCGTAGAAGGCACTTACACCGACCTTAACAGCTTTGTGCTGGAGGGCGGATCTATTGAGAGCGACGGACGCGGCACCGTGCTGACCACAAGTCAGTGTCTTCTGGCACCTCACCGCAACCAGCCGTTAACACGCAGCGAGATAGAGCAGAAACTGAAAAGCATGCTGCATGCCGAACGCATCTTATGGATAGACTACGGACATCTTGAAGGCGACGACACCGACGGCCACATAGACACACTGGTAAGAATAGCTCCCGACGACACCTTATTATATATAGGATGTGACGACAAGAGCGACAGCCACTATGACGACCTGAAACGCATGGAGGAACAGCTGAAGACGTTCCGTACAGCCGACGGCAAGCCATACAGACTGATGCGCCTGCCCATGCCTGCGGCAATATATGACGACGGCGACAGGCTTCCGGCCACTTACGCCAACTATGTGATAGTGAACGGCGCCGTGATTTATCCTACATACAATCAGCCTGACAACGATGCTGAGGCCGAAAGAGTAATTAAAGCGGCCTTCCCCGGCAGAGATGTCATAGGCATAGACAGCCGCACCGTTATACGTCAGCATGGCTCGCTGCACTGCTGTACGATGCAGCTCTACAGTAAAATAACGGAACAGAAACAATAAGCCATAAAAGCATATACGGCTCATAAAGTCCTGAATGTCAACACATAAGGCAGCAGCCGTAAATTAAATCAAACAAAACAACAGCAAAACAGAATGAAAACAGGAATAATTCAGCAGCATAACACAGCTGACAAGAAATACAACATGCAGCGCCTTACAGAAAGCATAAAGGCACTTGCATCTGAAGGAGCAGAACTGATAATATTGCAGGAGTTGCACAACTCGCTGTACTTCTGCCAAGTTGAGAACGTCAACAACTTCGACCTGGCCGAGCCGATACCCGGTCCGTCGACCGAGTTTTTCGGCAGTCTGGCCAAAGAACTTGGCGTGGTAATCGTCACTTCGCTTTTTGAAAAACGTGCAGCAGGACTTTACCACAACACTGCCGTGGTGATAGAACGCGACGGAACTATAGCAGGCAAATACCGTAAGATGCACATTCCTGACGATCCTGCATATTACGAGAAATTTTATTTCACACCAGGCGACCTTGGTTTCCACCCCATCGACACATCTGTAGGACGTCTCGGCGTGCTCGTATGCTGGGATCAGTGGTATCCGGAAGCAGCCCGTCTGATGGCTCTTCAGGGCGCCGAAATGCTAATCTACCCCACAGCCATAGGCTTTGAAAGCTCTGACGAACCTGCAGAACAGCAGCGCCAGCGCGAGGCATGGACAATAGTGCAGCGCGGACATGCCGTAGCCAACGGACTGCCAGTGGTGGCAGTAAACCGCGTGGGACACGAGACCGACCCGTCGGGAATGACGGGCGGCATAGAGTTCTGGGGCAGCTCATTCGTTGCCGGACCGCAGGGCGAACTGCTATACAGGGCCTCAGCCTATGAGGAATAGAGTAAAGTAATAGACATCGACCTGGCACACAGCGAGCAGGTGCGCCGTTGGTGGCCGTTCCTTCGCGACCGCCGCATAGATAAATACACTGATATTGTGAAGCGCTTTATCGACTGAGACATCACATCATGGCATTAAAGCCCCAATCGGTTACTAGAATCCGGTCGGGATTTTACTTCATATTGAGCGTATTTTTGTTTGATTTTTTGCAGACATGGCGGATTGTGTCAAGAAAAAGATAGCAAAAAGGCGCCGATATAAACAATAAGACGGGCAGAAAGCATGAATGCATAAAATAGATAAAACAGTATTCTGTCTAATTACCGGTTGAGGTTAAATTCATAATGTCCCATATGTCTCATTTGTCTCATAAATAATTAAAACAGCAATGGAAGGAATAATCTTAGGACTCCTCATCCCCCTGATGGGCACAATGTTAGGCTCAGGTTTCGTGTTTTTCATGAAGAAAGACATGCCTCCGCTGCTGCAGAAAGCCTTGCTGGGCTTTGCCTCAGGCGTTATGGTGGCAGCCTCGGTGTGGTCGCTTCTAATACCCAGCATGAATATGTGCAGCCATATGGACAAATGGTCTGTCATGCCTGCAGCTGTCGGTTTTCTGGCCGGCATAGGCTTCCTGCTGGCCATCGACTATATCACGCCACACCTTCATCTTGGCAAGTCTAAGCCCGAAGGACCGCGCAGTCATCTGTCACGCACGGCAATGCTTTCGCTAGCCGTCACCATACACAATCTTCCTGAAGGCATGGCTGTAGGCGTAGTACTTGCAGGAGCCATGCAGAGCGGAGCCGGCATAACGGCAGCCGCAGCCCTTGCAATGTCACTCGGTATTGCAATACAGAACATTCCCGAAGGCGCAATCATATCTATGCCCATGCGCGCAGAGGGCAACAGCCGCATGAAGTCGTTTCTTTTAGGCAGTCTCAGCGGAATAGTTGAGCCGTTAGGCGGACTTATTGTCATTCTGCTTGCCTCGATGATGACGCCCGTGTTGCCTTATCTTCTGGCCTTTGCGGCAGGAGCTATGATCTACGTTGTTGTCGAGGAGCTTATCCCCGAAGCCTCTGAAGGCGAACACTCCAACATAGGCGTAATTGGCTTTTCCGCCGGTTTTGTCCTCATGATGATTCTTGATGTCGTGCTGGGATAAGAGATGATAATTTAGAATTGAGAATGGAGGATGGAGAATTATAATTACTCTTGATGGATAGGAGTAATAAAACAAATCATAATTCTCCATCCTCCATTCTCAATTCTAAATTTTCTAAATAAGATTTAGAACATCAGCTACAATTTGTTCCTCGGTCAGATGGTTGTCGCGCAGCAGCTGCTCAACATCATATCTGTCGTAAAGAGCCTTACGCACGCCGAAACATATTGTCTTCATTTCCGATGGTCCGTAATAGCGGCTTATACGCTCTCCGAAGCCACCGTCTATGCATCCATCTTCTATCGTAACAACCAGTTTGTGGTTTTTCTTCAGACTTTCAAGCATTTCTTCGTCAATGCCGGACACAAAACGGGGATTGATAAGCGTGGCATTTATACCTTTACCGGCAAGCATATCTACCACCTTCTGACCCTTCTGATAGAAGTCGCCAAGAGCAATCACGGCCACAGTGTCGCCCTTTTTATCCATCTTATACTTATTCAGCTGGCTGTAGTCCGTGTCATACTTCTCATCGCTATGTGCCACGAGAGCCTCCGGTATGCGTATTGCCACAGGATATTCTGTCTGCTTTATAGCCCAGTCTTCCATGGCAACAAACTCTTCGTATGTCGTCGGGGCAAGATAAACAAGATTAGGAATATGACTGAGCATAGGAATATCAAAGAAACAAATATGCGTTATGTCGTTCATTCCGTAGACAGACGCGCCTACAACATTTATCACAGCAGCGTTTCCGTTCACACAGAGATCCTGTGCAATCTGGTCATAGGTGCGCTGAATAAATGTGGCATAGGTCGTGTAAACAGGTCTTACGCCGCCTTTAGCCATACCGGAACTCAAAGCCACGGCTTCTTCCTCGGCAATGCCAACGTCGATATACTGGCGTCCCATCTGTTTTCTTATCTCCGGAGTAAAGCCAGCTCCGCCTGGAACGGCAGACACGACGGCAACCAACTTCGGATCGTTCTTTGCCTTCTCTGCAAGATACTGGCCTATAAGTGCCGGAAAATACTCCTCGCCATCACCTGCAGAAGCCTTCAGATTACCAGTTTCAAGGTCGAAAGGCATACTCCAATGGAATCTTTCCTTGTTCTCTACTGCAGGCGCATAGCCATGTCCTTTCTCCGTATGAATGTGTACAACGACAGGGCGCTCGGCGTCCTTCACTTGCTTAAATGCGGCTATAAGCGAAGCTATGTCGTTACCGTCCTCAACATAAACATAGTCGAGTCCCATAGCCTTAAAGAAGTTTAGTTCTGCTTTTCCGGCTGTATCACGCAGCAGCTTCAGGTTTCCATACAGTCCTCCGTGGTTCTCGGCAATAGACATCTCGTTGTCGTTAACCACTATTATCATGTTTGTACCTATCTCAGCGGCCATGTCAAAGCCCTCAAAGGCCTCGCCTCCGCTCAGAGATCCGTCACCGATAACAGCCACTATATTCTCCTTTCCGCCCCGTATGTCGCGCGCTTTCTGCAATCCTGTAGCCAAAGCCACAGACGTAGAAGTGTGTCCTATCTCAAAACAGTCATATTCAGGCGACTCTTCCGGCGAACTGTATCCTGACACATCATCAAAGCGCTTGTTGTCTAAATATCCGTAAGCGCGGCCTGTAAGCATCTTATAAGGATAAACCTGATGAGACACATCGAACACGATTTTGTCCTCAGGAATGTCAAAAACATACACAAGTGCTATCGTCGCCTCTGTTATACCGAGGTTAGGGCCCACGTGGCCTCCGTGATTGCTGACACGGTTAAGCACACCTTCACGAATTTCTCCGGCAAGGACATCGAGCTGCTCAATACTAAGTTTACGGACATCCTGCGGACTATTAATTTTCTCTAAATACATAAATATATTTCCATTTATCTTATTTCAAAGGCAAAATTACAACAAACCCTACAAAAACAGGATAAACAAATTACATTAAAAAGTAAACATTCTACTCTTTCACACCATTCAGGCAGTAAACATTAAGCCATTCAAGACACCCAAGTTGGTGTGATGAATGGCCATTACCCCACTGCTGAACAGCCATAAAAGCAAGCCTGACAGCAGCATATTTCACATCTTACGCCTCAAATTTCACATTCAACTTTCAGTTCATACGAGGCGTTGCAGATTATTTCTCTCCGTCATTTTCAGGAGCCACATATTTGCCGTCAACCTTCAACGGCTCAACATGAAGCCCCACATGAGTATCTTCACCAAAATGCTCACGCAGTTTCTCTTCTATATCGCTTGCCCTTCTGTGGGCCTCATAAAGAGATATGTCTCCCGGCATACGCAGGTGCATCTCTATCGCAATGTTGTTTCCTATACGCCTTGTGCGCAGGTTATGTATTCCGCTCACGCCGATCTCACTTTCGGCAATGCTCTTTATCTCTTTCTCCACATCATCAGAAAGACTCTTTTCCAGCAGTTCATCAGATGCCTGACGAATCAGTGTCAGGGCTGTCTTGATGATGAACAGACTCACAACAACAGCTGCTATCGGGTCAAGCACGGCCCAACGGGAGCCCAGGAATATGGCTCCGCCAATACCCAAAGCCGTACCTATTGACGAGAAAGCATCGCTTCTATGATGCCATGCATTAGCTATGACAGCCTGAGAGTCGACAGCCTTGCCAACCTTAACAGTAAAACGATAAACCCACTCTTTTAGAACCACGCTGAGCACAGCGGCAATGAATGCCACATATCCGGGCTGCTGAAGCGGCTCACCATTAAGGGCCATTATGATTTTCTCCACTCCGCCATAGCAAATCATCACTCCCACAAAGAGCAAAGCCAGTCCGATGAGCGATGTTGCAAGAGTCTCATACTTGCCGTGTCCATAATCGTGGTCGCTGTCCTGCGGTTTGTTGCTCAGCTTGACAAACAGCAGAACGACAATATCCGTTATCAAGTCTGACAATGAATGGACAGCATCGGCAATCATGGCGGCCGAATGTCCAAGTATTCCGAACACAAACTTCAGCACGACAAGAACAATGTTGACCACGCTTCCTAGCACAGTCACCTTGTAGATTTTCTTTTCACGCGTTTTCTTATCCATCATTTTTACCTGTAAACCAATATTTATAAAAACCGATAATTATTTTATCCTCAATATAAAGTTGACGCTTCCGCCGCCAGACTTTTGCCTGGCAGCAGAAACGTCACATAATATCATATATGCTGCGATCTCTTCATACACACCATAACATGCAGCCCGGCTTATTGCCGTTCCTCATGTTCTTTCTTGCCAAACTCCGGATCGATGTCGACAAATGCCGCGACAAGGAATGTGATGATACAAAGAATGACAACTATGATGAAGAACCACAGATAGCCCACAAGCTCCTGAAGATATCCTGCCACAAGTCCGGGCAGCATCATCGACAGCGCCATCAGCGCCGTACACAGTGCATAGTGAGACGTCTTATATTCCCCCTGACTATAATAAATAAGGTAGAGCATGTAAGCCGTAAAGCCGAAGCCATAGCCAAACTGCTCAATAAACACGCACACGTTGATAATAATGAAACTGTCGGGCATGGCGTAGCTCAGATAAACATAGACAAGGTCAGGCAGCGTTATGGCGCACACCATGGGCCACAGCCACTTCTTCAGTCCGTCGCGTCCGGCAGCCATTCCTCCTAAAATTCCTCCGAGCGTAAGTCCTATTATGCCAACCGTGCCCTGCACAAAGCCATATTCCTGAGGTGAAAGTCCCAGTCCGCCATTGCTTCCGCTGTCGATAAGAAACAGCGAAGAAACCTTCGCCAGCAGTCCTTCGGGCATACGGTAAAAGAGCATGAACAGGAAAGCTATAAGCACCTGTTTTGCCGGCATCTTGGTGAAAAACGTCTTTACAGACAACACCAGCTTTGTCCACACCTCACGGGCACCGGCATTGCGCAGTCCGCGGTCTGACACAGGACACGGCAACACCAGACTATGCCACAGCCACAAGGCTATGAACAAGCCCGTAACGCCATAGAACATAAGGCTCCACGAATACTTTATGCTGTTGCGGAAAAGCACCTGCAAGTTGCCTGCAATCATCACAAGGACGCCCTGTCCGAATATTGTCGCAAACCTGTAGAACGTACTTCTAATACCTACAAACCACGCCTGTTTATGCTGGTCCATGCCGAGCATATAGAAGCCGTCGGCCGCTATGTCGTGCGTAGCACTGCTGAACGCCATCACCCAAAAGAAGAACAGCGTGCCCTGAAGCCAGAAACTGGTGGGAATGGTGAACGCCACGCCTCCAAAAGCCGCACCGATGAGCAGCTGCATGGTGATTATCCACCAACGCTTGGTCTTGACAATATCTACAAACGGACTCCAAAGCGGCTTTATTACCCAAGGCAGATACAGCCACGAGGTGTAGAACGTAATCTCTGCGTTTGTCAGTCCGAGCTGCTTATACAGGATGAGCGAAATTGTCATCACAGCCACATAAGGCAGTCCCTCGGCAAAATATAGTGTAGGAACCCAGCTCCAGGGGTTCCTGCTCAACTTCTTACCAGAATTCATTTTCTTGTTCAAAGTTTTATGTTAACCGTATATCTTTCTTATTTCCGCACCGCGGTAGTAATGCAGAAGAATCTCATCATACTTATATCCGCGCTCACCCATAACGGCAGCACCGATCTGACAGAGTCCAACTCCGTGGCCCCAGCCTGCACCTGTAATGACAAAACGCTGCGGCACGCCGTTGCTGATGTCTGCCTTGTCAACGACAAACGCACTGCTGTAAAGATGGCTCTCGCTCAGCACGCGCCTTATTTCAAGCTCCTTGCCGATGGTGAACGAGCCCTTCGTGCCCACAATCTTCAGCTTCCATATACGTCCGCTCTTTCCGCGGGCAACAGGCTGCAGATCGACAATATCACCGAGATCCAGTTTCAACTTGGCAGCAATAAGTCCTGCCAGCTGCTCCTGTGTGTACTCCACCTTCCAGCGGTAGAAGTCGGCAGTCTCCTGATCATAGTCGTTGAGCACCTGCGACAATATCTTCTTGTCGTGCGTGTTGCAGAAGGCTTCGCCGTTGCCTCTTATCCATGCCTCAGCCTCATCTTCATTCGTCAGGTCGGGCAGCACGGCTCCGCCTGAAGCATTGTCGCGCAGGGCCACCAGATATGGCTGCGGCGTGTCCTCCCAACAATACTGATACTCCTCGGTTATGCCGCCGCAGCATTTGCTGAAACGGGCATCGCAGATGTCCTCGCCCGACATCAGTATCTGTCCGCGAGTCTCGCTCACGGCCTGCTCCACATGCCTGTTCTTGGCTTTGGTTATGCCCTGATAGCGCTGACAATGGTCGTCGGCGCACACGTCGAATATGGTATGGTCGTCGCGGTCGTACCAGCGTATCAGCTCGTCGTCTTTCTTGATGAACGAGAAGAATCCGTTGCCTCCGCTGCTCTGACGCTTGCGGCGCTCCATCTGTGCCAGCAGCCAGCTGCGCGATATTACGGCATGAGCCTTGAGGAACTCAAGCGACGAAGTGGCTTTCATCTCGCTTGAGATGACGCTTATCAGATAGTTTTCCACGGGCAGGCGGTTGATGGCACAAATCTTGTCGGCCTCAACAACTATTTTCAGCGTACCCTGGAATGTCTGTGTCTCCTTGCGTTCCCAATGGAAGTTGACTCCAATGGTTACGTCGCTCAGCGAGAACGACGCGTCCTTGTCACAAGGCGTAAACGTAAGTTCACGGTAAAGATTGCCGTTCCACAGGATGCCTCCCTCTGAAAACGACACCTGCTGCGGTCCCGTGATAACCTCGCCCTTTGCCATATACTCGCCGTTGAGCGAGAAACAGATGCTCTCGGCGCTTACAATGCCTACATGCACCTCTGGCTCAACATGCTTGTAAAACCTTGCGCCCGGAGCCTCGCCACAATGTGCCGATGCCTTTATCTTAGCCACAACCTCACACATTTCGTCATCCGTGATGGCCACCTCGCGCAATATGCCTTCGGCCTGTTCTGCCGTCAGCCGCTCAAAGTCTTCTCTTCGCGGCGTTATTATCAGTCCTGCCATGTCGAGCGCGCCCGGACTGACAAGCATCTTGGCGTCGCCGTCTGCCGAATAGCAGTCGGGTCTGTGCTTGCGGCGCGGAAATACCACCGTCAGCCACTGGCCTGCAGACATCCAGCTCACTACATTCATCATCGGCTCTATGTCGCCGTCGTGCATAGGCAAAGCATTGTACACACAGCGGAAGAGTCTCTCGTCGGCCTCGGCATTGCGGCTCCTTATCAGCAAGGCCGGACATGCCCAGCTGTTGATGACTGATATGTCGTTATCGACGTCGAGCGCATGCACCACCGTTATGTCGCGCACCAGTCTCGACCATGATGCCTGCAGGGGCACCTTGCCGCTCGTTCCGGCCTGGAAGTGCATGTGGTCTGGAGCAGAGGCTCCGCACTTCGGACCGTTATAGAACACCATAATGTCGGGATTCTGCGTCAGTATGGCGTGCATCTCTCCGTAATATTCGAGTATGTGCTGCGGCTGATGCTTCACTGCCGGCAGCGTGAAGTGTACGGGAAGTATGGGATATGGATTTACCAGTATGTCGAAGTTGTCGTCAAAGCGCTTTATCTGCTGCTCCTGCGGACGGTTCTCCTTGCACAGGAAGCATGGGCGCTTGCTTATCGAGGCCTTGTCTATCGAAGCTCCGGTTGACACCATGCGGGCAGGGTTAAACTGTGCCACGAGGGGCATTCCGCCGTCGCTAAGGTCGCGAGTGAGCACCTCCTGCAGGTCTCTGAAGTTGTGGCGTGCCAGGCTCCACGTCTCTATCTGTCTGTTGAAGAAGCGATAGAGCGAACTGTCTGCCATCATGTCTGCCTTGCCGGCTGTCATCTGCTGACGTGCCAACAGCTCCATGGTGCGCAGGCGGTCTTTATACAGATTGTTGGCGTTGACCTTGTCTACGGTCAGCGCTGCGTCGCTGTTGCCGCCCCAACGGCGGCACAGATACAGTTCGGTGAATATTCTGCCTATCTTATAGCGCCTGCTGAAGGCCAGTCCGGCAGCATAGTCTTCGCCGTAGCTTGTGTTCGGGAAGCGTATCTGCCTGAGCAGCGGCGTGAAGAACGCGCGCGGCGCTCCCAGTCCGTTGATGCGCAGGGCGTTGTTGCATCCGTTGTCGTCGGTCCATTCTGCATGACTTATAAGTCCCGGCGGCAGCGTGTTAAGGTCGAAGTCGCACATACGGTAGCTGCCTACAATCATGGCGGCACGCTGCCTGTAGAACTCGTCGACAATAGTCTGCAGCGTGTTTTCCGACGAATAGAGGTCGTCGCTGTCGAGCTGCACTGCAAAGCGTCCGCACCGCTCGTCGTCTATGGCAAGGTTCCAGCATCCGCCAATGCCAAGGTCTGTACGCTGCGGCACGATGTGTATCAGAGGAGCACGCCCGTCGCTCTTTGCGGCATACTGCTCCAGCAGCTTCGTAGTGTTGTCGGTCGAATGGTTGTCAACGACGATGACGTTGAACGGAAAACTTGTTTTCTGCGACAGCGCGCTGTCAACGGCATCGCATATTGTCTTTTCACGGTTGCGTACGGGTATCACAACTGACGCCTCGTATTCGAAGTCCTGCTCGTTGAAGTCGGGCTCACGATAGAGCGATGTGTCGATTAGGGCGCCAACGGCCTTCAGGTGTGCCGTAACGGCCTGCTCCATCTCTATCTGCACCTCACGGTTGGCAGGGTTGACATAGTCAAACTGCTTGACGCCGCTGGCCCTGAGGTCTCTCTCCTCTTCTGTGTACAGCAGCTCATTTATATGGAACAGGCGTCCGCAGCGGCTGAGATAGAGCCACAGCTCATACCATCCTGCAAATCTGTATGCCGACTCTTCAACGTCGCGCGCAAACCTGTTGAGCAGCGTGCCTTTGATCATAACCACGCTGCCGAAGTCGAAGTCGTCGCGCAGACTGCCTTCCTGCCAGTCTATCACGGGGTGTGGCTTTGGTTCGCCGTTCTCTACCGATATGCGGTCGCTGTACACCATCGACGCGTCGGTCTCGGCTGCCACACGCATCATGCGCTGTATTGAATACTGCCCAAGACTTACGGGCACGGTCTTCAGGAATACCAGTGCATAGTCGGCCATGCAGCTCTCGGCTATTGCGTGCATTGCCGATGCCGACAGCAGGCCGTCGACGGCAATAAACGAGCAGTTTTCGGGCACGGGTGTGCTCATAGCCATCTCTTGTGTAACCATCAGGTTTATATGCCGTATCATGCGGCTGCCTTTAAGCTGACGCAGGGTGTTGGCCACCGCACTGATGTCAGCGCAAGGCAAGAAGCAGTCTATTGTTCCTCTCATTTCTGTTTTTTCATAAATTGTTACGCCGCGCCTGCCGCTCCATGCCGCCACACGCGGAGGCACGCAACAAAGCCACGGCGACTCGTAATTATATTGACATGCAAAAGTACACAAAAATCCTGACAACTCGGTTGCATTTACCCGAAAATAGACATGGCACAAAATCAAAATCAGCAAAAAAGATGACGGCCATATCCACCAACACGTTTTCACCTTACGCAACAATGCCTCATGGCTTGCCCCTGCGTCCGCTTCAACGGATAACGGCAAGAATATTGCATCTCACGAAATGACGCGCCAATCCTTTTACCTTTATTAACAAAATATGCATTTTAGTACCTACAATTTTAACTTTTCATTTTTCATATTTTAGCAAAATACATCTGCCCAAAACTGCCCTTACACCACAACTTCAGGCATATCAGCATGCAGCCTGTGGTTTTTCGTATTGCAAAAGGTATGCTCTTGTAGCACGAAAGACCGCCTTTTGCATAGCCGTTTGATACCTATTGGTGTCCAAAACCGCCTTAATCAGAGGCTAAAAGGACACAAAATGGATACAAAAGAAGCCGTAAAAACACTGCCGCACAAGCTATCCCAAGCATCAATTTTGCATACCTATCTGACTGTCAGCATCTTGCAAATAACGGCATAAAACGGGCATTTCTCGCCGGAAACTTTACTCCGTTTAGGAATAATGCTACTTTCAAACTTTTTAAGTTAAATAAAACCATACCGATTTAACCTACATTAACCATAAAACATTACACCATCAAACCCTATATATACATTGCCAACCGCCGGCATTACAGCCAAAACTCAGCCGTACCCTTCGCGTTTCCGCATACCGAAGGCCTGCATAACGCCGGCATGCAACGATATGGCAACACATTTATAATAAAGAAAAAACATTAAACATCCCGATTATCTCACTTTTTTTAGCTAACTTTGTCGGCCGTAAACAAAGAATTTTTGAGATGGAACAAAGCACTACACCGTTATTGGGATTAACACTTAACGAACTTAAAGATGTTGCCAAAGCCATGGGCATGCCGGCTTTTGCAGGGGCTCAGATGGCCAAATGGCTATATACTCAGCACGTAAGCTCAATCGACGACATGCTGAACATCTCGAAAGCTAACCGCGAAAAGCTGAAACAGCACTACCGCATAGGATGCCTGCCGCCGGCCGACTGCCAGAAGTCTGTTGACGGAACGATAAAATATCTGTTCCCGACGGAGAGCGGTAAGTTTGTCGAGACGGTTTACATACCCGACAAAGACCGCGCCACGCTGTGCGTGTCGTCGCAGGTGGGATGCAAGATGAACTGCCTGTTCTGCCAGACCGGCAAACAGGGCTTTGAGGGCAGCCTCACAGCCACCGACATACTTAATCAGATATACTCGCTGCCCGAGCGCGACAAGCTGACAAACATCGTGTTTATGGGTCAGGGAGAGCCTATGGACAACCTCGACAACGTGCTCAGGGCTACGGAGATTCTCACAGCCGACTACGGCTACGCATGGAGCCCCAAGCGCATCACGGTGAGCAGCGTAGGCGTAAAGAACAAGCTGAAGAGGTTTATCGAGGAGAGCGAATGTCATGTGGCAATAAGCCTCCACTCCCCTGTCCACGAGCAGCGCGCCATGCTCATGCCTGCCGAAAAGGGCATGCCTATCGCAGATGTCGTTGAACTGCTGCGCAACTACGACTTCAGTCATCAGCGCCGTCTGTCGTTCGAATACATCGTATTCGGCGGACTCAACGACTCTATGGTGTTCGCCAAAGAGATTATCCGCCTGCTCAGGGGGCTCGACTGCCGCATCAACCTCATAAGATTCCATCAGATACCGGGCGTTGACCTCCACGGAGCCGACGACGCCACAATGGAGAAGCTGCGCGACTATCTTACGTCTCACGGCGTGTTCACAACAATAAGGGCAAGTCGCGGACAGGACATCTATGCTGCCTGCGGACTGCTCAGCACGGCAAGGAAGGAGAGTCAGGATAAGTGACAAAGTGTCTGCGGCTATTGCTCCTGACGGCCATCGTGGCCTTATGCTCATGCAGCGGCGGCCCGCAGTCGCTGTTGCCAAAGAGCGGCGGACGGCCTTACGAGGTTCTGCTCGTGGCTTCCGACAGGCGTTGCGCAGCCGTAGTAGACAGCGTCCTGACGCAGGACATGCCTTCGCTGCCACAGCGCGAGCCGATGTTCGACGTGTCGCTGATAGACACCACACGCTTTAACCAGACCACACGACTGGCGCGCTGCATAGTAATAGTAACCGTCAATCCGGCGGTGTTCACGTCGACACGCATAAGATACGAGAAAAACGTATGGGCAAGACCGCAGCTCGTGGTATACGTCAACACACCATCGGCATCACAGCTCAGCCTATATATGGCAAAGGCTGGCCACCGGCTCACAAGTCTGCTGACAAGGGCAGAAATAAACACGGCAATATCAACGCTGCGCGCCGGAAGCAACCGCAAGGCCGAGAGCAGCATTAGGCGTATGTTCGGATGGGACATGCGCATACCTGCCGAAATGAAGGCGGGCAAGACGGGACGCAACTTTATATGGCTTTCGGACAACAGGCCCGACCGCATGCGCAACATCTGCGTCTACTCATACGGCGGCACCACTCTCGACGCACACCGCGCCCTGGCTGCGCGCGACAGCGTCATGGGCCTCAACATACCGGGCGAACTCGACGGCATGTATATGCAGACGACTCCCGGAAGCGTGACGGCAGGACTGGCAACAGAATACGGACGCACCGTGATGATAAGCCGCGGACTGTGGGAGATGCGCAACGACGCCATGGGCGGACCGTTCGTGTCGCTCTCTACAGTCGACTCAGTCAACAGCCGTGTAATAGTAGCAGAGGCTTTTGTCTATGCGCCTGGCACCAACAAGCGCAACCTGATAAGGAGTGCCGAGGCTGCACTATACACTCTAGGCAGGCACGCCGCCAACGGCAGTAACAGCAAAGGCAGCCGGCAGACCGACTGACATAAGGTTAAGAAAGAAACAGATATAACAAACATATACGAATATGGAAAACAGAAAACTACGCGTTGCCATAACGCACGGAGATACTAACGGCATAGGGTATGAAATAATATTCAAGACATTCTCTGAGCCGGCCATGCTTGAATTATGCACACCTATCATCTACGGCTCGCCCAAGGTGGCAGCCTATCACCGCAATGCTCTCGGCATTCAGGGCAACTTCACCATAATCAACTCGGCTGCCGAAGCCCACAACAACAAGGTGAACCTGCTCACCACTTTCGACCAGGAGATAAAGGTTGACCTTGGCAATCCGTCTAAAGAGGCTGGCATGGCATCGCTCGCAGCTCTCGAAAAGGCAATGGCCGACTACAAGGAGGGACTGTTCGACGTGCTCGTAACGGCACCTATCAACAAGAACAACATACAGAGCGACGACTTCCATTTCTGCGGCCACACCGAATATATCGAGGAGCGTGCGGGCAATGGCGACAAGGCTCTCATGATATTGCTCAACGACATGCTGCGCGTGGCTCTTGTAACCACACACCTGCCCATCAGAGACGTTGCTGCGGCTATAACCAAAGAGAGCATCATAGAGAAGGCTACGATATTCCACAATTCGCTGAAACGCGACTTCCGCATCTCTAACCCGCGCATCGCCGTGCTGGCGCTCAATCCTCATGCAGGCGACGACGGACTGCTGGGACGCGAGGAGCAGGAGGTTATCATACCGGCCATCAAGGAACTGTCGGACAACGGCATACGTGCCTTCGGACCATACGCAGCCGACGGCTTCTTCGGACATGAGAGCTACACTGCATTCGACGGCGTATTGGCAATGTATCACGACCAGGGCCTGGCTCCGTTCAAGTGTCTCGACCTCGGCAACGGCGTAAACTTCACAGCCGGACTGCCTATCGTGCGCACATCGCCCGACCACGGCACGGCCTACGACATCGCAGGCAAGAACATGGCTGACGAAAGCTCTTTCAGAAATGCCATATATCTCGCACTCGACGTCTTCCGCAACCGCATCGAATATGACGAGCCTTTCAACAATCCGCTGAAGAAGCTCTATCACGAGAAACGTGACGACAGCGAGAAGGCACGGTTCTCTATAAACAAGTTTAAGGAACAGGACAACAGCGGCGACGACAAGAACGCCAAAGAGGAATAACTTCAGGTGAGACATCTTGATTCGGCATGGCTGACAGTTTGACTTTAGCGCAGAACATGGACACTGCCAAACAGATGACCTGCCCCGAAAGTATGCAAAAATAAGTCATAAAGGCGACGTCATCGCCTTTATGACGACAGAAAGACAGACTGCAGACGCAAGGACAGGCATCCGGCTGCGCTCAGGCATGGCCGTGCTTAACATAAACTCACTTATAATAAACCGCATCGTCTGATTACACAGTGCGATGAAATGCCTGGCGGGCAACATAAAAGATTAAATATGAAAAAGAAATATCAGAACGCATTTTTTGTGTTCGGAATAGTTGTGCTCATCATCATGATAACACAACTCGACTTCAAACAGGTATGGGACGGCCTTCAGCATGCCGGCTACTGGTTTTTCGCCGTTGTGGCCTTATGGGCCTTTCTGTATATATTCAATACCGCCACATGGTATATTATAATAAGGAGCGGCTCTGACGAGAAGCCCAAGATCAACTTCTGGTGGCTCTACAAGATTACCGTTTCGGGCTTTGCCCTCAACTACGCCACGCCCGGAGGACTCATGGGCGGCGAACCTTACCGCGTGATGTCCTTGTCGCCTAAGATAGGCACAGAGCGTGCCTCGTCGTCGGTCATACTCTATGCCATGACCCACATATTCAGCCATTTTCTGTTCTGGCTGCTCTCCATCCTGCTCTTTCTGCTCACCGAGAAGGCAAACTTCGTAACGGGCATTGTCCTTGCGCTCTCAGGCGCATTCTGCATCCTCGGCGTATGGTTCTTCATCAAAGGCTACCAGAAGGGCATGGCCGTAAGGATAATGAACCTGATAAAGCACATCCCGGGCATAAAGAAACGCTCGCGCAACTTTATCGACAAGCATAAGGAACAGCTCGACACCATCGACCGCCAGATTGCGGCACTTCACCGTCAGAACAAGAAGTCGTTTGTCTCTGCCGTAATGCTCGAGCTTGTCTGCCGCTTTCTTTCTGCATTCGAGATTCTTTTCGTCCTGCGTGTCCTCACACCGGATGTCAGCTTTGCCCCATGCGTGCTTATCCTGGCCTTCACAAGTCTTTTTGCCAACCTTCTGTTCTTCATTCCCCTTCAGCTCGGCGGCCGTGAGGGCGGCTTCATCATGTCCACCGCCAGCCTCGCCATGTCTGCCAGCGCCGGCATCTTCGTAGCCCTTATCGTGCGCATCCGCGAACTCATCTGGACCGCAATAGGACTGCTTTTAATAAAGCTCGAGAAAAAGAACACAGGAGAAGCCGTAAGCGAGAAAATCAAGCAACAATAGCCAAGCTTTTAAGTGAAAAACGAAAAGTGAAGAGTGAAAAAATAAGTTCGACGTTAGTCAATCCAAATGCCAAGTATTGATAATACCTACAAAGCATATGAAATTCCTAACAGGACTTTGCATATGTTTTTCACTTCTTAATGTTTATTTTCGTAAGAATTGTTGTTATAACATTTAATTTTATTTAAAAAAGTTCATTGTACGATTTATATTATTGCTTTTATTATCAAGATAAAGCACAAAATGCTATCTTTGCCAAAGGAACAAATACTTATATCAAGTTAAATAATGGGACAGAAAATGCAACATTCAGATAAGCCAAGTATGGGAAATGTAAAACATTCCCCTAAAGACAAGTTTGTGCTTAATGACGTCTCAAAAGAAGAATTAGAAAAAAGAAGAATACCGATATATTCTTATCTTTTATAATGCTGGAAAGCGCTTATCCGTTTCTATTTATAATGAATTTAAAAGATGAAGCAAACCAAGATGGTTTGCTTCAAGTAAAACTTTATAGATTCAAATCGACAAAATCAAAAATCACTTACATTGTTAGAGTCGAAAAATATATGTACAATATATACGCTGTAAAGTTTTATCCTAAAAAGTATAAAGACAGCAAAAACAAATACCGTATAGCAACAAACACTTTTGAGCCAAGAAGAATAATAAATACATGTATAAATATTATGCTTTCAATTTATAAAGAAGACACAATGGCTTCTTTTGGCTTTATCGGAGCTAATGGTTTAAATGAGAATAGCACAAATTGCACGAAAAGATATAGAGTGTATTCCAAAATAATGGCTACATACTTTAGCAGTGAGAGATTCTATCACAAAGAAAACAAGGAGAAAAGTGCTTATATGCTTATCAACAAGAAGTCTCTACATAAAGATGAAAATCTTATATCTAAAATAGAATCATTTTTCATGGAACAATATGATTACTTTGATTAAGCTTCATGAGATGATGTATATAAAGCATGAAAAATTGTCTATTGGATTTTTACTTTTCACTTAACTTTCGTAAGGCATTGTTTAATTAGCTAACGCTGAAGTTATGATGTAATGCCACATAGGAAGTAATCAGATTGAAAATCTTTATACTTTATTCCGGCGGAGCACAGATCCGCCGGCACAATAGCAACGTAGTGCGTGTACTTCATCGATTATTGTCAATTGTATCACATTGAATAGAATCAACAATGCAACTGGTATAAGGCGATGTCAAATAGGAAGTAATCAGATTGAAAAATCTTTATACTCAATTCCGGCGGAGCACAGATCCGCCGGCACAATAGCAACGTAGTGCGTGTACTTCACCGATTATTGTCAATTGTATTACATTGAATAGAATCAACAAGGCATTTGACTCTAACTCCTAGCTCACCTTTGTGAGCGATAACTACTCTAACTCCTTTAACTACTCTAACTCCCGACAATCCCCCTCAAAACACGTGATATAACTAAAATTACATTAAAAATGCAATGCATCGGTGTTATATAAAATAAATTATGTAACTTTGCAGAATAAATGAACACTTCTGAATTACAGAAAGTAAAACAGCGTTATAATATCGTCGGCAACTGCGACGGATTAAACCGCGCCATCGATGTGGCCATGCAGGTCGCACCGACAGATCTCTCTGTACTCATCATCGGCGAAAGCGGTGTGGGTAAAGAGATTATTCCACGTATAATACACGACAACTCTCCGCGACGCCGCGAGAAATATTTTGCCATCAACTGCGGATCTATCCCCGAAGGCACGATAGACAGCGAACTGTTCGGCCATGAGAAAGGCTCATTCACCGGTGCCATCGGCGAGAGCGAAGGCTACTTCGGCGTTGCCAACAAGGGCACAATATTCCTCGACGAGGTTGGCGAGCTGCCAATGGCCACACAGGCACGACTGCTCCGCGTTCTCGAAACAGGCGAATACATACGCGTGGGAGGACAGAAGATAATGAAGACAGACGTCAGAATTGTCGCTGCCACCAACGTCAACATGCGCAAGGCCATCAGCGAAGGCCGTTTCCGCGAAGATCTGTATTACAGGCTCAACACCATTCCAATACAGATTCCGCCGCTGCGCGACCGCGGCGAAGACATTCTTCTGCTGTTCCGCCTCTTTGCCATGCAGATGGCCGAGAAATATCATCTGCCCAAAATAACCCTTTCTGACGAGGCCAAATATATAATGCTTAAATATAAGTGGCCCGGCAACGTAAGACAACTGAAGAACATCACAGAACAGATGTCCGTGTTAAGTCAGGAACGCGAAATAAGCGGCGAGGCAATACACAAGTTCATCCCTGAAGACGCCGAGAGCACACAGCTGGCAACGATAAGCTCGCCCGGAAGCCACTCTTACGAGAGCGAACGCGAGATTTTATATAAGATTCTTTACGAGCTACGCGGCAACGTAAGCGACCTGCGCCGCGACATGAACAGTCTGCGCAAACAGCTCGACGCTGCACGCAGCGCCACGGTAGACACGTCAGCCTCTAACCTGCCGTCTATCATTACAGACCAGCCGTCGGCAACCATCAGCTCACCCGCACGCACAGCGGCACCGACCGTACAAGACGCCGTGGCTGAAGAAATATCAGAGCCCGAAAGTCTTAATCTTGAAGACATAGGACGTCAGATGGTTGAAAAGGCTCTCGAACGCAATGGCGGCAACCGCAAGAAGGCGGCTCAGGAACTTGGCATTTCCGACAGAACATTATACAGAAGAATAAAGCAGTACGGACTGGAGAAATAATGTCCTACGGCCAACGATATGACAAGAAGCTCATATTAAGCAACAAACATTTACAAAGCGGCAACAAACAACTTATGCGAATCAATCATATAAAGACAGCACTATTAACCGTCATGATGCTCCTGCTGGTGTCATGCAGCGTGTCATATAAGTTCAACGGAGCAAGTATCGACTACACCAAGACCAAGACAATACAGATAGCCGACTTCCCCATCCGCTCAAGCTACGTATGGGCTCCTATGGCCAGCATCTTCAACAACCAGCTTAAGGACGTGTTCGCCAACCACACACGCCTCATTCAGGTAAAGCGCAACGGCGACATGAAGATTGAAGGCGAGATAACGCAATATTCGCAGCGCAACAAGGCCGTAACGGCTGAAGGTACATCGGCACAGGCAGAGCTGTCGATGACGGTAAACGTAAGGTTTACCAACAATGCCAACCACAGCGAGGACTTCGAAAAGCAGTTCACTGCCACGTCTACATTCGAGACTACACAGTCGCTCAACTCTGTTCAGGAAGAACTCGTAACACAGATGGTTGAGGACATCACAGATCAGATATTCAACGCTACAGTAGCAAACTGGTAACAAGCAGACCATATGAACATAGACCTCGAGCAGCTAATAAGGCATCCGGAACAGATGGACAAGGAAACGCTCTACGACTTGCGTTCCCTCCTTGCTCTGTATCCCTATTACCAGCCGGCCCGTTTGCTGTTACTGCAAAACCTGTATCTTCTTCACGACCCTTCGTTCGACGAGGAGCTGCGCCGCTCTGCCGTCTACATCACCGACCGCAAGGTAGTGTTCAATCTCGTGGAGGCAGCCCACTACAAGCTGCGCACCACACAGCAGGAGAAAAAAACTGAGAAAGACAACAAGAAAGAGACAGAAGGCGGCAACAGAACCATATCGCTCATAGAGCAGTTTCTCGACACCATACCCGAAGACAAGAAGGAAGAGGAAAACAAGGAGCGCAAAAAGAAGCGCAAGCCCACACCTGCCGACGCTGCCATCGACTATGTGGCCTATCTGCTTGATACTGAAGGCGACACAGACGACACACAGCAGCCCGTCATGAAGGGACAAGACCTCATAGACAACTTCATCAACAACGAGAACGGAAAAATAGAACTGAAGGACGAACCCGAGTATGTGCCTGAAATAGAGGACAACGACAAAAAAGAGGGCGACGAGAACTATTTTACCGAGACTTTGGCGCAAATTTACATAAAACAAGGCCGATATTCAAAGGCATTGGAAATTATTAAGCGTTTAAATTTGAATTATCCAAAAAAAAATGCTTACTTTGCAGACCAAATCCGATTTTTGGAAAAACTGATAATAAATAATAAATATAAATAAAAGAAAATGTATACATTATTCGTAATCTTAATCGTGCTGGCAGCACTGCTCATGATAGGCATCGTGCTGATCCAGGAGTCTAAAGGAGGAGGACTTGCGTCAAACTTCTCATCATCAAACCAGATCATGGGTGTGCGCAAGACCACTGATTTCATTGAGAAAACAACATGGGGACTTGCAATAGCCATGGTTGTTCTCAGCGTTGTATGCGCTTATGTTGCTCCTAAGGCAACAACATCTGAGAGTGTTATAGAGAAGGCTGCAACAGAACAGCAGCAGACTAACCCGACAAACCTTCCCGGATTTGGCGCTAGCCAGACACAGAAGGCAGCTCCGGCTAAGGCTGGTAACAATGCTCAGAAAGCTGACCAAAAAGCAGCTCCTGCAGCGCCTCAGGCTCCTAAAACACCGGCAAATTAAACAAAAAGCAAAAAAAATACGGGATTTATTTGGTAGTTTAAAATAAATCCCGTACCTTTGCACTCGCTTTAAGACATTAAGCAACTAACACGGTGGATGTAGTTCAGTTGGTTAGAGCGTCAGATTGTGGTTCTGAATGTCGTGGGTTCGAGCCCCACCCTCCACCCAAAACGGAATTCCTAAACGGAGTTCCGTTTTTTTGTTATTAGAGGTTGAAGTAATTCATAATAGGATTAATCCGAACGACATTTCATAATTAGCTGCGCTGAACCACGTTTCACAATTAGCAAACACAGAAATGGATTTCATAATTGGATTAAGCCAAACCACGTTGCATAAGCACTACGTTCGCTAATGTGCCGGCGGATCTGCGCTCCGCCGGAATTGAGTATAAGGATTTTCAATCCGATTACTTCCTATTTGACTTCACCTTATATCTTTAATGCAAACTTAGCATTAGATTTTTCATTACTCACTTCGTAAGGCAGCGGTATTTTTAGCGGATCAGGAGATCCTTATATTTAATTCCGGCGGAGCGCAGATCCGCCGGTACATTAGTCTTGTTGATTATTATCGAAGATTAATTCTATTGATTGTCGGATGCGCTCGGCATAACCAAATATAATTTACTTATGCTCTCACTTGCAGGTTGAAGTAATTCATAATTGGATTAATCCGAACAACGTTTCACAATTAGCTGCGCTGAACCACGTTTCACAATTAGCAAACACAGAACTGGATTTCATAATTGGATTAAGCAAAACCACGTTGCATAAGCACTACGTTTGCTAATGTGCCGGCGGATCTGTGCTCCGCCGGAATTGAGTATCAGGATCTTTGATCCGCTAAAAATACCGCTATATTATGAAAGTGAATAATGAAAAACGAAGTTCGACGTTAGTCAATTCAATGTTTTACTACAAGAAATAGGAAGTAATCGGATCATAGATCCTTATACTTAATTCCGGCGGAGCGCAGATCCGCCGGTACATTACCAAACGTAGTGATTATGAAGTTATGATAAGAATCAACAATGCATATGACTCTAACTACTAGCTCACCTTAGTGAGCGATAACTTCTTTAACTACTTTAACTACCAATAATATTAGCGCATGTTTTTTTTCACTTTTAATTTTTCACTATTTAATTGCGCTTTGCGCCTGCCTGCTTTTCACTTAATTTCCACTATTTCCCTTACGAAGAACACGCCGTCGTAGTCTTCGGCGAAGCCGGTGTCCCATTTGCCGTTATATTCCAGTCGCAGAGTTACGTCTACAGGGTTGCCGTTTTTCTGTCCTCCAGTTATCTTATCGTACATATCCTCCAGGCGACCGGTCTTGTCCACTATCCAGTATTCGTCATCCGTCCCGTCGGGCCTGAAGGAGCGCACCTCATGAGCCAGACTCATCTCGCCCTTCATCGTGTAAAGCACATCGCGCGACAAGGTGCTGTCAGGTTCATCACATAGCGTTACGCTGTTTTCGTCGAACAGAGGAGCGTCCTGACCAATCTCTACAAACACCACCTTGCCCGGATGGCCGTCGTACATCTCAAAATATCTGCTTCCGCTGTTGCCTACGCCCCATCCGTTGCATGTCGATGCCACAGGCTCCGTCTTCATAAGCTCATCCGTTGCCTTGGCATAGTCGCCGTCAGGAACCATCACATAGCGTTTCACGCCCTCGCGCCCCGACTTCACCTGCTTAAACTTGCCCGGCTGCTCCTTGTCCCATTCTCCGGCCTTCTCAATAGCATCTATCACCCCGTTGATGTCATTGCCGTTGATGCTGAACACCTGAATAAGCCTGTGCGGCCTCTCGTCGCCGTCTCTCACCATCACGATGCCCGGAAGCAGCGGATCGGCCATCAGTCTTATCTTATCGTTACGCTGAACCCTCAGCTTCATGCCGGCACCTTTCAGCTCACGCCATTCAAAGCCGGCATGTGCAGTACGCTGCACCCTTCTGCCTTTTATAGGCTCATTGATAGCCGACTTGCGCACATACACCACCTTGTTCATGCGCCTTTCAAGTGTCAGCGTGTCTTTAGCTACGTTGATAATGCGCAGCGTGTCAGAGAAATTTATCGTCTGTCCGTTGCCGATGCTCTCTCCGTCAAGTATAAGACGGTCGCCTTCAGTCCTCCAGTAACAGTACCTCAGCGTAGCCATGCCGATAGACTCCGCGCTGCCGTCGTCGTTAAGACACATGCCCCGCATATATGCTATTTCCTTAGGCACCTGCTCAATCCAGCATCCCGTCAGGTCTGTTTCGCATCTTCCTGCAAGCGGACTAAGCATCAAAGCCGCCAATAAAACTATCTTTTCCATCTTTTCCTCCTTATTCTATACGTTAATAAACTTCTACGGCACAAATATATGAAATAATTGATTAGCAAGAAGCGCCGTTAAGATTTTTACTCTTTAATTGTCCTTTTTCAACAGAAGCCCATCTGGCTTTTGCGCCGGCTTTTCGTTCTTCACTCTTTATTTTCGTAAGACTGCGGTATTTTTTAGCGGATCAAGAGATCCTGATATTATATTCCGGCGGAGCGCAGATCCGTCGGAACAATAGCAACGTAGTGCGTGTGCTTTGTCGATTATTGTCAATTGTATTACATTGAAAAGGATCAACAAGACATATGACTCTAACTCCTAGCTCACCTTAGTGAGCGATAACTACTTTAACTCCTTTAACTCCTAATCTTTCGTACCGGCGGATCTGCGCTCCGCCGGAATTGAGTATTAGGATCTTTGATCCGCTAAAAATACCGCTGTATTATAAAAGTGAGTAATGACAAACGAAGTTCTACGTTAGTCTAGTCAATATTTTACTACAAGAAATAGGAAGTAATCGGATCATAGATCCTTATATTCAATTCCGGCAGATTGCAAATCAGCCGGAACATTAGTCTTGTTGGTTATTATCGAAGATTAATTCTATTGACTGTCGGCTGCACTCGGCATAACCAAATGAGATTTGCTTCTGCTCTCACTTGCACGACAATTGCAGATCCGCCGGTACATTAGCCTTGTTGGTTCTTTTCGCACGCACTACGTTTGCATTTGGCTTTAACTCCTATAACTACTTTAACTACCGAAACAAAGGATATGAAAGCAAGCACTACGTTTGCATTTGACTTTAACTCCTATAACTACTTTAACTACTCTAACTCCTACCCCCATTATTTATTTGTTAATTTCCCAATCATATATTTTATATTAAAAAACATTTACCATGACTACAGTAAGACTAACATTCAGGATGGCGGCTGACAGCAGCCGCAAAGGCACATTGTATTTTCAGATTATACACCGTAATACGGTTAAGACGCTCAGCACCAGATGCCGCATCTTTGCCGACGAATGGGACGAGCCCAACAGTCGCATATTCATCATGTCGCCAGTGTCTGCCAGGCGCACTGCCACGCTGCTCGGCATACGCAACAGAATCAGACACGAGATGCAGCGGCTCAATGGCATAATCAGCAAATACGACTGCAGCGGACTGCCTTACAACACTGCCGACATCATCCATTGCTACCGCAACTCTCAACAGGCTGTCAACCACTCGCTGTTCGCCTTCATGCACCGACATATCCGCATGCTCAGTGCCCAGGGCCGGCTGCGCACCGCCGACACTTACCGACAGACGCTCAGCAGCATCACCACATTCCGCAACGGCGCCGACATCAGCATCTCCATGCTCACCGCCCCGTTCGTCGAGTCGTATGAGTCGTGGCTGCGCTCCCGTCGCCTTTGCCGCAACACCACGTCGTTCTATATGCGCATCCTGCGCAGCGTCTACAACAAGGCAGCAGCCGAAGGCATCGTCCCCAAGGGCAATCCCTTTGCCACGGTCTACACCGGTGTCGACAAGACCTCGCGCCGCGCCGTCAGCCTTGCCGACATCAGCCGCATCAAGGCTCTCAACCTCGCAGCCCACACCCCACTTGCCTTTGCGCGCGACATGTTTCTCTTCTCGTTCTACATGCGCGGCATGTCGTTTGTCGACATGGCATTTCTGCGCAAGAAAGACCTCAGCAACAACTACGTCGTCTACAGCCGCAAGAAGACCGGGCAGCAGCTCACCGTCAGATGGGAGCGCCCCATGCAGGCCATCGTCGACACCTACGGCCCTTCTTCCACACAATATCTCCTTCCCGTCATCGTCCGTGAAGACGGCACCGAGCGCAGCCAATATCTCAACGCCATGCTCCGCGTCAACCGCAACCTCAAGAAGATAGGCGTCATGGCAGGCATCCCCATTCCGCTCACCATGTATGTTGCGCGCCATTCGTGGGCCACGGCAGCCAAGGAGAAAGACATCTCCATAGGCATCATCAGTCAGGCAATGGGCCACGACTCCGAGAACACCACGCAGATATATCTCGCATCCATCAAGACCGGGAAAATAGACGATGCCAACCGCGACATCCTCAATGGTATCTGAATAAATATTTAGGGCTGTATGTTCAAAACGACTTACTCTTACGAAGAGTGAGTCTGACGTTGCTAAATGTTTGATAATCAGAGAATAAGAAACAATATGACATGCATTTGGTTCACATAAGTTCATATTGTAACAACTTTGAAAACATGAATAAACACTATTTTTATCGGCAAAATATTGGAAATAAAAAATAAATTCGTAAATTTGCAACGTTAGATGTACTCTTCGTAAGAGTGAGTCATCAATTTGTTGAGCTAAGCAGACGAGACTATTATGGATAGCAATACACCGATGCATGTTAAAAGTCCGACGGTAACACCTACCGACGGCGCCGTAGGCGTGCCAAAAGCAGCCAAAAACGGCAAACATTGGTATATAGCCGTCGTAAACAACAACTCCGAAAAACTTTGTTGCGAGAGGCTTCTGGCACGCATTGCGTCGCAGCCTGACAGCGAAAAAGACTACGAGGTCTATGTAGCAGCGCAGAAGGAGATGCGCACATGGCGCAACGGCCGCCGCAAGCTCGTAGAGCGCATCATCTTCCCCACCCTCGTCTTCATCCGCTGCACCGACCTCATGCGCCGCAAGGAGATAGTGTTCCTGCCATACATCAAGCGCTTCATGGTCAACATAGCCGGCAGTCCCGAAAACGGCCATCGCCCTGTTGCCGTCATCCCCGACCAGCAGATGCGCAGCCTTATGCGCATGGTCAGCGATGCCGAGAGCGACGTAACCATCGACCCGCGCCCATTGCGCCGTGGCGAGAAGGTACGCGTCAACGGAGGCAAGCTCATGGGCCTCGAAGGCTATGTCCTTCAGTGTCCCGACAACAGCACCAGCCTCGTCATCGACATCGGCATCCTCGGCAGCGCCAAGGTCAATATATCGCGCGACCTGCTCGATCCGATAGAGTAACAGAATCGTCATAATAAACACCACATATATCATCATATCTCCAATTAATTTCTGAACTTAACCGTAAAGGCGGGCAACATCAGTCAGATAAAAAATACACCGGACATAAATCGCCCAAAGCTTCATCGGCAGGATAACCCACTCCATTAGCTACAGACTGTGCAAAGATATAGCCACTCTGAACATATTTCACCATTTTGTCCCCAACGGGACAAAAAAGTTGCTAACGCAACGTTATATAAGTGAAAAATTAACAGTGAACAGATGGCAATAAAAAAATAAAAAGTAAAAATTAAAGGCTAAAGAAATTACTTGCAATCACTACCTACGTTTGCTAATGTTTGGTATAAAGTTATGATGTAATGCCACATAGGAAGTAATCAGATTGCAAATCTTTATACTCAATTCCGGCGGAGCGCAGATCCGCCGGTACAAAAGATTAGAAGTTAAAGGAGTTAAAGTAGTTATCGCTCACTAAGGTGAGCTAGGAGTTAGAGTCATATGTAAACGTAGTGCTTGCGAAAAGAACCAACAAAGCATATGACTTTAACTACTATAACTTCTTTAACTACTATAACTACCGATGATAATCCGCCGGCACCAAAAATGATATTGTGTAAATTCAATTATACAACAATGAAAAATTTAGAATCAGCCGAAAAGAAGGCACGTCTGTTAACCACAGTGGTTATCGACAAATTAGTTAAGTCAACCTGCCGCAGCTGCAGGACACTAGAAACAGAGCTGCATGTACGTCACGGATTCATTAAAGCAGTCTAAGACAACAACCTGAAGTCTGGCGACAGCCTTACCTGCATCCAGCTGTTGGCCGCCAACTCGATAATAGTAGACGGCTACAAGCGCAGGATAGAAAACTATCGCCTCATCAAGTCGCCACAACAGCAGGCAGAACAAGAAAAGCTCAACGAGTGGCGCAACTACTTCACACAGCTCATCACACAACTCACAAGAGACTGAGGCGCAAATAAAGAGCCCCACCAAACCTCCCCCGTGGGGAGGCTTAAGTTTCGATCTTTCTAAATGAAGCACGAAAAGCAGGCTTGAGCAATTAAAATTAATAAAGTTAGTCCTGATGCTGACAAGAAGCAATAAAGGCACATGGCTTCCTGTGCTATTGTCATCGGGAGTTAAAGAAGTTAGAGTAGTTATTGCTCACTAAGATGAGCTAAGAGTTAGAGTCAATACAAACGCAGTACTTGCGAAAAGATCCAGCAAAGTATTTGGATTTTTCACTCTAAATTCCGCCAGGCATTTTTCACTTTTAATTTTTCATTTTTAATTCACCCTGTTATAGGGTGGTAACCTGCTCTATAAACTCCTTACGCGCGCGCCCGAGGAATATAAGTGTTAATATCCATTTTGGATGACACAAAACACAAATATTATATAAAAGTTACGAAACCTACTTACCACCCTATCACACCCTAATGCCTGTTTTGTCGTAATTTCGGAACTATTATCTGGTGTAAGGCGTTGATAATAAATGATATAAGATAATGCGTGATGATGAGGCGTATACCACTGCAACCTTATAGGCAAGGTTGTCACTTTTATGCGAAAATATGCCGAAAAAGCGAGTAAAAAAACGTTAACAATGTTAATATCCAAATTTTGAATGACAAAAAATTAACATTCATTATATGTTGAAAATCGACTAAATGCGCAAAAACGTGATAAGGTTACAGTAAGGTGATTATCTTCTAGATATGTAAAGATAAATTACTGAGAATAGAGGTAAAAAAGAAGGACAGATGCAGAATCCGGATAGGAGTTAAAGAAGTTAAAGTAGTTATAGGAGTTAGAGGCTATAGCAAACGCAGTGCTTGCGAAAAGATCCAACAAAGCGATTGGATTTTTCACTCTTACTTACGCCAGGCGTTTTTCACTTTTAATTTTTCATTTTTAATTAGCTAACGCTGAACTTCGTTTGCGCTTTTGCGCCTGCTCTTCACTTAGAAAATACTACTCTAACTACCAAGAAACAAAAGCCTCCCCACGGGGGAGGTTTGGTGGGGCTCTTAATTCACGCAGTGCTAGGTTTACCACCTACTTTATAAACTTTTTATATTATATACGCGCAAAAAAAATAAAATGAATATATATACATGCCGATAATTTATTTTATTGCACATATATAAAAAGTTTTGAAAACAGCTTACCACCCTATCACTCTTACAGTGCTCTGGAATGGTGAAAATGGCATAAAAAACGAACGTAACATACATATATACAGCGACTTGCATCTGTGCGGCTGCCCTTTGACAGAGCACTGCAGGCTTTAATCACTACCTGTCGTAAAAAACGCGAAAAAGGCCAAATCTTTTTTGAAATAAAAAAATAAAACCGAAAAATAAAATGTAAATATTTATTTTCAAAATCTTTTTCAAAACCGAAAAAAGATTTTCTGATATAGAACAATAAATATTACATAACAAACAAAATATATACAACCTTACTACAAGGTGATTATGACCTAGACATGTAAAGATAAATTACCAAGAAATATGAGTAAACGACGAAGTTATGAGAATAATCCCCAAAGCACATGGCTTAACTTCATAACTCCCGAAAATCAATCACTTTTGAATAGAAAATCATTGTTTTTCTCCTCAAAACTCACTGAGTTTTAACTCGCAAATCAATACAATAAGAACAAATTACATGAAAGGAATTGTATTAGCCGGTGGCAGCGGCACACGCCTGTATCCTATCACCAAAGGGATAAGCAAGCAGCTCATACCTATCTTTGACAAGCCGATGATCTATTATCCTATATCGGTGCTGATGCTTGCCGGTATCAGAGACATACTTATTATCTCCACTCCCGCAGACCTGCCGTCATTCAGGCGTCTGCTTGGCGACGGTTCCAATTTCGGAGTGCGCCTGGAGTATGCCGAGCAGCCGTCGCCCGACGGACTGGCACAGGCATTCATTATCGGTGAGAAGTTTATCGGCAGCGATTCTGTGTGTCTTGTCCTGGGCGACAACATCTTCCATGGCAACGGCCTGACCTCACTCCTGCAGTCGGCAGTACACACAGCCGAAGACGAAGGCAAGGCAACCGTGTTCGGCTATTGGGTGAGCGACCCCGAACGCTACGGCGTGGCAGAGTTCGACGGCGAAGGCAACTGCCTGAGCATCGAGGAGAAGCCTGAACACTCGAAGAGCAACTATGCCGTTGTGGGCCTTTACTTCTATCCCAACAAGGTGGTAGACGTGGCAAAGACCATCAAGCCGTCGGCACGCGGCGAGCTGGAGATAACCACTGTTAACCAGCGCTTCCTTAACGACAAGGAACTGAAGGTGCAGACCTTAGGCCGCGGCTTCGCATGGCTCGACACCGGCACACACGATTCACTCAGTGAGGCAAGCACCTTCATAGAGGTGATAGAGAAGCGTCAGGGCCTCAAAGTAGCCTGCCTTGAAGGCATAGCCTACCGCAAAGGCTGGATAAGCGAGGAGAAGATGCGTCAGGTGGCCCAGCCCATGCGGAAGAACCTGTACGGACAGTACCTGCTTCAGGTTATTGATGAACTGAAGAGGACAGGCGACAGCAACTTGTAATATGAATAAATTTTATATTTAACTAAATGTATTGAGATATATAAGATCTAAAAATATTTTTAATATTTCATTATATTATGAATTTCAAACGCAACATAATAATCACCGGCGGAGCCGGATTCATTGGCAGTCATGTAGTAAGACTGTTCGTAAACAAATATCCAGAGTATCACATCATCAACCTCGACAAGCTGACTTATGCCGGCAATCTGGCTAACCTCAAGGACATTGAGGACAAGCCTAACTACACGTTCGTGAAGGCAGACATCTGCGACTTCGACACTATACAGCAGCTCATGGAGAAATACCATGTTGACGGTATAATCCATCTGGCTGCCGAGAGCCATGTTGACCGCTCTATCAAAGATCCGTTCACCTTTGCACGTACCAACGTGATGGGCACACTCAGTCTGCTGCAGGCTGCAAAGCTCTATTGGGAAAGCCTGCCTGAAGGTTATGAGGGCAAGCGTTTTTATCATATATCTACCGACGAGGTGTATGGCGCACTGGAGCTGACACATCCCGAAGGCGTGGAGCCTCCGTTCACCACAAAGGCATCGTCAGGCAAGCATCATCTGGCATACGGTGAGAAGTTCTTCTTGGAGACTACCAAGTATAACCCTCACAGCCCCTACAGCGCAAGCAAGGCAAGCTCAGACCACTTTGTACGTGCCTTCCACGACACTTATGGTATGCCAACTATCGTGACCAACTGCTCTAACAACTACGGGCCTTATCAGTTTCCTGAGAAGCTGATACCTCTGTTTATCAACAACATACGTCACCGTAAGCCGCTGCCGGTATATGGCAAGGGCGAGAACGTGCGCGACTGGCTCTATGTTGAAGACCACGCCCGTGCCATCGACCTTATATTCCACAAAGGAAACGTTGCAGAGACATACAACATCGGTGGCTTTAACGAGTGGAAGAACATCGACATCATAAAGGTTATAATCAACACTGTTGACCGTCTGCTTGGCCGCAAGGAAGGTGAAGACATGGACCTTATCACATACGTTACCGACCGCAAGGGCCACGACATGCGCTATGCCATAGACAGCAGCAAGCTGCAACGTGAGCTTGGCTGGGAGCCGAGTCTGCAGTTTGAGGAAGGCATAGAGAAGACAGTACGCTGGTATCTCGACAATCAGGAATGGATGGATAACGTTACTTCAGGGGATTACCAGAAGTATTATGAGAGTATGTATAAAGGGAGATAAATATAAGTTTTTATAAATAAACATGCAAGACTTACATCAGGCATACCGTACCTTCTTTGGTAAGGGAGATGCCTTATATCAGTTATTTTCGCCATACCGAATATGTCCGTTAGGCGCGCATGTTGACCATCAGCACGGATTGGTAAGCGGTTTTGCTTTTGACAATGGCATTGATTTCTTGTTTTCGGCTACAGATACGGGAAAGGTAGAAATGGCCTCGTTGAGTTTTGAAGGACTGATGACTTTCAATGTTCAGAAGCCTGTGGATGAAAAACAAAACAATTGGGGCGACTATCTGCGCGGGGCAGTTTGGGCTTTACAGCAGGACTATCATCTGGAAAAAGGTGTGCGCGGAATAGTTAAAGGCTCAATGCCGGTAGGCGGAGTATCCTCGTCGGCAGCATTGCTATGCGGATTTGTAATGGCTATAGCAAAAGTAAACAACATAAGCCTTGACAAAATGCATGTGATAAGTTATGCAAGCAAGGCAGAGCGCGAATATGTAGGCTTGCGAAATGGTATATTGGATCAGGCCTGCGTGGTGTTGTGTGAGTCAGACAAACTGCTGTATCTTGACACAGAGACATCAGAGTATGAACTTATTCCTTTTGGTAGCGGCAATGTGCAGATGCCGTTCAAAATAGGAGTATTCTTCAGTGGAGTGACACGTAAGCTGACGGGCACCGACTATAACTTGCGTGTGTCTGAATGTAAAACAGCTGCATGGATTACAGAAGCATACATGAACAGGCCGCTGAAGGAACTGGAAGATACGCGCCTTAGAGATGTACCTGAAGCTGACTTCGTGAAATATGTCGACCGGATGCCTGAAAGATTTGCCAAACGTGGAAGGCATTTCTATACAGAATGTGAGAGGGTGAGAAAAGGTGTTGAAGCATGGAAACGTGGTGACATAGAAGCTTTTGGAAAGCTCATATTTGAGAGCTGTGAAAGTTCGATAAACAATTATGAATGTGGCTCAAAAGAACTGATTGCCTTATATGAAATAATGCGGACAACTGATGGCATATACGGCGGACGGTTCAGCGGAGCGGGATTTAAAGGAGCATGTATAGCCTTGGTTGATCCATCGAAGGAGGAACAGATAAAACAATATGTAAGTGAAGAATATTTGAAGCGTTTTCCACAATATAAGGACACCTTTGAAGTGTACTTCTGCAACCCGAGTAACGGTGTTGAGTTTCTTTAAAATTATAACAGAATAAGCTAAATATGAAAAATATAGTAATAGCAGCCGGATATGCAACGAGGCTTTATCCGTTGACAGAGAATTTTCCGAAGCCACTGTTAGAAATAGGTAACAGCACTATCTTAGGCAGACTACTTGACGATATAGATAAGATTGATGATATTGACGGGCATATCATCGTAACGAACCATAAGTTTGCAGGTCATTTTGAGAAGTGGGCGGCAGAGCATAAAATGTCAAAGCCCGTAAGAATTATTGACGACGGGACAGAGACTAACGAGACACGCCTTGGAGCCGTTAAGGATCTGCTGCTGGCCATTGACAGCTGCAATGTGGATGACGACATGATGGTCGTAGCGGCAGACAACATACTCGACTTCTCGCTGCAGGGTTTTGTAGACTTCTTCAAGGAGAAAGGCACGTCTGTGATAATGTGCCATAACGAACCCGAACTGAAGAAGCTGCAACGCACAGGAGTGATTGCCGTTGATGAAAACATGAAGGTGCTGGAAATGCAGGAAAAGCCGGAAAAGCCAGTGTCAAACTGGGCTGTTCCTCCATTTTATATCTACAGCAAAAAGGATTTACCGCTTATTAAAGACAGCATGAACCATGGCTGTGGTTTTGATGCTCCAGGCAACCTTGCTCACTATCTATGTGAGAGTACCGACATGCATGCTTGGATTATGCCGGGAAAAAGGTTTGACATTGGAAGTTTGGATAGTTATGAAGAGGCAAAAAAATATTATTAATCATTTTAAATATACAAGACTATATTGATATTAAGTATGCTAGTTTAGACAAAGGGATGACTTTATATGAAAAATCAATTTGTAGAATTATATAGATTTATTTTAATTTTATGGATAGTTGCATTTCATTATACAACTCGTTATGCTCAATTATATCCGAATACAGTAAAATATCCTTATGAATTTAATAATGGAGGATATGTTGGCGTTTTTTTGTTTTTTGTTATTAGTGGATATTTTTTTGCATATAGTTTAAATAAAGTAAAGTTAAATGGATTAATAACTACATTTAAATTTTCTGTAAACAAGTATTGGCGTCTATTTCCTTCATATATTATTTCTATTATAATTATTTTTATAATAGTTTCAATGTTGGGGCTCAAGGGTAGAGAATCTAATATAATAGATCTATTTGGAAATTTTTTAATATGGCATCCATATTGTAAATATATTGATTCTGCTCATTGGTTCATTGCAAGTTTGGTGGTAATCCAGACATTTATGGCTTTTACTTACTTTATATGCAAATCAGAACTAAAAACAGCAACCTTTTTATCACTCTTTGTATTGACTATTATATATATATTACGTATATATATGGATATATCTTTTATAGAAAAATTAACATGTATTCTTGACATTAGAGATATGTTAATATTTATAATTGGAATGTTAATATGGATTGTTGATAATAAAAAGGTTAGTATATATGCTTCTTTCGCTGTATTATTTATGATAATTTTTTTTGTTTACCATGAAAATAATATCTATATTATATTCTATTTATTACTATTTATAGTAATATTGAATAAACGCATTTCCAAAATAAACATTAGTCCAATTGTTTTATACTTAGGAAAAATAAGTTTCTCATGGTATTTAATTCATCAAAACATTGGCTTTATTATTATAAGAGAATTAAATGTAATGGGTTATACATCTGAATTTTTTCTCTGCATTCCTATACTAATAACATTATGTTTAGCTTTTGCGGTTGATTATGTTGCAGATAAATTCCCTAAGATTATTGTAAAATAATTGTCAATATTGATATTGTAATCTTTTAATTAAATTATTAATCCAATATTGAGGTTTTAGAAATTTACAACTTTATAGGACTCATCATAAAAAATAATAATAAATTTTATCGTATATTAATTATAATAAGTTTACACACTAATTTTAATAAATGAGTAATGAATAGGCAACTTGATTTATCACTATTAAGTAAATATAGAGATGTATTAATGGGGCTTGGTATTATTGAAGTAATGATAGGACATGCATTCTTATGGAATTGTCATGATTCACTATTTTATAAAATATTAAGTTATGTATATATTGTTTTTACGCAAGGATTTCTTGTATTAAGCGGAATAGGATTATATTTTTCATTTAAAAGAAATAAAAGTATTATTGACTTTTATAAAAGAAGGGTTTATAGACTATTTATCCCATATTTAATTATGTCGATACCTTTAGTTGGAGCTATTATGATTATAGAAAATAGTTTTGATTTAGTTTCGTATATAGGATGGATAACTGCTATTGGTTATTTTATACCAGGATTACAAAACAATATGTGGTATGTGGCGTTAATAATAATATTATATATAATTTTTCCTTTACTCTTTTATATTCTAGAAAGAAACAATTACATTAAAAATGCTATAATATTAATTGCAGGTTCTATATTGATTGCTTATTTTATAAAATTAAAATATCCTACATATTTTGATTCTAGATGTAATGTTTATTATCATATACCCTCATTTATAATAGGCATACTTATTGGTAAATGGGTATATCAAGGAATAAAACTAAATATGTTATATGTTTATTCTATTTTATTATCAATGATGCTTGTTGTAAAATTTGTAATTGATAAATATATTGGAAGTTTGTATTTTATGGGTGTATATAGATTGTTTCTGTTATTATCATTAATTTTTATTATTAATAGATATAAAACAACTATATCTAAAACAACGGAAAAATGTTTAAAGTGGTTTGGTAAATATACATTGGAGTTATATGTTTTACATGAAATGCTTAAATATATAATCATGCCTATAAGTCTATTTCCAATATGGATAAACACTATAATTATAATGATATTAAGTGTAAGTATTTGTATGCCATTAAATAAAATACTATTAAAGATTTATGACAAATTAATACAAAAATAAAAATATAATTGATAAAATGAACTTTAATACTTTATATATTAGTAAATATAGAAATGAATTGATGGGTATTGCAATCATAAGTATTTTATGTGGGCATGCCTTAACTTGGTCTCAAGTAGAATATAAGCCTCTGTATTATATTTTCGATATAGGAAGAAGACTTTTACATACATCAGGATTTTTGTTTCTTTCCGCTTTTGGGTTAACATATTCGTTATCAAAAGATTCAAATATTATCGCTTTTTATAAACGAAGAATTTATAGGCTTTTTATACCATTTTTGGTTATTATGATGCCGTATTATGTATATTTAGATTTATATTTAGAACCTAATAGAGGATTTTATCAATTGTTATGTGATTTAACAACATTTACTTTTTGGATGTTTGGAAATGATGGGATGTGGTACGTTTCATTGTCATTGGTTTTATATTTATTATTTCCTTTTATCACAAAGTTTTGCAGATATATTGGTTATTTATCTACAATTCTATTATTCATAATAATTTCTATTATTATATTTAAAATAGATTCTGTGTTTTATTCAAGAATAGGAATAGGGATTGATAGAATTCCAATATTCATATTAGGAATATATTTTGGATATTTAAGCTTAAAACAAAAGAATTTAAATTTAATAAAATTGTTGGTTTCAATAATATGTTTATATGTTATCGCTAAATATGTATCTTTATTTCATAAATCAATATTTGAAAACTTAGCGGCACAAATAGAGAATTTTTTGTATTTACCTATATCTTGTATTATTTTATCATATATAGATAAATTAAAATATAAAAATATAATAAATACATTATCTTGGATGGGAAAACATAGTTTGGAGATTTATCTATCTCATTTTATATTTAAAAGGTCCATTTTTTACTTATTTAGTGATAGTAACAAATTAATAATTACTATAGCGTCAATTATTATAACATTATTGCTATGTGGTCCTATAAAGAGAGGCGTAAACCATATTACATCTATGATAAAATTATAAAATAAGGATTTATTTTAAAAACTACAGTTATTCTTCATATATAATTATTTTTATGTCTAAAATTGCTAGCAGTATTTTTATTGTAGGTGGAGAAAAAATTGTAATGATGATATTACAATTTTTAGGTAATATTATTTTAGCTCGAATTTTATCTCCGGACGATTACGGAACAATTAGCATGGTTGCAGTATTTATTGCACTTTCTACAATTTTTGTTGACTCAGGTTTAGGAGGTTCTTTAGTTTATTATAAAGATACTAACAAAAAAGACTATAATACGGTGTTTTGGTTTAATCTGATTGTTAGTGTATTAATCTATTTTATATTGTTTGTTTCATCAGATTTCGTAGGAGCATTTTATAATAACAACCAGATATCTAATATAGTAAAAGTATTGGGTCTTGTAATTGTTTTTAATTCTTTTAGTGTAGTTCAATATTCAATACTTTATAAAGAACTTAAATTTAAAGCAATCGCGATTACATCAATTATATCATATTGTATATGTTTTTTAGTATCATTGACATTAGCAATTAATGGTTTTGGGGTATGGGCATTAGTTGCTCAACAGGTCTTTCATAGCATAATAAATACTATAATATTGGTTTTTTATACAAAGTTTATACCTGGTTTTAATATTTCATTTATTCTCCTTAAGAAACATTGGACATTCGGAAAAGGATGCTTGGGATCATCTATAGTAAAAACTATATATGAAAATATATATTTACAAATAACAGGTAAATATTGCTCAATATTTAATGCTGGTTTGTTCAATCAAGCTAATAAGATGAAAAATATACCAGTAGATCTATTTTGTCAGACATTTGAAAAGGCATTATTTCCTTTATTGGCAAAGTGTGATAAAAAAGAATTTAATTCCAAATTGAAGAAAATAAGTTCTTTCTTTTCATTTTTTGTTATTCCAATTTTTATTTCCATTAGTATATCATCAGAAGTAATAGTTAATATTTTACTTGGTGAAAAATGGCTTTCATCTTCATGGATATTATCATTGCTATCTATTGGTGGAATTTTTATGGTTTTTGAAGCTGTAAACAGAAGTGCTTTAAAAGCTTGTGGAAAAACACAAGTACTATTTAAGATTGAGCTCTTAAAGCGATCTATAAGTGTTTTAATAATTTTTTTATCCTTATTCTATTTTGATTTAGAGGGTATTGTATTTGCTTTTATATTTAATAGTATTATGGGATGGATATTTAATTGCTTTTTTATTAATAAGTTTTCTGACTATACTTTGTTTAATCAGATTAAAGACTTGATGTACTATTTTATCCCTTCTATTATAATTTTATTAATTATTTATACTGTTAAAGATGAATTTTCTTTAGATTTAATAGATATATGTTTAATTAACTGTATTTATTTGATATCATACTTTGGTTTTTATTATTTAATAAAAAATGAAGTAATGAAAATTATATTAGGTTTAATAAAAACAAATCTTACATCTTCTAAGAATATTACTAATGAAAAATAATATAGTTCTCAGTAGAAATGAATTTCGGATATTGGCTGTTCTTCAATTTTGGCTATTATGTTCTCCTGCAATAGCGATACAGTTCCTACATATTGATGCTACAGGCTATATTCCAATTATATTGTCTTTTATATTTATTTTTTATACATTTACAAGAACAGAATGTAGGAAAATAATAACCAATCCAATAATATGTTGGTGGTCTGTATTAATGATTTATCACATGATTCACAACTATATTCTCGGAATTCCTGACGAAAACCATTGGAGATTAGATTTTTTAAAAGAAATACTTTTAATGTATTTTATTGCTTTAATGTATATTTCTGATACAAAAAAAACGATATGGTCTATATTGATATCATATATATATATTCTATTTGTAGCATATCTTCATCCTTCAAATGAATTTGATAGATTTTCATCCGAAATTATATATGTTACGCAACTAGGACAATTGTGTGGATTAGCATGTCTAATGATTTCTATTTTATTTTATTTGAATAACAAATCAAAGTGGATACTTTTACTTTATATATTTCCTATAGCCATTATGCTTTTAACTCAATCACGTAATGGAATGTTGCTTGTTGTATTTGCATATATTAGCCTCTTTATTTCCAAAATTAATATAAGGAATTTTCCGAAGATTTTACTGATGATACTTTTAATATATTTTGCATATGACACATTTAAAGGAACAGAATTTTTTCAACGTTTTGTGAGTACTGGTGATAATGAAATTATGTATGCTACAAATACATTTCTAGACGATATATTTGGAGAAAGAGTAATATATTATGCATTAGGATATTTAAATTTTCAAGATCATCCAATATTTGGTATCGGATTATTAAATTTTTTACATTACAATAATTTTGAATATCCTATACATGCAGAATTCTGGACACATTTTGTTGAAGGTGGAGTTATTGGCGGACTGCTATTTATATGTTTTTATTATTATATGTTTAAAAACCTTTTTAAAGGTATTAAACATTCAGATACATTGCAACGCCAACATTTAATTAATTTGTTTGCATTCGTTGCTTTGGGGTTTACTGCAAGAATTTTCCATATTCCAATGTTCTTTCCTGTTTATGGACTAATATTAGGTTTTATTATAAAAAAAAATAAATATGAAAATTGCATTTGAATTAGACAAGGTTCAATTTGGTGGTGCAGAAAGAGTAATGTTGACTCTTATACGCGAGTTTATAAAAAGAGGGATTGATGTTGTTATTTACACATTCAATAAAGATTTGGATGTAACAAAAGTTCCTGCAAGAGTCATAAAAATTGAATCTACTAATAAGTTTCAGCAAATTTTTGAGACTGCACATAGCTTAAAAAAAGAGAAGATAGATATATTGGTTCTTTTTGGATTGCATACAATTTGCTTTATTGCATGTCAATTATCTAATATAAAATATGTATATTCATTAAGGAATGACCCATTACAAGTTAGATACAATTATATTAAAAAGCTCATAATGGAAAAGGCTTGTTCAATAATCTTCCAAACAAATAAAATTATGAATAGTTTTCCAAGTCGGCTGAAAACACATCCTATAGTTATTTATAATCCTATAATGGATGATTCCTTGTATGATTTTTCACATAATAGAGAAAAGAGAATAGTTGTCGTAGCAAGACATTCAGAGGAAAAAAATATAGAATTAGCTATAAAAGCTTTTTCTAATATAAAAAGAAATGGATATATTTTGGAACTATATGGTGAAGGTCCTTTGACTGATAAATATAAAATGATGGTCGATGAATTATCTATAACCAAAGAGGTTGTTTTCAAAGGGCAAGTTAACAGAGTTATTGATTATATATATAATGCAGACATATTACTTCTAACATCAAACTTTGAAGGTATGCCAAACGCTTTAATAGAAGGTATGTCTAATGGACTTGCCTGCATTTCGACAAAATTCCCTTCCGGTGCAGCAGAGGAGCTCATAAAGGATGGTATAAATGGCTTTACTATAGAAATGAATGATGAAGTTGCATTGACGGAGAAATTGCAATTATTAGTAACTAATGGAGCCGTTAGGAAAAGAATCCAAGAAGAAGCTTTTAAAATAAGGAAAGAACTATCTCGGGATAATATAATTAATCAATGGATTGCTTTATTGTCTAAAATAAAATTAGAAAAATGAAAATATTATATGATTATGATTGTTAAGCCCAGTATAGTAGATAGAGTATCTATATGTTAAACTTATAAAGATTTAAGTAATAATGGCTTTAGTATTTTATAGTCACTATCTTAGTAAGAATGTATATTTAAATGACATATAGCATCCCTATATTTCAATTTTCACATTTCAAATATCAAAGTAAAAATAATTGCTATATAAACAACATTATCAATAGATATTTATATTATAAAAATCTCAAAATATAATGTATTTCCTATAGTAGGAAATACATTATTAATAACTATAAAAAATACAGTTAAAATAACTATTAATGATTTATTATAAATAACACACAAAATATATTGATAAATCAAAGATGTAAAAAGAAGAAAAATTGATAATAGATCTTGTTCTTACGGTACAAACACAAAAGATTTATTTCAGTATCATAATATTTAAAATATCATATATTTCATGATGGTATGTCAAATTAATATAATAGACAATACTCAAGATTCATTGTATTTTTGTTTCATGATTATGTCATAAAATGATTAAACCTTCTTAGTTCTTAATATGAAAACTACTATAATTTTTGTTCATACAGGGAATGCTTATTACTTGGAACTTGCATTGGCGCAAGCGAAAATTTCAAATCCTAATGCAGATATAATTTTATTAGGTGATAAAAGTAACAATAAATATTCATATATAAAGCACTATCTAATAAGTGATTATTTTGAATCAGCAAGAGATTTTGGTGAAGTTTATTTTAATTACTCTCCAAATAAAGAAGAATATGAACTTTTTTGTTTTCAAAGATGGTTCGTAATAAATGATTTTTTAATAAAGCATAAAATAACAGATACCGTATTATATTGCGATACTGACACACTGCTATTTCATGATATTTCACAGCATAGCAATTTGTTTAGCAAATATTGGGCTACCATAGAGAAAGACGGTACACCATGTTTTGTTTTTATAAATTTGTCTAATATTAAAAAGTTCTGTGAAATAGTAAAAAAATTATATTCTACAGATTCAGGTAAAGCTATAATCCAAAAATATATTTCTTACTTAAAATCTAATAATAAGAAATATGGCATTTCAGATATGACGGCTTGGAAATATTTTCAAACATTATACCCTGATAATGTTATATATATAGACAAACCTATTTTAGATTCCTCTAATGATGTCATTTTTTGTTACGATCATAATATTAATTGTGAAGACGGATTTATGTATAAAAATGGTAAGAAGGAAATACAAATTATAAATAATATACCTTATGGTATTTATAATGATGGGAAAAAAGTAATGTTTTGTGGTTTGCATTTTCAAGGACAAGCTAAATTGATAATGCCACAATATTATTGTGGTAAAATGAGTGTATTTACTAGTATATACTGGAGGTGTTTGATAAATATTATAAAGCAAAAGATAAAAAACAATATAAAATATTTTCTAAAATAAAGATTACAATATATTCACAAAAGCCTAACAATTCATATTAGGATTAATAATACTAAAAATAATTTTTTTAACTATTAAATAAAGGTTCAACATAAGAATTTATTTGATTATTTGGAATAATCATTTTCATAAAATCTTATTCCATAAAATGTTTTTTGCAGCATTTAATCCCTATAAATTAATTAAAGAATTATATGAAAATATTATATGATTATACTTGTTTTGAGCAACGTATAGGAGGGGTATCAAGATACCATGTGGAGTTAATTAAAAATTTAGATAAAAATATATATACTATTTTGCAGCCACTACTTAGTAATAATGTATATTTAAAAGAAATTGGACATCCATGTATTGATTTATTTCCATCCATTCATTCTAATAAAAAAAAATTAGTATATAAACAACTAAATCAATGGCTTTCTATTTATTATTTGAAATTTAAAGAATATGATATATTTCATACCACAGGAATGAATCCTTATTTCATAGACAAAACAGATAAACCTGTTGTTGTTACAGTTCATGATTTAATACATGAAAAATATCCAAATCTTATTGTTAAATCTGAAATTGTAAAGAAAAAAAGAGAAAAGGAATTAAAACGTGCAGATGCAATTATTTGTATTAGTGAGCAAACAAAAAATGATTTACTTCAGTATCATAATGTTGATGAGTCTAAGATAAGTGTTGTATATCATGGGGCAAATCAAGAAATAATATATAAGGCCCAAACACCATTATATAATTTTCCATACATTTTATTTGTAGGAGAACGCTCTACTTATAAGAATTTTAGCAGATTGGTCGAAGCATTTAGTCTTATTGAGAAAGATATTCACCTTGTATGTACAGGTAAAGCTTTTACAACAGAAGAATTATCATTAATATCAAAACATAATGTTCAAAATCGTATACATAATAAATTTGTATCAGATGAGGAACTTAATAATTTATACTGTAACGCTTTAGCATTTATATATCCATCATTATGTGAAGGATTTGGATTGCCTATATTGGAAGCTTTTAGATGTGGCTGTCCATGTGCTATTAGTGATATTTTATGTTTTCATGAGGTTGCTGATGATGCAGCATTATACTTTGATCCTTTAAATATTGAAGATATGGTAAATACAATAAATCTATTGGTATTAAATGATTCAAAGAGAAATGTAATTAAAACCAAAGGATATGATCGGCTGAAAAAATTTACATGGGAAAAATGTGCAAAATCTACAGAACAAGTATATAGTAAGCTTATATAAATTATTATATATAACCTTATATCTTACTAAATCTATTTATATAGCATCTAACTATATGCATATATTCTTAAATTATTTTTAATATTAACAACATACTACAATTGTTTACTTTATTTACAGATATAACTATATAAATAATTCTTTTTTAAGAAGAGCAATAGAATATGGCTTAACAACTATATCTTATAAAGTAATACATAGCATTTGTTTTATATATTAATTACTTCCTATTATTTGATAGATAAAATATCAAAACTTTTTAAATCCATTTTATTAGACTATTATTCTAATAAAATTAGAATGTGTATTTAAAGAACAGATAAAATGAATCCTAAAATTAGTATTATAACTTCTTGCTATAATAGTGAAAAGTATTTAGAACAGTGTATACAAAGTGTTATATCACAAAACTATAATAATCTTGAGTATATAATAATAGATGGAGGTTCTACAGATGGTACGATTAATATTGTAAATAAATATAAAAAGCACATATCGTATTTTATTTCAGAACCAGATAAAGGAATAAGTGATGCATTTAATAAAGGAATTAAAGTTGCTACAGGAGATATAATTGGAATTATTAATTCTGATGATTATCTTATGCCAGAAGCATTACATAAAGTTGCTGCAGAGTATGAACCTACAGTTGATGTATATCGAGGATATCAATTATTATATTATCCCAATCGAAAAATAAGTAAAGCTGAATATCCAAATAACAAATTTGATATATTGCCAATAGGAAATTGTATTTGTCATGAGGCTTCATTTATAACCAAACAAACTTATGAGAAAGTAGGTTACTATAAACTTGATTTTAAATATATGATGGATATTGATTTATTTATGAGATTGTATAAGGCCAATGTAAAGCATAAATTTATTAATGTCTGTGTTTTAACTTTTCGTGTTGGAGGAACTTCTTCCTCAATGAATAAATCTTATATCAGAGAACGAAAAAAACTTATTTTGGAAAATGGTGGTACAAAATTAGACGCTTTTGTTTATGTTATGTATCATCAATTAAAACAATTCTTAAAAAGAATGATATTCATGTTTTATCCAAAATAGTTGTAGTTACAAATTTATATACAATGTAAATGATGTAAAAAGCAGAATAATGTGCCTTTTATACTAATTATACATATATTGCATTTTGCAAATGCGTATATTTATGATGTTTATATTAGGCGTGACGAAAGATTGTAGCTTAAATATTTTTCATAAAATAAGTGTTATGAACATATTATTTATTGGTGGAGCTGGATTCATAGGGTCTAGCTTAGTGAAGTATTTTGCAAAAGAAGGTCACGATAGACTTTTTGTTATTGAACCAGAATTTGCAAATGTTTCAAGATTGGATGGCATTAATGTAAATATTCATAGATGTTCTTTGTCAGATATAGATGCAGTAAAGAACATCTTAGTGTTAAATAAGATAGACGTAGTTGTTCATTTGGTTTCTACGCTGATTCCAGGAAGTGGATATAATGACTTTAACAACGAATTCAAGAACATGATATTCCCTTCTATAAGGCTTATGGAAATTTGCGCAACAATGAAAATGAAGTTCGTATATTTTTCTTCCGGTGGAACTATATATGGTAATAGGGCGAATATGCAACCTTTTGTGGAAACGGATGAAATGGCACCAATATCATATTATGGATGGTCAAAACAGATGATGGAAAATAGTATCCTTTTCAAGAATAGGACTGAGCGTCTTAAATATCTTATCGTGAGACCATCTAACCCATATGGACATGGACAGAATTTATATGGAAAACAAGGTTTGGTTGCAGTCGCAATAGGACGATTGCTTGAAAATAAACCTGTGGAAGTGTGGGGTGATGGTTCTGCAATAAGGGACTATATTTATATTGATGATTTAGCAAGAATATTTTATGAATTGATACAAAAAGATGTTCACAATGAAACTGTAAATATTGGTAGTGGACGAGGATATTCTGTAAATGATGTTATAGCTTTCTTGAAGATTATATCAAAATCAGATTTTAAAATTGAATACAAAAATGCAAGACCTATGGATGTTTCTAATATGGTGCTTGATATAACAAAAATGTCTTCTTATGTTGACATTGATTTAACTTCAATGTTGGACGGAATATCGTCATTTTATAATGAATGTTTAAATAGCAAATGATTATGCAAAGAATAGCTATAATTGCAGGTGTGCTTCATTCTGGGGGGAAACGGAATCTTATAATGGAGTATTATAGACATATAGATAAAACAAAAGTTCAATTTGATTTTATTTGTGATTCTGATTCCAATGGTATTCCTGAAGAAGAAATTAATGCATTGGGAGGGCGTGTATATAAAGTTGCTCCTTACAAAAATATCTTTCGCCATATGAAAGAAACGTATGATATTCTAAAACGGAATAATTATGTTATAATGCATGCGTTTGATAATACATTAAATATTTTCCCAATGTTTATAGGCTGGTTAGCCGGTGTGAAAATTAGAATATCCGAAAGTATATCCAAAGGTGATAAAAATGAAAAGAAAACCTTGATAAAGTATGCATTAAGACCTTTCTCTCATTGGTTTGCAAATAAATACATGGCAAATTCTATTGATTGTGGAATATGGCAGTTTGGTAAAAGAACGTATGAAAAAGGTAAAATTAATATATTTAAAACAGTTATAGATGCCGATGCAAATGCTTTTGATGAAAATTTACGTAATGTAACCAGAAAGAATTTCGGTTGGACGGATAAAGTTGTATATGGCTTTATTGGAAGATATGTGGAGCAAAAGAATCCTTTATTCCTTATTGATATTTTTAATAAAATAGCATGTAAACAGAATAACGCATTGTTGGTAATGATTGGTTTTGGCGAATTGGAAACAGTCATTCACGAAAAGATCAAACAATATGGAATAGAGGATAAGGTTATTGATTTAGGCAGACGTGATGATATAAAACAATTTTATAATGCTTTTGATGCTTTTCTTTTGCCTAGTTTGTATGAGGGTATGCCTGTTGTTGGAGTAGAAGCTCAATGTGCTGGATTACCAATATTTTTCTCGAAAAATATAACCGAAGAAACAACGGCCTCAGATTTGGCATATTATATTGGACTGGATAGATCTCCTAATGATTGGGCTGAATTGATTATAAAAAAAATAAGTGAAAATATTAATATTCGAAGGAGTCATGCCGATGATGTGAAAAAGAATGGATTCGACTCCCATCAAGAGGCATTGAGATTACAGGAGTTTTATTCTAAATGCATAAATAACAATAACATTTAAAATGCTATTGCTATAAGGTTTTATCAAAAACTGATTTTCTAATTATATAAATAATTCTATTTATATATAATTGAAAGTCTATGAAAAATACATTTTTAGGACAGTTTCTTACCTATTGTTTAAATAAAAACAAAATAATATATAACTTTACAGGACAAACAATAGACTGGAATAGCCTATACTCTTTTGGTCAAAAACATGCTATTAGTGGATTTTTGTTTAATGGCATAAAGCAATTTCCAAAGGAAATGACGCCACCAAGAAACTTGTTGCTAAAATGGTTTTCACTAAGTGAACAAATCAGAAAGCGCAATGTGGTGTTGAATAATGAGGCATCCAAACTATATAAAATGTTCCGTGAAGAGGGATTACGTTGTTGTATATTAAAGGGACAAGGTAATGCACTGATGTATCCTGATCCGTATTCGAGAATGCCCGGAGACATAGATATTTGGGTAATGGCAGAACGAGAGCGGATAATGACTTTTACAAAGGAACATTTTGGAATTGACGATATGAGATTTCACCATGTCGAGGTTAATATGGGTAATGGCGTTACAGGCGAAATACACTTTTTCCCGCTGTATATGAACAACCCTATATACAACAGACGGCTACAGAAGTGGTTTAAACAGATTGGTGACTTGCAATGTTCGAACATAAAGGAATTGCCGGATGATGCAGGAATTATAGCAGTGCCTACTACAGAATTTAATGTGATTTATCAAATGGGACACATATTTCATCATTTCTTTGATGAAGGCATTGGTTTAAAACAATTAATAGACTATTACTATCTGTTGCGCGAAAATGAGGCTAACAACAAGGATGAAATAAGAAATAAATTAAAATATTTTGGCCTATATAATTTTGCAAGAGCCGTTATGTATGTTGAGAAAGAGGCATTAGGATTAGAGGACAAATATCTGATAGCAGAACCTGACGTAAAACGAGGAAAATCATTGCTTGACGAAATCCTAAACGGAGGTAACTTTGGAAGACATTATACAAAATACAACGGATTTACACGAAAGGGCATGGCTGAGAAATACTTTCTTAAGATATATAGAAATATGCATTTCATAAAGTCGTACCCCGCAGAAGCTTTGTCTGAACCTATATTCAGAACATGGCACTTTTTTTGGAGACTATGGAATAAAAACAGGCAGAAGTAAAATTTATACATTAAAATATAAATTACGACTGATAATATTATCATATTAATTTCACATTCAAAATTGACGTGGACTAAATATGTAAATTCACTAATTTGATATAAACTGCAACAAACGACTAAACCATGCTTTATCCATTATTATTCGAAAGTAACTTGTATTCAAAGGTCTGGGGCGGCAATCTGCTGAAAGCCCTGAAAGGCATAAACGACGGCGACACAGCCCCTATAGGCGAGAGCTGGGAGATAAGTGCCGTGCCGGGCAAGGAGTCGGTAGTGGGCAACGGTTCGCTGCAGGGACGCAAGCTTAACGAACTTGTGACGGAATATAAGGAAGAACTGATAGGACGCACGGTGTATGACATGTACGGCGAGACGTTTCCGCTGCTGATAAAGTTTATCGACGCTGCGAAGGACCTGTCGATACAGGTGCATCCCAACGACGAGATGGCACGTAAATATCACGACTCGTTCGGCAAGACGGAGATGTGGTATATTATGGACACAAAGCCGGGAGCTAAGCTCTACAGCGGCTTTAAGAGTCTGATATCGAAATATGAATACGGCAAGCGCATTGAGGACGGCAGCATCTGTGACGTGCTAGCGTCGCACGACGTGAAGGAGGGCGACGTGTTCTACATTCCGTCAGGACGCATCCATGCGATATGCAGCGGTACGCTGCTGGCTGAGGTGCAGCAGAGTTCTGACCTGACATACCGCATATTCGACTATAACCGTCCGGGCCTTGACGGTAAGCCGAGGGCACTGCACACGGCACTGGCATCGGAGGCGCTGGACTATAAGGTGGAGGACGACTACCGCACGCACTACACGCGCAAGATGAACCATCCGGTACTGCTGGCGGAGAACAGGTTCTTCACGGTGAAGCTGCTGGAGGTGAACCGTGCCTTCCACAGAAAGCTGTATAAGTATGACAGCTTCGTGGTGTATATGTGTCTTGAGGGCAGCAGCGACATCGTGATAAGGTCGTGGAAAGGCGAGGAGCCTGAGATAAAGCAGGTGCATCTGACAAAGGGCATGAGCTGCCTCGTGCCTGCCTGCGTGGCTGACATGGACGTGGTGCCGAACAACGAAGACCGCGTGTCGAAGCTGCTCGAGGTGTATATTGATAATAAGAACTACTGAAAAAACATGCGCTAATATTATTGGTAGTTAAAGTAGTTAAAGGAGTTATTGCTCACTAAGGTGAGCTAGGAGCATATTTAAGTGAAGAACGAAGAGTGAAGAGTGAAAAATCCAATTGCAAACGTAGTGTTTACAAGTAGAAACCACAATACATTTGGATTTTTCGTTTTTCACTTTTAACTTTTCACTTTCGTAAGACGCACTACGTTTGCTAATGTTCCGGCGGATCTGCAATTGTCGTGCAAGTGAGAGCAGAAGCAAATCTCATTTGGTTATGCCGAGCGCAGCCAACAATCAATAGAATTAATCTGCCGGAAGTGAATATAAAGATTTGCAATCTGATTACTTTCATAATCACTACGTTTGGTAATGTGCCGGCGGATCTGCGCTCCGCCGGAATTAAATATAAGGATCTATGATCCGCTAAAAATACCGCTTCCTTATGAAGTGAGTAATGAAAAATCTAATACTAAGTTTGCATTAAAAGTATGAGGTGATGTCAAATAGGAAGTAATCGGATCATAGATCCTTATATTCAATTCCGGCGGAGCACAGATCCGCCGGCACATTAGTCTTGCTGGTCCTTGTCGCAAGCACTGCGGTGATGCTAAATAGGAAGTAATCGGATTAAAAAATTAGCTGCGCTGACCTTCGGTTCTTATACTCAATTCCGGCCGATTTTTCGCTGCGCTCAACAACTCGTGCAAATCAGCCGGAACATTAGCCTTGTTGGTTCTTGTCGCACGCACTATGTGAAGTCATGATAATAATCTACAAAGCATTTGACTCTAACTCCTGTAACTACTTTAACTCCTTTAACTTCTAACAACCACTTCCATAATCTGTGGCTTACTTACGCGACTATCAGACGGACATAATGGCTCGCATCATTGACGAATGGCAAAGATGCAAGAGCGTGATGGTGCAGATGCCTACAGGCACCGGCAAGACGAGAGTATTGGCTGCACTCGTGAATGAAGAACTAAACGCTAATAACGAAACGACAAGACGGACGCGTAGCGTGTGGATTGTTGCACACAGACGGGAACTGGTGGAACAGATAAAGGAAACGGTAAATCAATTCATAATTCATAATTCACAATTTATAATTGGGTTAAACCGAACTACGTTTCATAATTGGGTTAAACCGAACGATGTTTCACAATTAGCTAACACTGAACTACGTTTCATAAGGCATAATTGGGGTAAACCGAACGATGTTTCACAATTAGACTGTGACAAACGTTGTTCAACGCCTATAAATAAGCACAAGGCAAATCATAATTTTCCATTATCCATTATCAATTCTCAATTGTCTTACGCCAGTAAGATCCATGTGTTATCGATACAATGGCTGGCGAGACACTGGGAGGACGTGAAGGACGAGATGCCGAGTCTGATAGTGATAGACGAGGCTCACCATGCGCTGGCTGACACTTACGCCGAACTGTGGCGAAGATACCCGGAGGCTAAGAAGCTGGGAATGACGGCCACGCCATGCAGAATGAACGGCAAGGGATTTACGGATCTGTTTGACAAGCTGATATCGGGATGGAGCATTGCGGAGTTTGTAAGACGCGGATATCTGTCGGTGTTCGACTATGTGTCGATAAGACGTGAGAGCGAGGAACAGAGACTGATAAACGAACTGAAAAGACGGGGAACCGACGGCGACTACCAGATAAAGGAGATGAACGAGAAGCTGAACAGGCAGACGAGCATCGAAAGGCTGTATGACGCCATGAAACGCTATGCCGACGGCAAAAAGGGCATTGTGTACGCCATAAGCATTGAACACGCCAGAAACATTGCGGAATACTACAGCAGACGGGGCGTGAAGGCGGTGGCGATAGACAGCAGGACGCCGCGGACGACACGTAAAGCCTTGGTGGACGACTTTAAGGCGGGAAGGATAAAGGTGATGGTGAACGTTGACGTGTTCAGCGAGGGCTTCGACTGTCCTGACGTGGAGTTTGTGCAGATGGGCCGCCCTACCCTGTCGCTGGCAAAATATCTGCAGCAGGTGGGCCGCGGACTGCGAATGAGCAAGGGCAAGGATGCGTGCATGCTGATAGACAACGTGGGGCTGTATCGTGTGTTCGGACTGCCGACAAGGGAACGCGACTGGCAGGCTATGTTTGAAGGCAGGATGACGGGAAAGGCAGAGACGGAAAGACGTGGCAGGCAACTGGCTGCGACGGCACGGACAGCTGACGAAGAGACTATAGGAAAGGACGAGATGGAAGTGGTGATGAACCACGAAAGGCTGCTGACATATATAGAGAAAGCCAAAGACGGAGACGAGACGGAGGCTAAGGCACTGACGGCATACAAGGACAAACGGAGCGGAACATGGGGCCTGAAATGCGGCAGGAAGATAACGGCGAAGGCGCAATATGCGAAGGTGTTTGACATAAAGGACAACATGGCTGCCGTGAGATTCGGCGACATGCGCGTTGGCGTGGTTGACGGCGACGGTAATGTGATGATGAGAATAGACAGATACAGCGGCATGAGGTTTGTGAAGAACGACTTCGTTGAAGTGAAAGACAACGGATGCAAGACGTTTTATATTGACATAAGGACAAACAGACTGTACAGGGAGAAGCCGGAGGTGATGGTATTCGGAGGCGTGGAGATGCTGAAGATGGGCAGAACGCTATACAGCAGGACTAAGGATGTGTATGTGAACGCTCAGGGCATAGGACGCGGCGAACTGGCATGGCGCGGCTTTTATCTGGAAATACCTGACAGCAACGTGCCGGAGACGTGCCGCAAGGCTGCGCTGACGCTTAGCACGGGCTACGAGACATCGGCATGCGTGATTGAAGGTGACGAGGAAAGGGCATACTGGTGTTGCGGCAGACTGGCTGACGGAAGTATTATTGCGGCTGACAATGACGGACGCTTCTATCACATGGCTAAAGGCATGACGCCTGAACGGATAGACGGAAAGGACGACATGGAAGCCCAGCTAAGGAGACTGAAGACGGAAGCCTGCGCAAGGGCTGCGGAAAAGAGACTGAAAAAGGAACAAGAGGAACAGGAACAAAGGCTGAAAAGACTGGAAAGGATAACCAACGCACAACCGTTTAAGAGCGGAACGAAATGGGGACTGAAGTCGGGCGACAGAGTCGTAGTGCCGCCGAAATACAGAATGATAATGCCGCCGATAGGCAAGCTCTGTGCCTTTGAGGACAGTCCGAGACAATGGGGCGTAATGGAAGTTGACGGAAAGGTGGTGGAAAAGGCCAGATATATGAAAGTGGCAATAGAAGAAAACGGCACCATGAAACTGACCGTGATACCGGGAAAGGTGATTACAAGGAGGAAGTAAAAGCCCCACCAAACCTCCCCCGTGGGGAGGCTTTTGTTTCTCGGTAGTTAAAGTAGTTAGAGTAGTTAAAGGAGTTAAAGTCATATGCTTTGTGTATTCTTATCCTGACCTTATAAGCACTACGTTCGCTATTGTACCGGCGGATTTGCACGAGTTGTTGAGCACAGCGAAAAATCTGCCGGAAATGAGTATAAAGATTTATTTAATCCGATTACTTCCTATTTTTAAATATGCTATTGTACCGGCGGATCTGCGCTCCGCCGGAATTAAATATAAGAACCGAAGGTCAGCGTAGCTAATTTTTGATCCGATTACTTCCTATTTAGCATCACCTCATACTTTTAATGCAAACTTAGCATTAGATTTTTCATTACTCACTTCATAAGGCAGCGGTATTTTTTAACGGATCAAAGATCCTTATATTATATTCCGGCAGATTGCAAATCAGCCGGAACAATGGCAACGTAGTACGTGCGAAAAAAAACAACAAGGCTATTGTGCCAGCCGACAATCAATGAAATTAATTGTCGTGCAAGTGAGAGTTAGAGTCAAATGCATTGTGGATTCTTATCCTGACCTTATAAGCACTACGTTCGCTAATGTGCCGGCTGATTTGCAATCGGCCGGAATCTAATATAAGGATCTATGATCCGATTACTTTCTATTTCTTGTAGTAAAATATTGAATTGACTAACGTCGAACTTCGTTTTTCATTATTCACTTTCGTTATACAGCGGTACTTTAGCGGATCAGGAGATCCTTATACTCAATTCCGGCGGAGCGCAGATCCGCCGGAACATTACCAAACGTAGTGATTATGAAGTTATGATAAGAATCAACAATGCATATGACTCTAACTACTAGCTCACCTTAGTGAGCGATAACTCCTGTAACTACTTTAACTCCAAATGATAATCCCATAAAGCGCATATTTTTTCACTTTTAATTTTTCATTTTTAATTGCGTTTTGCGCCTGCTCTTCATTTATTATGCTATACGATTAAAACTCAGAAATGGTGGGGCGGCCTTCTAGCCAGGCTATCATGTTTAAGACTAAGAAGTTCCAATTCTGGAAGCCTTTATTGAGCACCGGCTCTCCGTTTTCAGGCAGATAATACTCATGTAACGCACCGAAGCGCTCGAAGTCGCGGCCAAGCAGGATAACGGTCTTTTCAGCCAGCTCACGAGCTTCAGCGGTGTAGCCATAGTTAAGAAGACCACGGAAGACGAGGTAGTTGACATTAATCCATATTGGTCCCTGCCATGACGAAGGATTACCGCTGGCACGAAGATTATACATCTTCTCTAACGGAGACAGTGAACGGATGCCGGCAGGGGCATTGAACGACGTGGTGTCACGATAATGAAGACGGACTATGTCGGCAGCCTGAGACGGCGTAGCTATGCCTGCCCACATGGACATAAAGCCACTCCACACGCTGAAACGCTGGATAAGGCAGTCGTAATTACGCGGCTGGCCGACATGCAGATAGAGGTCGCCGGGATTAAGACCGCTGATGGCCGGCTTCTCGACAGGCAACAGATTGAGGTCGACGCTGTAATAAAACTTGTCGCGCGGGTCCCAACAGTGCTCCTGTATCTTCAACTTCAAGTCGGCTGCCTCTTTATCATACTGAGCCGCTATCTCGCCCAAACTGAGACATCGGGCGATGTAGGCCATGGCCTGCAGTTCCTTATACATAAGGGCGTTGAGGAATATTGAGCCGGAACTTTCGTGGGGACGATAAAACGTGCTGGGATCGTTGTCTACGCCTATAGCCTCATCAGTTTCCCAATAAAGAAGACCTGTTGCCTTATGGCGGTGGAAGTTCATATATTTAGACACAAAGGCCTGCAAATAATAGAAATCGTCGCGCAGCCACTCAGCATCTCCGTTCATTGTCCTGACGATAAAGGCTGCATGCTGAGCCAGCGTTGGCTTGTGCATATTCGACTTCCAGGGATTACGCTTCTTAAGCATCTCTTCGCGTGAAGGTGCGTTGCGCTCTATCCATATAGGTATCCAGCCGTCCATGCCGCAATAGCTCAACGAATTGAGCACACAGCCGCGCTCATAGTCGAGTGCCTGAATGCTGTCTTTAGGCGTGCCGTTGTCGAGAAGAATCTGCCTGAGAGCCACGTTGCTGAGCCATGAGTCCCAGTCCCAAAGCATATCGAGATACTGACTGCTGCCGGGAGCAAGAAACTTATATTTAAGTGAGCCGCCTGCCTCGCGATACATTCCGCGCATCTCCTTATAGATGTTGCGCTTGCAGATGTCAGCATACTTGCTGACGTTAGCTGCGGTACGCTCGGGCAAGGCGGAACGGAGCTGAGACGAGAATGACAGCAAGACAAAGAATAAGGCAAGACGCAAGGGCATGCGTGAAGGGCGCAAAGATGACATAAGAGACGAAACGGACATGAATGTGCGGCAAGAATAGCTGTAAGCGTTCATAACATTTGATTAAGGTTAATTATTTTTTAAGCAATGCAAATATATAGCTTTTCAGGAAAAAAGCAAAGACATAAGCAAATAAAAAGCGACTGTGGCTCTTGTTACTCGGTAGTTAAAGGAGCTTTTTCTAAGTGAAGAACGAAGAGCCGGCGCAAAGCGCAAACGAAGTTCAGCGTTAGCTAATTAAAAATGAAAAATTAAAAGTGAAAAACGCCTGACGGAAGTGAAGAGTTAAGAGTGAAGAATGAAAAATCCAAATGCTAACGTAGTGCGTGCGAAAAGAACCAAGAAGGCTAATGTGCCGGCTGATTTGCACGAGTTGTTGAGCACAGCGAAAAATCGGCCGGAAATGAATATCAGAACCGAAGGTCAGCGCAGCTAATTTTTTTAATCCGATTACTTCCTATTTTTTGATTAATAGGTATGAGTCTCGGAT
>ENA-ORUX01000019-ORUX01000019.1-human-gut-metagenome-genome-assembly--contig:-NODE-19-length-167063-cov-65.042453_pt1 | contig 167063 bp, 165 predicted proteins | sample MGYA00242087_ERZ509225 | MGnify/ENA primary metagenome ERZ509225 (study PRJEB26280, sample SAMEA2338864) | human gut metagenome | biome: human gut; feature: human-associated habitat; material... | reverse complement strand
GCGAGCTGGGTTCAGAACGTCGTGAGACAGTTCGGTCTCTATCTATCGTGGGCGTGGGAGTTTTGCGTGGTGCCGTCACTAGTACGAGAGGACCGTGATGGACAGACCTCCGGTTTACCAGTTGTGCCGCCAGGCGCACCGCTGGGTATCTGAGTCTGGATTGGATAAGCGCTGAAAGCATCTAAGTGCGAAGCCAGCCGCAAGATGAGAACTCCATAGAGGGTCGTCATAGACGATGACGTTGATAGGACGCAGGTGTAAAGACGGCGACGTCAAAGCCGAGCGTTACTAATTGCCCGAAACTTTTCTTTCCACAGTTCATAGTTTCAACTGTATGGGTCTGTACAGTGATTCATTCAAAGTTTTTGCTTGTCGATATACGTCATAACCCATTATCAGGTGGTTATTGCGGTGGGGTCCCACCTCTTCCCATTCCGAACAGAGAAGTTAAGCCCACTTGCGCCGATGGTACTGCAATGCAATGCGGGAGAGTAGGTAGCCGCCTCCTTTTTTCATCAAGGCCTCAGGTTTCGAAAGATTCCTGAGGTTTTTTTTGTATCTTTGCATCCATACTTTGTCACATTCTTATCTACGAATGAACTCTATTGTTTTGGGCAGTTTGAGCCATTTGCGGTTTCTTGCAATTTTCATGGTGCTGCCTTTTAGTTGTTTAAAAATGTATTTTCCTTCTGGAGTAACAGACAACTCTGCAGTAAGATCTTCACTGCCATAATCATTGATGATGGACAGTGAGGCTGTCTGATCCTTTATACTTACTTCAGTAATCAGCCATTTTCGTCCATCTTTATAGTCGCCGAAGAAGCCAGCCATATCGCCAAATATTTCCTGTCCGGGAACTTTGATGTTTTGCTCGTAAAAATCTATCTTCAGATACACATTATACTCTTTATTGGTAAGTGTGCCCTTGAAAATTGTACTGTCAATTTGTGCAAAACACGTTGTAGACAGCACTAAAAATAGCATTGTAAATAGTTTCTTTTTCATTATTTTATTGAATTACTGCGACAAAGTTATTTATTTAAATCAAGAATTCATTCTTTTTTTTGAATTATCTTTTCAAATAATTCTTTTTTTTGTAATTATTTAATTATCTTTGCGGTGTTTATTAATATTTTATGGGAAAAGAAAAATTATTTCCAGATTATATATTTGAGTCAAGCTGGGAAGTATGTAACAAAGTAGGCGGTATTTATACTGTATTATCTACGAGAGCAAAGACTTTAAAAGAAAAACTGCAGGATCAACTAATCTTCATTGGTCCTGATTGTTGGAGGGACAAGGTTAATCCTTATTTCTCGAGTGATAATGCGCTTTATGCTGATTGGCAAAAGCAGGCTGCCGAAGAGGGGCTGAAAGTTAAAGTGGGTCGCTGGAATATTCCTGGTGAGCCTGTAGCAATATTAGTAGATTTTACTCCTTATTATGCTATAAAGAACGAAATTTATGGTAAGTTGTGGGAGAACTTCCAAGTAGACAGTCTCCATGCTTATGGAGATTATGATGAAGCATCTATGTTCTCTTATGCTGCTGCTCTTGTAGTAGAGAGTTTCTATAAGCATGTTGTGGGTGAAGACAAGAAAGTTATCTATCATGGTAATGAGTGGATGACAGGACTTGGACTTTTGTATATCAAGAAGCACCTGCCACAGATAGCAACTATCTTTACAACCCATGCTACCAGTATCGGGCGTAGTATAGCAGGCAACAATAAGCCTCTTTACGATTATCTTTTTGCTTACAACGGTGATCAGATGGCTGAAGAGCTCAACATGCAGAGTAAGCATTCGATAGAGAAGCAGACTGCATGGAATGTGGATTGTTTCACAACGGTGAGTGAAATCACAGCAAATGAATGCAAGGAACTGTTGGACAAGCCAGTAGACTTTGTCTTGCCTAACGGATTTGACAATAGTTTTGTACCAAAGGGAGCTGTTTTTACCAAGAAGCGCAAGGAGGCCCGTAAGCGTCTGCTTGATGTGGCGAATGCGTTGATGGGTACCGATTTGGATGATGATACGCTGATCGTATCCACCAGTGGTAGATATGAGTTCCGCAACAAGGGCGTCGATGTATATATCGAGGCAATGAACAGATTGTTGCGTGACGAAAAGCTTAAGAAGAATGTGCTTGCTTTCATTGATGTTCCTGGTTGGGTGGGTGAACCACGTGCCGATTTGAGAGAACGTCTTGACAGTGGCAAGAAATATGATACGCCGCTCGAAGTGCCGGCTGTAACCCATTGGCTTAAGAATATGAGCCATGACAACGTGCTGGGTATGCTGAAGTACCTCGATATGCAGAATCGCAAAGACGATAAGGTGAAATTAATCTTTCTGCCTTGTTATCTTACCGGTGATGACGGAATCGTAAACAAGACCTATTATGATGTAGTTCTTGGCAACGATCTGTGTATCTATCCCTCGTATTATGAGCCATGGGGCTATACTCCCTTGGAGGCTGTAGCTTTCAAAGTGCCTTGTATCACTACTGATTTGGCAGGCTTTGGCTTGTGGGCTAATAGCGAGAAGGGTGGTTATTGCGAGATTTCAGACGGCGTGAAGGTGATACGTCGAACAGATTACAACTATTCAGAGGTGGCAGATGCTATCAAGGATACTGTTGCTGAATATTCCAACTTTAATGCAGCTGAAGTAAAGAAAAGTAGGGCTAATGCTGACAAGCTTTCCAAGAAAGCTTTGTGGAGCAATTTTATTGAATATTATTATAAAGCTTATGATTTTGCCTTACGCAAGGTCGAAGTACGTAACTAAAAAACTTTAACACAAAACACAATGAAAATTAAGGCAGATTACGCAAATGCTCCTCAATGGAAGGAGACAACTATCAAGTCAAGCCTCCCTAAGGAGTTGAAGTGCTTGGATGAAATCGCTCACAATATGTGGTGGGCATGGAACTATGAGGGTCGTGACTTGTTCAAGAGCCTCGATCCAGAACTTTACGAAAAAGTGAATGGCAACCCTGTATTGCTTTTGGAGCGTTTGAGTTATGACCGCAAGGAAGCTATTGTAAAGGATAAGGAGACAATGGCAAAGGTGAAGAAGGTTTACAAGATGTTCCGTGATTATATGGATGTAAAACCTAACGCCAAGCGTCCTTCTGTAGCTTACTTCTGTATGGAATATGGTATTAACCAGGTGGTTAAGATCTACTCTGGTGGTCTGGGTATGCTTGCTGGTGACTACCTGAAGGAGGCTTCTGACAGCAACGTGGATATGTGTGCTGTTGGTTTCCTCTATAGATATGGTTACTTCAAGCAGTCTTTGAGCATGGACGGCCAGCAGATTGCCAATTATGATGCTCAGAACTTCAACTCTCTTCCTTTGGAGCGTGTTCTGGATGAGAATGGCAATCCTGTGGTCGTAGATGTTCCTTATACAAACTATCAGGTTCATGCCTATGTATGGCAGATGAACGTAGGTCGTATCAAGTTGTATCTCCTGGATACAGATAATGATATGAACTCAGAGTTCGACCGTCCTATCACTCACTCTCTCTATGGTGGTGATTGGGAGAACCGTTTGAAGCAGGAGATCCTGCTGGGTATCGGCGGTATCCTGACTTTGAAGAAACTTGGTATCAAGAAGGATATTTACCACTGCAATGAAGGTCATGCTGCTCTCTGCAACCTGCAGCGCCTCTGCGATTATATCGAGGAGGACGGCTTGAACTTCAACCAGGCTCTCGAGTTGGTTCGCGCTTCTTCTCTCTATACTGTTCACACTCCAGTACCAGCTGGTCATGACTACTTCGACGAGGCTCTCTTCGGCAAGTACATGGGTGGCTATCCACAGCGCCTCGGCATTTCTTGGGACGAGTTCATTGGTATGGGCCGTGAGAATGCAGACGATCACAACGAGCGTTTCTGCCTCTCTACCTTCGCCTGCAACACTTGCCAGGAGGTTAACGGTGTAAGTAAGCTGCACGGTTGGGTAAGCCAGCAGATGTTCTCTAACATCTGGAAGGGTTACTTCCCAGAGGAGAATCATGTGGGTTATGTAACAAATGGTGTACACTTCCCTACATGGACAGCCACAGAGTGGCGCAAGCTCTATGATACCTATTTCGACAAGAACTTTATGAGCGATCAGAGCAACGAGGAAATCTGGCATGCTATCTACAATGTTTCAGATGCAGAAATCTGGAATACCCGTATGGCATTGAAGAAGAAGCTTGTAGCTTATATCCGTGAGAAGTTCACACAGACATGGTTGAAGAATCAGGGTGATCCTGCTCGTGTAGTATCTTTGCTCGAGCGTATCAATCCTAACGCTTTGATGATTGGTTTCTGCCGTCGTTTCGCTACTTACAAGCGTGCTCACTTGCTCTTCACCGACTTGGACCGTCTGTCTAAGATCGTTAACGACCCAGAGCATCCTGTATTGTTCTTCTTCTCTGGTAAGGCTCACCCTGCTGATGGTGCTGGTCAGGGCTTGATCAAGAAGATCTTCGAGATCAGCCAGCGTCCTGAGTTCCTTGGCAAGATTATCTTCCTTGAGGACTACGATATGACTTTGGCCCGCCGTCTGGTTTCTGGTGTTGATATTTGGATGAATACTCCTACACGTCCATTGGAGGCTTCTGGTACTTCTGGCGAGAAGGCAGAGATGAATGGTGTTGTCAACCTCTCTGTTCTCGATGGTTGGTGGGTAGAAGGTTATCGTGAGGGTGCCGGTTGGGCTCTTCCTGAGAAGCGTACTTACCAGAACCAGGGTTATCAGGATCAGTTGGATGCTGCTACTATCTACAATATGTTGGAGAATGATATCGTTCCTATGTACTACAACAAGTGCAAGGAGGGTTACAGCAAGGAGTGGATTCAGGTAGTGAAGAACTCTATTGCAACTATAGCTCCTCATTACACCATGAAGCGTCAGTTGGATGACTACTATGATAAGTTCTACAACAAGCAGGCTGCTCGTTTCAAGAAGTTGAGCGCCAACGACAATGCTCTCGCTAAGGAGATTGCTCTGTGGAAGGAGTCTGTTGCCGAGCGTTGGGATTCTATCCATGTAGTTTCAAAGAATGATGCTTTGGCCAATGGTGTTGAGACTGGTAAGAAGTACAAGATTCAGTATGTCATCGACGAGCAGGGCTTGAACGACGCTGTTGGTCTTGAGCTTGTAGTTCTGAAAAATCAGGTAGAGGATGGCAAGCAGGTTTATGCTGTTTATCCATTCAAGGTGAAGGGTCATGAGGGTAACAACTTTACCTTTGAGGCTGAGATAGAGCCAGTAAATGCAGGTTCTTTCAAGACAGCTATTCGTATGTATCCTAAGAACGACAAATTGCCTCATCGTCAGGACTTCTGCTACGTAAAGTGGTTGGACTAATACGATAAGTGCAATAATAGCAATAGTTTTTTAAGAATCCCATGTTTCGTTATGAGAAGCATGGGATTCTCTTTTTTTCCATTCGCCTATAATGACAGTCTCTTGGTCGACTGTCATATTGAAGTAAGCCTCTGCAATAGGCGTGCACCAACCTCTGTAATAGCCTTTGTAATAGGCTAATCTGTGATAGCCATAAAAAAGCCTTCCTTGCAAAAACAAGGAAGGCTCTATGGTGAAGAATTTTGATGATTCTTTTATACGAGATACTGAGAAGAGATACTTTCGTTGTCCTCTACTCGGCGAATAGTCTCTGCGAACATATCGGCAATGGTGAGTTGTTTTACCTTTTCGCAACGCTTTGTGTAAGGGATAGAGTCGGTGAAGACAATCTCCTCGAGTGCTGAGTTCTGTACGCGCTCAGAAGCAGGGCCGCTCATCACGCAGTGAGAAGCACAGGCACGAACTGTTTTGGCACCAGCTTCTTTCATGATATCGGCAGCTTTTGTTATGGTTCCGGCTGTGTCAACCATGTCGTCAATGATGACGACGTTCTTGTCTTTTACATCACCAATGATCTGCATGCTTGCCACAACATTTGCACGAGCGCGGGTCTTGTTGCAAAGAACCAATGGACAGCCCAGATACTTGGCGTATGTGTTGGCACGCTTAGAACCACCAACGTCAGGAGAAGCAATGACCAAATCGTCGAGATGCAGGCTCTGAAGATAAGGCAGGATGACGCCAGATGCATACAGGTGGTCAACTGGTACATCGAAGAAGCCCTGAATTTGGTCGGCATGGAGGTCCATTGTTATCAGACGGTCGATTCCAGCCACACTCAGCAAATCGGCAACGAGCTTGGCGCCAATGCTTACACGAGGTTTGTCTTTGCGGTCCTGTCTTGCCCAACCGAAGTAAGGTACAACTGCGATGATGTGGCGTGCAGATGCACGCTTGGCAGCATCAATCATCAGGAGCAGCTCCATCAAGTTGTCTGAATTAGGGAAGGTGCTTTGTACGAGGAATACGTCGCGTCCGCGGATAGATTCCTCAAAAGAAACGCCAAATTCACCATCAGAGAACTTGGTAACAACCAAGTTACCGAGAGGGCAACCTAAACTTGCACAGATTTTTTCTGCAAGGTATCTCGAGTTTGTACCGGAGAATACCAAAAAAGAGTTTTTGTCACTCATTTCTTTTTTCTTGTGTTATAGTGGATAATATTCTTTTTAACTGATAGCCTTTCTTAGTTTTTCGAAATGCCCGATGAGTTCCTTGAAATCATTTTCGTTGTGAATGTCGAAACGGTTCCATAGGTCACCACAGATAACGACACCTCCGAATCCTAAGCGTTTTGCTATGTGCAGGTTCTCAAGGCTCATGCCTCCCAAGGCATAGACCTTTTTGTCTATCAACCCCTTGTCGGCTGCCATTTCGAGTTGCTGCATAGAGAATGTGGACTTCTCGTCCTTGAATTCTATACAGTCAAATACATTTTTCAGGAAAACGTAGTTGGATTTCTTCTTCATCTCCTTGAGCATTGTCAGGTCGGAACAAGAACGGCTGAATTTTCCTTTATATCCATCCGGCACTGGTGCCAATGGATCGTCAATATGAATACCGGCCAAATTGTATTCCCCCTTCAGGTAGTAATGATCGTGTACTACTATCTTGCGGTAATAATCTTCAGGCAAGAGGGTGAGTAACCGCTCAGAATACATGGGCGAGGTATTGGGTTTGAACAGGTGTAAGCTGTCCATACCCTCATCGAACAATGAGGCCAATATTTTGTCTTCTTCCACGAAGAATGTGGACTTTGTCATTATTACTAATTTCATCGTCTGTGTCTTTTGTGATGCAAAAGTATTAAAAAAAATGGTAACTTGCAATTTTATCAGAGATAAAAAGCTATCTTTGCACTCGAAAATTAATATTTATCAAGTTATGACCATAAATTTAGCTAATTTTAATGAAGTTCACGTTCCAATTTATCTTTTGGAAGAGGAACGTCTTCGTAATAATCTGTTGCTTATCAGGAGCGTTGCCGAGCGTGCGGATGTGGAAATCATTCTTGCCTTCAAGGCTTATGCTTTATGGAAAACTTTTCCTATATTCCGTGAGTATATTCATTCCACTACAGCCAGCTCGTTGAGTGAGGCGCGGTTGGCTTTCGAGGAGTTCGGCAGCAAGGCTCATACCTATTCTCCGGCTTATACCGACTACGAGATCGACGAGATAGTCCGATGCTCCAGCCATCTTTCGTTCAATTCCTTGTCGCAGTATGCCCGTTATCATGAGCGGGTGAGGGAGGTAAATCCTGAGATCAGTTGTGGTTTGCGTGTCAATCCTGGATATTCCGAAGTGGGTACGTTGCTTTATAATCCATGTGCTCCCGGAAGTCGTTTTGGCGTTACAGCCGATCAGTTGCCCGATCAGTTGCCCGACGATATAGAAGGTTTCCATTGTCATTGTCATTGTGAGAGTGGGGCAGATGTCTTCGAGCGTACCTTGGTACATATCGAGGAAAAGTTTGCCAAGTGGTTCCCACAGTTGAAATGGATTAATTTTGGTGGCGGGCATCTGATGACTCGTGCCGATTACGACGTGTTACACCTTATTAATATAATAAAGGGATTTCATCAGCGTCATCCCCACCTCCAGGTCATCATGGAGCCTGGAAGTGCTTTTGGCTGGCAAACCGGTGCTTTGGTCTCGCAGGTTGTTGATGTGGTGGAGAATAGCGGCATCCGTACTGCTATCTTGAATGTGAGCTTCACTTGTCATATGCCCGACTGTCTTGAAATGCCCTATATGCCTGCAGTGAGAAATGCCAGGACGATAGAGGTAGACGATATGATGAAGGCACCCGATGGTGATCATGTCTACAGATTGGGAGGCAACAGCTGCCTGAGTGGTGATTTTATGGGTTATTGGCAGTTCGATCATGAGTTGGAGATCGGTGAGAATGTGATTTTCGAGGACATGCTTCACTACACAACAGTGAAGACAAACACCTTTAATGGCATCTCTCATCCCGCCATTGGCATCGTTCATCCCGACGGAGAAATGGAAATATTGCGCCAATTTGGATATGAGGATTATAAAAACAGGATGGATTAAGCAAACATCAAAAAAGTAGGAAAAAGCGCTCTTTTTAGCTTTAAAATGCAGCAAAAAGGCTGTTTTTGTAAAAGAAATAAACTAAAGAGTGCTTTTTTTGAAAAAAAACTACGAAAAAGTTTGGTGGTTCCAGAAAAAGCCGTACCTTTGCAACCGCATTTAGAGAAATGCTCCTAACAAATGGATTTTACTGCGGAAATAGCTCAGTTGGTAGAGCACGACCTTGCCAAGGTCGGGGTCGCGGGTTCGAGTCCCGTTTTCCGCTCGACTTTCTGAATGAACCAAAACAGGAGGATGACTTCTAAGCCCAAGTGGCGGAATTGGTAGACGCGCACGTTTCAGGTGCGTGTGTTTCACAACGTGCAGGTTCGAGTCCTGTCTTGGGCACGGTATTCAGAGTCTTTTGAAATGTTGGAGAGGTGGCGGAATTGGTAGACGCGCTACTTTGAGGGGGTAGTGACAATTGTGTCGTGGGAGTTCGAGTCTCCTCCTCTTCACCATTTGTTTTTTTGTTGCGGAAATAGCTCAGTTGGTAGAGCACGACCTTGCCAAGGTCGGGGTCGCGGGTTCGAGTCCCGTTTTCCGCTCTTTTTTTATTTTCTATTTTCAGAAAAATACACTTAACTTATGAATTTATATTTACGATATTTTGATCGAGAGGTATTCGTATCAAATGCAGACCAAGCAATAGATTTTTTAAAAAGTATTCCTGAGATTAGTGTTGATGCCGATTTGGAAGCCGATATTCGGGAATATGCAGCAAGTGATGTTTGTTATCCTAAGCGTTATAAGGTACGTCCCCGCATTTATTTTATTGTTATCAAGACTGCTGCTGCCAATATGCAGGATTTCAAGGATAAGAAAGCTGTTCGTCCTGCTTCCGTAGCGCGAGAGATGAATGACAATGTTTTCAACCGTCTTGTGGAGGTGCGTCCGGGATGGTATGAGGGTAGCTTGGACTTTAAGCGTGTGGTATTGATTCCTGCTACAGGCAAGTTTGAATATCGTGACACACATTTCGTAGCCAATGTCAAGGCAATGTCGGGACAGGATTGCTACGACAGAATTATAGAGCATCTGCGTGAGCGTGTGGATTCTCGCAGTCAATTTCCATCTGTAAAGGGAAAGAACTATCATTTCCGTTATTTGGGAATGTGGAAATAAAACACTTAAGCTTATGAATAAGGTGATGTTGATAGGCAATGTAGGCAAGGAGCCTGACGTGCGTTATTATGATGCCGACCAGGCTGTGGCTCAGGTTACTTTTGCTACTACCGAGAAGGGTTATACGTTGGCCAATGGCACGCAGGTTCCCGATCGTACCGAGTGGCATTCCCTTGTGTTCTATCGCACTCTTGCCAAGATAGTAGAGAAGTATGTCCACAAGGGCGACAAACTCTATGTAGAGGGCAAGATACGCTATCGCTTCTTTGATGACAAGCAGGGCAAACGTCGCTTTGTGACAGAAATTTATGTCGACAACATGGAGATGCTTACCCCCAAATCGGCTTCTGCTCATACGGATGTACCGGCCCCTAATGTCGAGACCAAGACAGAGGAGACACCCGCTTCGGATTCAGACAGTTTACCTTTTTAATTTTTAAAGATACTATACAACATTGGATATAACGACCATAACCGAGGCTTTTAGCGATGTCACAGTCCAGTCGCCTACTGTAGGCGTTATGTTGGCTGGATTGTTGGCGGTAGCTTTGGTCTTTCTTTCTGCTTTTGCCAGTGGTTCTGAGATAGCTTTTTTCAGTTTGTCGCCTTCAGATGTGGCAGAACTGGAAGATGGCAAGAATCCGAGTGACAGAAAGATTCAGATGTTGCGCGAGGACTCTGAGCGTACTTTAGCAACGATTTTGATTACCAACAACTTTGTCAATGTCATGATTGTCATGTTGCTGAGTAATATTTTTGTCAGCATTGTCAAGTTCGGTCCCAAGGCTTATTGGCTTGAGTTCTTGATCATGACGGTGTTTCTCACTTTTCTTCTGTTGCTCTTTGGTGAAATCATGCCAAAGGTTTACTGCCGTCAGAATCCTCTTCGTTTCTGTCGCCGCTGTGTGGATGCCATTCTCTTTGCCCGTAAAATTTTCTGGCCTATAGAAACCATTCTTTTGAAGAGTGGAATGCTTGCCGAGAAGGTGATGAAGAAAGAGAATCATGTACTGAGTGTGGATGAGCTTGAACAGGCTCTGGAACTCACCGACAAGGACGATATCAAGAACGAGCAGAGCATGCTTCAGGGCATTATCCGTTTTGGCGACGAGACTGCCAAGGAGGTGATGACAAGTCGTCAGAACATTGTCGATCTGGACATTCAGAGCACCTATGCTGAGGTGCTGAAGTGTATCGTAGAGAACAATTACAGTCGTATACCTGTTTATCAGGACAATACGGACAATATCCGCGGCATTCTGTATATCAAGGACTTGCTGCCCCATTTGGATAAGCCTGCCAGTTTCCGTTGGCAGAGTTTGATACGTCCTCCTTATTTTGTTCCTGAGACCAAGAAAATCGACGATTTGCTTCGCGAGTTCCAGGAGAACAAGGTTCATATAGCCATTGTGGTCGACGAGTTTGGAGGCACCAGCGGTATTGTGACTCTCGAGGATATTATGGAAGAGATCGTAGGCGAAATCAATGACGAGTATGATGAGGAAGAGAAGTTCTACTCCAAGTTGAACTACAATACTTTTGTATTCGAGGGAAAGACTCTGCTTGCCGATTTCTGTCGTATACTGAATATCGATGACGACGAGTTTGCCGAGGTGGAGGGTGATGCCGATACGCTTGCGGGACTATTGTTGGAGATAAAGGGCGACTTCCCCAGTATGCACGAGAAACTGGACTATAAGAACTATTCCTTTGAAGTGATGGGTATAGAGGAGCGCCGTATCAGTAAGATCAAGGTGACTGTGCATCCTGTCAGTTCTGGGCATGGTGATGACAAATAAAAATGGTGATGACAAATAAAGAGGAGTGTGAACAAAGATGGCAGTAGTAAACATACGTGAAGTATATCCTGGTGTGAGTTTAGGATTATGGCAGATGGATGAGTCGCCCGAACAGTTGTTCGACCTTTATCCTCATCTCTTGCCTTATCGTTCCTCTTTGGATGATAAATACAAGAATGATGGCAGGAAACTTGAGTTTCTTGCCATTCGTGCATTAATGTATGAGATGCTACGGGTCAATGGAGCTTCCAAGGGGTTGCTGTCTCATGCTGGCGACTTTACCCACAACGGGCAGGGCAAGCCTTTGTTCAGGGGCTATCATGTCAGCATCTCTCACACAAAAGGCTATGCTGCCCTTATTTTGTCGAAAAAATCAGAGGTGGCCGTGGACATTGAGTATATGAGTGATAGGGTAGAGCGCATCGCTTCCAAGTTTCTCAGGAAAGACGAACGGGCAGACTCCTTGGATTCCAAGTTGGTGCATTGGTGTGCCAAGGAAACGGTGTTCAAGTTGTTCTCGGAAGAGAATCTACTCTTCGAGGAAATGCGTGTGAAGCCTTTTGACACGATGTCCGACTGGGCTTGCGATGTTGAGAACCTGAAGAGCGGTAAGACAGCACGGGTTGATTTTGAACTCGCTATGGATTTTGTGTTGACTTATTCGATGTGGACGAAATGACAGAAACTGGCAGTAAAAACATATAAGTAATGGTAAAACATCATATATATAAGAGAGGTGTGCTGATGTGCGCTTCTCTTTTTTTCGGCTTGGTGGCTACAGCCCAAGTCTTTCAGGCAGAGTCTGTGTCTTCTGCCTGGCATGTCGTGAGGGAGAATGCTCAGAAAACATTTCCCAAGATGGTGGCTGCTGGCAACTATAGTGGTATCACTCATCTGCATGACGACATCTATGCTGTGGTGAGCGATAAATCCGACAGCGCCTTGTTCTTCAAATTTCGCATACAGTTGAATCCTCTGTCGGGAGAGTTGGAGCACGTCGAGAACCTGGGCTTCAGTGAGACGGTTTGTGAGAAAGGGTTAGACCACGAGGCGATAGCCCGAGTGTCTGATTCTACTCTTGTTACAGTCAGCGAGGGCTTGTTCCGTTTTGCTGAATATCCTGTATACGGAATGAATAATGACCGTTGTGCTTTTCGTGTGGGCGAGTCGGTGGATGTCAGGAAGCAGAAGCCGGCAGACTTTGTTTGGTCATCGACTCACTCTCCTTCCGATTTTCATCCCAATTATGGCTATGAGTCACTTGCCTATGATTCTGTGCGTCATCTTCTGTGGAGCATTTCTGAAAGTACCTTGCGTAATGACGGCGAGCCTTCATCATGGCAGAATGGAGAAGCCAACAGGTTGCGCCTGTTGGCTTTCGACTGGAGCGAGCGTTCCGACACTTCTTCCATGTTTGGTTCCGTCAGGCATCCTATAGCAGTTTCATACGCTTATCGGATGGATGCGCCTGCGATTCGCAAGCGGCCTCAGACCTATGCCATGGGAGTGAGCGAGTTGTGTGTGCTTCCTGATGGACAGCTTCTCGTGTTGGAGCGTGAGGTGTATGTGCCCAAGTCCAAGATAGGTGCTTCCTGCCAATGCAAGCTTTATCTCGTCAATCCTGCCGAGGAACAGGTCTTCCCTATGTCGGCTTCGTTTGCCAGTGATGACGTTCCTTATGTCAGGAAGACTTTGCTTACTCAGTGGTCAACCCGGCTTACCCTTCTCGGACGTTCCTTTGCCAATTATGAAGGGATGTGTCTTGGTCCGCAACTGGCTGATGGCTCTCAGGTGCTTATTCTTCTGTCCGATTCTCAAGACCAGTATGCCGGTGTCTTGAAAGACTGGTTTAAGACGATCGTATTGGCCAAATAGGACTTTTTGGCTCAAACCAAAGATGAATCCGTAAACAAACAAAAAAGAGAGGTGTGCCGATAACGGTTACACCTCTCTTTGCTTTAACTCTCTAATTTGTTTAAACGTTTCGCATATTTCTATTTTAGTTTTGATATATTTACTTATTTGCTTTTCCTGCTTGTTTATTTATATTTGTTTTATCTGCGTCCACCGAAAGAGCCGCCACCATGATTGGATGAGCCTCCACGGTTACCGCCGAAAGATCCGCCTCTGCTTGAGTTGCCGAAAGAACGGTTAGAACTGCCGGAACTGTTGCCGAAAGAGCGGCTTGGAGTGCTCGAAGGTGTTCCGAAAGAACGGTTGTTGTCTCTTGAACTGTTGCCGAAAGAGCGGTTAGGTGTGCTCGATGGATTACCGAAAGTACGGTTGTTGTTTCTTGAAGCATTACCGAATGAGCGGTTGTTTCCCGTCTGGCGATCGCGTGTCACGGTGGTGCGTGTGCTGCTTTGGCGTGTCATGTTGCCGAAACTCTGTCCTCGTCCGTAGTCTCCACGGTTGAATCCGTCTCTCATTCCCATTCTTGGTCCGCCATCAGGATGTGGTCTGCCATAAGTACGTCCGCTGTACCAGCTTCTTCCTCCGTTCATGTGCCAGCTGTGTCCGCCTCTGTATATGGTGTAGAAGTGAGGGCGTCCGAAGAAGAAGTAGTCTCGGCGAGGGTATCTTGCGTAGATGGCGAAATGCCAGTAGCCTCCGTTCCAGTAGAGTGGGCGATAGAAGTAAGTGGCAGTCAGGAAGGCTCTGTATTGCCAGTCGAGGAGAATGTAGCTCAAGTCGGTGTTGCGCTGTCTCCAGTATGCTCCATACAGGTCGTCGTAAGTGTTTACCCCCATGAGGTAATCCAGGTTCACTTCGTATGCAGCCTCATATTGGTCGTCGGTAAGATTCAACTCGTATGCCATCTTATCGGTCAGAAAGAGAGCCTGCTGGCGAGCCTGCTCGTAACTCATGGCCGATGCGGTAGAAACTGTCATTGTGAACAGTGTCACCATAGCTAATATAAACTTCTTCATAATCGTATCGTTTTAAAGAGTTGTTGTTTCTTGTTCTGTTTGTTTTACGTTGCAAAGATAGGTCAAAATGCTGGTCGAAGAAAAGGTTTTTCCCTAAATGGGCAGGGGAAAATCCCTAAACCACCGTCTTATGGCATAAAAATGGGTCAGAAATCAATGAAAACTTGCCTTTTGCTTGGCAGAAAGTAAACTTTTTCCTATTTTTGCAAAACATATTAATCTTTACCCGATTTTAGAGATCTCAAGAGGATGAATAAAATACACCTTATTATATTAGCGGCAGCTGCGATGCTGCCTCTTTCGGTTCGTGCACAGTATGCCTGGCAGGATGGTGCCGAGGCGGGAAAGCTCGACCTTGGCAAAGACGTTCGTTATCAAGTCGAGATGCAGGGATCTTTCTCGCATGGCAAGACACCGTTGTGGCTCAATGCCAACAAGTATGGCCTCTCTTCGCTTTCGTCGACCAATGGTTATCTGCGAGGCAGTCTTGTTCGCCCCTTGTCTCTCGACTCTGCACGCCGATGGGGAATAGGTTATGGTGCCGATGTGGCTGTTCCGCTTCATTACACCAGTCATGTTGTGGTGCAGCAAGCCTTTGTTGAGGCTCGCTGGCTGCATGGTGTACTGAGTGTGGGAGCCAAGGAATATCCTTTGGAACTGAAGAACCAGACCTTGAGCAGCGGCAGTCAGACATTGGGTATCAACGCCCGTCCTGTGCCACAGGTCCGGTTGGCATTGCCCGAATATTGGACTATTCCTGCCTTCGGACGCTGGTTACAGCTGAAGGGACATGTGGCCTTTGGCATGATGACCGACGACAACTGGCAGAAAGACTTCACCCAGTGTCGCACCAAGTATGCCGAGCATGTACTCTATCACAGTAAGGCTGGCTTCCTGCGTATCGGCAACGAGGATCGTTTCTGTCCCTGGAGCCTTGAGCTGGGGTTAGAAATGGCTGCCGAGTTTGGTGGCAATGTCTATCATCGTGGAGCCAATGGCGAGATGGTGCAGATACCTACGGGCAAGGGCTTTAAGGATTTCCTTCATGCCTTCATACCCAGTGGTGCTGATGCCACTGATGGAGCCTATGCCAATGTGGAGGGAAACCATTTGGGCAGCTGGCTGATGCGTTTCAACTACAAGGCCGACACCTGGCATATCGGTGTTTATGCCGATCATTTCTTTGAGGACCACAGTCAGATGTTTTTCCTCGACTACGACGGTTATGGCGAGGGTGAGGAATGGCAGAACCGTAAGAAGAACAGATACTACCGTTATAAGTTGAAGGACATCATGCTGGGTGCCGAACTGAATCTTCCTCACGGCACATGGCTTCGCAATGTGGTGTTCGAGTATCTCTATACCAAGTATCAGAGCGGACCTTTCAATCACGACCATACGATGAACATTCCCGACCACCTGGCAGGAATGGACGACTATTATAATCACGGCAACTATCCAGGCTGGCAGCATTGGGGACAGGTGATGGGCAATCCGCTCTACCGTTCGCCTATCTATAATGAGAATGGCGACCTCTATGTGCACGACAACCGCTTCGTAGCCTTCCATCTTGGTTTCGACGGACAGCCAACTTCCCGTCTGGGTTATCGCGTGCTGGCCACCTACCAGAAAGGCTGGGGAACCTATCAGGATCCCTTCACCAAGCCCCATCACAATGTGAGCTTCCTTGCCGAGGCCAACTATCGCTTTGCTCATGGCTGGCATGCCAAGGGCGGTTATGCCATGGACTTCGGCAGCGATCAGATGTTGGGGCATAATGCAGGTTTCCAGCTCACCGTGGGCAAGTCGGGCATACTGGATTTTGGTAAAAAGAAGAAGTAACGAATGAATAGAAATAGCAGCATGACAAAGAACAATCAAAAACAAAATATGAAGTCGAATACGCAACGACAGCATCCTATTGCTGCTCTTGGTGTGGCAGCAGTGGCAGGACTGCTGATGGCGTTGGGCTCACTTTCCTCATGTACTCTCGAGTCGAGTGACAATGGCGATCTTGATGGCTATTGGCACCTTGAGAGCATTGATACCTTGGCAACTGGCAAGACGGGCGATTATTCCAACCGTCGTTTCTTCTGGGGCATAGAGCACCGGCTCATCAGTGTGTCTGATATCGACCGTGAAGGAAGACTGGGTTATTATTTCCGCTTCGAGCAGACTGGCGACAGCCTTTTCTTGGGCAAGGCCTATAAGAACAACTGGCACCAGGACAATGGCGAGGATGGTGGCGATATTCCCGTCGACGATGTAGAGCCTTTGCGCTATTATGGTGTCAACGAGTTGGAGGAGCATTTTGCCAAAGAGGCTCTTAGTGGAAGCAGAATGATACTTCGCTCGAAGACCCTCCGTCTGAAGTTCAAGAAGTTCTAATCATTGAATTTTTGCTGGTTCACAAAGTAAAAGTTCTTTTTAGCCTTTGAAAGTTCTGTTCAGAGCCTTTGAATGTCCGTTCAAAGCCTTTGAATGTGCGTTCAGAGCCTTTGAATGTCCGTTCAAAGCCTTTGAATGTCCGTTCAAAGTCTTTGAATGTGCGTTCAGAGCCTTTGAACGGAGATTTGATGCCTTTTGAATGGAAATTTAATGCCTTTTGAATGGAAATTTACAACAAGAAGAAAAACAATTTATATGTGGTTTAACGATTTTAGTTGACCACTCTGCGCATTATTGATAATATGAGTTGACTCAGTTATTACTTATTTATAATTCACGTTGACTTACTTAATATTTAGTCATATTTGTAGTTGACTACTTATGTCTATAGTCACAAATGAAGTTACTGTATGGTAGAAATTACTCAATACGCCCTGAAAGGGCAGAAGCTCTTAGCCCAGGGCAGCGCCCTGGGTTGTTATGGATGCAAGGTTGTCGCCCTGTAAGGGCAAAAGCTTTATGTATTGCCTGGGAGTTTTAAAGCTTTTGCCCTTACAGGGCGCATTGCCGATTGCTATTATACCCAGGGCGTTGCCCTGGGCTAAGAGCTTCTGCCCTTTCAGGGCGTGCTGTTGGAGAGCTTCTGCCCTTTAGCTTTCCCTTCGGCCGGTGACCGTTGGTTCAGGGCGTGCTGTTGGGGAGCTTCTGCCCTTTACCTTTTCCCTTCGGCCGGTGACCGTTGGTTCAGGGCGTGCTGGAGGAGTGCTTCTGGATCTTCTGGGCGTGCCAACCGTACAGGTCGAAACATATTGTAGTATTCAAGTAATTACTCATTACAGTTTGGGGAACAGAGTAGTTGCCTTTGATCCCGAAAAAACAGAGTATACGCAAACAAAGAAAACGTTTGCGTTTCTTTTTTTTTGAAAAAAACATATTTTTGTTTGCCAATTATAAATAATGTATTATCTTTGCATTGAAAATAGCTTTGTAAACTCGACTTGGCAAAACAGCAAGTCAAACAGGGTTGACAAAAAGATACAAGAACAAGAATTACTGCATGAGCAATAAGATAAAACATTCCGGTGTAGTCGATGGCGTCGATGGCACAACAGTACGTGTGCGCATCCTCCAGTCATCGGCTTGTAGCGCTTGTAAGGTAGCCTCCCACTGCAATGCCTCCGAAACCAAGGAGAAGTTGGTGGAAGTTACCACATCAGATGCTTCTCAATACCATGTTGGCGACTCGGTCAGAGTTTTGGCCGATACCAGTGTAGGCTTTCGTGCCAGCTGGTTTGGTTATCTTCTGCCTTTGGTTCTGATGGTTGTAGCCTTGGTGACAGTATTGAAGGTTTCGGGCTCAGAAGGTATGGCAGCCCTTTCTTCTTTGGGCATACTTATACCTTATTATATATGTCTGTATTTGCTTCGTGGCAAGCTGAAACGCAGACTCAGCTTCTCCATCGAGAAGTTAAAACTCTATAGGTCAATGGAAAGTAATAATATTAGTAACTAAAACAAATACAAAGATTATGAACTTTATTATGATTGCAGTCTTGGTGCTCGGTGCCATTGCGCTTATTGCCGCATTGGTTCTCTTCGTAGTTTCCAAGAAGTTTGCCGTCGATGAGGATCCTCGATTAGGTCAGGTGGGCGAGATTCTGCCTGGTGCCAATTGCGGTGGTTGCGGCTTTGCCGGATGTTCCGGTATGGCAGCAGCTTTGGTCAAGGGAGCTGATGCCGGCAGCATCGAAGGACTGATGTGTCCTGTAGGTGGTGCCGACGTGATGGGCAAGGTAGCCGATCTCTTGGGTATCGCTGTGGCCAACACCGATCCTAAGGTGGCAGTAGTGCGTTGTAATGGCTCTTGCGAGCATCGTCCTCGCATCGCCGAGTATGATGGTTTGCATACCTGTGCAGCTATGAACTCTTGTGGAGCAGGCGAGACAGGTTGCGGTTTTGGCTGTCTGGGCTGTGGCGACTGTGTGGCTGCCTGTCAGTTCGGTGCCATCTCTATCAATCCCGAGACAGGTCTTCCTGAGGTGGATGAGGAGAAGTGTACTGGCTGTGGTGCCTGTGCCAAGGCTTGTCCACGCCACATCATTGAGCTTCGCAAGAAGGGTCCTAAGGGTCGTCGTGTGTATGTTCAGTGTGTCAATCACGACAAGGGCGCAGTAGCCAAGAAGGCTTGTAGCGTTGCTTGTATAGGATGCGGTAAGTGCCAGAAAGTCTGCAAGTTTGATGCCATCACCATTGAGAACAATGTGGCTTATGTCGACTTCAACAAGTGTCGCATGTGTACCAAGTGTGTTGATGAGTGCCCAACAGGTGCTCTCGTGAAAGTTAATTTCCCTGTAAAGAAGGAGGAACAAGCATGAAATTGAGAACATTTAGAATAGGTGGTGTTCACCCAGAAGAGAATAAGATTACAGCCGAGATGGCTACTCAGGTGGCAGCCCTTCCTAAGCAGGCCATTTTCCCTCTTGGTCAGCACATCGGTGCTCCTGCAAAGCCTGTTGTTGCCAAGGGCGACAAGGTGAAGGTAGGTACTCTGCTTGCTGAGGCTGGTGGTTTTGTCAGTGCTCCTATCTACAGTTCTGTTTCGGGAACTGTGTTCAAGGTTGACCAGTCTATCGACGCTACTGGTTACCGCAAGCCTTGTATTATCATCAATGTAGAAGGCGACGAGTGGGAGGAGAGTATCGACCGTTCTGATAAGTTGGAGACGATAGCATCTCATCCCGAGCTCACTCCCGAAGAGATCGTGAACCGCATCAAGGTGGCTGGCATCACAGGTATGGGTGGTGCAGGTTTCCCAACCTTCATCAAGCTGTGTCCTCCTCCAGGTGCCAAGGCCGAGTGTATCATCATCAATGGTGTGGAGTGCGAGCCATACATCACAGCCGACTACCGTCTTATGATGGAGCATGCCGATGAGATTCTTGTAGGTTTGAACCTCCTGATGAAGGCTGCCAAGGTAGAGAAAGGCTATATCGGTATCGAGGACAACAAGCCTGCAGCCATCAAGCTCTTCGAGGAAAAGACAGCCGGCGATTCACGTATCGAGATTGTGCCTTTGGCTAAGAAATATCCTCAGGGAGGTGAGAAGCAGTTGGTTGATGCCGTTATCCGCCGTCAGGTTCCAGCTCCTCCAGCTATCCCTGTCAATGTTGGAGCAATCGTTCAGAACGTAGGTACTGCCTTCGCTGTGTATCAGGCAGTTATGAAGAACAAGCCTTTGTTTGAGCGTTACACCACAGTTACAGGTAAGCAGGTGAAGAATCCTGGCAACTTCCTCGTTCGTATGGGTACACCTTTCTCTCAGATGATAGAGGCTTGTGGCGGTCTGCCCGAGGGCGACAACAAGGTTTTGGCAGGTGGTCCTATGATGGGTAAGGCTGTGATCAGCCTTGATGTTCCTGTCACCAAGGGCACCAACTCCATCACCGTCCTGACCGATGCCGACGCTCACCGCAAGAAGGCTGAGCCATGTATCCGTTGCGCCAAGTGTGTGGAGGCCTGTCCTATGGGCTTAGAGCCTTACTTGCTTGCCACACTGAGTGTGATGAAGGAGTATGAGCGTTTGGAGGCAGAAGAGGTAACCTCTTGTATCGCCTGCGGTTCATGCCAGTTTACCTGTCCTTCTCATCGTCCTATCCTCGACAACATCATCGGTGGTAAGGCAGCAGTGATGGGTATTATCCGTGCTCGCAACACAAAGAAGTAATATATCGTAAACTTCCCAACAGAAATAAAAATGAGTAAATTAATCGTTTCATTATCGCCACATGCCCATGGCAACGAGTCGGTGGAGAAGAACATGTACGGAGTCATCGTAGCTCTCGTACCTGCCATCTTGGCCTCCTTCTATTTCTTCGGCCTGGGTTCGGCAGTAGTACTGCTTGTCTCTGTGGCTGCCTGCGTCTTCTTTGAGTGGGCTATCACAAAATATATTCTCAAGACCGCGACCAGTCTGCTCGATGGTTCTGCCATCATTACCGGTCTCTTGCTCGGCATGAACCTGCCCAGCAACCTTCCACTTTGGATCATCATCATCGGTGCCTTGTTTGCTATCGGTGTGGGTAAGATGAGTTTTGGTGGCTTGGGCAACAATCCTTTCAACCCCGCTTTGGTAGGTCGTTGCTTCCTGCTCGTCAGCTTCCCTGCACAGATGACCTCATGGCCTGTGGCAGGACAGCTGCTCAGCTATACCGATGCCACAACAGCTGCCACTCCTCTGGCTATCATGAAGACAGCCATCAAGACAGGCGACAGCTCTGTGCTTCAGCAGTTGCCCGACTCTCTGAGCCTTCTTTTTGGTGCTACAGGCGAGGGCTTCGGTGCCGGTACAACGGGTGAGGTTTGCGCCATCGCCCTCTTGCTCGGTTTGGCATACATGCTCTGGAAGAAGGTCATCACCTGGCACATTCCTGTAAGCATCATCGCTACCGTGTTTGTATTCAGCGGTTTGATGCACTTGGCCAACCCTGTATATGCCAATCCATTTGCAGTTATCCTCAGCGGTGGTTTGATGTTGGGTGCCATCTTCATGGCCACCGATTATGTCACATCACCAATGACCCACAAGGGAATGCTCATCTATGGTGTATGCATTGGTCTGCTGACAGTCATCATCCGCAACTGGGGTAGCTATCCAGAAGGTATGTCGTTCGCCATTCTCATCATGAATGCGTTCACACCTCTTATTAACACATACGTTAAACCCAAGCGCTTCGGTGAGAAGCCTGCAAAGAAATAAGGAGGATAGAGACATGCAGAAATTAGAATCATCATTGAAGAACATGGTTCTCGTATTGGTGGGTGTGGCACTCGTTGTAGGTGCAGTGCTCGCTTATGTGAACCATATCACATCAGGTCCTATCGCCCAGAAGGCTGAGCAGTCATTGGCAGCTGGTATCAAGAGCGTGATGGGAACCGACGACTTGCAGGTGGCTGCCCCAGAAGAGGTACCGCAGACTATAGACGGCAAGGAGGTTACCTTTATTGTTCATGCTTGTTCCGACAAGAGCGGCAACTCTCTCGGAGCAGCTGTAGAGAGCACCACAGGCGGCTTCGGTGGCGACCTGAAAGTACTGGTAGGTTTCGACAATGAGGGCAAGATATTGGGTTACACCCTTCTTCAGCACTCAGAGACTCCAGGTCTTGGTGCCAAGGCCAGCACTTGGTTCCAGAAAGACGGCAAGGGCAGCATCATTGGCAAGACACCAAAGGATGGCAACCTGCACGTGAGCAAGGACGACAAGAGCGGCAATGCTGTTGATGCCATCACGGCATCTACCATTACCAGTCGTGCTTTCCTCAAGGCTATTAACCAGGCATACGCAGCCTATACCCAGCAGGGTACAGACGGTAAGAGCGGTGCCACAAAAGTAAAGAAAGGATAAGCCACTATGAGTAATATTAAGATTTTAATGAATGGTATTATCAAGGAGAATCCAACCTTCGTGTTGCTCCTTGGTATGTGTCCTACCTTGGCAACCACCACCAGCGCCATCAACGGTCTCTCCATGGGACTGGCTACTATGGCGGTGCTGATTTGTACCAACTTTGTGATTTCCTGTATCAAGAAGATCACTCCCGATATGGTTCGCATCCCTGTATTCATCGTAGTGATAGCAGCCTTCGTAACCATTCTGCAGATGTTTATGAACGCCTATGCACCCGACAGCATCAACCAGGCATTGGGTATCTACATTCCACTGATTGTGGTTAACTGTATCATCCTGGGTCGTGCGGAGAGTTTTGCTGCCAAGAACTCGCCAGTGGCAAGTTTGTTCGACGGTATCGGTGTAGGTTTAGGTTTCACCCTCGGTCTCACCATTCTGGGTTGTGCACGCGAGATTCTCGGCTCAGGCAGCCTCTTCGGAGTAACTCTTTTGCCAGAGACCACCAACATTCTGGTGTTCATCTTGCCTCCAGGAGCCTTCCTCACCTTGGGTTATATCATTGCAATATTTAATAAGGTAAAGAAATAAGGAGGAGTAATATATGGAATATTTATTGATATTTATCTCTGCGATATTCGTCAACAATATTGTTTTGTCGCAGTTCCTCGGTATCTGCCCATTCCTCGGTGTATCGAAGAAGATTGATACCGCCATCGGTATGGGTGGTGCCATTGCCTTCGTCCTGACTTTGGCAACCATTATCACCTGGTGTGTTCAGAAGTACGTGCTCGATGCTTTCGGTTTGCAGTATCTTCAGACTCTTTCGTTCATCCTTGTCATAGCCGCTTTGGTACAGATGGTGGAGATTATCCTCAAGAAGGTTTCGCCAGCTCTCTATCAGGCATTGGGTATCTTCCTGCCTCTTATCACAACCAACTGTGCCGTGCTGGGTGTAGCCATTTTGGTTATTCAGAAAGACTACAATCTGCTTCAGAGTGTGGTTTACGCCTTCTCTACAGCTCTTGGTTTTGCCTTGGCGCTCATTGTCTTTGCCGGCATCCGCGAGCAGCAGGCTTTGGTTCGCATTCCTAAGGGCATGCAGGGTATCGCCATTGTCATGGTAACGGCAGCTCTCCTGAGTCTTGCCTTCATGGGTTTCTCGGGTGTAGACAGTGGCTTGAGAGCCTTGTTCGGTCTCGAGTAAAGCAACGGTAAGTTCCGAACTCAGCGAAAGTTGAGTTGATATATTAAGTCCCACAGTGTAGTCGTAAGGCTACTCTGTGGGGCTTTTTTTGAGTATGTATTTTCCAGTATCATAGGTTTAACCTATATCTTCTGGTACCATCATGGCTACATTTTTCTTATTTGGAAGTTTTCAATAGGGCTGTTGAGTTTCCACATATCGTGGAGCATTCTGATGGCTGACTCACCATATCTTGTGGTGCTATTGCTTGCATGATATGGGCTATTTTTAAAGTCTAAAGAAAATATTTTTCTCGCTGACATGTTTTGTCGCTGAGATTTTTTATTTTTGCAGTATTAATTGGAATGTCAAACAATAAAGATAAAAAATATGGATATAAAAGAATTGTTAGATCAGTTTACACTCTTTGACCCCGCAAAAGGGCAAAGAGCAGAACTTCCTGCCGTGGAAGGCAATTATATCGTGGTGTTAAAGGCTGGCTGTAATATTCCTGACGTTTTGGGTAATTTCAAATATACGGAAATCTCTTTGCACGGAGTGGATTATCGTGTGTTGTATACAGGTATAGCTTCTGATTTGAAAAGACGAATATGGACAAATCATCTGCATGGTAATGGAGGTAATTCTACGCTCAGAAAAACTTTGGGCAGTTTGTTTGGATATCAGAAGATTCCTCGTGATAAAAATTACCAAATCAATAAAAAAACAAAGTTTGGTGCGGAAGATGAAAATAGCCTGACCGCATGGATGGAGCATAATTTGCTTTTTGCTTATCTTGCCAATGACAAGAAAGATGAGTTGGAATCTTTTTTAATCGACAGTCTTTTGCCACCTCTTAATGTGGAGGGCAGTAAGGCCGCAACTTTACAAAGAGTGCATGAACTGAGATGTGATAAGTAAGAAGTAAACAGTTCCTGTTATGGCAAGACAAATAGATGGCATTCGTCGAATGTTGCTTATCATCAATAAGATTTATGCAACCAATGGTCAGTATGGGGACAGCTGTGTTTCCGTACATGAACTATTGAGTTATATTAATGACCATGTGGATGCTCCTATCTCAGAAAGAACTCTGCAAAGAGACATCAATGACATAGAAATGCTGTTTCATATAGAAATTTCCTTTGATAGGGCAACGAATAGTTATCGCATCAATGAGAGGTTTTCGAGCAGGGAGGATAGGCTTTCTGAAATGCTCCTTAACTTCGAATTGCTCAATGCCGTGGATGAAAGTCCTAACATGAGGTCGTATATTTTGCCAGAGCATCATCGGGCAGTCTTCAGCAAGTATATGCCTCAACTGATATATGCGGTGAGGAATCAGCATACCATCTCTTTCCAATATGTCCTTTATCGACATGGAGGTGAGGTGATAACGAAAGAGAATATCTTGCCTCATTATATCAAGGAATCCAACCAACTTTGGTATGTTTTGGCTTATGATGCAGATGGATATCAGCTAAAGGCATATGGCATTGATAGAATCCGCAATCTGGTGGTGCATGATACCCTGTTTGAACGAAACGTAGATATTGATGTGAATGGGATGTATCGTGATTGTTATGGTATTTGGAATGATGAAAGTTTGCCCGTAGAGGAGGTTATCTTGCAATATGATAATAGGGATGGCTATTTCTTGAAGGCAATGCCGCTGCATCATACTCAGAGGGTTTTAGTGGATGACGGTAAAGTGTTCAAGATTTCTGTGCATGTCAAGATTACCAACGACTTTGTGATGGCATTGTTGTCTCGAAGCCGTTCTTTGGAAGTGATTGCGCCGATGCATCTCAGAAAACGAATGATGGATGTTTATAGGGAGGCTTTGGTAAGAAATTCTGTACCAAATGATATGTTTAATAATAATGTAGAATCGAATAAATAGTATTGTTGCCTATGGTTTACTTTTATGTTGATATAGAAACGGAACTGGGGGAGATGTTGACCTATTATGTCGCGGCGATGGATGAGGCTCAAGCCGAGGATTTTGCTACTGCTGCATTCAAGAATGGGGAAATAGAATGTATGGGGATACAAATCGTAAGCATTTATGCTCATAGGGCATAAATTTCTTTGCAAAAAATGTCATCAAGCTTCATTGTTTGAGACTGGTTTATCCACTCTACAATATGGAGAAAACTGGCAAAGCACGAGAAATGCGGAGGAAGATATGATAGCAGACATTATTCCCATTCGCTAAATACGTTCCACCAGCTTCTTTTTTAGCTGCATGTATTTCTGATGCAAGGCAAATTTCTTTTGCGGTTGCTGCTCTTTCAGTTCTTTCTTTCTGATGGCTGCCATTTCCCTTTTTATTGCTTCTATTTGAATGGTTTGGGAAACGGCTTGATGCAGATTCTGCTGCGAGGAAGTAATCTGGGTTGAGGCAATCTGGCGAACCAAGGATTCATAGAGCATATCCATATTTGAAGAACTGTCCAGATGTAGTGATAGTTTTTCTGCAGATAACCAGTCTGTGGAAAATGACTTGATGATGTCGAATGTGCCAGCAGAAGCATCCTTCCATTGCTTGTAGTTTACCAATAAGCGATAACGATTATCCTGCTGAATGATGAAAATTGTATGTCTGGGTAGCTTGCTGTCAATATAACGGAAGATGTCAGAGCTGTCTGAAATTCCCTTTTTAAGTTTAATAAGAAAGATGGTGAGTTCGTGAACCTCCTTTCCGTCTGCCACATGCAGGTTGCTGGGTGCCAATTTATAGAGCCAGATGATTTGCTCTACATTTTCAACAAATGCAGATTTCATGCAAGCCGTTACCTCAAGATGGCTGTAAAAAGCCACCTTGGGTACTACTCGGTTTACCAACGTAAAGTCGGGAAAATTTAATATATTCATAAGTTCTTTTTTACTTTGAACATTGAACTTGGAACTTTATGATTAGACAGATTGCTTATTTGATAATAAGGAAGGTGATGAGTTCAAAGTCATCCAACCCCTTGATCTCATTGGTCAAAGCCGTGGTTTCACCCAGCGAGAAAAGACTGTCTATGTCGCTCTCTTCCTTGATGCGTACCATACTGTCGATGGCCTTCTGCAACAAGTCGCTATAATGTTCCATGTGTCTGCCGTCGCTGGTTTCCTTACTCAGCAGGGCACAAAGATTTCTGTCGTATTCCTTCTTGTCCTTGCAGAGCAATCGCAAGGTATCCAGCAGCTTCTTGGGATGAAGATGGTCGCAGATTACCTCGCCTTCATCCGACAGATACACCATATAGAAAGGATGAAGCAGGTTTTTCCTGTCGATGTTCACGGCATTGTTGCGATTCTTCAATACATAGATAACGCCGGGCTTAATGTCGCCCTTTGCACCTGCCACAGCATTCATTCCGAAAGGAGCATGCTCTATGTCGGGATGTTCCTTGATATATGATAGGAGGTCGAGACGAAACTCGTTCAGTCCCAGGTCCATGATATTGATACCAGTGTCCATATCCTCAATATCAACCACTTCTTCTTGCAGATGCTTCAACTGCTTCCTGCGATATTCCAGGTCGCCTTTTTCGTTGTCGCTCAGTAGGTTGTCATCTCCAGTAGAAGTCAGAATGGTGGCTTTCATACGGCTCTCCACTCTGCCTTTCAACTGGATATATTCGTCCAGTTCCATATCAGGCCAGTAGTTTACCAACTGTATTTCCTTGTTCCGGCTGCCAATACGGTCAATACGTCCAAAACGCTGGATGATGCGTACGGGATTCCAATGGATATCGTAGTTAATCAGATAGTCGCAGTCTTGCAGGTTCTGACCTTCCGAGATACAGTCTGTAGCGATGAGTACGTCGATGTTTTCATGAATCCACGGTTTCTTGGCTGCGTCCTTTTCATCAAAGATGTTATCTTTGTCTTTGGAGATGGGCGAGAAGAAGGTGAGTACATTATTAAATGTACACTCAAACTTCGGAATGGTGCATTTGCCCTCGGTACTACCCGTGATGAGAGCAACGTTCAGTCCGCAGTCTGCCTTGATTCTTTCGGCAAGTTGCTGATAGAGATAGTCTGCCGTGTCGGCAAAGGCAGTGAAGATGAGTACCTTCCGGTTGTCCTTGTTGATAGGATGGGCAAACTTCTCCTTCAAGTCTGCTATCAGCATTTGCAGCTTGCTGTCATGGGCTGGCGTAATATCTTCCAGCATCAGGAGCAGCATCCTGAGTACTTCCTGATCTGCTGCCAGATCTCTTCGCCAACTGATATAATCCATATCCCTGAGTCTGAAACCTCTTATTTCTTCTGCTTCCTGGTCGATGAGCGAGATGGTTTCGTCGATGTAAGCCGTGATGCGCTCCAAGGTGAGACGGAAGGAGTTGACCGAACTTTCCAGTCGTTTCAGCAGGTTGGTTGCCATCAGATTCCGCAATCCCTTCTCTCGTCCGTCAATAGACAAGCCGCTTCCTTCATAGTCGATGGTATAGCTGTTCTTGGCGCTATCGTGCAGATAGAGCGATGGGGTGTAGATAGACAGGTTCAGATTGTCCAGTTCTGTGGCAATGTCCCTGAAGTTGATGGCATTGCTGATGTCGGTGAGTTTCGGACGACGGGAGATAGGGGGCAGACGATGTGGAAATTCACCGATGGCACTGGTATCATAATACTTCATGATGTGGCTGCGCGAACGGGCGATGGTCACGGCATCCAGCAACTGGAAGAAATCGTAGCTTAGGTCGTTGAGCAGCCTTTCCGTTGTGCGTTCTTCTGCCTTCAATTTTGCCCAGTGGTTATATACCTTCTGGGCATTCGTAAAGATGTCATCTACGTTCTTGCCTAAACCCAATGCTTCGTCAAACGAGCTGCTTCTGCCTTCGTAAGCCAGCTGCAACTGGTTCTTCAAATCGCCAAATCTATTGTTCACAGGGGTAGCACTCAGCATCAGCACCTTCGTCTTCACACCGGTACGAATCACCCGGTTCATCAGTTTCTGATATCTGTTTTCCTTTCTTTCCTCCTGCTGCTCATCATCATCTTCCTCTTCATCCACGTTTCCTCCATTGCGGAAGTTATGGCTTTCGTCGATCACCACGAGGTCGTAGTTGCCCCAGTTGATGTGGTCCAGATCCAAGCCGTTGGAACTTCCATGTTCTCGTGAAAGGTCGGTATGGAAGAGAATGTCGTAGCGCAGACGGTCGCCAGCTATCGGATTGTTCTTGTAATTGGAACGGAAAGTAATCCAGTTCTCATTCAGCTTCTTCGGGCAAAGCACCAGCACACTCTTGTTGCGGTTCTCATAATACTTGATGACGGCAAGCGCTGTAAAGGTCTTTCCCAATCCCACACTGTCGGCAAGAATACAGCCATTGTATTTCTCCAGCTTGTTGATGATGGCGAGTGCCGCATCCTTCTGGAAGTTGTATAGCTTGTTCCAGATGAGACTGTTCTTGAAGCCGGTCCGCTCATTGGGAAGAACATCTTCTGAAATATCTTCCAGGAATTCATGGAAGATGTTGTAGAGAGCGATAAAGTAGATGTATTCGGGCGCATTCTCCTGATAAACCGTCTCGATGTATTCCAAAACCCTGGCAGTTACGTCCTTGAATTTTTCGTCGTTCTCCCATTGTTGGTTGAATATCTGCAGATAAGCCTCTGCGGAAGGAGAAGGCAGCACATTGACCATCGTATAGACATTGTTGCCCTTTTCGCAACCCAGTTGGGTGGTACTGAAATCATCAAAAGGAAGATAAACATGCTGCTTGCTGGGCACATTCATGTCAAAGACTGGCAGGGCGGCAGAAGGTTCACCATCACAGAGATGCAGGAATCCGCCCATTCCTTCCTGTGAAGAATTGGACTTGAATTTCACTTTCTTCCGAATCCATGCCGCACACTCCTTGGCGATAGCTTTTTGCGACAGCTGGTTGCGGAGCTTGATTTCAAACTCCGTACCATAGAGGTTGCGCTCACGGTTCAATTTCGGAATGTAGAACTCTCGCTTCTCTTTCTTCGTCTTGTCTGCCACAAAGGTTGGCGAGGTGAAGATAAAGCGCACTTCCTCCACCTTCTCCAGTTCCGCCTTCATGGCTTCGAAGGCGTAGATGGAGAAAGAGGCTGCGGCGATGGATATGCGACTTTGGGTGGACAACCTCGACTTCAGGTCATCCACCAATCGTTCGCTGGTATTGTTTATCTGTTTCGGCTGCTCCATGTCCTATTGCTTAACTTTCAACATTTAACACTTAACATTACGAATTACTTCACCCATTCCATCAAGTCGTCATAATTGGTTACCTTATGATAGTAGATGCCCGAACCTGAGAGTTGCTCAAAGAGTCTGTCGGCACAGGCTATCTTGCCATCTTCTATGCCACGCAAGTCGAGGGTTGACATGCTGCCCTTGGTTTCGGCTACGAAATAGACATGTTTCACGGCACCATCCTTGAAGGCTATCGCCCAGTCGGGAGAATAATTGCCCACAGGGGTAGGGATGTGGAAGCCCTTTGGCAACTTGGCATATACGGCAACGTCGGTGCTCGTATCGAGGTCTTCCACGAACTTGCGCTCCACACTCTGCTTTGCCGTTCCATCGGTAAACACATAATCCACAATGCTCTTCCTTCCCTGGTAAGCCTTGTCGAGCGAGGTATGCTTCTCCTCCGTAAAGATGGCGGAATCGTAGCTTCCCTCTATCTCGTTGTAACTGATATGATCTACGATGATGGTGGCTTTCTGCTCCAGTATCAGGCGGCTTACCCTGCGGATAAACTCTTCAGGATTCACCTTGTACATATCAAACTTTTCTGGCTTAATCTGACTCAGAATCCCGGCGATGGTTTTACGGGTCAATCGGGTGTTGGCGGCTATCTTGCCCAGCAGGTCATACTTCACGGTGCTTACCACATCCGTTCTCAGGTCGTCATGCTGCATTTCCTCCTGCATCATCATGCTGCCCGCCTTCATGTCGTCGTGCTTCAGTTCCGTTTTCTGCACTCCTCGGGTTACTACGTAGCTCAGTCTTGAAACCACCAGTTCCTTGTTGATGGCAGCAATGGCTTTCTCTATCAGTTCCTTGCTTTCGAAGTTTACCGTATAGGCATATTTGTGGTTGATGCGATTCCAGAGTTCCTGAAATTCCTTCTTCGTGAAGTTCTCGTTCAGTCTGTTCTCCGGAGTCTGCGGCGTACTTCCGTTTTCTATCATACCGTCAAGGGCAGAAGGATTCCATACACCTTCTATCAGTTTGTGAATCCATTTGCCGTATGGCTTCACTTCGTCAGGCAATGGGGCGAGTGTTCCTGATGTTGCGGCAGAGCGGTAAGCATCGGTTACATGACTTTCATCATCCACATAACCGTTCTTCACCAGATAGAAATAAATCTTCTTGGCTTCTGATGTCGTGATACTGTGCTTGCTGCCATCCTCAATCGTGAAAGTCTTTCCGTCGAAGTAGTCGATGTCGGCAACTTTCGGACGGTCGTAGAGATCTTCCGAAATATTCTTCTGCAGGTCGTTTACGAAATCAGCATAGCCCTCAGAGGCAATCACGGTTAGGCGGTTGATCTGCTGCACCTGTCCCTGCAGGGTGTCGGCATCCTGTCGCACTCCCTTGTTGTCAACGCAGAGTCGCAAACCTCGTCCCACTTCCTGGCGCTTCTGTGAGATGCTGTTAGCCTGTTTGAGCGAACAGATCTGGAAGATGTTCGGATTGTCCCAACCTTCTCTCAAGGCAGAGTGGGAGAAGATGAAGCGAACTGGCGAGTAAGTTGGGTCGAGACTCAGCAGTCGTTCTTTATCTTTCATAATCAGGTCGTAAGCCGATACGTCGTCGCTACCGGTTCCCTTGTTCTCTTTGCTGTCCTTAAAACGCTTGGTCTTGGGGTCGATGGAGAAATAACCCTCATGGGTCTTGTCGACAGGGATGCAGCTGAGATACTGCATATACTCCGGGTCGTACATATTCTGATTTTCGTTCAGCTCTGCCCGGTATTCCTGTTCGAAGATATCACCATAGCGGCCCAGTATTTTCTTGCCGTCTTCATCATACTGGCGATACTTGGCAACCTCGTCGATGAAGAAAAGCGAGAGGCACTTGATGCCACGATGGAAGAGCGCACTCTCTTTTCGGAAGTGCGCCTTGATGGTTTCCCTTATCTGGATGCGAGCCTTGTGGTCGGCAGTTACGTTGCCGATTACCTCCTTCAGCATCAGACTTTCGCCGTTGCTGAACTTCACCTGGCTGCGGCTTGGCTGGTGGGCATCCACCACGATGTCGGTAATCATGAACCCCTTGTATTGCAGCATGTTTCCAGAGGCACTATAGAGGTCATCGCCTTCTCCCAACTTCTTGTAGATTCGCTTGATGGCTCCCGTAGTGCTCTGCTGTTCTATCTCCAGCCTTACCTGTGGTGCCTTGTCTTTCGAAAGCAGCAGCTCTGCAAAATAGATATAGCTGTCGGTACCTTTCAGGTTCTTCAGTTCGAAGCCTACTACCTCTATCTTCTTCACCAGTTTGTGGTTGTAGGCATCGAGAGCATCGAGTACATACACCGTGTTGTGGTGCTCCTTGTGGGTGGCGGAGTAGTTCAGGGTGAAGAGCGGATTGAAGGCTTTGAGTGCCGTCTGTGTAGCGGCGCCTCCCATCTTCTGCGGTTCATCCAGAATGATGATAGGGTTGTTGGCTGCAAGAACGGCGATAGGCTTTCGGGAACCGAACTCATCACGTTCTGAGTTGATGATGCGTGCCGCCTTGTTCTTGGCTCCTTCCTTCATGGTGTTGAAGGCTTGGGTATTGATGATCATCACGCTGATGTCGTTGCTCTGCGAGAAGGTGTCGATGTCGTTGAGGCTGCTGCTGTCGTAGATGAAGTAGCGGGCCTTCTTGCCGTATTGCTCCATGAAGTGATCTACCGTGATGTCGAAGCTTTTCTTCACACCCTCTCGGATAGCGATGCTTGGAACCACCACGATAAACTTGGTCCAGCCATACTGCTTGTTCAGTTCGAACATCGTCTTGATATAGACGTAAGTCTTTCCCGTACCGGTTTCCATCTCCACGTCGAGCTGGCAGGCTCCGAGTTTCTGACAGAGTTCTTCATCCTGATGGATGTTGTTCTCGGTCTGAATCTGTCGGATGTTGTCAAAGAGAGCCACTTTATCTATAGCAAGGCGGTTGTTCTTATAGCCCAGGCTATTGCCGGCATCATCGCTATCGGCAAAGACATTGGTTTGAACGAATTTGATGTCATGCTTCTTGCTGTCCACCACATACAGCTTTCCCTTATCCATCCTGTATTCCAGGTTGGCTTGGTTGGGCTGCCCCTTGAAGACGTTGATGACGCTCTCCACGGCATCGGTCTGATATTGTTGTATCTTAAACTTCAGTTTCATAATCGTAATCAGTAAAGCTCTTTTTACTTTCAAGTAAACACAGCAAAAATGCTCTTTTTACTTTTTTACCTTTCTAAAGGATTTTGGTGACCGTGTCAGGAGAATATGTTTTAAAAATCTGCTCGAAGTTGGTGGCGGTGGAATCATCCTTCATGCTGGTGTCACGGAGCACGGCATAGGCTGGCTGCATTTGGGCGATGGCTTTTACTACTTCGTCGGTAACATCCGGGTCGAAGCAAGCCACGAGGTAGCCTTCAGCAACGTTATAGATAGTCTTGCCAGCTACCGTTGTCGTTTCTATCTTCGAATCCAGGGTTGCACCGAGTTCAAGCATCACCTGGAAGAGCAGGTCTTCGCCAGTTCTATCGGGTTTCACATTATCCACCTGCGAGAAGAGATCGGCTTGCGAAATATCCTTTGGAGAATAGTAAATGTCCTGCATATTGGTGGAATCGAGTTTCAACACACGGAAGCCTGTATCGAGGTCTTGGGTGGTTAAAGGATATTCCTTCTTGATTTTCTTGCCAGCACGGCGGATTCTTTCTTTTCCAATTTCACAGATGTTCTTATAGCCAGCCTTGAAAGCTTCGCTCTTCTCATCGGTCTTTTCTGGTAGCTGCACCATAATGAACTTGCGGTTGCCGCCATCTTCGGAATTGAGCTGCATGACGGCATGGGCTGTGGTGGCGGAGCCACTGAAGAAGTCGAGGATGATTCCTTCTTCCGTAAAGTTCGATTTAACTAGATTGTAAATGAGCTTTATGGGTTTGGTGTAATCAAAATATTTTTTGTCGAATAATTCGAGAAACTCTTTATCGCTTTCCTGATTATCTCCATAATCATTTAGAAGTAAATCAGTAATAGACTTTCTCTTTTCTGCAGCTTCTTCTCCAACATCTCTTCGCAAAAGAAAATTCTTTGTTATGTATAGTAAATCCTTTTGTATGAATGTATCTATATTCGATTGTGAATCAGAAAATTTACTAACGACTTCAACTTCGTTAGTAGTTCTACCATTTTCATAGTAGATGTCATTTTTGTATTCGACATCCATACTGCGACCTGTATAAACTCCTGCTTTAATAATACCAGTTTGTTCCTCGCTTTTTACTCTTACTCCCGGCTTGAATATTCTAGAAGAGATTTTGTTGTTTATGTTTATTACTTTCTTATTAGAATCACTTACTTTTTCAACAGATAATTTTTCTAGTTTGAAAGTGTTTTTTGCATAAACAATTACGTATTCCATCACTTTTGCCGTATGTTTTGCAAGAAACGAAGGTTGCTTCTTTTTCTTCCAATGCAAACAATCAACAAAGTTTTGTTCTCCAAACACTTCATCGCAAACTTTTCGTAGGTTCTCAACCTCATTATCATCAATAGAAATAAATATCACACCATCATCTGTCAGCAAGTCTCTTGCAACTTTCAATCTCGGATAAATCATATTGAGCCAATCAGTATGGAATCTGCCATTGCTTTCGGCATTGGTAAACATACGGTTGCCCTGCTCGTCAAACTGTCCTGAGTTGGCGAGATATTCTTCTGAAGACTGAGCGAAATCATCTTCATAAACAAAATCATTTCCGGTATTATAAGGTGGGTCGATGTAGATCATTTTCACCTTGTGTAAGTAAGTCTCTTTCAGACACTTGAGAACATCGAGGTTGTCGCCCTCGATATAAAGATTCTGGGTATTTTCGAAATCAACACTGTCTTCACGGCAAGGGCGAAGTGTGGCATTGATAGGAGAGTTGGCAAGGAGAATCGCCTTGCTCTTGTCGGGCCAGGTAAACTGGTAGCGTTCCGCTCTTTCTGACATCACACTATCAGAAAGATTCTGCTTGAGTTTCTCGAAATCTATAAGGTGCTTTGGCTGACCGCTTCTTTCATCCATGGTCTCCGTAACGCAGTCGGGAAACAGCTGCGCAATTTTCATAATGTTGTCCTCGACACCATTACTGCTCTGCATTCTTAATTTGTCCATTCGTAGCTCTTTTCATTGTTAGTCACTATATATAATAAGGTATAGCAACAAACATTGAAGCGAACTCCAACGTCTTTTGCTATAGCTGATGGGTGCGTTTGGAACTAAATCATTATCGGAGTAAAACGGGCAGCGGACAGAAGGATTGGCTGGAAAGCCATCCAAGGAAAGCCTTGATGAAGTGAAGACAAAGAAGAAGCGTGAGCTTCCCTTATCTACACTAAGGCTTTTGCCGGGCCCGTACCAACGATAAGTTCCGCCCACGCTATAGCGTAGGCGTTTACTGAACTTACTCTTCGTTGGTACTAATACTTTAATTCTGGCAAAATTTAAGTGTATCCGAACAAATTAGTAAACGCAAGTTTATAATCTTACTATGTTATATCTTTCTTTTCTGTTTCTTATATATCTTATTTTTTTAATTGTTATACATTCAAATTGCCGAGTGCAGCTTATCTTATGCAAAGATAATAAAAATACAGGGAAATAAGGTGATACTTATGTTTTTTAACACAAAGAATGCTTCCCTTACCCAGTTTTCTGTAGAAAAGAGGGACCTGAGTGAGGGCGAATACCTACAAATAGCGTTAGTGCGGTAAACCACCAATGAAAAACACCCAAACTTTGTTGTTTATTTGAAGTTATTTAATAATATAACAAGGGCGTTTTTGTGGCCAAAATTTGTATAAAATGCTGTTAGTCAACTGATTATGAGATAAATGGCTCTATTATTTATTAAATTATTGTTAAAAATGCATTATTATTGTACTATTTTTGAAATATATGTTGTATCTTTGTTGGCAACAGGTGAGCGATAAGCCAATTCAGGATAACAATCATGCGAACTATCGCCACCGACTTTCTTGGCTCAGCCTTGGAAGGAGGATAATATTTATAAACTTTGTCGATGGCTGGCAGAGGAAAACAACTAACAAAAAAACCATGATAACAAAATTATCTTTAGACAAAACAGAAGAAACCTTCTGTCTTTTAAATGAATATATTCCAGGCTTCAATAAGGACCGGTTGTTGTTTGGAATTGAACAAAAGCGGTTTACACAGCAGGATTTTGAAGATATTGCTTTAAATCTTCGTATTGCTATGGATAAAGCAGATGTGGAACGAGTGAAGTTAGTTCGATTGAGAGATAATTACAATCAAACATTTCCAACAAAAGACAAAAATCTTTTGACTACACCGCATTGTGTGTTTAATACGGTAAAAAGTTGCATTTATACGCTGAAGAATAATATATTGAAATTTTGTCCACGAAACAGACAAAAAGGCTCGGGCGTTTATACAACATCAACGCAAACTATGCAAAATTCTTACTTATGCAATCATACACCATATTCCTGTGTTTTGTTTCCGGATACATATCCCAGTTTTGTATATGAGGTGATAAACTTGCTGGACAATTATATTCAATTGGCAACCGACATTATTTCGATAAGTACAGAATTAATAGAAGAAGAAAAGGAGATTAGGAATAACGATGAGTTTCTTAAAGAAATAGATGCTCACTCCAGAAAAGAATTTGTGGAAATAGCCATGAATTTGAAAAGTAATTCTTTGTTGAGTGACGCTGGTATTACAAAGGAAGATTTGGAGCGAAGAAAAAAAGAGGGCAAGAGCATCAAGGAAATGAGACGATTGTTATATCACAACATTACTCCACTTGAATACATGATTAGGATTTTCAAAGATTTTATCATGCAGGGCATATCAAATGGTTTGACGGAAGAAGAGTCTAAGATATGGACGAAGGAGGAAGATTATGATTTTGTCAAGCGGCGGGTTCGTCCTGCTATTGATGGATTAAGTAAGAAAGAAGACTTACCCACTCAAAAGACACGCAATGCAGAGGGACGAACAGTAAAGGCGATATATATAGCATGTTTTATGAAATGGTGCCGTGTGCCAAAGAATAAATCGAAAGATTTTATCTCTTACTTGACAATGCGATTTGCTGATGCCCCATTTCAGATTCCTGCTTATACGTCTGTTGTTGGTGCTGCTAAACGGCTCGATAACCAAATAAAAACACAATTTGAACCAGATTTTATTTCTTATTCGTAAAATTAACATTTCTTATGATGGAAGAATGAGAATCTCGATTTTATTCTAAGTTAGAAAAGCAGATTGTTTAGGAATAGACATTCTGCTTTTTTTATGCGTTTTGGGGGATTGAATATCTTTTTTGTGGATTTTTGAGAATTCAGCTTTCTTATAATCTTAAAAGTTAAGACTGCAATTCTGTAAAATCTTAACTTTTCTATATTTGTTACTCTTTTTGTTTGAAAACATATTATAATGAGAAATTATGGAGGCTTTTAGAATTTCTAAGTGACATTTTTAGTGATTTGGTAGTCTTATTCTTTACTTGTATTTTTGCCAGCGAGATTTAGTTCTTGTTGGCTTTTTTTCGTTTTATCTCATTAGTAAACACGAAGAGGCTGAGAGGGCTGGAAATCAAAGGTTGTTGTAAAGTATCCTCCGTGTACCTATATAACCTTGCAGGCAGACAAGCATCCTGACAAAGAAGCTTGAGGACATGGACTGTCTGAATGCTAAACCGCTTCACAACGGAAAGAAGTAATACCAAGATAAAATTATGAACAAGGTATTATCACTCGGAGAAGTCATCACGAAGATGCTTCTCCACGCCAATACACCATTGGCCATAGCCTATCGCAAGCGAGGGGTGGCTGAAAAAGAATGCGAGAGCCAGAAGGCTTATGCTGAGGCTGTCGTTAGTGACGAACTGACTAAAGATACTGCGCCATGGAAGAAGTAATGAAACATCGGTTCAGCCTCTTTGCACCAGGTATCAACACACCAAAGGGGCAGCGTCCTTACAAGCAGGGGACATTCATGGATGTATATCAGTGGATGAACTCCACGAAGTTGATGCTGCTTACACAACAGTTGCGTGGCATCAAGGACGAGAAAGAGCAGAAGGCGTTCAAGGCAAGCAGATTGCCCTTCGTGACATTCAGCGGCATGTTCGACTATCGCAGGCAAGAGGGACTTATCCAGCACTCCGAACTCCAATGTTTCGACTTCGACCACCTCGGTGGCAGGGAGAACTTATGGAGGGTGAGACAACAGTTGGAGAATGACCCTTATTTAGAAACCATGCTTATGTTTACCAGTCCTCGGGGCGACGGAGTGAAATGGGTTACGAAAATCGACCTGACCCGTGGACCGCATGAGAAATGGTATCTGGCGATACGCACATATCTCGCGCAGACATACGGTCTGCAGGCAGACTCGGCTCCAGCCAATGTGGCATCGGCTTGTTTCCTGTGCTGGGATGCAAGTATGGTAATTAATCCTAAGTTTAATCTATTTTAAAATCGTAAAAGTTATGTATAACAATAACATAAATAAGGAGGTCAATCTGAATGACTTCGATTTAGAGGGTTTCGCTCACATATCGCATCAGGCTGAGGAAAGTGAGCGCAGTAGAGTTTTGTCACCCGAGGTGATGAACGCCTCTGCTGCCCCCGACGATACGTATGATGAGGTGACGGCCGTAGCCAGGGAACTTGTTTCTCGCGGTATCGATATCACCACACCCTATGATAACTGGATACACCTTGGCTTTGCCCTTGCCAATGGGTTGGGTGAGAGGGGCAGAGAGCTTTTCCACCAGCTGAGCGCTATCAATGCGGAGTACGAACAGAAGGAGTGCGACAAGAAGTATTCCAGTCTTTTGAGGGGTGGCAGGGAAGGCATCACCATCGGCACTTTCTTCAAGATGGCACAGGATGCAGGCATCAACCTGAGTGAATTGGCACGACAGAGGGTGCGTTCCGAACATCTCCAGGAGATGAACGACAGGCCACTTTGTGCCACTTGTGCCAATGTGCCAAGTGGCACAAATATAGAAAAGATAGGAAAAACCAGTATTTATGGTACTTTTGGTACTGAAATGCCACATGGCACTTTGGCACAAGTGGCACAAACTTATGCTACTGGTTACACTTTCTCCGACAAAATGGAGAAGGATGATTGGCCCGGTATACTTCGAGATATCTATACCATTCATCATGACGCCGTGAGCAGAGACAAAATGATTCTGGGTGTTCTGAATGTGGTGTCGGGACTGATGGGTGGAGCCAATGGCTCGGTAGAAGAGCAAAGTGGTATCTATGGCATCTATGATGGTCGCCGTGTGTATGCACCGCTCTTTACCCTCATGTATGGTTCTGCCGCTACAAAGAAGGGAGAATTGATATTCTGCAAGCTGTTGGCACGGCCCGAGAAAATGGAGATGCGCCGGGAATATGAGGCAGCGAAAGCCCAATACGATGAAGAGCTTGCTGCCTATGAGGCTCAGGGCAAGGGTAAAGGCAGGGGTGAGCGTGGGCCGGCCCCCAAGGAACCTGCCTTTCGAGATCCATTCATGCCTGGCAACAGCTCTACCTCTGCCGTATATCGTGCCCTTGATGCCAATGGGGGATGGGGCATCATGTTTGAGACTGAGGCCGACACTGTGTCCAACATGATGGGTTCCGACTATGGCGACTACTCCGACTGTTTGCGCAAGGTGTATCATCACGAAACCATTTCCATGAACCGTGTGAGCGAGAAGCTTCATATCGACATCGAAAGTCCGCGCCTCTCTGCTTTCATCACCTGTACCCCTGGGCAGGTTCCACGTCTTTTCCCGTCCTTTGAGAATGGATTGGGCAGCAGGTTCCAGTTCTATGAACTGCCCGACGACAAGGTGGAGTTTCATGATGTGTTCGCCCAAAGCGACGACCCTTTGGAGGATGCTTACAAGCAGATGGGCGAGGAGCTGCTGCCCCTCTATCACGCCCTGTCGCAGAGAAAGGGCAATCCTATCCAATTTGTCTTGAGCGCATCACAGAAGAAGGAGTTCCTCTCCACCTTCGGTGAGATGCTGAAAGAGCAGTTCCAGATGTTGGGAAGTGGCATCAGTGCCTTTGTGCTTCGTATGGCTCTCGCCAACTTTCGCTATGCGATGGTGTTGACGGCACTGCGTCGTTTGTCTGACTGGAACAAGAAGGACGACCTCTTCCCAGCCGATGAGCGGGCCTTGGTGTGCGATGACCGTGATTTTCATGCGGCGATGTGTATCACGGAGTGTCTCATCAATCATACAGCTCGTGTATATGCGGTGTTGGCCAAGGAGAATGAGAATCCTTTTGCCAACATGGGTGTGAATATAAAGCCAAACGAACTTGACATCTACCGGTCGCTTCCTGATGGCGAGTTTGGCACAGCCGACTTCTTAGCTTTGGCAGAGGCAAAGAATGTCTGCAAGCGAACCGCCAACCGTATGCTTGCGCAGATGTGCGATAATTATCGCATCATCGCTAAAGTGAAGCGTGGCGTGTACCGCAAGGCAGCCCCCAGGGAGGATTAATCAGCATGCCTGGGGGCGTAAGTATCATCTTTGTGAGTGCCAAGTATGCACTTGGCAGCGCTTAGTATGATACTTATGCCCTGTAATGCCAGGCTGCAATCAGTATATCGTATGACCATATAAGATTGATAATAGTTATGCAAGAATTTAAAATCAAGGCATACGGCAAGTCAGAACTTGCCCTGCAATATTTTCCAGAGGCGGCGTCAGCCCACACGGCGGTCAACCATCTCATGTCGTGGATTCGGCGCAATCCGGTGTTGACGGAGGAGCTCACCCGGCTGGGCTATCGCAAATCGGCCAAGTATTTCACCCCAAAGGAAGTGGGGAAGATCGTGGAATACCTCGGTGAACCATAACACGAAAGGGGGCATTTCCTGCCTGTAGCTGAGGCTATGGCAAGGGAATGTCCCCTTAAAGTATGACATCTCACGCAACGTATGCTATCGTCATATCGGCCATAAAAAAAGTGGTATCTTTGCTATGTAAATCAAGGAGGTTTACCCGATGAGGCTCCCCAAGCCCAAGAACAGAGGCGACGGATCCTAAGCCTGTGAGAGGGGTGGAGGCTGAATCGGCAGTGATTAACTCAAAATTTTTACAGCTATGATTAAGTATGTATTAAAGGAAAACAAGAACAAGAAGAGCCTTGCATTCGGCAAGTGGTATGCATTTCCTGTTCCCGATGAAACCATCGACCTGTCCGACCTCGCCAAGCACATGGAGGAACACAACACCGGCTTCTCTGAGGCCATGTGTCTCGGCATGATGACCGCCATGGTGAAGTGTATCAAGGAGCAGCTCCTGGCTGGCAAGAATGTGAAGATCGACAACCTGGCCATCTTCTCCGTGGGTATCCGCAACAAGGAGGGCGCTAAGACCGAGGCCGAGTTCAACGTAGCCGGCAACATCAGCGGACTGAAGTTGCGTGCCCGTGCCACGGGTACTCTGAGCAATGCCAACCTCTACAACCAGGCCAATGTGCGCAAGGTGAGTGCCACCGTAGGCAGCACCTCTACTGGCGACAACAAGCCTTCGGGCGGTGGAAGCACTCCTTCTACTGGCGGCAGCACTCCTTCGGGTGGTGACTCCACGGGTGGTACCAATCCTCCAAGCGGAGAAGGCACCGATGGTGAGTAATCAGCAGCCCTCAGTATCTTTCCCCCCAGACCCTATATCAATCACCCAGGGTCTGGGGATTTTTTCTTTTACCAGATAAGCACGGAATTTCCATATAAATGGGGATTGCACAGTGCAGGAAAACTTCGTACCTTTGCACCCGAAATCAGAAAACAACGAAAAAAATAATACAAGAAAAAAAGTAAAGGTACATGTCACAAAGAATCATGATGGGCGTTGCCATGATATTGGCGGCAGCAACAGGCAAGGCAGAGAGTATTTCGGTGGATAGCAGCAAGGTGTACGACATAGACGAGGTGATCGTCGTGTCGCAACCCAAGGAGGCTTTCCGCCTGCGTCAGCAACCACTAAGCAGCACTTCTTTCGGAAACTTCGAGATGAACAGGTTGGGAGCCCGCGACCTGCGCGAGCTGTCGTCGTATATCCCCAACTTCGTAATGCCCAACTATGGCAGCCGTCTCTCGTCGGCAGTCTATGTGAGAGGCATAGGCAGCCGTGTGAACAGTCCTGCCATCGGTGTGTATGTGGACGGAATACCCGTGATGAGCAAGTCGGCTTTCAATCTGCACACCTATCAGCTGAGTCGTGTGGACGTGCTGCGAGGTTCGCAGGGCACACTCTACGGACAGAATACCGAGGGCGGACTGGTGAGACTCTATTCGCGCAATGCCTTCGACTATCAGGGCACCGACGTGAGGATAGGCTATGGCAGCCGTCGTTACAGCAATCTTGAGGCTTCGCACTATCAGCGCTTAGGAGAGGACGTAGCCCTGATGGTGGGCGGATTCTACAATGCGCAGACAGGCTTCTTCCGCAATACCACCACGGGCGAGAGGGCTGACGACTACCAGGAGGCTGGCGGAAAGCTGATGCTGACCGGCAGACTGCATTCGGGATGGAAGGTGAATGTGACGGCCGACTATCAGTATGTAGACCAGAGTGCCTTCCCCTATGGATCGCTCGACCTGAATACGGGCAAGGCAGAGCAGCCAGCATCGACCTTCCCAGGCAGCTATCGCCGCAACAATCTCATCACCGGACTCACGCTGAGCTACGATGCCAACACCTTCTCGCTGGCATCCACCACGAGCTATCAGTATCTGAAAGACCACATGTACATGGATCAGGACTATCTGGAGGATGACTATATGCGCATGATGCAGGACCAGTTGCAGAACGCCATGACACAGGAGTTCTCGCTGAAGAGCCGCAAACCCGTAGGAGGCGTGTGGCACTGGGCTGCGGGAGCCTTCTTCTCGGCACAATGGCTGAAGACCAACGGCCCCGTGTTCTTCGAATCTGCCATGACCACTCCCATAGGCAATGCCATACAGCAGCAGATGTATGGCGCCATGTTGCAGTCTATGGCCCAGCGCATGATGCGTCCCGGCATGACCCAGGAACAAGCCCTCGCCTTGGCTGCACAGACGATAGAAAGGGCAGGAGGTGTGAGCATGGACGTGGAGATGGGAGCCCCCGGAACCTATCGCACACCCCAGTACAACATCGGCTTCTATCACGAGAGCAACATCGACATCACCCCACGACTGGTACTCACCCTCGGTGCCCGCTACGACTATATGCTCACCAAGATACACTATGAGAGCATGGCATACATGAAGATGAATGCCAACGTGATGGGCAAAAAGGCCACGAACACGCTGCGCTCGATGCTTGACGGCAAGGCACACGATGGCTTCGAACAGCTGCTGCCCAAACTGGGACTGAGCTATCGCTTAGGCTCAAAGGGAAGCAACGTGTATGCCACCCTGAGCAAAGGCTATCGAGCTGGAGGCTACAACATACAGATGTTCAGCGATATCTTGCAGACCGAACTCAACGCCAACCGCCAGCAGGCCATGAGAGGAAGCTACGACGTGCCCCATACATCGGAAGACTATGACAACGTGAACCACACCATCGCCTACAAGCCCGAGACCTCGTGGACCTATGAGGCGGGAACGCATCTCAACCTCATGGACGGCCAGTTGCATGTGGATGTGAGCACCTACTATATGAAGGTGAGAAACCAGCAACTGTCGGTGATGGCGGGCAACTATGGTTTCGGACGCATGATGGTGAATGCCGGCAAGAGCCATACCTGCGGACTGGAGCTGTCGGCCAAGGGACAGGTCGTGGACGGACACTTGGACTGGATGCTGTCGTATGGCTATACCCGTGCCGTGTTCGACGAGTATGTGGACGGTGAGGGCGATGAGGCTGTGAGCTACGAGGACAAGTACGTGCCCTATGTGCCACAGCACACCCTGGCAGCCTCGGCCGACTATCGCTTCGACGTGGAAAAGCCTTGGCTGAGAAGCGTCACCCTCGGTGCCAACGTCAACGCACAGGGCAAGACCTACTGGGACAACGCCAACACCTATGCGCAGAAGTTCTATGCCGTGGCAGGCGCACATATCGATGCCGACATGGGTAAGGTGGTGGTGAGCCTGTGGGGACGCAACCTGAGCAATACCCGCTACAACACCTTCGCCGTGGACAATGCTGCCACAGGCACCAAGCAGTACTTTGCCCAGAGAGGTAATCCCATACAGTGTGGAGTGGATGTAAGAATGCATTTTTGATAAAAAGTATGGAGATTATATTTCTGCATCAGAACTGGGCGGTTCTAAGCTGTGGGACAATATTATCGAACACCGCATAAAAGCAATCAAAAAGAAAATTCTGTCTTAAATTATCATTTTAGGTACCGATACACGACTATTGTCAAAGGAAAGCAATGCATATGGCTTTAGTTTCAAATACTCTAAAGCCACATGCATAGCTTTTTATCTACCATAATGCTACTTTTCCTGCAATCCCCAAATCAATGGTTGCATTTACCACACCAAGAGCTTTGAATACTCTTCGCATAGTAGGTATTGTTATACTATAACCTCTTTCCAAGCGAGAAATCTGAGCTCTTTTCACACCTATACGCTCACCAAGTTGTTCTTGTGTCAAGTTCTGTTCTATACGAGCCTTCTTGATGGCTTCTCCCAAACGGTATGCATGCAAAGCTTCATCCACATCACTTTCAAAAGCATCACGTTTTGGAGTGCCAACTTTCCCAAAGTGCTTGTCGAGCACATCGTCCAATGGGGTAAGATTCATTTGTGCCATAATTATTTATTTTTGAAATATTCTTTTCTTATTGCTTCTGCTTTCGCTATTTCCTTACTCGGTGTCTTTTGAGTTTTCTTAATGATGCCATGAGTGGCAATCACAAGAGTTTCTTTGTCCTTATCCCAAAAGGCAAACAAGCGATAAGCAGTTTTGTTGTATAATGTACGGAACTCCCATATTTCCGAATTTTCCAACTTCTTGAAAAGTTCTTTGTTACGTTCTCCACCTACAACACGCTTGATGTTGTAGTAAATCTTGTAAGATACCGCTTCGGGTAAACTCTCAATAAAGTCTTGTGCCTCGTCAGTCAAGACAAGTCGGAAGATATTTTGTGCCATACATTCTCAATTTGCTGCAAAGATAGGTATAATGTTTCATAAATAAGAAACAATTGGTGCTTAAATGTATCTTATAGCTCATTTTTTAACATTTTGGAACCGAATAATTACGCATAAAGAACTTACAATGGTTGGATTGGGGTAAAGCGAACGTCAACTGAAAATAAAATCTAAAAAATAGATATGATTTTCGTTAATCAACTTAATTGTTGAACCTTTGCGAAAAGAGTTGTTTGACAAGCAAACTTATGTATAACACAGAAGTTGGAACTATTGCCAAATCATAACCTCTATTGAGGTGAAAAACTCATAAATAGCTCATTTTAAGCTATTCGGCAGATTTTAGCGTGATTTTTAGAAAAAAAGTGCAATAAGATAGTAACATTTTATACATAAATATTCCATAATCGCAAATTTTGTATTACCTTTGCACCGGAATTTTGATTCTTACATACATTAACATAAAATTTTATGGGAGGCATTTTCGGGACAATATCCAAGAAAAGCTGTGTCGCAGACCTGTTCTACGGCACCGATTACAATTCACATCTCGGCACACGTCGAGGCGGTTTGGCAACATTCAGCAAGGAGAAGGGATTCGTACGGTCCATCCACAACCTGGAGAGTTCTTACTTCCGCACCAAGTTTGAGCCATCACTCGACAAGTTCGAAGGCTGCACATCGGGTATTGGAGTCATCAGCGATACTGATGCCCAGCCACTCATCATGAACTCGCATCTTGGCAGATTCGCCATCTGTACGGTGGCCAAGATTCTGAATATAGAGGAACTTACCAAGGACCTGCTCGACAAGAACATGCACTTCGCAGAAATGTCGTCGGGCAAGACCAACCCTACGGAGCTCATTGCCTTGCTCATTATTCAAGGCAAGACCTTCAAAGAGGGTATCGAAAATGTATATCACCACATCAAAGGATCATGCACCATGCTCATCCTGACCGAGGACGGCATTATCTGTGCACGTGACAGCTGGGGACGCACACCTATTATAATAGGTAAGAAGGAAGGCGCCTATGCGGCTTCGAGTGAGTCGACCTCGTTTCCTAATCTCGACTTCGAGGTGGAGTATAATGTAGGTCCGGGCGAGATCGTCAAGATCAAAGCCGACGGCATGGAGCAGATACGTCCTGCCAACAAGCGCATGCAGGTTTGCTCATTCCTCTGGGTGTACTATGGTTTCCCTACATCTACCTACGAGGGCAGAAACGTGGAGGAAGTGCGCTTTAAGAATGGTTTCAACATGGCTAAGACCGACGGAGTGGAGGTGGACTGCTGCAGCGGTATCCCCGACTCGGGCACAGGTATGGCGATGGGGTATGCTGCCGGCAAGCAAGTGCCTTACCAGCGTTGCATCGCCAAGTATACTCCCACCTGGCCACGTTCGTTCACACCTTCCAACCAGGCCATGCGCTCGTTGGTGGCCAAGATGAAACTCATCCCCAACAAGGATATTCTGAAAGGCAAGCGAGTGCTGTTCTGCGACGACAGTATCGTGCGAGGCACCCAGTTGCGCGACAATGTGAAGGTGCTCTTCGAACAGGCCGGACTCAAGGAGTGCCACATGCGTATCGCCTGTCCTCCATTGGTTTACGGTTGTCCGTTCATCAACTTCACCTCCTCCAAGAGCGACATGGAGCTGATCACACGCCGCATCATCGAGAAGTTTGAGGGCGATGCGAATAAGAACCTTGACAAATATGCCACCACAGGCTCACCTGAATATGAGCGAATGGTGGCAGAGATAGCCCGACAGTTGGGATTGACCACATTGAAGTTCAATACCATCGAGCAGTTCATAGAGGCTATCGGACTGCCCAAGTGCCAGGTGTGCACCCATTGTTTTGATGGAAGCAGCAAGCACTCACTTGAGCAGCTGGCCGACGAAGAGGAAGCTTAACAGAGCGCCAGGCGAAGGCTTGGCAGGCTCTGAAATATAAATCGGAGTCGGCTAAGCGAAGGCTTAACAGGCTCCGAATGTTTTTTTTACTGTGCGTCAGGCGAAGGCTTGGCAGGCTCTGAAGTGGGAGCTTAGTTGAGGAAACCCAGCAAAGCTCCTGCGGCTACGGCCGAACCGATGACACCCGCCACGTTGGGTCCCATGGCATGCATGAGCAGGAAGTTGTGTCGGTCGTATTCCAAACCCAGGTTGTTGGAGATACGGGCGCTCATAGGTACGGCGCTCACCCCGGCATTTCCTATCAGTGGGTTGATCTTCTTGCCCTTTGGCAAGAACACATTCATCAGTTTGACAAACAGTATTCCGCTGGCTGAGGCGATGATGAACGCCAAGGCTCCGAGGGCAAAGATCTTTACTGTGTTGAGGGTAAGGAACTCTGAAGCCTGGGTGGAGCAGCCTACGGTAAGTCCCAAGAGCATCACTATCACGTCGTTGAGGCTGCTGCCTGCAGTCTTGGCCAGGCGTGTGGTCTTGCCACTCTCTTTCAGCAGATTGCCAAAGAAGAGCATTCCCAACAGCGGCAGACCGCTGGGCACGATGAAGGTGGTGAGCAGCAAGCCGATGATGGGGAAGAGTATCTTCTCGCTCTGACTCACCTGTCGGGCTGGCTTCATCTTGATGACACGCTCGTTCTTCGTGGTGAGCAGTCGCATCAGCGGGGGCTGGATGACAGGTACCAGTGCCATATAGGAATAGGCGCACACGGCGATGGCTCCCATGAGGTTAGGACTGAGTTTGCTCGACAGGAAGATGGCTGTAGGGCCGTCGGCTCCTCCGATGATGGCGATGCCTGCTGCCTGGTTGGGCTCGAAGCCTAAAGCCAAGGCTATCATGTAGGCTCCGAAGATGCCAAACTGGGCTGCGGCTCCGATGAGAATCAACTTCGGATTGGAAATCAACGCCGAGAAGTCGGTCATGGCTCCGATGCCGAGGAAGACGAGTGGGGGATACCAGCCTTGTCGCACACCCTGATAGAAGATGTTGAGCACCGAGTTGTCTTCGTAGAGCCCTATCTCCAGTCCGGCGTCGGTGCGGAAGGGAATGTTGCCCAGGATGATGCCGAGACCTATGGGCACCAGCAGCAGCGGCTCGAAGTCTTTCTTGATGGCGAGCCAGATGCAGACGATTCCCACCAATATCATGATGAGGTTTCCTGCCGTGGCATTGGCAAAGCCTGTATAGGTCAGGAACTCCTGAAAATTCTGTATGATGAAATCCATAATAGTCGTTCGTTAAGTTGGGGTTTTATGTTGATAGATTCTTGGCAAGAGCAATGCTCTCTGGGGTTAAGCAATCGTTACCAAGGTGTCGCCTTCCATGACAGCATCGCCCTTGTTGACATTGATGCTTGCGACGGTGCCCGAAGTCTCAGCCTCGATGTTGTTTTGCATCTTCATGGCTTCGAGAATCACTACGGTATCTCCTGCGCTCACCTTGTCGCCCACTTTTACTTTTATGTCGTTGATGGTGCCAGGCAGTGGAGCTACCACAGGCTTGCCTCCAGCGCTGGCTGAGGCTTTCTTGCTGGCAGCAGCTTCGGCATTGGCAGAGGAGGCAGAACAACTGCCTGTTGGGGTAGTCTTGGCACTGTCGGCAGACGATACTCCGCCCTTGTCATCAGTAGCCTCATTCGCTATGCGGAACTTCTGCTTGCCAGCCTTGACAGGTTGCTTCATCTCCACTTCGAAGGGGATGCCGTTGACGGTTACATTGGCGATATTGCCTTCTATATCTTGTATCTCTACTTCGTAGTCTACGCCTTTTACTTTATATTGGTATTTTGCCATAGTTTTATTCTTTAAAATTGAAGTTTCGCATGTACGGTAGTTATAGTAGTTAAAGAAGTTATCACTCCCTTCGGTCGTTAGAAGTTATAGCCAATAGCCTTTTTTGTTGTATATTTAGTTATAAAGCATATGGCTTTAACTTCTCTAACTTCTTTAAATTCTTTAACTTCCCCTTTTGGCGAAAGTTGAGTTTAATATTTTTATTTTGTATCAGTAAAGCTGTTGAATTTTTCACTCTTTGTTCTTTACTCTTCACTTATTATTGAATCTCGGTTCGTTCCATCTCGTCTGCTTGGGCTTAATAGTGATGATGCCCGGTTCGATGTCGTGCACATCCTCCAAGTATTCTTTGAGAGCCAGCGAGATGACAGCCATATAGATTTCCTTGTCGATGCCCTTGGTGGTTAGGCCTTCCTTCAGCATCACGTTGGTCTTATGACCGATCTCTGTGGTCAGCTCGATGGTCTTCTTGCCCGTCTTATATAATAAGGTGGCGTGTTTCTCTGTGGCACGTGCGATGCGCTGCTTGTGCTTCATATAGGCACCGAAGAGCCAGAAGAAGACGAAGAGCAGGGCCAGACAGGAGAAGACAATGCTCATGGAAAGGGCTGCAATGCCGAAGCCATGAGGGTCGGTCGTCTTGAGAATCTGTGGCTTGCTGAGTCCTGTGTCTTGTGGAAGATAGCCCGGAGTGACATCCTTGGCTGCGCAAACCTTCCAGCTGCTGAGGTCTTTGCTGAGGGCATATGACTGGTCGGCTGCCATCCAGGGAATGCTGACTGAGTCTATCAGGTCGACAGCATTGCCGTCGTAAAGAGCTATCCAGTTGTTCTTCTCGTGGAAAGCATCCGCTATTTCCTTGAGAGGCACCAGTCCGAGTTTCAAATGGAAAGGACCTTTGCCCTCGCTCAGCCATCTGAAGTGTCCCTTGCCCTTGGGAAAACAGTCGGGACACGTCTTCTCTGAGTCTTCCTGCCAGAGGTATCGGTCGTAGATAATCACGCTTTTCTTGCCAGCAAGGGTTGTGCGCGGCTCATTGTTGGGTAGGGGAGACATGAGTTTGCGACGTTCCTCGGGCGACATGTTCTTGTCGAGCACACGTCGGTCGGTGGTAAGGAACATGCCACGGATATTATAAGTAGTAAACGAGGTGTTCGACAGTTCTACCCATGCTTTGTGGGCACTATACTCGTCGACGATACTGGCTTGGTTGTTGGGCATCACCTCCGTTATGCGGATGCTTTTAGCTCCTTGTGCCCAAGTGGACAAGGTGGCAGTGACCAACAGGCTTAGTAGGATTCCAAATTTCTTCATAGGCTTTCTCTCTTTTTGAAGGTTGGTGTATCAATAGGTATTCTTACAGCCTCAAAGTTACAAAGATTTTTGGAATAAGCAGCAAAAAAGGTGCACATTTTTTCTTAAATGTGCACCTCTTTTATAATTTATAAATTTTCGTTTATAAAAATTCAAATATAGTAAGTGAACTTTCTGCTGTCGGAGAGTCTTTGCTTAGCACATGATTCGCTATACTCCGCAGAAGAAAAGTACCACTATCTGGGCTGAGAAGATTCTGAGGAACATACTCAGGGGATAAACGGTAGAGTAACCCACGGCAGGAGCCTCCTTAGAGCAGGAAGCGTTGGCATAAGCCAGGGCTGGTGGGTCGGTATAGGTTCCGGCTATCATACCCATGATGGTGAAGTAGTTGAACTTGTACTTCAGTCGGGCTATGGTGCCCACGATAAGGATAGGAATGATGGTGATAAGGAAACCTGTGTACACATACTTGATACCGTCGCCCTGTACCACAGTGTCCCAGAAACCGGCACCAGCCTTGATGCCCACACTCGCAAGGAACAGCACAAGACCTATCTCTCGCAGCATCATGTTGGCAGAGGTGGTGGTATAGGTAACCAGTTTGAAGTGATAACCGAAACGGCCAATGAGGATGGCGATGATCAGCGGACCGCCAGCAATACCCAACTTCAGCGGAACAGGCATTCCTGGAACTGCAAAAGGCAGACTGCCGAAGATGATACCAATCATGATACCTACGAAGATGGTGGCGATGTTAGGCGCATCGAGTCGCTTCACAGAATTACCCATCATTTCAGCCACACGGTTTACATTCTCCTCGGGACCTACAACGAGAATCTTGTCGCCCACGTGGAAGTGGTGGTTGCGGCCGGCAAAGATGTCCATTCCCTGGCGTGAGATGCGGGTGACGTTGACGCCATACACACTCGAGAAGTGCATCTTGCCCAGAGTCTTACCGTTCATCTCAGGACGTGTAACGACAATGCGGCGCGACACGAAGTGCTGAACCTCATCTTTCTCGCGATCCCATTCGGCCTCTATCTCAGGACCGATGAAGGCCTTGATGGCTTCGGCGTCAGCCTCGGCGCATACAACGAGCAGCTCGTCGCCCACCTCGAAGGTAGTCTGGCTGTTAGGAATGCTCACCTCGCCATTGTGGAGCAGTCGTGAGCATACGATGTCGCGGTTCAGGAACTCGGAAACCTGTCGGAGAGTGCGTCCGGCGATATAGGTATTCTCCACACGAAGGTGCATGTTGTGCGCCTTGGCATGTGGGTTGGCTGCGTCTTCTTCGTTTAGTTTCTCCTCCTCATCCGCGGTGTTCACCTTGCAGATGTACTTGATGAGAATGGTGGCACCGATGATGCCTACCACACCGAGTGGATAAGCGCAGGCATAACCGTTGGCAATACTTGGGGCACCATTGGGGAAGACGCTGAGCAGCGCCTCGTTGGCGGCACCAAGACCTGGTGTATTGGTGACGGCTCCATAGAGTGTACCCACCATCATTGGCAAGTTGTTGGGGTTGCTGGTGTCGAAGAAGAGATAATAGCATGCGAACATCACACAGACATTGAGGAATATCGCAGCCGTCGACAACAGGTTGAGCGTCACACCGCCTTTCCTGAAGCTTTCGAAGAAGCCCGGACCTACCTGCAAACCGATCATAAAGACAAAGAGAATGAGTCCGAAGTCTTGTATGAAGGTCAGAATGTCCTTGGGAGCAGTGAAGCCTACATGTCCTGCCAGGATTCCGGCAAAGAGCACGAAGGTAACGCCAAGTGAAATGCCACCAATCTTAATCTTGCCCAGATACACGCCAACTGCTATGACAATGGCATAGAGCAGGGCGATGTGAGCCACCGATTCGGTGTTTGTAAAAAGGTTGATAATCCAATCCATTGATCTGTCTTCTATATGAAAATATGTTTATTTTTGGATTTTTAGTTGTGGTGAATAAAAAAGGAAAAATCGGGGACACGTATAAAGGGTGTCCCCGACTTGAAAGTGTTTGATATATTGTAACCTATTGAATCCAATAAATCAATACTTCGTCACAACAAAACAAGATAGATATTTCTTTGTTCATCCATCAAGAATTGTATGTGTACGAATCTCCATTCTGATGAATTACTTCTCAATAGCAGCTACGCCTGGCAATACCTTGCCCTCGATAGCCTCGAGCAGAGCGCCACCACCTGTAGAGATGTAAGAAACCTGATCAGCCAAACCGAACTTGTTGATACAAGCTACAGAGTCACCACCACCGATGAGCGAGAATGCACCCTCCTTAGTAGCTTCAGCGATTGCCTCAGCGATTGCCTTAGAACCACCAGCGAAGTTGTCGAACTCAAATACACCGGCAGGACCGTTCCAGAGGATAGTCTTAGCACCCTTGATGGCAGCAGCGAAAGCCTTGCGAGTGTCAGGACCAGCGTCCATACCCTCCCAGCCGTCAGGGATATTGTTAGATGGGCAAACCTGTGTGTTGCAGTCGTTCTTGAAAGCATCACCGCAGATAGAGTCTGTGCCGAGTACGAGGTTTACACCGTTCTCCTTAGCCTTCTTGATTACGTCGAGAGCTACATCGAGCTTATCGTCCTCGCAGATAGACAAACCAATCTTGCCGCCGAGAGCCTTAGAGAATGTGTATGTCATACCGCCACAGAGGATCAGGTTGTCAACCTTTGTCAAGAGGTTCTCGATGATACCGATCTTGGTAGAAACCTTAGAACCACCCATGATAGCAGTGAATGGGCGCTTAATGTTGCCGAGTACAGCGTCAACAGCCTTTACCTCTTTCTCCATCAAGAAACCGAGCATCTTGTGGTCCTTGTCGAAGCTGTCGGCGATGACAGCAGTAGAAGCGTGCTTGCGGTGAGCAGTACCAAAGGCATCCATTACATATACATCAGCATAAGAAGCCAACTTGGCAGCGAACTTCTTCTGACGTTCCTTCATCTCAGCCTTGGCAGCATCGTACTCAGGAGTACCCTTCTCAACGCCTACTGGCTTGCCTTCCTCTTCAGGATAGAAGCGAAGGTTCTCGAGCAGGAGAGCCTCACCTGGCTTCAGCGCAGCAGCCTCTGCATCTGCATTGCCGCAATCTTTAGCAAACTTCACGTCAACGCCGAGAGCGTCGGAGACGTTCTTTACAATCTGTGAAAGAGAAAGCTCTGGCTTAACTTTGCCCTTTGGCTTACCCATATGGCTCATCATGATAAGAGCACCACCATCGGCCAGCACCTTCTTCAGTGTAGGAAGGGCACCGCGGATACGAGTGTCGTCTGTTACATTACCATTTTCATCCAATGGCACGTTGAAATCAACGCGTACGATTGCCTTGTGACCGGCAAAGTTAAAATCTTCGATTTTCATTTTACCTAACGTTTTTATTATTAGTTATTTAATTTCTCTCTATATTATGAATAGAATGTTCTTTGTTGTAATCTGTCTCGTTCGTTCTGTCTGTTTATTGTTCTCCATGACAATGATGAACAGGACTTGTGTTTTAGACTTTGTGCCAACTGTCGTGGGTGTTGCCTTTTAGGCGTTTTACTCTTTTGAAGTCGACTCTGCTGAAACTGTAGGCAAAGGTATGAAAAATAACTGAATGTTGCAAATTTTGGTGTTCTTTTAAGGATTTTTTTTATCAAAGAGGCTGGTAATGTAATATCGGCTTTGCAAAATGTAACCTTTTGATGTGAAAGTGTGCCGAATATTTGGCGAAAGTGAAAAAATAATGTACCTTTGTCCTTGATTTTAATACTCATCAGAATATGGCAAAAGACAAGATAGCTTATGTTTGCAGCAACTGTGGTCAGGAGTCGTCGAAATGGATAGGCAAGTGCCCGAGTTGTGGACAATGGAATACGTTCAAGGAGATTCGTATAGCCAATGATACGGGCTCCCAGGCTGCCCGAAACGCTGGCATGAGCATGCGGCATGGAGGTGCTGCCACGATGTTTGGCGGCAATCACAGCGATGGGGGAGCAAGGCCTGTACGTCTGCGCGATATTTCTGCTCATGATGAGCCGCGCATTGATATGCACGATGGTGAGTTGAACCGTGTGCTGGGTGGAGGACTGGTTCCTGGCAGTATCACGCTCCTGGGCGGTGAGCCGGGCATCGGAAAGAGTACACTCACACTTCAGACCATTCTTCATCTGCCCGACATGAAAGTGATGTATGTGAGCGGCGAGGAGAGTGCCCATCAGATTAAACTGCGTGCTGACCGACTGGCTTCTGCATCGGTGGGCGATGAGAGTGCTGCTGGCAGGGCCTCGCTCGACAATGTGTCTATTCTTTGCGAGACATCGTTGGAGAAAATCTTCACGCATATACAGGAACAGGCTCCCGGACTGGTGGTAATAGACTCCATACAGACGATTGCCACCGACGAGGTGGAGAGCTCGCCAGGCAGTATCTCACAGGTGCGTGAGTGCGCTGCTGCCTTGTTGAGGTTTGCCAAGACAAGCGGCATTCCAGTCATCCTTATCGGACATATAAATAAGGAGGGAACCTTGGCCGGACCGAAGATTCTGGAACATATTGTCGACACGGTGGTCCAGTTTGAGGGCGACCAGCATTATATGTATCGCATCCTGCGCAGTATCAAAAACCGATTCGGAAGTACCTCAGAGTTAGGTATCTACGAGATGCAGCAGGGTGGACTCCGACAGGTGAGCAATCCTTCGGAGCTCTTGCTTACCGACGATCATGACGGTTTGTCGGGAGTGGCAATCAGCAGTGCCATCGAGGGCGTCCGTCCTTTCCTGGTCGAGACGCAGGCGCTTGTATCTACCGCAGCCTACGGGACACCACAGCGCTCGGCTACGGGCTTCGACCAGCGTCGGCTCAACATGCTCTTGGCTGTGCTCGAGAAGAGGGTAGGCTTCAAACTGATGCAGAAGGACGTGTTCCTGAACATAGCAGGCGGACTGCGTGTCACAGACCTGGCGATGGATCTCAGTGTGATAGCCGCCGTATTGAGCAGTAATGTGGACACGCCTATCGAGGCTGGTTGGTGTATGGCTGGCGAAGTAGGTTTGAGTGGTGAGGTTCGTCCGGTGAGCCGCATCGAGCAGCGCATCGCCGAAGCCGAGAAGTTGGGCTTTCATGACATCATCATTCCCCGTTACAACTATCATTCGCTCGACAGGTCGAAGTACAGCATCACCATCCATCCTGTGAGGAAGGTGGAAGAGGCGCTCCGTTGTCTGTTCGGATAAGTGTGCACGCAGATGTCGTGGATTACGCAGATTTTGCTAATATTTGATTGCAATATGATTTTATAAATAATAAATTCAAATACAAAATGAAGGATTCTGTAATCATTGTGAGCGGCGGTATGGACAGTATCACGCTGCTCTACGATAAAAAAGACGAGATAGCCTTGGGTATCAGTTTCAACTATGGCAGCAACCATAACGAGCGTGAGATTCCTTATGCCAAGATGCACTGTGAGCGTTTGGGGATCAAGCACATCACCATCGACTTGGGTTTCATGCATCAGTATTTCAAGAGCTCGCTCTTAGAAGGCGCCGATGCTATTCCAGAAGGACATTATGCCGACGAGAACATGAAGTCGACGGTGGTGCCTTTCCGCAACGGCATCATGCTGAGCATTGCCATCGGCATAGCTGAGAGCAACAACCTGAAGAAGGTGTTGATAGCCAATCATGGAGGCGACCACACTATTTATCCCGACTGCCGTCCGGAGTTTATCTCTGCCATCGACCGGGCTGCCCAGGCAGGAACCTTTGTCGACGTGCACGTGTCAGCTCCTTATACCAACATCACCAAGGCGGACATTGCCCGTATAGGCAAGCGTTTGGGAATAGACTACACTGAGACCTGGAGTTGCTATAAGGGTGGCGAGAAGCATTGCGGAAAGTGTGGTACGTGTGTAGAGCGCAAGGAGGCTCTTGCCGAAGCCGGCATCGAGGATAAGACCGAGTATCTGGAATAAAAAAAATGAAGTTAGCTTCCATGACGGGTGAAGCTAACTTCATTTTGTTTTAATATCCCTTTTTGTTTGCCTTGCCTTTTAAGCAGAGTGAGGATAGAGAGATTTATCAGTCTTTCGATACAGCCTGCAGGCGTGCGATGTATTTGCCCAGGATGTCGAACTCGATGTTGACAACGGTTCCCACTTCTATGTTGCAGAAGTTGGTGTGATCGTGAGTATAGGGAATGATAGCCACGGTGAAGGTGTTGTCGGTAGGCTCACAGACAGTGAGCGATACACCATTGACAGTGACCGAACCCTTATCGACAGTGAAGTAGCCCTTGCGAGCCATCTCGCGGTCGAGTCTGTATTCGAAAGTATAGTAGGTGGATCCATCAGCATCACGTTTGTCAATACAGGTGGCAGTCTGGTCTACGTGTCCCTGTACGATGTGTCCGTCGAGCCTGCCGTTGAGCATCATAGAACGTTCTACATTCACCTTGTCTCCCTCTTTCAGCAGTCCGAGGTTGGAACGGTCGAGTGTTTCCTTCATGGCAGTAACTGTATAGGTGTTGCCTTCTAAAGCCACGACCGTGAGGCATACTCCATTGTGCGCCACACTCTGGTCGATACTCAACTCGCCAGCAAACGGGCATTCCAGTGTAAGGTCGATATTCTCCTTGTCCCTTTTCACAGCCACGACAGTAGCCATGTTTTCTATAATTCCGCTAAACATGATGTGATATTCGTATGAATTTAAAATGTTGATGAATGTTTTCTATGATGTTGAATATTGTTCAAAGAATGATGAGAGTATTCAATGACAAAGTTCTAAGAATAAAAGAAAAGGGTCGCCCGATGATGTGATGAAACTCCGAACTTAGCAATAAGTTTGAGAGCCCCCCGCTTTTGTAATCCACCGGCTTTGCAGCTTCACCGAACGAAGTCCGGCTTATTGTGGCCCGCCATAGGCAAGAGAAGTCTTCTCGGTTTCATAATTTGTAATGTGATGAGTATCCCAATCTAACCGAAACGACCCTTATGTATTTGCAAAGATACTGCTTTCTTCTGATGCAGCCAAATTTTTTGGCATTTTTTTACAGCATTCTTTCTGCTTGTTCTTCTTTTTTTTACAGCATTCCCTTCGATGAAGGCAGTTCGAAGTGATAGATATCTCGCTTCACTGCCATCTTGAGTGATCGTGCGAGTGCCTTGAAGATACCTTCTATCTTGTGGTGTTCGTTCTCGCCTTCTGCCTTGATGTTAAGGTTCATCTTGGCAGCATCGCTCAGACTCTTGAAGAAGTGCTTGAACATCTCGGTGGGCATTTCGCCTACTTTCTCGCGATGGAACTCAGCGTCCCAAACGAGCCAGGGGCGTCCACCAAAGTCGAGAGCCACATGGCACAGGCAGTCGTCCATAGGCAGGCAGTAGCCATATCTCTCGATGCCTCTTTTGTTGCCCAATGCTTGAAGCAGACATTCGCCCAGTGCGATGCCTGTATCTTCGATGGTGTGGTGCTCATCCACGTAGAGGTCACCCTTGGTGTGGATGGTGAGGTCCATCATTCCGTGCTTTCCTATCTGCTCCAACATGTGGTCGAAGAAGCCCAGTCCTGTGGAGATGTCGCAGTGGCCCGAACCGTCGAGGTTCACCTTAATATATATGTCAGTCTCCTTGGTGATGCGTTTTACCTCGGCGATGCGGTCGCCGGCAAAGAGAATTTCGGCTATCTTGTCCCAGTCCATGCCGTCTTTGCCCAGTATCAGACTCTTGCATCCCAGGTTCTCGGCCAGCTGAGCGTCGGTTTCACGGTCGCCGATGACATAGCTGTTGACCAAGTCGTATTCTGGATTGTCAATATAGTGGGTCAGCATGCCGGTGCCAGGCTTTCTCATGGGCGAGTTGTCCTCGGGGAAATGGCGGTCTATCAGCTGCTCCTCGAAGTGGATTCCCTCACTTTCCAGTGTCTGGATGATGAAGTTGTGCACAGGCCAGAAAGTGTTTTCCGGGAAGGAGTCGGTGCCTAATCCGTCCTGGTTGCTCACCATGACGAGCTGATAGTCTGTGTGTTGGGCAATGAAACTGAGGTTTCTCATCACGCCCTTGGTGAAGACAAGCTTCTCGAAGCTGTCAATCTGTTCATCTTCCGGCTCCTGAATCAAGGTTCCGTCGCGGTCGATGAATAGCAGTCTGGTTTGTTTCATGTCTATGTCTTTTTTATGTTGAATGATTTTTAGCATTTAGCATTTCAGTTTTCTTCATTTCGTCGTTCTCTATACTGCCATAGAGATAGATGTACGAGATAAACAACCAGTGCAGGATGTATGCGAAGACGAACAGCAGGAGAGCTGTCACGACGATGAAGAGGAAGGTGAAGTAGGAGGGCGTTCCTACCGGGTCGCCTTCGAGAGTGCCTATCTGTGCCGATACCTGTGCGCCTATCAGGATGGCGAGAGGAATGTAGATCAGGATACCTGCCACCAGGATGACAAGACTGCCCAGGAAACCCATCTTGAAGATGGAACCCATGTGGCGGAATCCGCACTTGAATGATTTCCAGGGGCGTAATTTCTCACCCTTTTCCTGCAACATGTATTTGGGAGTGAGATAGGCGAAAGGCAGACTCACCGCCATGCAGAGGGCGGTGGCAGCGATGATGGCGAGTGCAAAGAGCACGATGATGAGGAGCGAGGGTGAGCCTGCTGCCGAATCTGCTGTAGCAGCCGAGCCTGAGGCTGTGAAAAATGCAGTAAGGTAAAAGCAAGTTAGGGCAAACGTTGCAGCGAATGTGACGACGAAACTGACGACAGCCGAAGCGAGATAAATCGTAGTAAACCGCTTCAACATTCTGCCAAAAGGCTTGTCGGTCAGCCAGCGCCATGCTGCTGCTCCCATGAGGAAAGCTGCCACGATGACACCCAAGTAAACGACCGTCTGCAGGCAGAACGACAGCATCATGTTTTCCTCGCCCCAGTCGTGAAGCATCTTGTTGGGTGTGCGCAGGTAAACCATGAATGCCACCATGAATGCATAGATCATAAAAGCCCACCATGTACTTTTCAGCAGGTTCTTCACATTGCCAGTCATCAGACTGTAAGCTTCTTTCATGCAGGCAGTTACACTGCGATGCTTTATCAAATCATTTATCTTCATAGTTTCATTGAATGCTTAGTGTTAAATGTTTAATGTTTAGTGTTTAATTGTGGGATAACAACCTTTCTGCACATTAAACACTAAACATTAGTGTCATCTCCTTTCTTGTCTTCTGAATTCCGAGCAGGTGATGGCCGTGGCTATTGCTACGTTCAGACTGTCGGCAGTAGGTCTTTCTGGAGGGAAGTTGGGGATGAGCAGCCTGCGGTTCACCCTCTGGGTGAGTTCGGGCGAGATGCCTTTTCCCTCGTTTCCCATGACGATGAATCCACGGTTGTCGAGTTGTTGTGCATAGATGTCCTCACCGTCGAGCAGGGTACCGTAGACAGGCACGTCGGCAGGCAGCGAGGCGAACAGCGCCATCAGGTCGCCATACAGGACCTTCACTCTGGCGATGCTTCCCATCGTGGCTTGCACCACCTTGGGATTATACACATCGGCAGTTTCGGGCGAACAGTAAATGTTCTCTATGCCAAACCAGTCGGCGATGCGGATGATGGTTCCCAGGTTGCCCGGGTCCTGTACTCCGTCGAGGGCGAGGTTCAGACAGTTGAAGTCGACGTTGGCAGAAGCGAAGTCTCTGTTTTCCCTTTGGTCAAAGACGGCGAGCACCTGTTGCGGATGCTGCAGGAAGCTCACCTTTCTGAGTTCCTCCTCGCTTACCGTGACCACTTCCGTCCTTGGGTCAATGCTTTTGTCTTTGAGCCATTCTTCGGTAGCCACAATAAGCGATGCAGGCTGCAGCACTAAGAGGTCGTCCACCACCTTGTGTCCTTCAGCCACGAACTTCCCTTCCTTGTTGCGGTTTTTCTTCAGTTCGAGCGACTTGATATATTTTATCTTGTTCTTGCTGATCATCGTTGTATTTCTTTCTCCTGAATTTTTTGGAGTTTCTTCTTTTTATCCTTTGGGCCGCATAGTGATTTTTTCAAAGGCGAATCTCAGCCCTCTCTCACCATAGCTCACCTTTCCACAAAGGCAGAATCCCATAGACGAGAGCAGGCTCACCATGGGCAGGTTGTCGTAGTTGGTGTCCACCTTGATGCTGGGCACGTGCTCCACTTCGCACAGGCTGCACACCTTGTTGATGAAAATGCGTGCGTATCCCTCTCTCTGCAGTTTGGGCAGGGTTGCGAACCGGTGTATGACGTAATAGTTGCTGTTGGTGAGCCATTTTCCTTCGAGAAACTCGTAGGCAGGTTCTCCGTTCAGCACCACCGCTCCGTAAACGGCTATCTGGTCGTTCACGGTGAGCACATAGGCATTGCCGTTGTTGATGTCTGCCAGGATGTCCTTGTAGGCAGGATATTGCTCTGTCCACTGGTGACGTCCCGACTTGATCATCTGTTCTCTGGCTTCGTTGATGACCGTCCAGCAACCGTCAAAGTCTTTCATGAAAGCTGGTCTAAAATCAATCTTCATGCTGTTTCTTTTTGTTGCGTATTATGTTGTGTTTAACTTCCGAACTTGCTGAAGTTCAGTTGCGTATTTATGTAATTTTTCTGCTGTGTGTCCACTTAATCCACGAGGCATTTGTCCAATTCCTTGCAGATGGCCTCTTTCTGCAGATGCTGACCGATGAATACAATCTTGATCATTCTGTCGCCCACCTTGTCGTCCCATTCCTTTCTGAGCTGTTCCTCACGTGCCAGCAGCTCGTCGAGTTGGTCTTTAGGCATTGTGGCTATCCATTGTCCAGCCTGCTTCACGGTCTTCTGTCTTCCAGCCTGTTCGAACACGTAGCACATGTCTCTCTCGTCGGCAAAGTAGCAGATTCCCTTGGCTCTTACCACATCGCGTGGCCATTTGCGTGCCACGAAGTCGTCGAAGAGTCCCAGGTCGAAAGGTTTGCGGCTGTAGAACACGAAGGTGCCGATGCCGTATTCCTCAGCCTCTCCCTCATCGTCGTGGTGATGATGATGGTGATGGTCGTGGTCGTGATGATGATGTTCGTGTTCTTCATGCTCGTGCTCATCGTCGTGGTCGTGATGATGATGCTCGTGCTCATCGTCGTGGTCGTCATCATCATGATCGTCGTGATTGTGATGATCTTCGTTGCGTTCTGCCTCAATCTCCTGGATCCATCCAGCCGATGTGGCCACGGTTTCCCAGTCAAACTTACGTGTGTTGACAATCTTGTCGAGGTCTACGTCACCGTAGTTGCACTCGAAGATTTCAGCCTTTGGCTGTATGGCTTTGATGATGTGCTTCAGCTTGTCGAGGTCTTTGGGTTCCACCTCAGCAGCCTTGTTGAGCAGGATGATGTTGCAGAACTCTATCTGCTGGATGACGAGCGACGCCAGATCTTCCTCGTCGATGTAGTCCTTCATCAGGTCGTCGCCGCCTGCAAACTCGTCTTTCATTCTCAGAGCGTCCACAACGGTAACGATGCTGTCGAGTCTCAGCACTCCGTTCTTGATGTATTGCGGACCGAGAGTAGGAATCGAGCAGATGGTCTGTGCGATAGGCGCAGGCTCGCAGATGCCGCTTGCCTCAATGACGATGTAGTCGAACTTCTGCATGTCGACGATTTCCTTGAGCTGTTCCACGAGGTCCATCTTCAGCGTACAGCAGATGCATCCGTTTTGCAGAGCCACGAGCGAGTCGTCTTTCTTTCCTACCACGCCTCCTTGTTCTATGAGGGCAGCATCAATGTTCACCTCGCCGATATCGTTGACGATGACTGCAAACTTGATGCCCTTCTGGTTAGCCAAAATCTTGTTGAGTAGTGTTGTCTTTCCACTGCCTAAATAGCCTGTAAGCAACAGGACTGGAATTTCTTTTCTACTGTTCATTGTTTTATTTATTTTACTCGAGTTTTACTTTCTGTAGTTGTCGAGTCCCTTATTCAGGAACTCAAGATATGCGTTGACGTCTTCCTTGAAGCTGAAAGCTGCGGTGAGCGGATTGCCGTCGTTGTCGACAGCCACGTAGAAGGGCTGAGCGTTGGCACCAAACTTGCTTGCCTGCAGATAGCTCCACTTGTCGCCGATGGTTCGCAGGGTGCGCTTCTCGCCGTTGAAAGTCACTTCCATAGGCTGTGGCAAAGGTGTCTTGTCGTCCACATAGAGCGAGATGAGCACGTAGTCTTTGGTCAGTTTGTCAGCCACGTTGGCGTCGGTCCATACCGAAGCTTCCATCTTGCGGCAGTTCACGCAGCCGAATCCTGTGAAGTCTATCAGCACGGGTTTTCCCTGAGCCTTGGCAGCAGCCATTCCCATCTCGTAGTCCTTGTAGGCAGGCTCTACGGTCTTAGTGTTCAGATTGAAGTCCTGTGTGTTGATAGGAGGAGCGAAGGCACTTACCGCCTTGCAGGGAGCGCCCCAGAGTCCTGGAACCATATACACGGCGAAGGCCAGCGAGCACAGACCCAGCATGATGCAGGGCACGGGCATAGGCTTGTCTATCTCGCCTCCTATGGCATCCACCTGGAACTTCAACTTACCGATGAGGTAGAGACCCAGGGCACCGAAGATGACTATCCAGAGCGACAGGAACACCTCGCGGTCCAAGATGTGCCAGCCGTAAGCGAGGTCGGCTACAGAGAGGAACTTCAGCGAGAACGCCAGTTCGACGAATCCCAGTACGATCTTGATGGTTTCCATCCATGAGCCAGACTTTGGAGCCGACTTAAGCCATGATGGGAAGAGTGCGAAGAGGGTGAAGGGCAGGGCGAGTGCCAGGGCGAATCCCAGCATGCCCACGGTAGGAGCCAGCCAGTCGCCCGATGTCACCGTCTGAACCAACAGCAGTCCGATGATAGGTGCTGTGCACGAGAAAGACACCAGTACGAGTGTAAAGGCCATGAGGAAGATGGATATCAGTCCAGTGGTGCTCGATGCCTTGTTGTCTACGGCGTTGCCCCAGCGGTCGGGCAGTTTGATTTCAAACCATCCGAAGAATGAGAAGGCGAACACAGCCAAGAGTACGAAGAGAATGATGTTGAATACAGCACTTGTAGACAGGGCGTTGAGTGTGCTTGGACCTGCGATGGCTGTGACGGCGAGACCCAGAGTCAGATAGATAACCACGATGCTGAGTCCGTAAGTGCAGGCATCGCGAACGCCCTTCTTCTTGTCGTTCTTGGCACGTTTCAGGAAGAAACTCACCGTCATTGGAATGATAGGCCAGATGCAAGGCATCACCAGCGCGAGGAGTCCGCCCACCAGTCCCATCAGGAAGATATAGATGAGTGAGTGGTTGGCTATGTCGTTGGCTCCTCCGAACGCCTGCAGCTCTTTCACTACGGGCTGCCACAGCGCCTTGGTGTCGAGCTGTTCGGCAGCTTGAGCCAGGGCTGTGCTGTCCAAGGTGTTCTGCTGTGCTGTGTCGGTCAAGGCAGCCTGCATCATGGCGATAGAGTCGGCTTTGGCCTTGGCTGCCATTGCTGCGTCCTGCTTGTTGTCGGCTTTGTTGTCGGTCTTGGCTTCCAGAGCAGCCTTGCTGTCTATGGCAGGCGCCTTGCCTGTGTGCTTGAAGTTGACCTCTGAAGGAGGCAGACAGCTCTGGTCGTTGCAGGCTCCGTATTCCAGGTATGCGTCGATAACATACTGAGCAGCAGTGAATTTTACCTTCTGTACGAAAGTGGCGCTTCCTTCGAAGAAACGCAGCTTCATGCCGAACATATTGTCGTATTTCGACACCTCGTTGCCTCGTGCCTGCAGTTTGCCGACGAGTTCTACGCCTTCCATTTTGTTGACGTTGAAGGTTGCCGAGATAGGTCCGTCGCTTCCCAAACCTGTAGAGTAGACGTGCCATCCTGGTTGAATCTTTCCGCTGAATACAATCTCTGCTACTGCTGTCCCGTTAGTTTTCAACTGACTGGTGAATTTTACAGGGCTAAGCAGTTGTGCCTGTGCAATAACTGCGAACAGCAGTAATTGCAGCGTAAATAACATTTTTTTCATCCTAATCTTTATCTTTTTTATTGAACTTTCTCAAGTTCGGAAGTTATAGTAGTTAAAGAAGTTATCACTCCCTTCGGTCGTTAGAAGTTATAGCCAACAGCCTTTTGGGTTGAAGATTTAGCTGTAAAGCATATGGCTTTGACTTCTCTAACTTCTTTTAATTCTTTAACTTCCCCATTTGCGAAAGTTGAGTTTTTTATATTTGAGTGCAAAGTTACTAATTTTAATTGAAATAGTAACCATTTAGGGCGATTTTTTGTTAAGAAGATAAAGGGGAAGAAGAGGCAGGAATATTTTATTTTTGTCAGGAATGTTTCTCAAATTCTTGACTTAAAAATTATTGGCTCGAATCAAATATCTCATTCAGAATAATTCTTGAGTTAGGATAGCCTTTGTTTTAACTCCATAGAATTCTCCTTGACTTCAGAGAATGCTCTCGTAAATCTTGTCGAATTCCTGTCTTAGCAGCGCTTTGTCCTCGATGATGTCGCGCAGCATTTTCAGTTCCTTCTCGTTGGGCGAGTTGGGAATCCAGAGTTTGATGTATCCATGTACTGAGTACTTCTCGTCCATGTGGTGAGCGAAGAGTTCCCATATTTGTTCCTTGTCTTTACCGGGATTGTTTTCCTTGGCATAGAGGATGGCACGGAGGAAGATCTCGTGGGTGTCGATGTCGCGGTCGGCTTCAGCCACGATTTTGCCGTAGATGCTTCTGGGCTGACGGCTTGACGAGGCCCTGTGGTCTTCCACCGCCTCTTTCATGATCTTTATCTGGTCTTGGGAGAACCATCGCTTCAGCCGGGCATCTGCCATGAGAATCTTTCCACTCGTGATGTGGTGGATAGCTCTCGGTCCGCTCATTCCCAGGTCGTGGTAGGCAGCCACGACATACACCATGTTGATGTCGGCACCCGTGATGCGTGCCAACTCCAGAGAGTTCTTAATCACCCTGTTGACATGTCTGAGTCCGTGGCTTTCACCGAACTCTGTATATTTTGGCAGGATCTGTGTTTCCACAAACTCCATGATTTCCATACTTACTTGTTGCATCATTGCTTTTTCTCCTCATTATATTTCCAATGCGAATCCCAGGACGATGGTCAGGAATACGATTTGTCCATAGATGAAAATATTGCGTGCCGTACTTCCCAACACCCTGTTGAGTTCCCTGCCGTGGTTGATGGCTTTCAGCTGCCGGTAGGTAGTATGGTGCATGCCGGCGTAGACGGCGTAGAGGGGGAGGGTGAAGGTAGAGGTGTCGCGCACTACGGCATCGTGGATTCCCATGCCCATCATGATGGCGAGGGGCACATACCCCAAGAGCAGATAGAGCCAGAGTACACTCTTCTCGTCCCATCTGTCGATTAACTTGACGATGAGTGTGCGTTTGCCAGCCTTGCGGTCGTTGTCTCTGTCGCGGAAGTTGTTCACCACCAAGAGTGTGTCCACCACCAGTCCGCAGGCGATAGCGGCCATCACCACCTCAGTACTTACTGTCTTATAGCCCTCGGGCATGATGACATAATAGGTGCAGCACACCGGTACGATGCCAAAGAACAGCAGCACCAGTATGTCGCCCATGCCGTGGTAGCTGAAGGTTGTGGTGTAGAGGAAGCAGAACGCTACGCAGGCCACTCCCACCCATATCATGGCCATTCCTCCGTAGATGACGAGTGGCAGACCAATGGCGCATCCAAGGAGCGTGGTCACGATGATGCCCGTCTTCATGGCGCGTTCGGTGATCCATCCTTCGGCGCAGGCCCTCTTGGGGCCTAATCGTGTCTCGTCGTCATTTCCCCGTTTAAAGTCGAAGTAGTCGTTAACGAAGTTGGAGTCAATCTGCATCACCCATGCGAAGAGCAGACACAGTAGGGCTGGTATGTACAGGATGTGAGGCTGTGCAGCATCGCCAACTGTTTCCATCAGATAGCAGTCGCGCATAGCGAGTGCGATGGCTATCAGTACGGGTACAGCCGCAGCCGACAGCGTTTTGGGGCGCGCTGCCAAAAACCAGGCCTTTATCGAATTTGTTGCAATCATCAATTGAAGAAGTTCCAGCTAACACCGAATCGGAACACGCTGCCATTGAGCGGATAGTGGGGCACGAAGAAATAGTTCTTGTCGCCCGAACCCTTGTTGACGTGTGTCATCATTACGAAGAAACGTGTATGCTTGATGTGCACGTTGGCATAGACGTTGACGATGGGGTAGTTGCCCACTTTCACATTCTTGTCGCCATTGTCCTGTACTGTGTACTGACTCAGCGCAGGCGAATAGTCGGGGGCCTCATAGCTTGTGAAGTATCTCACGTCGGCACCCAGGTCGATGTTGAGCACCTTCACCACAGGGAATTTCAGATACAGGTTGCTGTACACGTTGAGCGCAGGCACGGGGATGACGTCCGTCTTGCTCGAGTGCTGATAGGTAATGACGTTCTCCCAGTTCAGTATTCCCCATCTCACGTCCTGGAACAGCTGGGCTGTCAGCAGGTTGACGGGGCTTCCGCTCTGCTTGGCCTGCACCGTTACTCCCGTACGTGCCGACTGGTTGTTGTCCGTCACGTTGTAGCTCTGGCTCAGGTAGGCATAGTTCTTTATCTCGTCCACAGCCACTCTGAGCATCGTCTTTGTCTTGGCAAACTTCAGCGTTCCCATGATGCGTGTGTGGATAATCTTGTCGAGGTCGTTCTCCCACCAGAAGTGACGACCGTGATAGTTGCGGAAGTAGAACGAAGGAGTGATTCTGTGGAAGAAACCACTACCGATGACCGACAATGTGTCGCCGAGGAAGGGGATGTTCACGTCCACGTCGCCGTCGACCGCCAGTGTTCCTGCATCCTCGCCGGCCACACCGATTTCGGCCACGGCATTATAATGCAGCAGTTTGCCCTGTCGCTTGCTCAACTGTCCGCCCACACTCACCGAGTGCTCGTTGTATTTCATCACGCCGCCCTCGGTGTCAGGCAACTCGAAGTGGCGCAGGTCGTAGCTCACGAAAGCCTTCAGTCCCGCCTTAGCCCACTTGCTGAATCCCTCCAGCGTAGCCAGCGCCAGGGTGTTCTTCATCTCCCAGTGCTTGGTGTTGTCGTAGATGGAGTCGCCCTCGTATTTTCCCGCCGTGTAGTATTCGTTCAGATAGTAGTCGGCAGGTGTCTGATAGGCGATATAAGTACGGCTGTAGTTGTCGAACTTCAAGGTGTGTATAAAGCTTGTCACCGGCACGTATTCGTTTTTCATCCAGGCCGTGTCCTGAGCCGCCTTCTTCTCCTGTGCCATGATGCTGTCGGCGGCGCTCTTACCGTTCACGGCGATGCGCTCTGTCGGCTTGGCATCCTTCTTGTCGGCAGCAGGTTCGTCGCCCGCTATCTTTGCGTCGTCGGGTCGTCCGGCAAACTTAGGTGTCTTGCCGAAGGCATCCTCGTCGAACTTCTTGCCCTCCTGGCGAGCCTTTTTCCTTGCCTCCTCCTTGGCGTCCTCGGCGGCATTCTCCTTCTTAGAGGCCATGGCAAACTTCTTCGCCTTGATTTCCTCGTCGGTCATGCGCACCTTTCTGTTGAATCCCACATTGTACCTGTGGTTGAAGAACACGTGTATGCTGTTGTTCCTGTTCCAGTTCTGCTGCAGCACGGTAGGAATCTCGTTCTCGGCATAGGTGTCTTCGAAGAGTTCTGGGTGCTTGATGTAGTCGTCGTTGGTGATTCCGCCGTTCTCTGTCGCCTTTTGGTGCAGGGTAGAGAAGAGCAGGTGCGCCTGGTATCTGTCGCCTATGTACGATCCCCACATGGTGTACTTGAAATGCGAGGTACTCTGGCTGTCGTAGTAGCCACGTCCGTACTTATAGTCGAATCTGAATCCCATGCCCAGTCGTTTCCCCGCGTTGACGGCAAACATCGCCTTGAAGTCGTCCTCGCCGTTGGTACGGTTTCCGCAGCTGTTGAGCGTCACGTTGGTGATGGGCGAGTAGGTGTTGGTGAAGTGGAATTCGCTGACGGGCGTGCTGATGCAGTCGAAGGGCTGTGCGAAGATAAACTGCCCCTGGTCCAGCCGTCGGTCGATAAAGATACGGTTGATGCGGGGCGAACCCAGATTGCCCAGCGAGTTGTATTCTCCCCTCAGTCCCGAGGTGAATGGGGTGTTCATGTACATGTGCTGCAGGGTGTCCACCTGTGCCTCCTGTCGGTCGCCGAATCGCTCGTCTATGGTCCACACCTTCAGTCCCTTGGGTATTTCCTTGTCCGACCCTAATGAGTCGGTTCTGACGTTCCTGTTGTTGACGGGTGCAAACATCGAGTCCTCGTTGTTGCTAAAATCGGTTTGTGCCACGACAGGCGATGTCGCAGCACAAAACAGAGTTATCGTAAGGATTACTTTACTTTTCTTCATCATTTTCTGAATAGTCGAATACATACTTCGGCGATTTTCACCACTACTCCTACGAGCAGAACTACGTAGGCAGGTGTGTGTGTGTCCATTGTGTACCACAGCGTGATGCCCACGATGACCAATAGGATGAAAGCCGTGTTCAGCTTGTTGCGCACTTTCAGGTTGGTCGGGTCGCTGTAGTCCAGTCGCTTATAGTGGTGGTGAGGTCTCACGGCGTAGGTTGTCTTCTCCTGAGCCTCTTGCTGTTGCTGTTCCTTGTTTACGGCAGCATTGTTGTTATTTTGTTCTGTTGTCATATTGCGTTTGTTACTGTTCTGTTCCCTCGAAATTTATTTCACCAGAGCTGCTATTTCGTTGAAAATCTGGTCTTTTCTGTCGATGGTCTTCTTGCGGAACTTACCGAAGATGCGTGCCAGGTCGTTCTTTTTCTTGGTCAGCGCCACCTTGTCGATGATCACCTCTTCGGCTGGCAGTTTGAATCCGGTCTGTCTTCCCTCCTCATAAATATAATTAATGTGGTTGATCGACAGGCTCACCTTTCCGTCTGTTATCTTGGCGATGAGGTTATATTTGCATTCTGTTCTGTCGAGCGAGATGAAGGAGTTGCTGAACACGAGCCATTCGTCCATCGTGTTGACGATGATGTGTTCGTCTTTGTTCACCAGCGCCATTCGGCTTGCCTTGCTCTCTTTGTCTTGAGTCAGGCCGCTCATGTAGTCGAACACCAGGTCGTAAAGCTGGGCTGCGCTCTTGCCGGGGGCTTCTATCTCTGTGTCAAACACGATTTTGCCCTGTTCGTCGAAGGTGATGGCGCCTTCCAGGTATTTGGGGGCTTCCTTCAGTTTCGCGCCGTTAACCTGAGCAGCAGGTTTAGGTGTCTCCTTCTTTGTTGCCGTAGGGATTACCCATCCCGAGCCCTGCGATGCTGTGGTGGCAGGAGCAGGAGTCGCTGTGGTTGCTGCAGGAGCCGATGGGGCAGTGGTTGCCTCAGGAGCAGCTGTTGTTGCCGCAGCACCATTGGCTTCTGCGTTCAGTCTTGCCGCCTCTGCCTTCAGTCTTGCAGTCTCAGCCTCAGCTTCCTTTATCTGTTGCTGTATCTTTTCGGCCTTGGCTTTTGCCTCCTCAGCCGCCTTTCTCTTAGCCTCTTCCTCTGCTTTTTTCTTGGCAGCTTCGGCAGCAGCCTTTTGTTTGGCAGCTTCCGCCCTCTGCTTGGCTTCCTCTACCGCCTTTTTGGCTTCCTCAAGTTTTTTCTGAGCCTCCTCCAACTGCTGTTGGGGTGTGAGGACACTTTGCGCTTGAACAGACATCAAGGGCAAAAATAAGAGTATGGAAATGATTAATTTTTTCATGATGGTTTCACCTTAGGTTTGCGGAAGATGAGGGATTCAAACCCCCGATACCCGGAAAAGGGTATACCGGATTTCGAGTCCAGCGCATTCGGTCACTCTGCCAATCTTCCTTTTCTTTAAAACACAAATGCAAAAGTAATACTTTTTTCTTATTCCACAAAGAAAATGAACATTTTTAACACTAATAACTTGAAAATCGAAAACGCGTAGTGAAAGCCATATGTCTTGAGGGAATATTTTCCCCAAGGAGTTAAAGGAAGTTAGAGGAAAGTTAAGAGAAGTTTAGGGACTAATGCCTTTGTGGACATGCCCCAAACTCCCATTCCAAAAGGGCTGTTGTCCCTTAACTTCCCGAACGACCGAAGGGAGTGATAACTTCTTTAACTTCTATGACTTCTGAACTTAAAAAGGTTAGTGTTTGATTTTGAAGATGACGAAGCAAATAGTTTTTTTTTATTTTCCCAACTGGGGAATTTTTTTTCTCCAGTTAGGGAAGTGATTGAAGATGTCTTTTTGGATCATAATCAAATATTCGTAAACTGTCCTTTATTACGGCATGAATCGTCCACGAGGTTTTTCATCATACCGAATAATTCCTTCCAAATGAGGTCGGGATAACGAAATTTTGCCTCGCTAATCTGCGCTCCGAGTATCGGAAACAGCATCGGAACCATCGGTTCGTGCATATCTTTGGACACTTGCGAGAGCAACAGTCGAACACATTCTGTACCTTTTCCGAGCCGAAGTGTGGCTGGTGCGGTCGATTTACTGATGTCGTACTTTGATTTTTGCACGTTTTGTGTCATTTTTTGGTTAGAAATCAATTGCCTTCTGGAATATTGTCCACAACAGAAGGGCTCGTCCAACAATCGTAAACTGCTGATTGATAGCCTTTTAGGTGAAGTTGGAAAGAGGGTTTTAGATTAAAATCTTCCAATTCCAGTTCTTCCAATTAATTTTTCGAGCATTCTTTTTTTCTTATATATTTATATATATATATCTGATTATTAGATAGTTATAGAGTCTATAATAAGGGATTTGGAAAAATCAAATGCTAATTGGAATATTGGAAGAACTGGAATATTGGAAGATTTCAGTTATCCCCGTGTCCATTTTCTCTCCGAGGCCTGTCTATCTCTTCAGCTGCCATTCCACGAGCGCCGCCTGGGCGAGCATTGCAGAAGAAGTGGCTGACCGATATCAACATTTAATTGACCGACAACAAAATAGATGGGGCATTTAGGCGTTATTATAGAATAGAGGAGTTATTCAAGAGATTCATCTCAGGAGATTTCTTAGGAATTTAGGAGTTTTTCCAGAAATTAAGGAGTTAAGACGAAAGCTTTTGAGGACAATGTTTTGTTAAGGAGTTAAGACAAATGTCTTTTTTCAAGAATTAGAGAATTCATATCTGCGCATTTGATTTAATGAGAACCAACGGTCGCTGGCTGAAGGGTAAAGCAATTACAGGAAGCATTGCGATTGATAATCAACCGACAAAGTGCTGATTATGATTCGAATATCAAGCAAGCTTTCAGCAGCTAAATGGTGGCTTTTGTCGCCAATTCTCTAATATCTCATTAATTCCATATCAGCAAGAGATTCTCAAATTCTCTAATTCTTGACAAAAAATATTTTTCTTAACTCCTTAGTGACGGTGAAAAAAGAAGGAACAGATATGAAGAAATGGCATTTGTGGTTGGCGGCATCCATAGGACTGGTGGTTATCGCTGGAATGATGATCAGAGAGTTCGATGTGGATGCATTGAGCAGTATCGACTTGTCTCCGGGATTCTTTCTCGGAGTAGGAATGGCTGTGGGACTTTTCGCCTTGCAGAACCTGATGCTCAGTCTGCGGTTTCAGCATCTCTGCCATCGCAGGCTGTCGCTCATTCAGAGCTTTCGGGTCAACGTGCTTTGCGAGTTCACCTCGGCTGTCACTCCCTCGGCTGTAGGCGGTAGCGGACTGGCTTTCGTGTATCTGAACCGCGAGGGCGTGACGATGGGAAGAAGCATCTTCACCATGTTTGCTGCCCTACTGGCCGACGAGGCTTTTCTGGCCGTGAGTTGCTGTCTGCTGTATTTCTTCGTGCCCTCGCATCTGCTCTTCAGTATGGTAGACGGCGTGGGTGTATCGGCCGATGTTGTCAACGAATGGATCAAGGGCGGCGTGCAGATGGTCTTCATCGTGAGCACGCTTATTGTAGCCGTATGGACAGTCATTCTGTATGTGCTGCTCCTGCATCGTCCACAGAGTTTGGGATGGGTGCTGAAGGCTTGTTGCAAGATTTCTGTGCTGCGCCGATTCCTGCCCAAGGTGGAGAAATTCTCTGTCGACATGACTCTGGCTTCGGAAGAAGCCCGACAGGAAGGATGGCGATTCTGGCTGCTGCTGATGGGGTATACTTCATTGGCTTGGTTGGCACGATTTGCCATCGTCGTGGCTATCCTGCTGGCTTTTCAATGCCATGGAAACATGCTCCTGGCCTGGTGCCGACAGTGGGTGATGTGGATGATTTCCATCCTGAGTCCTACGCCGGGAGGAAGTGGTGTGGCTGAGCTGATGTTCCGCCTGTATTACTCCGACTATCTGCCCGAAGCATCGGTTGCCATCCTTGCCGCCATGCTCTGGAGGGCTGTCTTTTATTATCCCTTCTTGGTGATGGGCACACTGGTGTTGCCCAAGTGGATAGGCAGGAATGGAACCCGTCAGAAGTTGAGATAGAGGCGGGCGCTGAGCGCGGTGAAGTTGCCGTCGTCGTTGTGGATGAACTGGAAGGAAGGCTGTACGGCTATGGCCTTTGTGAGTTGTCGTTTCCAGGTGAGTTCCAGCGAGTATTCATCGCCTTGCTGGAATTGGGCGTATTGTCCCGACACGCCGCACTCGTTCTTCGCGTCCAGATAGGCGCCGCCTATCTCTGCATAGCGGTAGCAGGCGTTCTTGCGGCTTGAATTCTCTGAATATTGCACCATGCACAAGATGTTCTTTTCGCCCGATGTCCACAACTTCTGCTCTCCATAGAGCCACCAGGCAAAGGTGGTTCGTGCCAATGAATTCTCATCCGTCGAGGTTTTGTTCGGCGTATTCTCATCTGTCGTAGTTCCATTTACTGAAGTTCCATTTGTTTGATTCATTGTCGAGGCAGTTTCGTCTTCCGTGACGAAGGGCTGCTGTCGGGTGTGGACAGCTATGCCGGCATAATATTCTCCGCTGCGATGGGTGTACTCTATCTGCGACATGTTGAAGATGCCGTCCGTCTTGGGTTTTATCAGGAACGGGTTGTCGTGGGCTGTCCAGCCATTGTAGCCTGTGCCGTTGTAAAGGCTGTTGCGGAACGTCCATCCCTTTTTGGTGATGTCGAAGTAAAGGGTGAGTCCCGAAAAGGGATAGTTGGCTATGGGATAGCTGGCAGCCACCGTGGGAAAGATGCCACAGGAACTGTTGGTAAAGAGCGCCGTGATGGGGGATGTGAAGAAGTCTTCGTTCACATTCCTCACACCTATAAACAGATGGCCCGAGTTCCACTGGTGCATGAAGCCTAAGACGGCAATGGATGCCAGCATGTTGTCGGCATCGATGTTGGAGAATCCCTGCCAGTCACCAATGACGCTTTCGCCGGTCTGGGCGAGGTGGAGCGTGGCTGCCTTTATGGTGTTTCTGTCGCTTCCTAAAGGAACACTCAGGTCAAGGCGCAACTGGTTGACCCAGTTGGTGTTCTTGTTCATGTCCCATTGCCATTCTGTAGTATATTGTCCGCTCAGTTCCTGTGCCTGCAGCATACTGGTGGCTATACATCCTGAAATAATCAAATAAATTCTCTTCATTCTTAATGTTTTTGTACTTTTTTTGTATCTTTATAGTCTTTCTTCTTGCATAGAATCTTGTTTCAGACTCTCTCTTCTTGCGTCTCATGGTTGGGGGTGTTGGGGCTTGCCCTAAGAGTTTGGGTTGTTCTTGTTTTTGCGTTTGCAAAGGTACAATGATTTTGTTTTGTTTACAATACTCAAAAATTGGTATTCTTCTTTTCCTATTTCTTTATTTAGAATCCGTCTAATACTAACAAATGGGGATTAGACGGATTCTAAATAGTGATTATCTTTTCACTGCACTTTCGTACATCAAGAATTTTGGGGAGTTGAGGCATCTTTTTTGCAGAAGTTATTGTGGTCTGCCTTCATGAGGTCATCGGGAGTAAGGTCTTTCTTGGTGATGGCGCCTTGGTCTAAGAGAAAGGCACGCTTGGTGGTTCTATGAAAGCTTGGTTGCCCTGATTGTCGATGACAAAGAGAAAGGGCTTGCCTTCCTTGCCTAATTGATTGATGCGATGGATGATTTCTTTTCTCAAATATTGTGATTCCCCAATGGGGCATTTGAATGTTCGGCATGTAAAGATACGATATTTTTTGCGAAATAGAGAAAAACTGCATTAAAGAATACAACTGATGCTAAAAAACAATTGCGAAAGACAAAAAAAGCGATGACCTTCACAGGCTACCGCTCCAAATCTTCAATAGGTATTAGTTCCTTTTAAGGTAAAAAGATTGTTTTCAGGATAACGATGGCAAAGATACGGCCTTTTTTTGATACAGCCAAACTTTTTCTTGTTTATTTTTTAATGTTTTTGCTGTGCGGGCGCACAATATACTTTGTTAACAGAATTTAACTTGAAAAATTGTGCAATCGTTTACATTAGACTCCTTTTTGATAATTTTAAGTTAGCGAGTTTTAAGTTGATAAGTGTTATGAAAAAGAAAATAAAAAAAGTGCAAAAGCCGTTGTTCGCGACTCTTGCACTTAATTTTTACTTCCTTAACTTTTTGCAGGTGTACGCAAGTTAAGAGAAGTTATCTTTTGTGAGAAGTTACCACTCCCTTCTATTGTTAGAAGTTAAAGCCAACAACTTTGGAGGAAATGTTTAATGTTTAGTGTTTTATTTCTATTCCACTAAAGCATTTGTCTTAACTCCTTAACTTCTTCAACTCCAGAGAAAATCTCCTGAAAAGCCTCTTACTGCTTGTTGTTCTTGATTTTCTCCACGTAGGCATCGATGACAGCCACGGCTGTGATGTTGACGATGTCTTGCACGCTTCCCTCAGAGTCGGTGAAGTGGATAGGCTTGTTAAGACCCATCTGGATAGGACCAATGATCTCGGCTTCTGGGTTGAGAGCCTGCAGGAGCTTGTAAGAAGCGTTGGCGCTGCTCAGGTTAGGGAATACCAATGTGTTGACATCTTTGCCCTTGAGGCGAGAGAATGGATATTTTTCATCGCGCAATTTCTTGTTGAGTGCGTAGTTGACCTGCATCTCGCCGTCGATGGCAAGGTCGGGGTAAGCTTTCTGCATCTCTGCCACAGCCTTGTGAACCTTGACAGGTGAACCTGCAGCATCGGTACCGAAGTTGGAGTAGCTCAGCATGGCGATGACAGGTTCCTCATTGAAGAACTTCACGGTGTGAGCCGACAACTTGGCGATATCGGTAAGCACGTCTTCGTCGGGGTGACGGTTGATCAATGTATCAGCTATATAGAATACTCCCTTCTGGGTGTTGAGAATGTGCATGGTGCCGAAAGTCTTGAACTCAGGACGAATGCCGATGACTTCCTTTGCCACCTTGATCGTGTTGGAGTACTTGGTGTAAAGACCGGTGATGAAGGCATCAGCGTCGCCTTGCTCTACTAGTGACATACCGAAGTAGTTGCGCTCATACATCTTGTCGTAAGCCTCCTCGAAGGTATAACCCTCGCGGGCACGCTTCTCTGCCAGGTGCTTGGCAAATGTGGCACGACGGCCCTGCTCATTGTCTGCGCGCATATCGATAATCTCGATGTCGCTCAAGTCGAGCTTCAGACGAGAAGCCACACGGTTCAGACGGTCGGGGTTGCCCAGCAAGATAGGCTGGCAAATACCTTCGGCCTTGGCCTGTACGGCTGCTTTCAGCATGGTGGGGTTGCCGCCTTCGGCGAATACCACGCGCTGAGGATGCAGGCGGGCTGTGTCGTGCAACTTGCGGGTGAGTTTTGTCTCCTGACCTAAGAGCTCACGCAGGTGCTGCTTGTAGCCTTCCCAGTCGGTGATAGGTGTGCGGGCCACACCGCTTTCCATAGCAGCCTTGGCTACGGCTGCACTCACCTCTGTGATAAGGCGTGGGTCTACAGGTTTTGGAATGAAGTATTTAGGACCGAAGGTCAGATCGTTGACGTGGTAAACATCGTTCACCACATCTGGAACAGGCTGCTTGGCCAGATCGGCGATGGCATGTACGGCAGCCATCTTCATCTCCTCGTTGATGGCACGTGCGTGAACATCGAGCGCACCACGGAAGATGTATGGGAATCCGATCACGTTGTTGATCTGGTTTGGATAATCGCTGCGGCCTGTTGACATCAATACGTCTGGACGGCTTGCCATAGCATCCTCGTAGCTGATTTCAGGTACAGGGTTGGCGAGGGCGAAGACGATAGGAGAGTCCGCCATCGAGCGAATCATGTCCTGAGAGAGGACGTTGCCCTTGCTGAGTCCTACGAATACGTCGGCACCCTTCACTGCTTCCTCGAGAGTATGAACATCACGACGGTCGGTAGCGAAGAGCTTCTTCTGCTCGGTCAGGTTCTCACGGTCGCTGGTGATGACGCCCTTGGAGTCGAGCATCACAATATTTTTAACCTGTGCACCCAAAGCCACATAGAGCTTGGTACAGCTGATGGCTGCAGCTCCGGCTCCGTTGACTACGATCTTTACGTCAGCAATATTTTTGCCTGCTACCTCAAGGGCATTCTTGAGACCTGCAGCCGAGATGATGGCTGTGCCATGCTGATCGTCGTGCATCACAGGAATGTCAAGGGTGCGCTTGAGTCTGTCCTCTATATAGAAGCATTGTGGAGCCTTGATGTCCTCAAGATTGATTCCACCGAAGGTAGGAGCAATTTTCTCTACAGCTTCGCAGAATTTCTCGGGGTCTTTCTCTGCCACCTCGATGTCGAACACGTCGATTCCACCATAAATTTTAAACAGCAGACCCTTTCCTTCCATTACTGGCTTGCCACTCATGGCACCAATGTCGCCAAGTCCCAGTACGGCTGTTCCGTTACTGATAACTGCCACTAAGTTGCCTTTGTCTGTGTACTTATAGACTGAGTCTGGGTTTTGCTGGATTTCCAAACATGGATAGGCTACACCAGGAGAGTAAGCCAAACTCAAGTCGGTTTGGGTGTGGTAAGGTTTGGTTGGCTTTACCTCGATTTTGCCAGGTCGATTGTTCTCGTGATAGGCGAGAGCTGCCTCTTTAGAAATTTTTACCATAATTATATAGCGGTTTAAAGTTTTATATTCTTACAAAAATTATGCTTTTTGTGCACAATCTCATATTTTTTGTGCAAAGGTAATAAAAAACTAATGAATAATGGTAGGTTTCTTTGATTTTTTTTGTAACTTTGCGAAGAAAAAAGTCGAAACAAGAAAGAAAACATACGAATACTGCAATGAACATAACAAATGACTATAGGCGTGAACTGAAAAGCAAAATTATTGAATACGCCATGAATGAGTTTCGTCAGAGGGGAATTAAAGCTGTGAAAATGGATGAGATTTCTCGGGGGCTTCATGTGTCTAAGCGTACTGTGTACGAGATTTTTGGCGACAAGGAGGAACTGCTGTTGGCTGGTATAAGAGCTCAGAATGAGGAACTTAGAAGAATGCTTGATCAATTTGCTTCTGAGAATAATCACAATGTGATTGATATCATTTGTTATTTCTATCGGGTGCAGATGGAGTTATGTGAGCAGGTGGGCGTCAAGTTTTATGAGGAGATACAGCACATGCCTCGTGTGGTGGCTTACATGAAGTCTGTGCACGAACATGAAGTGGAGGACAGAATGCGCTTCTATGAGTGTGGGGTGAAGGAGGGTTTGTTCCGTAGTGATATTGACTATCCTTTTATCTCGAATGTGGGGCACATCACCATGAATGAGATTATGCACCTTCAGCTTTACCGCATGTATTCCATGCAGACCATCTTCGACAATTTCTTTATGGTCATCGTTCGGGGAATCTGCACGGAGCGGGGACTCGAATTGCTTAACAGAGGAATGGGGCACGCATAGCGGAGCCCTTTTTTCGTGTTCTTTTCTTTCTGCTGTTTTTTTACGTTTTTGTCTTTAAAAACTTTGTTCGTTTTTTAGCAAGTTTGGAAGTTGTAGAAATAATATCGAATTATTTGTCCTTATACAGCCATGACAGGATTTTGTTGATGGTGTGGCTGTAGAAACGGAACCATCTGTACTTGGAGACTGGTTTTCCGCCAAAGCTGAGAATGAATTCACGGAAAGGATTCCTGTGCCAGGGAAGTCCTACATCCATAAAGTAGATGTGGTTATAATCGTGCTCGTAGGCATACTGTATGGCGTTCCATACGACCATGGTGTCAGGGTGGAGCATGGAATAGGTCTTTCTTTTGGCGGCTAAGTAGCACAGGTAGGCATTGCCTTCGGAGTAGACACAGGCGCAGCCGCCTATGTTTTTCCCTCCATAGGTGGTAAGGAAAATCTTGGCATTGTGGCTCTTTGCCATTTCTTGGAAATATTGCTCGTTGGGAATATGTCGGCGAGGCTTGAAACGGTAGTATCGTTTCAGCAGTTGATGGAACGAGTGGATGTCTTCCCTGTTGGTTGCTGTCTGGGTAATGATACCCTTGTCTTTCAGCTTTTTGATGCGCTGCTGTATTTTCTCTGAGAGCCTTTCCTCGGGCGCCTTGCTGTGGAGCGAGTTGTGAACCTCCTGCCAGACAACGGGGAAGTAGCCCTGCTGCCTGAAAGCGCGGTAGCCAAACATTTTCTTTCTGATGCCCGAGAACTCAATGTACAGACACAGTCGGCGGTCGAGCCGCAGAGTGATGGCCTGCAGCATTTTGCAGAAGAGCTCCTCCTTGTTGGCTTCGTTGGCATAGATTCCTTCCTCGTGCGCGTGCGCGTGTGTATATATATAAGGAGGAAACCAGTTTCCCTTTCTGTTAACTGCCACGAGAAGCTGCGCCAAAGTCTGTCCCTCTTTGTTGGAAACTACAACCATATAGGGAGTACAGCCGGGAGTCTGTTCGTAGATAATAAACAACTCACGGCTGTGAAAGTAGTTGCCTTCGAGAAGAGTTGGCAAGTCTTTCGATTTTGTATAAATATCAATACAACATTCGTTCACATGGCAAAAATAATAAATTATTTCTAAAAAAGCAAGTATGATGCCTCTCATATCCAATCTTTTTAGTATTTTTGCACTATTATGAAAGTAATATTGATTGGAGCAGGCCGGTTAGCCACTAATTTGGGCAAGGCTCTCTTGGAGGCAGGACACGATATCCTGCAGGTTTATAGTCGCACGATGGAGTCGGCCAGCGCCTTGGCAACGCTTGCTGGTGGTGCTCCTGTTACCGAAATCGAAAAGGTGCGCAAGGATGCTGATGTGTATATTATCTCAGTGAAGGACAGTGTGTTGCCCGATCTTGTGCAGGCGCTCTGTTCGGGCAGGAGTACGAAGGTCTTTCTTCATACAGCAGGTTCGGTCAACATGGACGTGTTTGCCGGCATGGCGCTTCATTATGGTGTTTTCTATCCTATGCAGTCGTTCTCGAAAGAGCAGACGGTTTCTTTCCATGATATTCCCTGTTTCGTAGAGGCCAATGACGACTATGCCCGCGACGTGCTGATGCAGTTGGCTCAGGGGTTGACAACTAAAATCTATCAGCTGTCGAGTGAGGATAGAAAGTATCTGCATCTTTCTGCCGTCTTCGCTTGTAACTTTGTAAATCATTGTTATGCAGTTAGTTATGATATTCTAAAGAAGCATGGTATTCCTTTTGATGTGATGCTTCCGCTTATCGATGAGACAGCCCGTAAGGTGCATGTGCTTACGCCTCAGGAGGCTCAGACAGGACCTGCTGTCAGGTACGACCAGAATGTTATTCGTGCACAGTCTTCGCTCTTGCGCGACAATCCCTTACTCAAGGACATCTATGAGCGTATGAGTATGAACATTCACAGAATGAGTGAGGAGAAGTAAACAGAATACGATTATGATCAATTACGATTTGACAAAGATAAAGACCGTGATATTTGATGTCGACGGCGTACTTTCACGACAGACCATTACCCTCTCTGCCGCGGGAGAACCCCTGCGTACAGTCAACATACAGGATGGTTATTCCATCCAGTTGGCTCAAAAATTGGGGCTTCGAATCGCCATCATAACAGGCGGCACCACCGAGGCCGTACGTAAGCGTTATGCCGGACTCGGAGTGGAGGATATTTACATGGGGTGTGCTGTCAAGGTTACTACCTATAAAGATTTCCTGACCCGTTATGGTCTGCAGGATGAGGAAGTTATCTATGTGGGTGACGATATTCCTGATTACGAAATCATGCGCCTTTGCGGATGTCCTTGCTGTCCTGCCGATGCCTGTCCCGACATTAAGGGCATTTCCGCCTATGTGTCATCGCGCAAAGGAGGCGAAGGTGTGGGACGTGATATTATAGAACAGGTGTTGCGGGCACAGAACAAATGGTTAGCCGATGCCAAGGCGTTTGGATGGTAGAGAGATAAGGTGTTTGATAAGTATGTTTGGGCGTTCATAATTCCGGGTTAAAGAAGATAAGATGAATGAAATATAAAATCATATTAGCGAGCAATTCGCCTCGCCGTAAGGAACTTTTAGCAGGACTCGACTTTCCTTTCGAGGTAAGGGTGATGCAGGGTATAGACGAGAGTTTTCCAGATACGCTGAATGCGTACGATACGGCTCTGTATATAGCTCGCAAGAAGGCTGATGCCTATCAATCACTTCTTGAAGAAGGTGATGATAACTTGTTGGTTCTCACTGCAGATACGGTGGTGATAGCACCATCTGACGGTTTTCTGAACGACCAGGAATGCAAGGGTGTTATCTTAGGTAAGCCTCACGATGCAGAGGAGGCTTACAGCCTGTTGCGTATGTTGAGTGGAAAGACCCATCATGTGGTGACGGGCGTTTGTCTCACTACACGTGAGCTGCAACGTCAGTTCTCCGTAGTGACCGAGGTGAGTTTCAAAAAACTTGACGAGCAGGAGATCAACTATTATGTAGATCATTACAAACCCTTCGATAAGGCTGGTGCCTACGGCATCCAGGAATGGATAGGTTACGTGGGATGTGTGGGTCTCAAGGGCAGTTATTTCAATGTGATGGGACTGCCTGTGCAGCGCATTTATGAGGAACTCCGAAAGATGGAGGAACTGAAGCAATGAAGCGGAATCTCGTGGTTGCAACAGGATGTTCTTGCAGCCTAACTGGAGTAATTTAGATTTTTTAAAATAAGATTTTCCTCTATGTCGTAAATAATAAGTATCTTTGTGCGTTTTATGTAACTAACGAGTATTATGACAGACGACGTAAAGGTTCGGGTGAAGAAGGTCTTGGACGATTATCTTGAGGCCTGTCAACACCGCAAAACCCCTGAGCGTTATGCTATTTTGGATGCTGTGTACAGCATTGACAAGCATTTCACGCTGGAAGAATTGGGGGAGTATTTATCAAAGAGTGGCTTTCGTGTAAGCCGTGCTACGCTTTACAATACGATTCATCTCCTGGTAGAGTTGAAGCTTGTCGTAAGGCATGGATTGGCGCAAGGCACTAAGTACGAAGCGTCTTTAGGACGCGAGAATCATGTGCACCAAGTGTGTACGGTTTGCGGAGGTGTGACCGATATTGACGCACCTTTAGTGACTCAGGCCATTGGACAGACGCAGTTGCACGATTTCAGGTGTGATGAGTTTGCACTCTATATCTACGGACTTTGTGCTGCCTGCCAGAACAAGCAGAAAGACAAGGCTGCCGGACTGTGAACATGGTAAAGAAACTTGAATAATAACAATATATAAAAATGAACACAGGTAAAGTTGATGTCCTGCTCGGATTGCAGTGGGGCGACGAAGGTAAGGGAAAGGTGGTTGACGTATTGACCCCTAAGTATGATGTCATTGCACGTTTCCAGGGTGGTCCTAATGCCGGTCATACCTTGGAGTTTGAAGGCCAGAAGTATGTGCTTCGCTCCATCCCATCAGGTATTTTTCAGGGTGGCAAGGTAAACATCATTGGTAATGGTGTGGTATTGGCTCCCGACCTTTTCATGCAGGAGGCCAAGGATCTTGAGAAAAGCGGTCACGACCTGAAGAACCGTCTCTATATCTCTAAGAAAGCACATCTCATCATGCCTACTCATCGTGTGCTCGATGCTGCCATCGAAGCCTCTAAGGGTAAGAACAAGGTGGGAACTACAGGCAAGGGCATTGGTCCTACTTATACCGACAAGGTGAGCCGTACTGGTCTGCGTGTTGGCGATATTCTGGATAACTTCGAGGCTAAGTATGAGGCTCATAAGGCAAAGCACCTCAAGCAGATAGCTTCGCTCGGTTATACTGATTTCGATATTACAGAAGTAGAGAAGACCTGGATGGAAGGCGTCGAATATCTGAAGCAGTTCCGTATGGTAGACAGCGAGGTGGAAATCAACAAGGTGTTGCGTTCTGGCAAGGATATTCTTTGCGAAGGTGCTCAGGGAACCATGCTTGATGTAGACTTCGGTTCTTATCCTTTTGTCACTTCTTCCAACACAATTTGCGCAGGAGCTTGCATCGGATTGGGCATCGGTCCTAACAAGATAGGTAATGTATATGGTATCATGAAGGCTTACTGCACACGTGTGGGTGCTGGTCCTTTCCCAACAGAGCTCTTTGACGAGACTGGTGCCAAGATTCGTGACCTGGGGCATGAGTATGGTGCGGTGACAGGTCGTGAGCGCCGTTGTGGCTGGTGCGACTTGGTACAGCTGAAATACTCTGTCATGGTGAATGGTGTTACCGAACTGATCATGATGAAGAGCGACGTACTCGACAGCTTCGAGACTATCAAGGCTTGTGTGGCTTATAAGTTGAAGGATGGCACTGTGACAACCGATTTCCCTTACGAAATTGATGATGTGGAGCCTGTTTACAAGGAGTTCAAGGGCTGGAACACTGACATGACCCAGTTTACAACCGAGGACGAGTTCCCACAGGAGTTCAAGGACTATATAGCCTTCGTAGAGGATTTCCTCGAGACACGTATCGGCATCATCTCTATCGGTCCTGACCGTGCTCAGACCATCGTACGTAAATAATTTGATAGTGTTTAATGTTTAGTGTTGATGGTTTACTTTCTGAGTAAATCATTGCGTTAGGCATTAAACATAAACTTTAAACAACATACAGAATTAAATGGCTCAGAAACCAAGTATTCCAAAGGGAACACGCGACTTCGGACCTGTTGAGATGGCTAAGCGCAACTACATCTTCGACACCATTAAAGAAGTCTATGCCCTTTACGGATTTCAACAAATAGAAACCCCAGCGATGGAAACACTTCAGACGCTGATGGGTAAATACGGTGAAGAGGGGGACAAGCTGCTCTTCAAGATTCTCAATTCTGGCGACTATATGAACAAGGTGAGCGACGAGGATCTTCATTCTCTCAACTCACTGAAGTTGGCAGCCAAACTCTGTGAGAAGGGTTTACGCTACGACCTTACAGTTCCTTTCGCACGCTATGTGGTACAGCATCGCGAGGAGTTGCAGTTGCCTTTCAAGCGCTATCAGATTCAGCCTGTATGGCGAGCAGACCGTCCACAGAAGGGTCGTTATCGTGAGTTCTATCAGTGCGATGCCGACGTTGTTGGTTCCGACTCTTTGCTCAACGAAGTTGAACTGATGCAGATTGTTGACACCGTATTCACTAAGTTCGGTGTACGTGTGTGCATCAAGATCAACAACCGCAAGATCCTTACTGGCATTGCTGAGGTGATAGGCGAGGCAGAGAAGATCGTAGACATCACAGTCGCCATAGACAAGCTCGACAAGATAGGACTCGAGAAGGTGAACGAGGAATTGCGTAATGACGGAATCTCAGAGGAAGCCATCGAGAAGTTGCAGCCCATCATCTCACTTTCTGGCTCTAACGAGGAAAAACTGGAGGTCATCTCGCAAGTACTCGCGGGTTCAGAGACAGGACTGAAGGGCGTAGAGGAGACTCGCTTTATCCTTGATACGTTGAAGGCCGTAGGTTTGAACAACGCGATAGAGCTCGATCTTACCTTGGCTCGAGGATTAAACTATTATACAGGTGCTATCTTCGAGGTGAAGGCACTCGACACACCTATGGGAAGCATCACGGGTGGTGGTCGTTACGACAACCTTACAGGAATCTTCGGACTCCCAGGTCTCAGTGGTGTAGGTGTCAGCTTTGGTGCCGACCGTATCTACGATGTGCTGAATGCACTCGACCTCTATCCCAAGGAGGCTGTCAATTCTACTCAGGTGTTGTTCATCAATTTTGGCGAGACCGAGACTGCATACTGTCTGCCCATCGTGGGCAAGCTTCGCCAGGCAGGAATCCGTTCAGAAATCTTCCCCGACAAGGCGAAGATGAAGAAACAGATGAGCTACGCTAATGCTAAGAACATTCCGTTTGTTGTACTTGCGGGTGAGAATGAAATGGCTGCAGGCAAAGTGACTCTCAAGAACATGGAAAGTGGCGATCAGACCCTCGTAACAGCTGAGGAACTGATTGCTACCGTGAAGTAGGAGAGAGGCAATTGCCCTTTACATTGAAAACAATAAGTAAATTACTTTTTACATAGCCCTCTGGTGTGAGGGCATAACTATTTCATGTCCATGGGCTGCGTGAGTAGGTCATGGATTTTTTACTCTAATAAAACTAATAGCAAAACAAAAAAATATGAAGAAAAAACTATCACTTTTATTATGTCTTGCAATGACGCTGTTTGTCATGACGTCGAGCACAAAGATTACAACTATCTTTGTTATTGGCGACTCTACTGCAGCAGAGAAATCTAACTTCAAGGACAATCCCGAGCGAGGCTGGGGAATGGTGTTGCAGGGATTTTTCGATGACAAGATATTGGTTGACAATCATGCTGTGAATGGTCGCAGTTCCAAGAGTTTCATCAATGAGGGACGTTGGCAGAAGGTTCTCGACAGACTGAAGCCTGGCGACTATGTGTTCATCCAGTTTGGTCATAACGACGAAAAGCCTAAGCCCGACCGTCATACTGATCCGGGGTCAACATTCGATGCCAACTTGCGTCGTTTCGTTGAGGAAACCCGTCAGAAAGGCGGCATTCCTGTATTGTTCAACTCTGTGGTTCGTCGTTGCTGGTATGCTGAGAATCTGAAGAATGACGACGATGAGAAGCTACGCAAGACTGTGTTCGATGGAGAAGAGAAAATCAACAGCGATACCCTTATCGACACTCACGGAGCCTATGTCGTAGCCCCACGCTGTGTTGCTCAGGAGTTGAATGTTCCTTTTGTTGATGCTACAAAAATCACGCACGACATAGAGACTTCCCTCGGTATTAAGGGGAGCCGCAGCCTGCATATGTGGTATAAGCCAGGCGAGGTTCCCAGTATTCCTAAGGGCCGTATGGACAATACCCACTATAATGTTTATGGCGCGCGCATCATAGCTGGAGCCTTGGCAGATGCTGTTGGTAAGGTTGTTCCTGCTCTCGGAAAGCATGTCCGTCACTACGATTATGTGGTGTCAGCAGAAGGCCGTGGCAACTTCATGACCCTTCAGGATGCTGTTAACGCTGTGCCTACTGGTAAGAAGACAACTATCCTCATCCTGGGTGGCAAGTGGAACAAACCCACGGGCATTCAGGGCAAAAAGATAAAGTACGTGAAGTACTGGGGTGCTAAGGTGAAGTAAGCGCTTCATCCTTTACAGCAGGGAAATGATGGCAGAGTTTTCTCTGTCCAGCATTTCCCTTTCTTTTGCATTCTTTTTACTTCAATAAAAACTGCGCCCTGATGAACTAAAGCACAAGATTTTGATTGTGTCTTAGTTCTTCAGGGCGCATCTATCTTAACGGGCGCAAGAACTTAGTTCAACGAGCACAAGAAGTTAACTTAATCTGGTCATGAAGTTAACTTAATCTGGTCATGAAGTTAACTTTGTTTGGTGTTAACACCAGTTAGAACGCCATTGTCATCCGATAAGAATAAGCTTCCTTACTCCTTATAGATGCACGTTGTTACTCCCAGAAGAAAGTATGACTATAGGTCAATCTTAGCCATGTTGAAAGATGAGATTTTGCCGTCGGGTGAGACGGTGGCTGTAATTTTGAATGTGCCTTCCTGGGTGCTGCCGTCTGTGCGGCTTACATCCTCACGGGCAGTGAACACTACCTGGTACTCGTATTCCTCGTCGCCAATCTCTCGTTTCTTGATTTGATAATCGTTGTTAAGGCGCCAGTTCAGATTGTTGACGTCTTCTTTATACAACTTGTGCATAAAGGTGAGCACGTCGTTCTTGGTGGCGGCAGTCTTGCCTAAAAGTGAAGATAGGACATCTTCGCAGGTAGAGGTGAGTCCGTCCTCGTTGCGCGAGTTGATGCTCTGGAAGAACTTGCGGAACAGACTGCTGACCATTTGGCTCTCTTCGGGTTGCAGGTCGCGGCTCAAGGCTTTCTTCATGGCGTTCTCTGCCTCTTCGATATGTGATCCGTCGGTGTGCTGGTCGAGGTAAATCTGATAGGCTTCAGCCGTGTCTGCTTTCTTGGCTACCTGCCAGTCGATGGAGTCGATTTTGTTCCATGCCTCCTGTCTGTGGGGCGAGTTGGGGTATTTCTGCAAGTAGGCTTCTATTGCCTCTTTTGAACCGCTCACCACGGCGTTGGTCCAGTCGTTGTCTATGGTCTTGAGGGCGTTGAGGTGCGACATGATGGAGTCGATATGAGCCTGGTCGGCATCCTTGTAGGTGTCGAGATAACTCTGAAGAACGTCCGGATCGTTGCTTTGCATGGCGTATTCGTAGGCTTCCTCTTCCTGTTGCTGGTTGGCGTTGTGATAGAAATAAAAGAGTGTGCCACAAACGATGAGTGCAAAAATGAACGAGCAAATCAAGATGGTGCGGTTGGACTTCTTCTCCTGTTTGTCCTCGTGGGCAACTGGTGATTCCGGAATGGGAGGAATGACTGTGCCTGGTTGAATTGTAGGAACTGGAGGTGTTGTTGCTCCTTTCTGAGTCGTTGGTACAGAAGGAGTGGCAACGCTTCTTGGGTTAGGACAATGACAGTTGGGACACATATTCAGATTGCTGAAATATACAGTGCCGCAGTTGGTACAAGTGGTAATCTTGCCAGCTATCTCTACGCCACAAGTAGGACATGTGGGTGCTTTGTCGCTAACGGGGTGTCCGCATTCTGGACATTTTATAATCGCCATTTTTATTATGTTTTTTAGTTGAGTGTATATTCTTAAAATGAGATTTTTCGGGAGTTAAGACAACAGTCTTTTTGCTGGGGATGCCAGGCATTTGTCTCCGAACTTAACATAGACCATTACACATCCTGTATTGAAATGTATTTGGTTTTAACTTTTCTAACTACTTTTTTTATTTTGCATACTTGGAAAGTTGAGTCCTTGTATTGATAGGTGAATGTTTATCGGTGCCGGAATCTGATTTCCCTGAGCCTGTGGTTGCCCATGAATCGGCTCTTGTCCACATATCCGTTGACTCCATTGAGTCTGCCTTTACCCGTGTACTGCCACATCTCGAAGTCGCGTCCGTCCTTAAGAACAGGTGTGCGCTTGGTGTACTGCGCAATCATGAGTTTATAGCTGTCGAGCTTGCCCAGAAGGTAATGATCGTAGAAGTTGGCTCCGGTATAAATGAGCGGCTTCTGCTTGTAGGCTTTCTCTACAAGCAACAGAAACTTGAAAAGGGAGTCGCAGAATTCCTCTGTGTCCATTCCGCTCTTTGTCTCGACGTCTATCATGGGCAGCAAGTCCTGATCGCCTGGACGGCATTGAGCCATGAAGTTCTCGAGCTGTGTCTGCTGTGGAATGCGAGCACGGTAGAAATGGTAAGAACCAACCTTGAGTCCGTATCTGTGGGCAAGGTCTATATTCTGTTTGTATTTGCTGTCTACATTGGTCCCTCCCTCTGTAGCCTTGAGATAAACATACGACATTTTGGTGTTGTCGCCTACGGTTTCCCAGAACACATTTCCCTGATAGTGGCTGAGGTCGATGCCATGCACATGTTGGCAAGTATCCTCACACTGTACGAGCTGTGCGTGGGTGCTGAGGGTGAGTAGGGTGGTGATAATAGTTATGATGATTTTCTTCATAACTGCAAAGTTACTAAAAAACATGCTATCTGCCACCGAAGAGCGTGATTTTTTAGATATATTTTACTCTTCGATTTCAGAAAGCGAGTGGAATACCTTGTGGGTAAAGTTGCTGATGGTCTCAATGGGGGCATAAGTCATGTAGCGCATGCTTCGTCTGAGGCTCTTGCGCATGGTGCCTCCTGTTGTACGTACAAAGCCAGTGGCAGTCTGTTCGAACTCGATGTCTTTTGCCTCCTGCGTGTTGTAATAGAGGGAGCGTAGGGTGAGTTTGTAGGCGCCTTTTTCCACTCTGCGTACAAAGGGAATCTCGTCTTTTTCGAAGTCGAAGAAGGTGATGAGCACGCTGCCCTCCAGTTGAGCCATACGCTGGATGTGGAGTTTGCGTAGCCAGGATTCTAACTTGATGAAGTCAACCTTGTCGCCTCTTGTTCTGAGGTATTGTCCCAACTGGATAATGCCTCTTATACTGATTCCATTGGCGAGAATTCCGTTGATGTTGCTTACCAGTAAGCGCAACAGATAGAGCGTCTCAATGGAGGTGTCGATGGAGTGGCGCTCCTCTTTTTGAATCTTGATGAGTCGTCTGTTCAGAAAACTATTGTTCATCAATACAGCTCCGGCAGGAACGGCATTGAGATTCTTCATCATCTGGGCTATCTTCTTTTTTTTGAAGACAGTCATAGGCTCCAGTTCTTCTTTGGCTCCGAAGTTGTCGGAACGTAACTGGGCGAAAAGGTTGCGCTGTAAAAAGTCCATTATACACTTTTATTATTTATAAGTTGCTGATAGTCAGTCAACTTTGATTTATCTTATTAGTAACGAGTAACAAAATAGTAACTTTGAAATGTTAATCTTTGCAAACCAGTTTGCTATGCTTGGCACAAAGATATAAATTATACTTTGTTCACAATCAATTCGCAAAAAGACTTTAACATAGATTAACACTAATACCTATTATATATCCATTGTATAGCCACTAATACCTATTTTCGATTTCTCTTACATTCAACACTTTTTAGCATTTGGTGGTATCGAAAAATGCTTCTATCTTTGCATTGTCAAAGTTGCGATTGACATGAACAGACTTACCTCCTTTCAGGCTTTATGCCTACGAGATATGGAATCCCTTGGTTAGCGCAACATGACCTTGGGATTCCTCTTTTTTTTTTACTATGCAGTACATCAATATTACCATAGACCTTTTAAAAGCATACTCTTCAAGTAAGAGCATGAAGGAACTTCTTGCAGTTGCTATCTGGATAAAGATGCAGCATAGTAATTCTGTAATGTGGAATGTTACGGAATACAGATTAAGAAAGGAGTTACATATTGGAAAACCAAAAGCAGAAAGACTTATTCAAGATATGAAGGATGATGACTTGTTTACCGTTGACGGAAACAAGGTTATTGTTCATTCGTTCCGTGACAACACGATAAAGTGGACCCGTAAGGGGCATGAGTATCGTGGTGCTATGGTCTGTAAGTTTGAGGTGAAAGAATATACATTGAAGGAATTATTCAATCTTATTAATGAGAAGCTTTTTGAGTTTCAGATTTGTGCTGCCGAGCATAAGGACTGTTGCATGAAAGCACCTGATGGTGAAAAAGTCGGTGCCAAAGGCAAAGCAATCACAATAAAGCAATTTCAGAAGGCTCTAAATACAAGTAGTAGTTCTGTTTCAAGAGTCAAGAAAAGACTCATTGCGAGTGGGAGAATTAATTCTTCTATTGCAGAGAAACATTCCTTTAACATCAGGAACGAGGAAGAAACAAAAAGAACATTGTTGAGAACGAGAAAAACCAAAGCTGATTTCATTGTTGGTACTCTTGGTTTTGTTGTTCTTGCCTGTTCCTATTCTATAGCTGATAGAGCGGTTTCGGATGGGTTCAGACATCTTATCTATGGCAAGCAGAGTGAAAAGGTTATCCAAAGAGACATGAGTATTGGAGGAATCCCTGACGGATTTTTCTGTTAATTCTTAGGTGTTTATTTTGGTAACCTACATTGAAAGAAAGAAAATATATTAAGTAAGTTATTAGTTATGGATAAACCTATCTATGAGAAGTTCAAGAGATAATGTATATCGAAGAACTATGGAACTGATGAGTACATCAAGAGTCTTTAGATTATCTTGATGACGCGAAGAAGGAAGATAAAGACGAAGATAAAAAGTAACTATGGTTTCAAAATCAGCTAAATATTATCAGGCTCACCCATCAGCAAGGGCGAGAAAAGCGGCTTACGACACACGTTTCGAGTATTCTCCTTCGCAAAAGGCTAAGCGTAGGTAACTTGCTCGTCATAATGCTGAACACGACAAGAAGTATGGTGCAGCTTCTCGCAATGGAAAGGATGCTTCACATACCAAGTCGGGTATCAGGTACAAACCTTCATCTGTCAATCGTGGCTCTAAAACAGATATGGCTGGAGATAGAAGGGCAAGAGGTGGTTGCTGATAGTGATATAATAAAAGGGAGCCATTATAGACTCCCTTTTCCTTATCTGAATAAATCTCTAATATCACAATTTATTGCGTCTGCTACTCTTTTAAGGTAGATGACGGTTGGGTTTCCACTGAGAGCAGCAGATAGGGAACCTTTTGTGATTCCCATCCTGCTGGCTACTTCCTCAATGGTCATTCCCTTCTCCTTGATAACTTCTTTGGCTTTAAGAGTTGACATGTGTCGAGTGATGAAAGTTGGCAAATTACATCTCGGCTTGATCTTTGAGCGCTTCTTCGAGAGTCCAATCACTCTTGAGGTAATGCGCCTCGCCTAAGCCTGTGCGGAAATCAATATGGTAATACTCACTATCCTCGGTAATATTAACGTGATAGTTTTCGTAATCAATGAAGTATGACTTCACGTATTCCTTAAAGTATCCAGTGAAGAACGCTACTGCTGTGGCCTCGTCTTCATTGAGGTCTTCGCAAGCAGGATCGTCGTATATAAGAACGTCATCTCTCATCAATCTCCAAGACCCACCTGCACTCTGTTCAAGAGAATATCCGTTCTCTTCTAATATAGAAGAGACACTGAGGTCGTCTAATGTGACAATATCTTCTTTCTTCATATCTTATGACTTAACCGTGATGTCGAGGGCTAATGTTATAATGTTTTGGTTTTTAAATCTGCTGCAAAGGTACGTAAAAGTTTGGATATAGCCAAACATTTACTTTGTTTTAACACAAATTTAACACATTTGCTTCATTTCTTTCCAATTTGGAAATAACTGGAAAGATTTGGAAATAGCTGGAAAGATTTGGAAATAAAATAGGGAGTGCTCACGCATTCCCTATCTCCTTAATAACAACCTATTAACCTATAAACCTAAAACCTATACTTATAACACTAACCCTCTTCCTCTGACATCTGTCTCAACTTCTCTGTGAGAGCATTGTGAACCTCACGCTTATCGTCAAGAGTGACATTCTGTTGCTTAGGACAGTTGATCTCCAATATCTTGATGAATGATGTGACCTTATCTTTCGGTTCACATTTATACCATGCTGACATAAAATCATCCCAAGCATCTCGAGTAAATGCAGCACACAGCTCACGAAACTCCTTCGTGATAGGAGACTCGTATCCTTTCTGTTTCCCTCCAGTCTTTGCCCGACCTTTCTCGAACTGACCTTTAGTGTTTCTGTCTGCTGCCATTTTTTAACTATTTTACTGCAAAGTTAGCTATGTATTGACACTTATAAACCTTATCCATTAACTTTGTGGAATTGCAGACACCTTAATTAATAGATAAGATTACTATTATATAAGGTGTGGTTATCTTTGTATCATTATTAATAATTTATAATTTCATATATATGATAGGCGCATTAATAGGTGCTGGACTTGGACTTGCAAGCAGTATCGCTGGCGGTATAGCTAACCGCAAGGCGAGACGTAAGCAGGAACAGATGTTAGCCCAGCAACAGAGAGAAAATCAGGCATGGTATGACAGGAGATATAACGAAGATCCAACCAAACGTGCCGACACAGTAAGATTGCTCACTCAGATGCAGGAGCAGATAAAGAACAGAAACAGAGCAGCTAAGGGCAGACAGGCCGTAATGGGCGGTACAGAAGACTCCACTACTGCGGTAAAGGAGGCGAACAACAAGACTCTTGCTGATACAACTTCACAAATTGTCGCTGCTAACGAAGCTCGTAAGGATGCTATCGAGCAGCAGTATCAGCAGAATAAGCGTTCTATTCAAGGACAGCAGATGCAGATGGAAGCCGAAAAGTCGGCTGATACGGCTAATGTCGTAGCAGGAGTGGCTGGCACAGCCTCTAATATAGCAGCAACACTTGATGCTGGTATGGGTGGAGCAAAGAAGGCTCAGAATATGAATTTGACTCAGCAGACGAATGGCATTGCAAAGGATCCTAACGATATTCTTGGCTTGAAGGCGAAGACTATTGGACTACCGTCTGAGGACGAACTAAAAAGAATAAAAGCATAGCCTATGAAAGCCTCAGATATGTTACGACAAAATAACGGCTTGAAGACTACACAGAGTGTACTCAACAAGCAGCAGAGTGGTGTGGATGCGGCACAGAAGGTAGCACAGACTCAGGCTCCAGTATTCACCCAGCAGCAACTTGATGCGGCTGGCAAGAAGATTGACCAGATAAACGCAGCCACTCCCACCGATGGGTCTATGAAGACTGCCAGGGATAAGACTATCGCAACACAACAGGCCATAGCCAATGGGGTGGATGTGAATCAGGGTGTCCCAAGCTATGAGGAAGATAAACCATCTGTCCCTATCGTCAAGAAGGAGGAGCCGAAACCTCAGCCTAAGCAGTTATCTTATGCGGATATGTATAAGATGCTGAATCCTGAGCAAGAGGAGACGGCAGAACAGAAGGAGAGAAGGGAGAAGAAGGAACGCACGAAGGCTCGTATCGCTGCAATCGGTGACGGTCTGCGTGCGCTCAGCAATATCTACTTCGCTACTAAAGGCGCAAAGGTGGTACACAATCCTGATTCGGATATGACTAAGGTTGTGAACAAGAGAAAGGATTACATGGATGCTCAGAGAGAAAGAAATCAGGCGGCATGGCTGGCTGGTTATCAAAGGGCAATGGCTCTTGACGAGGAAGCTCGGAAGAACGACCAGACTCTTGCGGAGCAGATGAGGTATCACGATATGCAGAACGAAAATAGCAAGGTGAAGAACTACATCAACAAGACGAAGAACGACCAGACTCTTGCGGAGCAGATGAGGTATCACGATATGATTAACGAAAGCAATAAGACGAAGAACGAACAAGGACAGCAGAGAATTGATCAGGGCAACAGAAGGATTGATGGTCAGATTCGTCATTGGAATACTCAGGATGCACTCGCAAGACAACGAGAAAGACGTATTGCAAATAAGGCTCAGAAATCTTCGGACGGAAACAAAACTACAGCTGGATATTGGTATGAGTATTACGATATGATGGACACTCCTGAGGGGCAGAAGAAGATCTATGAACTTAAAAGAAAGTTGAGAATCAAGAATGTTACTCAGACTAATGTTAGATACATTATGGATAGGTTGAAAGGAAGACATAGTTCTGCTGGAGGTGGTGCATCATCTGGTGGCGGCAAGCATACAACACATAATGCTGGCGGTTCTTCTTCGGCAAACGGTAGAACACTTCATGGAATAAAATAATTATAATATGGCTACAAGAAAAGAGATAGCTCAGAATCAAAAGATTTTATACGATGATGCAGTTGCAAACAATATGTTTCAGGCTGCTGTGCCTACCTTTAAGGAGTTTCAGAAGAGACTCGAAGGTCAGGGGTATCAGAAAATGGTGTATGACAACTACAAAAAGCACAATGTGAAGGGAAAGGGATTTAATAATCTCAATGAGTTCCGTGGTGCCTTCGGTGGTTCTTTCTATGCAGATGAAAACAAAATTGGTGTATCGAAAAGGACACAAGCAATCTTGTCTAGTGCTAATAATGCGGTAAGACAAGCAAAGCGAAACATTCAGACTAAACTGTGGCAAGCAAAGAAGTTCGATGGTGGAAGGGTTACTCTACGTCTAAAGAATCCTTTGCAGAATAAGAATGTACAGAAGAATGAGTTCAACTATAATGACACAACTGGCAAGACTGGAACCTATACTACAACAGATGGTGTAGAGTTCGACAACGAGTATGATGCTACACAGCATCAGAATAAGTTGGATAAGTATGGGGAAGAGTGGAACAAGGCCGTAGATATGGGTATGGTCCCTTCTGAGTTGGATAAGGCAGACCCAGATATGTCCGACACAGATGTTGCTATGCGACAAATGGAGAGAAGACAAGAGTGGCTTGACGAGAATCAGAACAGACGCTCTAAGGAACTGAATGAGTCTATGCACTTGCAGGACTCTCCGTTTGTTGCATCAGGAGGAGCAGTTGCGCCATCATCGTTCAATGTGGCCATAGGTAATGAGGCAAACCGCTTGTCTGATGCAGAATATGGTGCTTATAATACAGCCAAGGCCTATAATCAGATGCTGCGTACAACTCTGCTTCAGGAATTGAAGGAGCAAAAGCAGAGAAACGAAAATGCTGGTTGGTGGAAAGACAAGTGGAATGACGTTTCAAATTATTTTGGTGCGATGTTCAACACCATGCTTGACCCAAAGTTGTATTCTCAGGGTGTTATGGATGCAGCTATTGCAAGCAATCTGCTACAAGTAAAGAAAGGCATGGAAGAAGGAACGATCAAGAAAGGTTCCAATGCAGGAAATGCAGCACAAGTTATGCTCAGTTCAATTCAGCAGCAACAAGGAGAAGCTGCCAAACAGCAGCAGTATGGCACAAAGGCTTATCAGTATGGAGATGTGAGCGGTCGTTCCTTAAAATTTATGGCAGACTTCGCGTTAAGCGGATGGAGAAATGTTATGACCACTGGTTTTACTAAAGCAGGAGAAAAGGTCGGAGAAAAAATGGCTCTCGGTGCTTTAGGCAAATGGTTCACAAAGAATACTGGTCGTGTGCTTGGTGATATGGCTGGTAGTGCAGCATTGGCGGCAACAAACCAACTTGGTTCTACATATAATAACGTGATAGAGCGTTATGTTGGAATGAACAACGAGAATGGTGGTGTGACACAAGACAAGGATGGCGATTTGAGTTTCAATAAAGGTGTCAGTCTTGGTAAGGCTATCAAGGATGGCCTTGGATCAGCTACGATGGAAAACTTCTCGGAAATGTTCGGTGAATATCTGCCTGGAGCATCTAAGTTGTTGTCAAAGTTAGGGCTTTCAAAGGTGTCTTCTTTCTTTGAAAAGATAGGAAACAACGCTTACTATAAATGGTTGAGTAACGCAACAAATAAATCAGGAATCCAAGGTGTGATGGCTGAGATTGCAGAGGAGGAGTTTGGTACTGCCCTTCATGCAGCATGGGGTGATGGAGACGGAAGCTGGAGTGACTTCAATGTTTTCACAAATCCTGATGCAAGAGAAAAGCAGATTGACACTTGTCTTGGAATGTTCTATTCTGTTGGCTTCATGCAGTCTCCTCGAACTGCCGTAGGTGCTGTCAATGCTGTCAAGTATTTTAATATCAAGCATCAGGTTACTAAGGCAGACAAGTTTGGCCAGATGATGTTTGGTGAAAATTGGGATGAAATCAAAAACAAGATTGATGTGACAACAAATGCAGACTTGACTAAAACGGTCTTGGATGCTACTCGTTCAGACTCCATGACTGCCAAGCAGAAAGGTGCGGTTATCAATTATGCTATGTTCTTGAGCAAACTTCGTGGATTCAATCAGGCATCAGACGCTAAGACTAAAGACAAGGTTGAAGAAGGAGAAACCGCTCCAACATTATCTAACGATCTTGATGACGCTTATACAGAAGGCCACAATGCTGATGATGCAGACAAGCATGATATTCAGATTCAGCATGAAGACCAGGCGAAAACTCTTGCAGCAGCATTGAATATCTCTGAACAACAGCTATCTGGCATGAGTGACGAGGAACTGGAATCCCTGACAGGGCAGGACGATAAACTTGACCAAGCTATCTATGACTATCAGTTGTCTTCCGCTCGCTATCAGGGTGTGGTTGATGATGCACAAGACAAGGTTGACCTTGCTGCTCATGAGGCAGAACAGAGAGTGAATATGTACACAGATCAAAGTCGTGGCTCCGTCCGTAACGCAACCATCAAAGCATCTGGTGGTGCGGAAGACTATGGTGTGTATATTATTAGTGGTAATATTGCCACTCATGATGACGGCTCCATTGATGTAAGCAACAGCGATGATATGATTCTCTATTTTGACCCGACAACGAATAGTGTAGAACATGCTGATGCGTCGATGTTCGCTGAACTGGGAGAAGAACTTCCTGCCGATGAAGTGAAGGCTCAGGCCGTAGCTGATGCGAAAGAGAATGCTATAAAGGAAGTGGCTGGTATCATTGACGGAACGGTAGATGTTGGATCCCAGTTTTCTGTAACTGATGCGGACGGAACAGAGCATACCTATGAGGTGTTGGCCGACAATGGTGATGGTACGGCTATGATCACTATAGATGGCAATGTACCTACAGAACTTGTTAAGGGCGAAAATGTACAGATACCATACTCTTTTGAAGACTTGCAGAAGATGAAAGACTTGGAAGACCAAAAGAGACTGGAAGCTGCCAAGACTGAGCGAGAACAGATGGAGAAGGAGCGTGCAAGACAGCAGACTCAGGAGACAGAACAGACGGAAGAGAGCCAACCTTCATTTGACTTCAATCAGATTCTCAATGATAATGGTAACGTGGTGCTTGTTGATGTACTCGGAAAGGATGGCAATACTAAATATCCTGGCTCTACATTGTTCCTCATTCGTGATGCTGGTGCGAAAGCAAAGGTAGTAGAGTTGAAGAGTGATGGTACTCTTGTTCCTCATGCCGTGAACAAAGAAGATGTGAGAGCCACACAGCCTATGTCGCTTGATGAGTATAAGCAAGCATTCACATCCTCAATGTTAGAGGATAATAGTGGAGAGAATAGAGGTGAGATAGAGGAGGAAGCTCCGACAATAGAGGGCGAGACTGCTGAACCTGCTGAGGAGGCTGGCGATCCTGAATCTACTGAGACTGCTGCAACCGAACAGACTCCTGATGCAGAACAGACTCCTGCTATTACCCTTGAAGATGGAACTATCGTACCTATGCTGGAGGATGGCAATCCTGACTTCTCGAAGCTGAGTGCCGCACAGACTGCTGAGTTGTATGACACCCATTTTGATAAAGATGCAGATGGTATCGTGTCTGGATATGTTTCTGAAGCAAAGAAGGCACTCGACAAGGCCAACAATATGACCGTGAAGGGTAAGACTTTTGTGGAACAGAAGGTTGCCAAGGCTGCCAAGGAAAAGGCTATTGCTGATGCTCAGGCGGCTTATGACTCTGCTGTCGCTATCCGTGATGCTTATAACGAGCGACAACTTGCTAAGGAAGAGAATACTCCTGAGGGAAGAAAGGGTCTCATTGAGAAGGCCAGAAGAAAGTTCGCTCGATTGAAGAACAGCGAAGAATGGAGTAATCGGACTGGTGACTTGTGGAATGAGACGGTTGGCAAGTTGCTTCGTCGTCTGTATGATGCTACAGGAATTGATGTTTTCGATGATACTCCTAATACTGTCTATGAGTATGTTGCTGAAAATGTCGGTCCGTATAGCTTGAACTATGAAGGCAACGATAATTCAAAGGGAGTACAGCAAGAGACAGGTTTGTCTCGTTCTGACTTTGCCAAGTTGGGATGGCTTGCTGCCGAAGGTAAGGGTATGACTATTGACGAAAAAGTACACAGACTTTGGGAGAACAGACCTTCCAACTTGGAGAGTGCGGACACGCAGGATATAAGAAACGCCTTGATCAGTCTTATTACAAGCGGTCAGACTGCATTCCAAGCGAGAGATTATATCCTGAATCAGCGTATCGAACTTGCAGAGAGTGCATTGGAGGAGCAACTGAGACAGGAAGAAGATGCGGCTGAAGCACAGAGGGTTAAAGAGGAGGAAGAAAAGAAAAAGGCCGAACTGGAGAAGAAAGCAGAGGAGGAGAGTAAAAAGGCTGAGGAGGGAAAAGTCGAGGAAGAGAAGACAGAGGATAATGAGAATACTGAGTTCACTGACAATTCAAAGGAGGAGAGCAAGACTGTTGAAGTTCCTGAAGATGCAACGGATGATGCTCCTTTTGGTGAGCAACTTGATGAATCTGACCTTCCTTTCTCTGCTAAGGATAACGGCCAACAACAGACAACATCTGAGCGTGCTGCTGACGTAGAGAAGAACAAGGTGGATGATATGAAGGTCGTTGACAACATCGTAGGGAATAAGACTCGAAAGGCTTTCGAGAGACTGGCTAAGATGATGGGTGCTAACATTCAATGGCAGTACTCAGACAAGTTGGGCAACGGCTGGATTCAGGAGACTACGGATGACGATGGCAACGTTCATCGTACAATCTTCATCACTCTTGACTCTTCTATTACGGAAGGTGCTCAGTTCATCTTCGGCCACGAGATGACTCACCAAATCAAGAACCTGAACCCTGCTGCATACAATGAGTTGACTCAACTTGTGCTCGATACCTATGGCTCATATGCCTTCGACAATGCGGTAGATGAGACAACGAAGAGATATTCTGATGCAGGATTCTCTGGACGTGATAGAGATTACTATGCTGAGGAGGTTGTTGCTGATGCAGTAGGCGAAATGATTCGTGACCTCAACTTGGCTCACACTCTCGCCATGAAGATGTCTCATCCTCTGCTCGCTGTTATCCATGAGATATTGCAGAAGATTAAGTTGGCATTCTATGGCACAGAGTATAGCGATGTGACTAAGAATAACATCCGTTCCATTGAACAGGCTTATGTGAAGACTGCAAAGGGTCGTGTGGTGAACTCTGAGACTGGAGAAGATGTTTCATTCTCTCTCCGTCAAAAGCCTGAACCTAAGAAGAAGGGTGTCGGCTACAAGGTGTTCGTGCTAAAGGAGGGCAAACTCTATCCGCCTATGGTAGCGAACCCTGATGGTGCTGCTACTCCAGTAGGTGTATGGCTCGATGCTGATGCGGCTCCTATTGCAGGAGAAAGCAAGACTGGAAGACCTCAAGTTAAGCAGGGAGGTAAGGGAACGCAAGGCGGTAGCGGTAAGTTAGCCTATAGACCAGGCTGGCACCTGGGAGTAGTGCCTTACGCTATCCAGTTCAACCGCAAGGATGCTGAGGGAAACAAGACTCTCTTCCCTAAGAACTTCGTCTTTGCTGAGGTGGAGTATGCTGCCGATGTAGATTATCAGGAGGAAGCTCACCAAGAGGGTATCAATCAATCGGGCAAGTATCAGCATTCTCTTGCTGGCTTGAAACACCTGCCTACTGATGGCTATTATATGTATCGTACCAACCCGAATCCTGAGACTGATCCTTGGGTGATTACTGGTGCAATGAAGGTGAACCGTATCTTGACCAGATCAGAGCAAGCGGAACTTGTGAAGAATGCTGGACGTGAACCTCAGAAGATTCAGGAGGGCGATATTGTTACTGATGATGTTGTGAACAGCATCAATCAGGAGATAGCTGCTGCTCCTAAGTTCTCGTTAAAGGTATATCATGGTAGCGGTGCTGACTTCACAGAGTTTGACTTCAATCACATGGGCGAGGGTGCTGGCTCCCAAGTGTTCGGTTGGGGTGGTTATGTTACTTCATCAAAGAAGATTGGTAAGAGCTATGCGAATCTTGTAGACGCTAACGCTCCTCATCAAGATGTAGAATATGTTGGTAATAACGCTCATGAATATACTGATGTGGTTGCTGGCTTGTTTAATGGTGGTCAGAGAGATTATGATGATGTTAAGGAGTTCTTGCAGAATGGCTATAATTCCGACAAGGATAATGCTCGGAAGAAACAGATGTTGGAATGGTTTGAAAGTACAAAACCATCTGATTGGAAGTCTGTTAATGATGGTAAACGTAATCTCTATGAGGTTGATATACCTGATGACAATGGCAGCAACTATCTGGATTGGGAAAATCCTTTGAATGAGGAACAGATAAATGCTATTCGTAATGCTTTGGCTAAGAATGGTGTTGATGTTTCATCTTGGGAAAATAGAGGTTTCAAACTGGATTTGCCTTTTAAAGATGTATATGCAGCAGTTCTTCCAATGATGATGCGTTGCGAGCCAAAGGAAGTAAGCAAGTTCCTCTCTTCTCTTGGTTTTACTGGCATTAAATATCCTGCTGGTACTATCCAAGGTGGCGCAGAGGAAGGCGATACCAACTATGTTATTTTCAAGCCTGAGGATATGAAAATTACTCAGCATACCAAGTTCTCTATCCGTTTGAAATCAGCTATTGAGGAAACAGAAACCAATCCGTCTGATGCGCAGAAGGAGAGTGGCAACTACAAGAAGGGACACATCAAGTTCGGTGGCTACGATTACACTATAGAGAATCCAAAGGGTTCTACACGATCAGGCAAGGATGCAGATGGAAAAGAGTGGAAAGTAACCATGCACGATACTTATGGCTATATCCGTGGCAAGTTCGGTAAGGACGGCGATCATCTGGATATGTTCATCAATGACAAGGCAGACCTTGATAATTGGAATGGTGATGTGTTTGTCGTTGACCAAGTGAATCCTGATGGCTCATTTGACGAGCATAAGGTGATGTACGGCTATGACTCTATGGATGATGCAGAAAAGGCTTATCTCGCTAATTATAGCAAGGGATGGCAAGGTCTTGGAAATATTACTGGAGCAAGTAAGGATGAGTTCGACAAGTGGCTTGATACGAGCAATCGTAAGCTAAAGCCATTTGCAGACTACGCAAAGGTAAAGTTTTCTCAGGCTCAGTCTGTTTCTGAACCTCGTTACTCGTTGAAGGACATAAAGCCTATTGGTGTTGGTGCTTTTGGAAACATATACAATCAGTTCCGTGGTAATGCCAAGGCTGCAATCGAGTTCTTGAAGAAGGTTCGTGGTGGAGAAGCTGTTGGTGCTCTTCATCATAAGGATATTGGTGATATTGATTTGGTTTGGGGCAAAGAAGGAACTGGACATAGTGATGGCTATGGTCTTTCTAAACTTGTGAAGTATCATCCTGAGGTTCTTGACAACTTGCAGGAGATTCTGAATGATATGCGTGTAGTTTCAAGCAGTAAGAATCGTGTAAACTTGGAAAGTGAAACCCATAAGGCTGGTGTTCGTCTTACTTGGGATGGAGAAAGAAAATCTTGGTTGTTGACTGCATTTAAAAAGGAAACTTCGGCAAGCGACAAGAGGACAGACACTGCCGCTACTTCGTTGGAAGGTGACACCGCTCTCTCCCAAACCGAAGGTTCTGCTGCAAAGATAGACAATTCTTCTGAAACTACCAAGGAAAATGGCGAAAAGTTTTCATTGAAGGATGAAAAAACTCTTGCAGGAGTGCATAACATTACTGAGGAGAAGCTGAGAAAGGCTTTGAAGCTGGGTGGTTTGGCCAACCCTTCTTTGGCTGTGATTGATACCAACAAGACTGGTCACGACAACTTTGGAGAGATTTCCTTCATCGCTCCTTCTGCCCTTTTGGATAAGCGTACTGGCAAGACTGCTGGTACTTGGATAACTGATGCCTACACTCAGCGTTATCCTTCCGTAGAGCGACAAATGAGCGAAAAAGGTAGTCAAAAGTTCAAAGAATGGGTTGATAGTCTTGAATACCCTGCTGCTGACAAGGCAGAGATTAAGAGGCAGACAGAAGATGCCCTGAGCAACAATAATGCTCCTGCTTGGGAGTTGATGTACTTAAAAGAAAAGGGTATTGATATTAAGGAGTATAATTCCAAAGTTGATTATCGCTGGAAAGAGATTATCAGTGACCATCCTACTGCCGAGGATATTCTGAGCAGTATGCAGAATGACTCTGAACTGAATGAAAAGGTTACAAGTCTGGTTAAGCATACTATTATTCACCCTACATGGGAAAAGGTTTCTTTGGAGGTCAGAAGAAAGATATATGAGGAGACAGGTAATAAGGTTAGCCCTATCAACCCACAAGTAAGGAAACAGACTAAGGAAATCTTTGAGCGTGACTATGCGCCAACCTTACTTGATAAGAATGGTAAGCCAAAGGCTGAGGACATTAAGAAGGTTGTTGAAAAGATGGTTAAGGAGCACAACGACACAAAGAAGTATGACTTTTATCTGTCTAAGGTGAAGGCAAGAGATTACGTCAATAAGAATGGTCTGTATGACGATTATATCAGATGGCAGGAGAAGAAACTGGATGAGTTTGGAACCAAGAACCGTATATTCCGTGGTTACAAGCCTGATGGCACACGAAAGTATGTTCCTGAGACACTTGACAATGTTTCAAAGGCTATGAGGGAAGAAGCAGGTGGACATACTAATGGAAGCGAATACACCTCATTTGGTAGTTTCATTGCCAAGATAGCCAGTCGTGTTGACTCTACTGACGAAATGCGTGACAACAAGGATAAGTTATCTTCTAACGAGGATAAGGAAGAATTTTACGAGAAATGGAGTGAGGTTTATTATGACCTTGCCAAGTTCTTGTATAATGATGTGTTCTATGGTGAACAGAGACTTCACGATATTGTATTGCAGTCTGACCCTAAGAAGTATGCTAAGAAAGAGTATGGTATAACTCTTACTCCTACTTTCATGAAGAAACTGGATGCTTTGAAGAATGCAGTGCGGACTGAGTTGAAGAGTGCGTACTTTGAGACTAAGTACAACAGACCTCTCCGTCTCAACGAGTTTGCTGCTGCCGTGGTTCCTGATAACTTGGGAGAAGATGTACGAAAGGGCATAGAGAATGCTGGCTTACCGATGTACAACTATGACCCGAATAAGGATGGTGACCGCAATCGTGCCTTCAATGAAGCTATCAATAGCAGCGATAATATCCGTTTCTCCCTGAAAGCAGAGAAGGAGAAGATTGTGGCTGATGCCAAGGCAAACGGAACCTATATGACGGCTCCTAATGGCGAGAAGACCAAACTGGATGCTGAGCAGTGGGCAACCGTCCGTACTACCAACTTCAAGAACTGGTTCGGTGATTGGGAGAATGACCCTGAGAATGCTTCCAAGGTGGTGGATGAGAATGGTGAACCTATGGTTGTTTGGCATGGCAGAAGTGCCGAGTTCAATACCTTTGAGAAGGAGGAAGGTGTCCGCTTTATCATGGGGCTTGAAGACAAGGTGAAGTCAGAAGGATTCTTCTTCTCTCCTGATAAGGGCTTGGCTGAGGAGTTTGCATCCAATTCGTATAGACACCGTGGCGGAAAGGCTAATGTGGTTCCTTGCTTCCTGAATATACGAAGACCTATGGATTTGACTGGCGAAGACTATGATAGAATCTACGAAGATGTGACTGGCTGGGAGTACATGGTGGGCATGGACACTCAGGACAATCTTTGGGGTATCATGGATGAAGAGGGCATGGCTGACAAGATTAAGGAGAAAGGCTATGATGGAGCCATCTTTGTTGAAGAGGTGGATGATAGCTATGAGCCTACCAATATTTCCTATTGTGCTCTGGATGCCAACCAAATCAAGTCTGCCGATAATAACAATGGCAATTTCTATGCCGACAATAATGATATTCGTTTCTCCTTGCGATACGACCAGTTTGAGCATGACTTGAATAAGTGGAAGAAGGACAATAATCTGCCAAAGGATGCCAAACGACCAACCATCCCACAACGTAACGTTGGAGAGAGTGCCGTTGATTTCCTGAAGAGAGTTGACGAGTACCGCAAACAGATGGCTCTGTGGAAGACCGCTCCAACCTACGAGCAGCATCTTCTAAGTGATGATACTGCCCTTGGAGAGTTCAACCGAGAGTTGCAGCGTGGATCTGTGCTCAAGCGAATTGCCTTCCAAGACAGTATGCTGGCTATCCGCAAGGCTCAGGAAGCTATCATGAAGGAAGTTGGTGTTGACCGCCTGAATATGGAAGAGGATGCCTATACTGCCGAGAACAGAAGTCATGGTAAAGGAAAGAACGAGTTTGAGGAGTACAACAATGAGTTCTTGCAGCCACTCAGAAAGGCTTATCATAAGATGAAGAAGGTGCTGGGAGATAGCTACGACAATGTGCGCCTATACATGATGGCCAAGCATGGCTTGGAGCGTAACGCCCAGATGGCTTTTAAGAAGTCTTTGGAAGCTGACTATGAGGACGTGGCACAGAGAAGTGCGGCATACAAGGCTTACAAGGGAGACATTAATCGGATGGGTAATGATAGTGGCTTTGAACTTGGTCTCATAGATTATGCCACTTGGGTGCGAACAGACAACGCAATCAAAATGAAATACTCTCCGTCTTACATGAACTATCGTTATGATAAAATGGGTATTGCTTTCGACTATTCTGGTCTGTCGGCTCTCTTTGATGGCTCAGACTTTGAGGAAGCTGCACACAAGTTGGTAAGGGATATTGAAAGCAAGCATATAGTTGAGACAAAAGAACTTTGGGATGCTACGAATGCGGCTACCAAGAAGATTCTTCGTGATGGCTATAAGGCTGGTATGATGAGCAAAGATACTTATCAGTATGTGCGAGATATGTATAGCCATTATATTCCTCTCCGTGGCTGGGATGGCACTACTGCCGACCAAGTATGGGACTATATCGGTGGCGGCAAGGGTGCGTTTAATCAGACTTTGAAGAAGGCACACGGACGAACCTCTATCGCTGATGACCCTATCGCATACATCGAGAACATGGCAGAGAGTGGAATCCTGCTCAACAACAAGAACTGGGTGAAGCAACACCTGATGCTCTTGGCTCAGAATCATCCAACTTCCCTGCTGACCCTGAGCAAGGCTTGGTACGTGAAGAGTACGGATGCCAACGGCAACGAGGAGTGGATTCCTGCTACACCTCAGATTACTTCTCAGATGAATAGTAATCAGGTGAAGGCAGCCATTGATGCTTTCGAGCAGAAGATGGAACAGATGGAGCAGACTGGCGATGCTACCCAGAAGCGAGACGGACTGAACATAGCCTATCCTCAGACTCACAGCGAGGAGAGAGAACATGAGGTAAGAGTGATGAAGGATGGCGAGGAGTACGTTATCTATGTGAATGGTGACCCTCAGTTGGCTCAGGCGATGAACAATACCAGAGCACACCGAGTAAGAGAGATTCAGAGTGGCAAACTGGATAGGGCTGCTGCTTGGTTGGGCAGAAAGATGGCTGCTGCCTATACCAGTCTTTCGCCTATCTTTTTCCCTTCCAACTACTTCCGAGACCTGACCATGACGCTGGCATCTACTGCTATTCGTGAGGATGGCAGATACAACTATTTGCTCAGAAAAAATCTTGCTACCTCTTGGAATCTTGGTTTCATGCTGAAAGACTATCAGAGCGGAAAGTTGAGAGAGAAGGTAAACAACGGAAACGCTACACCAAAGGAACAGATGTTCTATGACTTCATGATGAATGGTGGAGAAACTGGCTTTGTATCTTCGCTTGACGTGGAAGACTTGAAGAAGAAATTCAAGAATGACTTGAAGGATTTGGATAGATGGAAAGCGAACCCAGTAAAGGTAGGGCACACCATCATGGATATTATCGAGTTCCTGAACAGAATGATTGAGGATAGTAACCGATTTGCGGTTTACATGACCTCTATTCAGTATGGGCGTTCCATTGATGAGGCTGTGAATGATGCCAAGGACGTGACCCTGAACTTCAACCGCAAGGGTACTGGCGAATACGGCTGGCAGATGATTAGAAATCTCTATCTCTTCATCAACCCAGCAGTACAAAGTTTGCAGACCTTGGGTGCGCTTGGCAAGCATCATCCTTTCAAATTCACGGCTGTAACCGCATCGTGGATAGCGAGCGGTGTGCTGGTTCCTATCGTTAATGCAGCCTTGATGCAGATAGCTGCTGCTTTCGGTAGTGGCGATGGTGATGATAAGAAATGGTACAAGGATATTTCGAAGAAGTACTGGCAGTTCACCAAGTGGGATAGACGAAACAACTTTATTATGTGGTTTCCTTTCACTCATGAATTTATTAAGATTCCGCTTGCTCAGGAGTTCCGTGCCTTCTATGGAGTAGGCGATATGATTGCATCCAAGATGATGGGTGGCGAGTTGGCTGAGGAGAGTTGGAACCAGTATGCAGAAGACTTGCTCGGTCAGGTAGTGGATATGCTTCCGCTCGACCCGACTGGATATGACGGAAATATTGCGGTCAGTCTGATGCCGAACCCAGTTCGTCCTATCTTCGAGTTGGCTTTCAACGTTGACTTCACTGGTAAGCCATTATTCAAGGATACAGAATACAACAAGTATGACCCTAACTTTACCAAGGCATACGTGGGCACTCCTGATTGGTTGGTTCGTGCATCAAGGATGATGAACTCAATCGGAAACGACTATCCTGATGTGCAGCAGAACAAATGGGATGCTTTGGGTAACCCAAGATTTAGCATAAACAACCCTGCTGTGGTTGACCATGTTTTGTCTTCTTATCTCGGTGGTGCTTACACCATGGGCAGTCAGGTGCTCGGTTTGCTTACCAAGTCACTCAACGACCCGAAGGAAATCAAGGTGGCTGATATTCCATTATTCAGCAAGTTCGTCAGCAATCCTGATGATAGACCAGCTTCTAAGAAACAGGGCGATGAGTTCTGGAATACGAAGGAGAACCACGACCGTGCAGCCAATACCCTGAGCAAGTTGAAGAAACAAGCTAAGGTGGATGGCGATTATTCCATGCTGGAGCGGTTCTACGGCTCTGAGGAGTATAAGCAGTACAAGCAAGATGATGTGAAGGTGAAGAAGTACGAGGAAGACAAGAAGAAGGAACGTGCTGAGGAGAGTGGGGAGGAGTATAGACCTCACAAGTTGAATGCTGAGGATATATATAAGGCTCATGCTACTCCGAAGGATGATTTCGAGGACTTGAAGCTGGAACAACTATACACAAAGTTGAACGGATTTAAATCTACATACGACCTCTTGGTTGATACGGCTCCCAGTCAGAGCGATGGCTACTACAATGCCAACAAGGCTTCCATAGATGCCATTAACGACATTTCTTTTGACAAGCAGAAGATTTCAGAGTTGAAGAAAGGCTTCTTGGACGATGGAAAGGATGCCTACAACGCTGAGGACATGAAACGGATTCGTGAACTGAGAAAGAAAGTTCTTGCCGTACTGGAGAAAGCCAACAAGGTAGTTGTGGCCAACCAGAAGGCGAAGAAAAAGTAAACATGGCTATCCCCTGGAAGTGTTGTGCTTTCGGGGGATATTTACTTTCATTCTGAAACTTTTTATCCCTTTAATTTGAAATTAGGATGGAATAGATATGATGAGCGAAGAACAACGTTATATGATGGGTGCTATTTGCGAGCAGCTTTTTCAGGTAGTACAACAATAAAAAAGATAGGTAAAATTTAATCTACCTATCTTTTTATCTGTAAAGTTATTTGCTATTATTACTGCCACAACAAAAAACAAATAACAGAACCTACTATTATCACAAAAGAGTATCTGACAATATCCTCCCACTCAAACCTTGCCAAGTGATAGTGTTTGTACTGGTAATATTCCCTTACCACCATGATAGGAAAGGCAAGTAAACCTACCAATATACTGACAAACAGCCAACAAGCAAGGCCAATCCAGTCTCGCTTGTTTAATTTTAACACATTCTTCATAACGTACATACCCAATAAGTAATATACACGTCAAGAAATCCTGCCACCTCTGCCATATACCAAACTGGCTTATATACTTCGTCATCGTCCGAACAGCTTGCGAGTAGCAGATAGATAAGAGCTATTACAGCAGTTGGAACCCAGCATGCCGACAAGCACCAGCCAACGCAACCTGCCGCAGCTACAAGTGCACCTATCTTATGAATAGGGTATGCGTCATCATCGAGATAGTTCGGTGCAGCACCAACAAACATCAGTCCTCCACAGCCTATAAAGGCGAGGCACTGAACACCCTTACCTGTGTCGAGCATACATACCATCATCAGTACCGCACACGTAACCATAACGGCCGTGAATACCCATCCATAGTTCCTCTTGTCTTTGTCTCCTATTACCTCGCTTCCTGTGCAGTTCTGTAGCTGGTAATACACGTCACTTACCATCGCAGGAACACCAAAGCGCATGGCTGCGAGAAGCAGAAACCCACCAAACAAAAGAAATGAAATAAAACTCAGTATATACATAATCTTTTCGTTTTAATTAGTTAGACACAAATATCATTTTGCTGACATCAGCAATATGGTATTACACACTCATCTCAAGCATCTTCGGATATCCTGCCTTGTAGTCATATACCTCCACATCTTCGAGACTCATCAGCTCACTCACCGCTTGCTTATGGCTTGCCGTCACGTTAAAACACTCCAGGGCATACATCTCAAGCGCAGAGAGTAACTGAATAGCCTTGTCGCAATCCACCACAAGCTTAATGCCTCCGAGCCAGAGAGTTGTCGTTTTCTGTCCTGCTGCTTTGGAAATAGTGGTGGAGTTCATCAATCCGACTCTTGTCGCTTTATCGAGCCAAACAAGCAGTCCGTTAAGCATAAATCCGTTCACGGATGATGAGGTATCGTAAGCTGTTATCTCCGCTATTTTAGCCTTCTTAGCAAGTACTAAGGCTTTTTCTGCCCACTTCTGCTTCCACGCCTCATACTCTCGTCTAAACTCCTGTTCGTTATATTCAGATGCAGACGAAGAACCCTCGACACAAGAATATGCGTCCATGTCCGCATCTTTAACTGCATCGAAACGAACAAGCATCTTGTTTCCTACTTTTTCTACTGCGACAAAATCCTTTACTGGGATAAATGTCTTTACAAAATTTACTTTCATAACTTTTTATTTTTAAATTCAACAATCTTTTTCATGTTTACGCAATATATTTTATCTTTATGTTTTATCTCCTTCCATGCTCGCCATCTTATTCCGTAGCTATGGCGATGTACCAGATGTCCGAATAGGGAGTTTACCTGAATCACGAACTTTTCTGTCTGTTCTTTCGATGGATTTTCTGTACTATTCCACTTCTTGATAACATCGAAAAGGTTCTGAACTGTAGCATTACCAGCATATACTCTTCCTGGTTTAATTACTGCGCCAGTAAACTTCACTCCCTTCTTTACTTCCTGAAGATAGACTTTATCGGGGTGCAAGGTAAGTTGCAGTTTATCAAAAAGGTAGTTACGAGAGTCATGGAGTATTTCGAGCAATAATCCTTTATCCCTGCTGATAACAACGAAATCGTCCACATATCTTCCATATCCTCCACTCTTACCAATTCGACTCAATACTCATTTATCGAACGCAGACATAAGCAAATTAGCGAGTATCTGACTTGGAAGGTTGCCGATAGGAAGACCGATGCCTTCTCCGCAGGTAAATAGCGACTTATTGGCAGGAAGTCTATCCCATAGACTCAAATCGCCAACCTTTACACAATTCTTACTTGGGTCGTTCATGATAACCTTCCTCCACAGCCACAGCCAGAAGTCCATATCGCCACCTTGATATTTCTCCCTTATAATCTTCTCTACAATATCATACAACATCCGTCTATTGATACTCATAAAGAAGCCTTGAAGGTCGCACTTCAATATCCATGTCTCTTTAGTGTAGTTATCACTCTCTCGCTCCATCTGTTGCCTGATATGGTCGATACCGTAATCAGTTCCCTTTCCTTTTCGGCAGGCATAGGCATTATCCACCATTTCACCCTCAAATATTGGCAGGAACTTTATGGAAAGGATATGATGCACTATCCTGTCTCGAAATTGCGCACAGAATACCTCTCTCAGCTTCGGTCTGGTCACACAGAAAGCCTTACTCTTACCTATCTCGTAGGTCATGGAGTTCAGCTCTTTGTATAGTTGCAAGTTATTAAGAAGGTAATTCATCTTGTATTCAATACAACCTTCTGTTCCTCCCTTATGCTTGCAGCAATCCCTATAAGCTTCATCTATCAACTCAATATGGATATATTCTTTCATCGTTTTGCATACTAATCGGCATACCCGAAGGATGATCGTCATCAAGTGATAATCGTAGAACGGAATCGCCAGATAACTGTTGTTCTTGTTGTTGTTGCTGACAGCCGTAGCGAAGTAGTAGCTGTTGTTGGCGTTGTTCTGGGTTCTCAGCATCGCTATCTTATTCTTAGCTTCTTCACCTCTTCAGAGGAGACTGAAAGCGGATGCTCCTTGTCACTATGGTGACGGCTCTCCTAAGTCGACATATCTTCTTAGTTCTCGCCTTTGCGCTTTCTCTCGCTCTTCAGCCAGCCGTACCCGTCTTTCATTACTTTTTCGATTAGGAAAGTGAGATTTGTCGCTTGTTTAACGCTAAGATATTGCGATTCAGCGAAGAGGGTGATTCTGCTTCTGACCTCAGACAAGAGTAAGATGAAATCCCGCAAATTTTCCTCTCTTCCATCGAAGCTGCTATTGATGCGCCTTACGAGGTCGAGGGCTGCAAAAGCCTTGTCGATAGCCTTACCGTACTGCCCGAATCTGATAATTTTCGAGACGTTCTTGCTATAATCCAACAATAGCTTGCAGAGCTTGTGGGTTTCTTTGTATATGTATAAATCCTCCGAGTATGCCATATTTTTAAATATATTTTCTGTTAAAGCCGCCCGAAGGCGGCATGGTTAGACTGCTTGTTACGCTGCCTGTGCTAAACTTTCGCCCTGCTCATCTGGGAGAGATAAGAGAGATGGAGAGTCAGAGAGACAAGCGTAGAACGGAATCGCCAGATAACTGTTGCTCTTGCTGTTGATGCTGACAGCCGTCGCGAAGTAGTAGCTGGTGTAGGCGTTGTTCTGGGTAGAAGTCCACTTATTACCACTGAATGTAGTCTTGTTGACATTGAAGTCTGGGTACTTCTTATTGATAGCGTCTATCACGATATCCATATTCTGCCAGGTCAGCTCCCATTGGTAAGCTGTCGGCAGATAACCTTGGTAAAGCTTATCTCCATTCGCAATCGTAGAACTATAGCAATAATCAGCGGCAGCCGTAGTCAACCCACGCTCGTCACCTTCAGCTATAATGGTCTGTGTAGCCAACAATCCGTTATACGCAAAGCGAGACCAGTTCGGGTTGTTTGCATCACGACCATTTAAAGGTATATTCTTAAACTCTACGTTCTGATCACACCATTGCTTAGTTACGGCTACCTTAGAGAAGTCTGCCATCTTGTCAATACTGATAAGAATGTCTCCCTTGTAACGTTGTGTTGCCAGCGTAGCAATACGCACAAACATCAGCTTGCTATTATCATTTCCACTTGCCTCCCAGTCATCGTAAGTCCACTGCTTATTGTTGTCATCAATGAGCCAGATGCCGCTCTCGTAAGGGCGATAGATAAAGTTAAAACGGTAGCTATCAGCAATTGCCGTTCTGGTAATAGAGTAGCGGTCGTACTGCTCATACATACCGTCTATCTTGTCAACGCTTACCGTGTAAGATGTGCCATTCTTAATATCAACGACAGCCCTACCATCGGCATCCATAATATATTCTGTTTTCTTTCCAGCTATGGTAACATACGCCTTGCCTCCTTCCCACGGAGTTATATTTCCGCTTTCGTCAGCCTTAGACATCTTGATGGTTAACCGCTCCATCTTTTCGGTCTCAGCGATATAGTTAGCGTCAATAATTCTGTTACCTACGCTTGCCACATGCTGTACGGGGTCAATAATGTTGCAATTCTGTACGTAAGGGAACACAACTTTATAGGTTGCACCTTTGTTGATAGTAAACTCAGTCTGTCCATTTGCATCGGTAGTGTACTGATGAGGGTCTTCACCATTATTAATATAGACGTTAATAACCAATCCTTCCATGCTTACGCCTTCCATCGTGGTAGTACAATTAACTGTCACATGCTCGTCAGTATCAGTAAGATTTACTGATTTTACCTCTCCATTGCGGTTCGTTACTTTCAGTACATTTCCATCCAGTTCTGCGTTAACCCTCTCTGCTCCTAATGTTGCAGTATCTGCTGCTTGGATGGCGGTGTTTGTATTATTGGCAGCGGTATTAGCTGCGTTGATGGATGCAGTAAGGGCATTGAGGTCTATATTGTCAAGTTTTCCCTTGTCGGAAGGTGACATAAAGCCAGCACTACCAGGAGATATAAAAGGCTTGCTTTTTTCGCTGTCACTTAACTCGGAGTTAGAACTTGGCATGTTTATTGGTGCTGAGGCTTCAGGTACAACAAGATATTGGTGTGAACCATCGGCAAACTCAATTCTGATAGCTGTTTTATACGGATGATCATTATCCTCATCCCAGGATGCAAAATTTGGGTCGTAAAACTCCAACTTAGCCACAGCCCCGTTCTTCTTGACATACTCTTGAAGGTCGAAGGTTGGAACGAAGTCACCAAGTTTCTCCCATTTTGTTGCATCAAAGTTACCTGCGTCTGTCAGGTCACCTGTGTAGATGTATTCTGCGTATTTATTGTTCTCGCCATCCTTGTTGCCATTGAGAATATAGATGTGCTTTTTGATATTGCGAATATCAGTAGGGAGTTCTGTTACTACCTCGAAAAATGTGGTGTCAAGATTACCTAACTGAGAAAGTGGAACATTACCTCCTGCATCAAGCGAGGCAATACCATTTGCTACGCCCTTAGTATCAAGGACACTTGTTTTTGACTTGTCTATCTGTGTCTTGATGCCTTGCAGGAGTCTTAAAACACTATTTCTATCTAAATATTTTTCCATGTGCTAATATTTTTATCCAAATACACTTATGATACAACTATCAATATCAGAGTCTGTCATTGCTGTAATAACCTCGCTATTGTTGTTTAACAGACCTAAAACAGAGCGGTTATGAGTTTTAAATCCCACTGCGGTAACATCTAATGGAACTTCAAATCTTCCACCATCAAAACCACCAATAGAACGAGGGTATGGGTCGTCATCCCCTCCGCTTGTTTCCCATTTTTCTAACTTAACATCATAGCCATCTTTATTAAAGGCTATAACACTGGGAAGGGAACTTATGTTTCTGATTTCTTTAACGCCTGTGATATTGTGGTCGTTTAGACCCAGGTCACTGTGCATAACATTGCTGCCATCTATTCTGAGATACTCATCTTTGAGTTTGTCCCAAACGGCCTGAGCAATCTGCTCAATCTCTATCTTATCCGTGGTATTCACCTTTCCATCAAGGGACTCTTTAACAGATTTGCCAGTTTTTTCGTCCTTGATATACCTCGAATATGTCAGAGTCTCGTCTTTGCGTCCGCTAACAAGGATGCTGTTGTACTTTTTACTTTCTGCCATATTATTCTTTAAGTTTAATTTGATATTCATTATCATCACCAGCTACCAGTTCGTCTGACCAGTAGTAGTAGAGGTCTCCCAATTTGGTGGTATTCAAAGAAGCCTCAAAACCACATTGGCTAAAGACGAGAGGTTGTCGGCTTGCGAACCAGATGTATGGTTTTTCTTCCGTTGTTGTGATGGTTAGAGTCTGTCCGACAAGCGTACCTTCGTACATTGTAAGGTCTGACATGTTCAACTCGCCCATATTCTTGGCTGCCGATGCACCATAATAGCTTGCCTTTACAGTTCCACTTGCCGTGATGGTAACATAACCCGATACGGCAGGAATGAATACCTTATGAGTCGTACTATTGTAATACTCGTCAGTAACATCTTTGCCATCCATAATAATTTTCACCTGACCGATGCTAAAACCTTCGATTGGCAGGAACTCAGCTTCCAACTTCTTGCCGTTTTTTACAGTACCGTTAATCACGAAGTTCTCCTGATTTTCCACCATTTGAGTTTCGTCATTGATGGTGTAGCTGAACTTGGCGTTATCAACGATGAACGATACCGGGCAAGTTGACTGATTGCTGGTCACGATGTAGTAACGAAGATTGAATAAGCCAGTATGCTCGCCTTCGGTAACACCGATAGGAACATTGCTCATCGAGTTGTGCTCAACGATTCTCAGAAGGTTGCGCTCAATGCTGACCATTTCGCTACCATCATACTTCCATGACACCCTGACGTTGTAATTACCGCAATCAAGAGAAGAAGGAATGTCGCATATCAGTACGTTGCCTTGTATTCCTGCCACTTGTACTGGAACGGAAATCACATCACAGCAAAAGCCCGACAACTCAACCCTGATGTCGGTAGCCAGATTCATATCGAAGTCAACGAGTCTCTGGAACTCTTTCGATACGTCCATCTTCCGAACCAAGATGTGCAGTTTGAAACTATTACCTTTAACTATTTTATAAATCATATACGTATATTATTAATATATAAGCAAAGATAGGTAGAATTTAATCTACCTATCTCTTATCCGTTAACCTTACTAAACCAATCCTTTCCATCTGAGGAACTTGCGCTTGCGGCTCGCCTTGCCCTTCTTACTATTGCAGTTGGTATGGTAGACACAATCCCTGAACAAGTCTCTAACCTTCATGTCGTTGTCAACCAGTTTCGTTTTCTTGAATGCCTCGAAGAGAGAGCGGTTCATGATCATCAGGTTGCCCTTCTGTGTAGGAAGAACATAGAAGATTTCACCATTGTTCTTCTTAGATGCGTAGTCAGCCTTAGCCGTAGCTTGGCGGTACATGATTTCGCACTTGATGCGCTTGAAAATCTTTGTTACTTTCATAATCGTAATTATTAATTGTTTGAAACTATATGATGGTCGCTGCCGAAACAGAAACCTTTCTTGTCATTACTCTTGCCTTATACTCTATCATCTTAGGCATTTCCATTTCATTGAAACAGATGTGGAGTCCGATGGCTCTTGTCATGAGCAAATCATCGTGCTTTCCGTCTGCCGCCTCATATACGGTTCCGTTCTTCTCGTAGGTGAGATATTCATCCAGGCATCTATCGTCACGCTCTACATAGAGTTGTTCGCGGATAACCTGAACCAATACTGAGATAACCATTGGCTTGGTTGCCACATTGGTATGGAATCCATACTTCACTGGGACCTTATTCTTGATGTCCGACTCGCTCTGCTTGCGAGCATAGAGGTTGTCATATACACCCTTGATTTGATTCAGGATGAACTCAGACTGGTCACCACCTTCCAATATATGCTCCTTGTCTTTCGTCTCCAAGGTGTTTGACTCAATGACCAATAGAGCATTGTTGTAGTATTTGGCTATCTGAGCCGCCTTCCACGCCAGTAAGTCCATATCAATGTGACCATACCATTGCGCTACCACATACGGCTTTCCACCTTCCATCATCCAATAGCGGTCGAAGACACAGATAACAGACCAGTCGGCATTCTTGCTACGTCCGCCAATATCCACTACGACCAGATAGCGGTTGATAACCTTGCAATCATCAAAGGTCTCAGGTTTGCTCCATATCCACAACTGACCCTGCTTGTCTTCACAGAATCGGACATTCTGCATACACTTCTTGCCCTTATATCCGTCACCATAAACATCACCGATGAACTTAGGCGCACGGCAACCCTTGCGGAACTTGTCAACCTTGTCTTCGGCAAACACCTTGGCTCCTGAATGCTTGAAAGCCTCAATATCATCAGTAGGGTAGCCAGCAGCCATATCGGCATGGTCGGTGAACTTCTTGCGCTCGGCAATATACCAGTTGATGGCTTCGAGTGGAGCACCAAGATTCCATAGTTTCCAAAGATAGGTGCCTGGCTCTTCTCGGTCGGACATCGTGTTGGTATTATTGCGGTTCTCGTATAGACATTTGGCAAACTCCGTCTTCTGTTTCTTGCTCTCAAATTCAAGATGATACATATCGTATATCTCGTACCAAGGAACGAAGAAAGGTTCAAACTGAGACTCACCCTTTACCGCAGCAAGCCATTCCTTGTGGAAGAAGTTGCCAGTACCATTGGCGGTGGATTCGTAGGCAATCATCGTGTATGGTCGGTATAGGATACCATTGGTAGCATTCTGCACCACCTCCTCAGGAGACTTACCATCTGTCTTTTTCCACAAACCCACCTCGGAAAGATGAACCAAGTTGTAGTCTTCACCATTGGCAGACAGCGGTCGTTCCATAGAACCCACCTTAATCTTGCAGAATCGCTGAGGAACCTTCTTGACATTACCCGATGTTCCCACACCTACAAACTTCGGCTCGTTCTCAGAGAACGCTTCACCCATATCGTAGAGGAACTTGGTAGGGAAGTTTTTCAGAGCTTCCTCGAACATACCTCGGATGGTTTCTGCCGTGTCCTTGACCTGAGCCACGATGAGCGAGTTGAGACCCTTCTGCCACATAAGTTGCAGCCAGAGGAAGTACATCTGAATAACCGTAGAGCCGCCCCATTGTCTTGCTTTCAGCAGGATAAGACGGATAGGTCGATTCTTCTTTCTTCGTTCCTCAAGCCATCTGAGCAATCTTCGCTGCGGTCTTCTGAGTACAAAACGGAATGGAAGACCTCCACCCTTTGGTTTGATATAGATGAACGTGGCAAAGAAGAAGAAAGGATCGTGTTTCATCCTGATGCGAGTAAACTGCTCCACCAGTTGCTCCATTTCTTCCTCTATGTTGTACGGCTCGTCTATATCCTTGTGCAGTTCCTCAATTACCGCCTTGCAGCTACCGAACTCGATGAGCATCTTAACGATCGGAATCTTCTTCATCGAGACAGGAAGCTGTTGTTTTTGAATCGGGAAGTCAGGAAGGAAAAGTAGGAATCGCTTATCTCCACACCCTTCACCCTTGATAGGATTGAATGGTGTGTTGATTATCTTGATGCGTTTCTCGTTCTCTTTCAGGATGCCAAGCACATGCTTGTCGAGTGCATCAGTCAGTTTGGAGGTTACTTGTCTTGACATAGCGGTGCATTAAGATAACCCCACAACAGACCAAGTACATAGCAATAGATGTGGACTCCAACTGCCATGCAAGGGAAGAAGATCCCAACACAGATATATAGGAGAATGGTTAGATTGTATCTTACCTTATTCTCCACGTATGGGGCGATAAAGCCCATGTAAGCATAGATAAAGCCGCTTAGACCGATGATTGGTGCGGATGATGCAAAAGGATAGCTTACGGCAATGAGATAGAATGCAATCATGTGGCCGATGCCACAAGGGATGGCTCGGTAACATTGGTGAAATACGTAAAGGTTGACGGCTGCATGAAAGATGTTCTGATGGTAGAAAGGGTAGCTTAGTCGGTTCTGAATAGAACAACCATCAAAGAGACCCATGCCTTCATATCCTATGAGTGTGATACATGATATTATAACGTACCCTGTATAAAGTGCAATTTTCTCTGTCGAAGTTCGTAGCATCTCTTCTTCTCCTCCTTCCTCACACGATGAAGTATGACGTGCATAGATTTAGGAGTGAGATAGAAACTCGGTGCTTCCTGATTACACACATGCCATATTACATCCATCTTTGTGAGAGAAGGATGCTCCTTTGAATAAATCTTGTATCTACGGAAAATCTCCTGAAACATCTCTCTTTTTTGAGAGTTCATATTACTGATGGACTTACCGTTGAGCATATTTAGAATAACGTTGTATGCCCGATCTACTGAAACCCAAAAACGTTTGCTCGGAGATTGCAACAGTCTTCGCTCAATCTCCAAGAGGCCGATATTGTCTCTTACCGATATAACTTCCTTGTAAGCCCTCAATATGTCAGCATCACGTTCCTTAGTAAAGTCACATCGTGAGCCTTTATGTTTCATGTACTTATGATGCAAATATACAAAAATATATTGAAATAACCAAATTAATCGGATATGATTAAGCATAGTTAACGGATAAGATTAATAATAAGTTGAAAAGCGTTACTTTTGGACGTTGATTTATAAATTTATACATATATATATGAACGAAAATGTAAATACAGAGCAGAATGCTGGTGCTGCTAAACAGCAAGACACCAAGACCAAGAGAGACTTGGCTTTGGAGCGTTTGAAGGTTAGGCATCCTGACACCGAGTTTTCAGACGATGAGTCTATCTACGGAGCTATCAATGACGATTACGATGCCGACCAGAAGGCCTTGCAGGGTTACAAGGACAACGAGAAGGCGATGGGCGAGTGGCTTGGCAGCGACCCAGAGGCAGCCGCCTTCCTTCAAGCAATGAAGGCAGGCAAGAGTCCTTACGCAGAGTTGATTCGCACGCATGGCGAAGATGCCATAGACTACTATTCAGACCCAGACAATGCGGATGAGATTGCGGCGGCTCAGTCGGAGTTCCTGAAGAATGCCGCCAACGGCAAGAAGTTGCAGGAGGAGTACGACAAGAACATGCCATCCAGCTATGAAGTATTCAACAAACTGGAAGAGAAGTATGGCGAGGAAGCGGTTAACGAAGCTATCGACCAATGTTTTCAGACTATGCGCAATGTTGTGACAGGCAAGTTTACAGAGGAGATGATTACCGCATTCATCAAAGCAAAGAACCACGATACCGATGTAGCCGATGCCGCTCACGAAGGCGAGGTTCGTGGCAAGAACAGTAAGTACGTCAAGAACTTGGAGCTTCGCAAGAAGGGAGATGGAACTGCCGAACTTGATTCTGCCAATGCAGATACCAAGCCAACGGACAACCAGCCAGACCTTGGTGCGCTTGATAGGGCATCACGCAGAGGAAACATTTGGCAGCGTGGGCACGAGAAAAGAACACGTATTCGATGATTCGATAAGATAAAAAGACAATTTAATGTTTAATTAATATTCAGAATAACAATGAAGAAAAGTACATTTAATCGGCTGCTTTCCATTTTTCTGATGGTTATGGCGGTTATTTTTGGTGTGAATGGTCAGGTTATCATGGCCGAGGCTGCTCTGCCTGATGGCGGTACGACCGAGGGTGGACATGCCTCTGAGGCTGGCGGTGCTACTGCTGCCCAAGAAGCTGGCAATGGTGGTGCTGGACGTCAGAGTGAAGGTATTGCGAGCGAGACTCATGGCCGTGAAAACTTAAATGAGAAAGGCACTGAGTTCTACGAGAACGACATCAACGACAAGATTACCAAGATTCGTCCGATGGCCACTCCTGTGGATCAGATTTCACGTTATGCGACAACCAAGTCAGCCAGTTCGTTTGTAGTAGAATACTGGAGTATCGGTACACGTCCTATCAAGACCACCGTGAAGGAAACAACCGTAGAGAGTACAGGCACCTCTATGGTGTTGAAAGTGGAAGACCCAGAAATGTTTACACTGGATGATACCATCCGAGTGGTAGGTGTGAAGGCGATTACCAACTACAAAAATCAGGCTTACACAAGCCTTACCGATGAACCTACCCCTGATTTGGAACTCTGTGTGTGCGGTAAGGATAATGAGGGTTATCCTATCGTGTATGCAGTAAATGGTAATTTGGTTAATAAGCAGCCTATTGGTATTCCAGTCTTGCAGAAGGGACAGAAGCTCATCCGTATGGCGAAGAGTTGCGGTGAGTTGGACGTACAGACAGGTCGATTCAACAACCTACCTGCATCTGAGATTCAGTACTGCCAGAATTTCATGATTCAGATTGAGGAGAGTACCTTCAATAAGATTGCCGCTAAGCGGGTGGATTGGGACTTCTCAGACATCGAGGAGGACAGCATCTACGATATGCGTCTTGCCATGGAGGGTACTTATCTCTTTGGTGATATGGGCTGTATCAAACATACCACAAAGAACAACTCAGCTCAGTGGTTTACCAAGGGTATCTGGTGGATGGCTGGCAAGGACATCGAGGTAGGCCATGTTGCTACAGCCGATGACGTGAAGAAGGGCTACAACAAGAACGAGCGAGTGATTACCGACTTGGAGTTGGTTGATATTTCCAAGGACTTGTTTGTGGGTACAGGTATTGGTAACAAGCGCAAGGTGATTATCGCTGGTTCAGACTTCGTGAGTGCATTCAGCAAGATTGATTCTGACAAGTTCCGTCTGAAAGACACCGTAGAGGTTTGGGACCTGAAGTTCAAGAGTTGGGAGACCGACTTCGGAGAGGTGCTGATGATTCACTCAGAGCTGTTCGACCTATTTGATATGAGCGACTGCGGCTTTGCTCTTGACCCAGAGTTCTTGGTTAAGCGAGTACACCTGTCTTGGGCTCGTAACGTACTCGACTTGAAGAAGGCAGGTATTCGCAACACCGATGCCGTAGTCATTCAAGAGGTTGCCTGTCTCTACTTGAAGTACCCTAAGGCACACGCTCGTATGCGCCTTGCTGCGGTTCCTGCATCAGGAGGTACATCTAACACTGGCGAGAGCCATGGAGCCAGTGAATAAAAGCAAGTAGATTTATAGACAGTCATTAAATAGTGAGGGGTGTGGGCACTTGCCCCATCCCTTTTTTAGTAACACATATATAATAAGATATAATCATGTTTAAGAAATATCAAGCAGGTACAGATTTAGCATTTAGCGTCATGGTAGGAGATGAGAGAATGCGTATTGTTTTCGATGGCAAGACCATGGGCTGTAGTGTCTATATGACAAGAGACCCAAAGGTACAGAATGCTATTGAGTCACACTATTGGTACAAAGACAAGTTCTTCTTGGCAGAGAGTGTTGACGAGAAGAAGGAAGCTGCGGAGGCTAAGAAGAAGGCCGCTGCCAAGGCAAAGAAGAAAGTGGCTGACGAGAAGAAGACCCACGTAGTGACAGACGTTGAGGATGCCAAGGACTATTTGGCCGAGACCTTTGGCGTGAGCCGTTCAAAGATGAAGACCAAGGAAGACATCTTGGCCATCGCAAAGGAAAAGGGTGTTGAATTAGAAGGGTTGGAGTAATGAGAATGTATGCTGTATCTGAACTGGTGAAAGAAGTAAAGGTACTTCTGGACAGGAACCAAGAGTCCGCTGGACTGCTGACTCCTGGCGATACCGATACGCTATCACAGGGCGAGTTGATTCAGAGTAAGATAGTAGATGCAGCAAGAATTATATTGATGGATGCTCCTGCCTTCATGCTGGACGGAAAGGACTACAATGGGCTGAATACATCTTGGGCAGAATCGAATGGTGCTTATGTAGGAACCATCCATCTACCTTCCGACATGATCAGACTCCTTAACGTGAAGGCCAGTGACTGGAACCGCTCGGCAGAGGTCATCACGGAGGAGGATGATGCCTACAAGATTCAGTGTAGCCGATTCGGAGTAAGAGGAAACCCAGAGCGACCTGTTGCTGCACTCGTCCATAGAAGTGGCGAGCGACTCTTGGAGCTATTCACAAGCAAGAGCAATACCGCCACCGTGTCGCTCACCTATGTCGGTATGCCTTCTATCAGTGAAGGCAATATCGATTTGCCCGAAACATTGAAGGACTCCATCATATATATGGCTGGCTATCTTACTTGCATCAGTCTTGGCGATACCGACACCGCAAGCGGATTCCTCGGAGTGGCCAGAAAACTGGCGCATATTGTTGAACCTACGACATCATAAATTATGGCAAAGAAGAAAGAAGAAACAAAACTGCTATCATTGAGCAGGGTGCTTGACAAGGAAGAATTGGATAGTGTGAAAGCATCCAAGAACCGATTTGACAAGCCATACGAGCGTGCCTTCTCTATCTTGCTGGAGGCCCAACGATACTATAACAACATGGATAACTTCCGAAAGCGAAGACTGAGAAACAAGCGATACTGCTATGGGGACCAGTGGGGCGATACCATTACGTTCAAAAACAAGTGTGGCTTCAAAAAACGTATCAAGGAGGAAGACTATATCCGTGAACAGGGCAGTGAGCCGTTGAAGAGTAACCTTATCAGAAGATTGGTGAAAAACGTGCTGGGAGTATATCGCTCACAGAGCAAGGAGCCAACCTGTAACGCAAGAGATAAGGACGAGAAGCGATATGGTGAGACCATGAGCGTGGTGCTGCAATGTAACCGACAACTGAACAGAGAGTCGGAACTGGATGCCAGAACCATGGAAGAGTTCCTGATAAGCGGTGCCGCTATCTATAAGAAAAAATACGGATGGAGAAGAGGTAGGTTGGATTGCTGGACGGACTACGTGAACCCAAACAATTTCTTCATAGACAACAATATGAGGGATTTCCGTGGATGGGACGTAAGCTGTTTGGGCGAGGTACACGACATCACCATCGGCAATGTGCTGAGAGAGTTTGCCAAATCTCCTGCTGAAGCCCATAAGTTGAAGGAGATTTACAGACTTGCTGCAAACAGAGACTTCGTGATTGCAGACTGCACCCAGCGATTCGGAGAGTTCGACCCAAAGACTATCGACTTTATGAATCCTGCAAACCCATCTCTTTGTCGAGTGATTGAAGTTTGGCGCAAGGAAAGCAAGCCCAGATACCGATGTCACGACTACAACAATGGCGACGATTTCAAGATAGACATTGAAGACAAGGCCGACATTGTAGATGCCGAGAATAGAGATAGATTGCGTAGAGGTCTGGCCGCTGGCATGCAGGAGGAGGATATTCCTCTGATTGACGCAGAGTGGTTCATTGACGATTACTGGCATTTCTATTACCTTTCCCCATTCGGTGATATACTGAGAGAGGGCGAGACCCCTTATGCACATGGCGAGCATCCCTACTGCTTTAAATTCTATCCATTCATTGACGGAGAGATTCACAGCTTCGTGGAAGATGTGATTGACCAGCAGAGATACGTAAACCGACTTATCACGATGTACGACTTCATTATGAGGTCGAGTGCCAAGGGTGTGCTGCTCTGTCCTGATGATTGTCTACCTGACGATATGAGTTGGGATGATTTCTGCGATGAGTGGAGTAGGTTTAATGGCGTTGTGAGATACAAGCCAAACGCGAGCGGCCATGTTCCTCAGCAAGTGGCTAACAACTCTACAAACATAGGCATAGGTGACTTACTAAGCTATCAGTTGAAGTTCTTTGAGGATATATCGGGTGTAAATGGTGCTCTGCAAGGAAAGCCAGGAGTATCTGGAACGAGCGGTTCGCTCTATGCCCAGCAGACGCAGAATGCTACCATGTCTCTGCTTGATATATTGGAAAGTTTCAGCCAGTTTGTCATTGACGGTGCGTACAAGACAGTGAAGAACATGCAGCAGTACTATGACGTGGCTCGCAACTTCAATATCGTTGGCAGGGCAGGGCAGATAGTGCGCTACGATCCTAAGAAAATACGAGACGTAGAGTTCGATATCAATATCACAGAAAGCACGGCTACACCAGTATATAGACAGATGGCCAACGAGTTCCTTATGACATTGTGGCAAAATCAGGCTATCACGCTGGAGCAGTTGTTGCAAGTAGGAGACTTCCCATTTGGTGAGGAGCTGTTGCAATCGGTTATATCCAATCAGCAAGCCATTCAGAAAGGCGAGACTCCACAAGGATTCTCTCCTCAGTTGCAAGCACAAGTGGCTCAGGTATCACAGAGCAATCCTAAGGCACAGGCGATGCTACAGCAGATGATGAGCGGACAGGGAGTGAGTCCTGACGGACAGACCCCACCACTTGCAGCTTAATTCAGTTATTTATTAAACAGATAATAGTATGATAGCAGACAAACCAAGCGACAATGAATGGTATGGCAACGGAAACTCCGATACCAGCCAAGGCAGCAATCCCAATAACGGAATAGCTACGGAGACCCAAGGCAGGGAAACTAAGCCCGAACTTTACGAGAATGATGTATTCGGCAAGGTGTCGAAACGAAAGAAGAACGACATCTGGGCGAGGGGCAAAGAGAAACGAACTAGATTTAAGGACGAATAAAGAAAGGAGGTGTTTTTATCGTAACTGTATTTGTCTGACAATCAGATATATACAGAGATATTTATGAGTTTATGGTGATTTGTTAAAGATATTCCTATCTTTGCAGCATCATAAACTTTTAAATTTTACATGTATGAATTTCGTAGAGTTTGTTGAAAAGTATCAGCAGGATATGACTCCTGAACAGATGTTGAGTATAGCCAAGGCTATCGGTAAGTGTCTCCCATGCAAATTGAGCGATGCAGAGGAGCTGAAAGAAATGGTGGTGTTTATGGCAATAGAATACCTCCAATACCCTGACAATCTGTACCCAACGAGCAAAATATGGCACAACATTAACGGATAAGATAATGAATTGGAAGACATAACTTATCTTTGCGTATTATTAATATTTTATAAAATATAAGTTATGACTCCAAATGTACGTGAAGGATTGCAATATGGTGCAGCTATAGGAATGATTACGAGCGGTGTTGTGCTCACATTCCTATCATTCTTTCTCAACAATTATGTAGTTTCGGAAGGCGTGCTGTGGTACGTCAGCCAAACACTGGTTTACTCAGGAGCGATATTCGGAGTAAACGTTTATTTCAAGACCAAGTTGGGCAACTTTGAGAGCAAAGTAAAAGGTGAACTTGCAAGTATGATAAAACAAGTGAAGGAGGGTAAGTAATGAAGGTAACAAGAGAACAGGTTTTGGCTATCATGCCGAATGCCAAGGACAGGGTGGATGATTTTCTTCCCTACATCAATGGTTATGCAGAGGTTTTTCATATTGATACTGCCCAGCGAATGGCCCACTTCTTAGCTCAGATAGCACATGAGAGTGGAGAACTGAGATACACCAAGGAACTCGGCAACAAAAACTACTTTCACAAGTATGATGTCGGGAAGTTGAAGAACATGCTCGGGAACCTGAAAGATGGAGACGGTTACAAGTATCGTGGTAGAGGATTGATTCAGATCACTGGCAGAGCCAACTATCAGGCTTTTCAGAACAGCAAATATTGCTCAGATGATATTATGGAAAACCCCAAGCTGTTAGAGCTTCCCCTGTTAGCAACCAAGAGTGCGATGTGGTGGTGGTGGAAACACGGCCTGAACAAACTGGCCGACAGCGATTGTATTGTGGCTATCACAAAAACTATCAATGGAGGGACAAACGGACTGGAATCAAGAAGAAAGTTCCTTGCAAGAGCAAAGAATGTTTTCAAAGTTTAGCCTATGAAGAAAAAGTGGTATGATTGGCAAGTATCACCATACGTGATTGTCCTTTTACTGGTGGTGTTTCTGTCGGGATGCAGAACGAAGTACATTCCGATAGAAAAAATTGTATATCAGAATGCGATAAAGCACGATACGCTTCATACTTCTGACAGCGTTTTCGTGCGTGATTCTATATATCTCAGGCAAAAGGGAGATACGTGTTATCTTGACCGATGGCATGAGAAAACTATCTTCAAGAATGTGTATATGGTTAAGGTAGATTCCTTCTTGAAAAGAGATTCTATCCCGGTGCCCTATCCTGTAGAGAAGGAGTTATCCAAGTGGGAGCAGTTTCAGTTGAAGTATGCAGTGTGGTCATTTGGCGCACTCTGCATGCTGCTTATCGTATTAGGTTATAAACTCTATAAAAAGATAAAGAATGGCAGATTTCACACTGACAATTAAGAAAAATGACATCTATGAAGAGGTGGCGAAGACCACTGCCTACATAGGTAAGAAGGCAACCGTAGAGGATGGCAAATCGGCTTTTGATCAGATATTCGTGACGGAAGCAGACTTGTCAATGATAGAGCGGTTCTTCAACGAGTCGTTGGATGCGCTAAGAAATGTTCTGAAACGATTTATCTCAGGAGGCTCAGGAGTAGACGGGACCATCAACTGGGAACTTGAGATGCCCAGCAGATTTGATGGCAACCTACTCGATTCCACCAATTCGTCAGCCAACTCGTTCTTGGTAAACAGCATTATCGGAAAATGGTGCGAGATAGCCGCAAACGAAAAGGCAAAGGAGTATGCAGATAACGCTTCTGCATTATTGCTCGACATTAAGGATAAAGCGTTCTATAAAAAGAAACCGACACGAACAAAAATATCATAGTATGGCAAGAAAGAGTTTAACGATAACGTTGTATATGAGTGAACTCATTTACGACTTTCAGAATAAGGCGTTCCTTACAGGACGCAGTAGAAGAGCTGCCAGTATGGATGCAGAGGCGGCAAGTAATATCCAGGCGAGCGATGATGACGAAGACAAGAACCAGGCATTGCGTAGCATTCAGAATGCGTACAGCCAACTGCTTGTTGAGTTGAGTGAGTCAGTAAAAACAGACACAGGTACTACTGCGTCTAACGAGTTGATAAGTGGTGATACCAATATCACCATCAACCTCTCCCTTCCATCAAACTATCCACTCGCCTTGAAGGATGCTCTTACCAGTTCCATCCATGACTACATTATCAACAAGGCCTTGATGGACTGGTTTATCATTACCAATCCTAACGAGACAAAGGCTTATTCAGAACTGTCGATAGCTGCTATCAAGAATCTGCATGAGACCTTTAACAGACGTGAGAGACCCAGCAGGACAGCTCCCAACGAATAAGGAAGGAGGTCATCATGAAAGAATGCAGAGTATGCAACCTTGGGTACAAGGTGATGATAGAGCTTCAGAAGAAGGAGTTGGTTTTTGACATCAAGAATACGGCTGCAGTTTATGCAGATTCCATTTCCAGTTCTGTAGAGGATTCCCATTCTATCCACAACATCTATGATGTGGGAGAGGATGGCAACAGAGATAAATTGGCAAGGATTCTTGATTCAGCAGTAGAAGACTGCAACGAAATGCTTTTCAGATATACCAAGATGGAAATGCTTGGTGGCGGCTTCGATTCTAATGAGTGGGAAGATTGTATTGGTTCGCCTACTAATGAAGAGGAAGCCTATTACTTGGCTATGAGGATGCCACAAGGTTTCTCGAAGACAAGTGTGCATACCATGACGGTATATATTCATGATTACATTGTGAACCAATGCTTATATGAGTGGTTGACGATTGTTTATCCTGACGGTGCTGATAGGTTCCTGGCACTTGCAGAGGAGAAGAAGCAGAAGATCAAGAGCGCAAGCAACAGGTCGGCTGGCAGGGCAAGAATTGCTTTGCATCCATTTTAAGATTTTTGCTTAAGATAAAGCAAGGGTAGCTATCCATCACGGACTGCTACCCTTTATCTATAAACATAGTGAAAAAGAAAATTACTTATCTAAGTTTATTCTGCAATCTCTCCTGAAACGCAGTTGACAAACCGCTTATAGATTCGTTGGGGGCAAGTTTTCCAATTAGCGCAATCCTGAAATATTTGTACGGAGAACCTACAAGGCTTCTGAGATATATATCAACAGAAGAACTAATGTAATACCAATTAACAAGGTCGTTGCTCCCGAACAGAACCATTCCGCATTTTCCTGCCTGGATGCTGCTGAAATATCCTCTTGCGATGCAATCGAACATAGTCTTATAGACCTCTTGTCCAAGCGTTAAAGGACGGCTGCAAAGAAAGAACGGAACACTTTCCGTTGGTTCCTTCACGTACACATCAAGGATTTTTCCTGCTTTGTCTGTAGCGTATGACTCAGGATATATATTCACTCTCTTGTTGAAGAAATTGTGCATGGTACTCCACATCTTGCTCTTCAAAGAGTAGACGTAAGCATAAGTGTAGTACGGATTGAATACGATGATGCGGCTATCGTAATAGTCGTAAATCATATCTGCATTTTCGAGATACTTACGAAAACGGACGTACTTCACATCTGACTCAGGAATACTACCTTTCGCAAGGAGTTTATTCGGATATGTCTTATCCTTTGTTGAATGAGAATAAATGGATAGAAAATCGAAAGGATAATCATCCAGTGCGTCTGTTATACATACAGACTCTCTTCCCTGCTGCATCATGATGCCTCTTTCGGTAGGATAGAGGACAGCATCATCTATCTGCAAAATGCTTTTAGGGTTGGAGCAAATATCTCTATTGGCTGGCTGACGAGCCACATAGGTTCCTTCTTCGCCCAGCATCAACACCCATACTCCTTCATCTGTAAAAGCGTAGAGTGGAGCTTCACCGAACTGCCCTTCGCTGATTGGTCGGGTGTTAGCGGCAAGTGCATTTATGATAGATGAACCTACCTGAACGCTATTCTTAGCAGGGAAAATTAGAGGATTCTCAGCTTCGCTGACCTTGACTAATGATGATGTCTTGCTGCCATTTATAGTGGATTCTTTGATGTTCGCTTTCTCTTTATTGAACTCTTCTTCTGAAATTTTCTTCCACGATGGGTCTTGCGATATAGTAACCGTCCAACTCTCGTAGTTCATGGTAACATTGTTAGCTTGGATAGGGCAGAATGTTCCATTAGAATAATTTACAGCATAGTTAAAACCAAATGTCTCGCTCTCGTATAAGCTGAATGACTTTTTATAACAAGAGTAAGTACTTCTCTCTGGGATTCTTATAAGTAAATCAATTATTTTCGCCTTATTTGAAGGGAAAGAAAGAATAGGCGGTAGAGGGTAATGAAGTTCATCGTAATAAGAAAAAACTTCGTCCTTATTGTTTATTTTGAGATGTACTTTGGAAACAACTTGGCATATCTTATCTATGCAGTTACTACCATCTTGTCCTGTTCCGAAGTTGTCTATGTAGTTTCCATTGAACTGCCCCTTAGGTTCGTATCTATATAAGAACTGATCACTATCCTCTTTAAGGCTCTTGTTTGGCGCAACTGGAGAATAATATCCATTACCATTATTGCATCGAGTGGTGATGGAAGACATAACATTTCCAAGATGCAATCTGTTGTTATATGTTATAGCACACATTGCACCATACGATTCTCGTTGAAGGTCTGCCAAAGGCAAACTTTCTTCTGTGCCTAAAACTCTTTTGAGCTTTTTTGAAACACCATCCTTGACGTTATCGAAAGAGAAACTTGTACTCTTGTAAAATGACAAATTGTCGATTTTCTCGTAAATCTCTTCTTCTGTATATGGTTGGTAATGATAGTTTCTAATACCATGTTGAAATCTATCATTTATATACGAATAATCGGATATTCTCACGTGTCCTTTATCATTGCGGAAATAGAAATAATTTTCTTTAGCAAGGATGTTACCATTTGTATTATAAGGAAACAAAGTGTTAGAAATAAATATGTCAACCCCTTTTATCAAGGTCTTGTATTCGTCAATATTTTTAATCTTTACGGATAGTTCGTAGTTATCTATTTCTTGACCTTTATATGTAGCATATATATTACCTGCTTCATAAGTAAGATTAAGATTTCCACTTGTTATTCCACCATCTGTATAAGACCATCTAAATCCTATGCTATCTTCTATTTTCTCTTTTGGGGCAAGTATAAATGGGTTGCCAATTTGTATGTATGAGCCATCATATAGTTGGATTGCAAGGATAGCAAATTGTATGTATTTGAATGAATAAGAGTCCATGTATTTGTTTACATAGGCATCCTGACTAGCGAAAAGTATAGTGGTCACTTTTTCTCCCAGTTCCTCAGGAAATCCATAAGTATTAAAATCCTCTAAAGGAAGAGTATATCCTTGTTCGGTGATTGTGTTATCTTTAACCCAACTATCTACGCTCATTTTAAATGAGGTGCGTGTTAGTTTTGCATCGTAAGTTACCTCCGTAAAATCGACAACACGATAAACCCCATTATCCCAATAGCTATATAATATCTTACTTTCCCCAATAAATGATAAGATATTGCCTACTGCTGTTACGGCATTGGCGTGGAATCTTTTCAAGTCGATGGTGTTCTTGGTTCCGTCTCCACCTTTCTCCATCCATAACCAAGTATCATCTGATTTACGGATGATGTAGTGGGAGTGAATCGTTCCATCGTGTGTTACCTTATGTACCAATTCAATGGTATCTCCTGCATTCAGCGTGATGTTCTGCTCGGCCACTACAGGCTGGTGGATAGGGTGGAGTGCCCCATCCTCATTGATGAGGTTGAGGCAGGTTGCCAACTCGCCATCCTGACAATTATAGTCGGATGGAGAGTTGGTGAGTCCTTTGAATATTACTTCTTGTCTTGTCGCCATGTGCTTGAATTTAAGTTTGGTCGCATGATTTCGTAGTATGGCTCACCTTTTTGTGACTTGCGTGGGATGCAAGTAAGGCGAACCATTCTGTTGAGCGGAAGATTGTACTCGTCAAGGATGGCGGTGACGGAAGGGCGGTCACTTCGGAATCCAACCTTCTTATGCTCCTGATTGAATTGAAGCTGAGTGAATGCGGTGTTCGCCTTGCAAAGTTCTTCCCAGTCATCACGCATACAGAATCCGTATGTTCCTCTGTCTGATAATCTGAACACGAAGACGGAGTGATCTGTACGCTCCTTCTGTATGATATGCCTGTATACGCCCTTAGAGAGCGTGACAGAGTTTGCTCTTTCGTCCAGTATCACAAAGCAGTTGTGATACCTGAACCCTAAGATTTTGACTATTAAATGCTTGAATTTCATAGCGCAAATATAATAAGTAAATTGATAAGATATTTATTATCCGTTAACTTTATATCAGGCACTACTTGTTGGCCAGCTCCTTCGCCTCTTCAAGCGAAACAGGCTTTCCGCTAAGAGGAATACGGAAGTCGAATTTGGAACGGAAAGAGTAGTAGCCTACGAAATCGAAGCTCTGTTTCATGCGCTCGTCTGTGGTGATATACTTCTTATAAGCCTCCACTTCCTTTTCAGAGCGATAGATGGTAGAGTTGACGAAGTAAGAACTTGTTCCCTTGTTTGCGATTACCGCAATAAAGAACTGTTTGCCAAGGAACTTCTCCTTGATACGCTGGATAATTGAGATTTTCTTTGTATTCATATTAAATTAGATTGATTGTTATGATGAATGCAGACAGGCTGCACTATTCTATAGCGCAAGATACGATGCAATCTTCTGTGTTGATGCCACGATAGTATTCACATCGCTGGCAAGCAAGGCTGCCAACCATCAGGGCCTCATTGGTGTATCTACCTTGAATACCGAATGGGCATGGAGTGGTGTACTCGAAGTGGCCACCAACATATTCGTTGATATTATATTTTGGATATTTCATTTTGTTTCGTATAATTCAAGTTTTTTATAGTGCTTTCTTGTAAAGGAGAAAAAGTTTGTCTCAGTTCTGCCACATGACTTTGGCTCAGTGCAGAATCCTCTGTAAACGCATTGAGGAACACAAGCGGATGCAAGATAAGGCTCTATTATAGCCAACTCGTCAATCACCTTATACCATATCTCTCTTGTTTCCTTGGATGCCTTATTGCATAGTCTCAGCTTCGAGATATTGATAATCTCCTGGGCGTTGAGAGATAGTTGTAAGTTGACCAAATCATCCTGCCGCATATCGTGGCGAGATACCATGGAACCAGTAATATCTGGTCTTGATGTAGAAACGAATGGCTGAGCATGAACGTGGCGAACAAAGTGGTTGCTCACCCAGTATGGTATGCCATACATTTTAATATCAAACTCCAATTCTCTGAGCGGAGAATGCTCACTGAGGATCATCTGTTTCTTAAACTCATCGCTTGGCTCATGTCCTAACGATTTCTTGCCTTGCGTAAACCGAGCGGCATCTACAACACGCTGCCAGTCGGTGACTTTTGTGATTTCTATTTTCATAGGCTTTTATCCATACGATAATTAATTTTCTCCTCAATCGTTTTGAGATAGTAAAGTGTATTGTTGATGCCAGTAAGCTGCTTGCAGGGGCTTTGATAGGTATCAGCAATTTCTTCCAAATCCTTGATAACTTGTTGTAGCTTAATTTTGTCCTCCAAATCAAGAACTACTACTTTTCTTGTTTCTTCTTTCATACACTAAAAGATTAATTGTTTATTACTATTACGAACATGAAGATACTTTCTTCTCCAAGCCAAATTTCTTTCCACTTTGATATGTAAGTCTTGGAATTGATGTACTCTATCCCAATAAGCAAACATAGAGAATATACTTTTCATAAGCTATAATTATTTAAGTTCTACAGGGGAATCATTCCAAGTCACTTCTCTTCCGATGAGCTTCTTAATGCTGCCTTTTGGAAGTTCTATGTATTCGTACACTCTATTTTCGTATTCACAAAATGTTGGCGCCCATACACAATAAAATCGTTCTGGCATTGCTTCATAGATGTATTCGTCACCATACCTATTAACTGCTACCAATGCCATAACTATTCCTCCAATTTTGGACTCCAGTATTTTTCCACGCAGTACTCTTCCACACATAACTCTCTACTGTGCTGATACTGACAATTAGAACAACTTCGCTCGCTTGGATTCCACAGCATGAAATAAATTGCATTATGAAAACCTTGGTCATATATCGCTTGTTCAAATGCGTCAAAATCTTCCTTATAAGCTCCTTCTTCTTTTGCTTGTTGAATTATTTCATTTATTTTTTCATTAATTTCCATAACTATTCCTCCAATTTTAAATAAGTTCCACTATTACGACTTTCCTTTAAGAAGTTATTAACTTCTTCCTTATAGGAGTAACCGCAATCCTTCTGTAGAGCCTTTATCTTCTTGTAACCGATACCAGCTTCTCGGCAAAGTTCTGCTGCCAAGGTATAGTTTTCTGCATAGCCAATGACGTTCTGAATGACCGACCACTGGCCTCGCTCGAAGTCTGTAATGCTATCATCTTTAGGAATACCTAACGCCCTATTGCACAACCTGCATACTCTGACCATTTCTTTTTCAAGCTGCTCAAAAGAGTACTGCATCCAGTGATAAGTAAGGTAGCTTGCGCAACCCAAAGCTTCTTTAACTTTTTTATCCATAACTATTCATCTTTGATTTTAACCTATGTAATTTTTTATTCTTCCACACTTTCGGCACTCGTCAAAATTAATTCTACCTAATTCTTTGTGGACATATTCATGGCGGCAAGTGATATTTTGCTTCAACCATTTCTTCACGAACAATATTATATCTCCTATCATAATTATTCCTCCTTCTCTATTTTGACACCAAATGGTGTTCCGTCAGCAAAAACATACATATTCATAATGCTCAAAAAGTCCCAACCTGTTATTCCATTTAATGCCATCATGTCTTCATTGTCTACAACAGTGATTAAGGTGCGATGTCCACCATTCTTATCTTTCAACCATCCAAAAGGTTGATGTTTTTGCATCTCCTTCCAGCACTCTTCTGCGTCCTTGAATGGGCGATACTTTGGATCTGGCTTGATTCGATACTCAATACCATTCCAAAAACCAATTTCTTTTATTTCAGTCCATTTATTCGGAATGCCTGCGCTTATAGTGCCTGGCTTGGTTCTACACTCAATTATTTCTCCTTCTGCAAATGACTGGATAATAGGCAATAGCTGTTTTGCTTCTTCTCTTGTCATAATCAATCCTCCAGTTCTTTAAGTGCTTTATCACATTTTTTAATATTTAAGTCCATTTTCTCTACAAGAGTATCTTCATATCTAATATACAACATACTCTTCACCAAAAATAAACTATGTTTAACCTCCTGATTTGCTCAATAGCTTTTTCTTTACTCATTGCTTATCCTCCTTAATTCTTTACAATAGTAATTTCTACATCTCTACAAGACGATACTTTAAGCTCATTGATAACCTTTACTGGTATATACTTCTCATCTACAGAAACAATATAAGTTTCCTTACCTATAACCGCACCTCCATCAGGATTTTGGTCTGTGAATGTTATTGCTATTTTCATATTCTCTTCTTTTTACCCTCCTTAGTAATTGATAATTTTCTGCGTCTTACGAACCTTATCGAAAAACTTACGAACTTCTTGTGAAGTTGCTTCTCTCAAGTAGTCTTTCATCCAATTACCGATACCATTTGACTTCTGAATCATTCCGTCAGAATCCTCACCAATTATCACACCATATCCATCAGCGTTAACAAAACCATCGTGGATAAACACTTTTCCATCACCATCAACTAAGATAGTTCCTGCTTTAAAATCACTTAATCTCATATTCTCTTCTTTTTACCCTCTCCATGTTGCCCAGGAGAGGGTGATTTGTTACTCAACTACAACTTCCCAGTCTTTCGCAAATACATCAGATACGGAAGGAACCCATGAGTCTGCTCTGCCATCTGGATTGATGATAAGCATCTGATTTGTGTAGTCGATATGAGGATTCTCACGCTCCATCAAGATGTCCTTAGCAATCTGTGGCAGTGACTGCATCTTAGGAATGATGTCACCTGTAATGTGAGAAGGAACCTGCTTTACAACAAACAATCCCTTTCCATTCCAACCACTACGGCGGATAGCCCCACCTGCCTCCAAGAACTTGATGGCTGTGCCGAAGTCAAATTTCTTTAACAATGGGTTATTATTATCAGCAGTGTCAATTCTGTTCTCCAACAAGTCACAGTACATTTTCTGAGTCTTGTTCTGTGCATAAAGAAGAACTCTTGCAACAAGAGAAAGTTCGTTAAACTTCTCAGAGTGAATAAAGGTATCACCCTTATCAAACTTGTCAAGTTCACCTTCAAGATCTACTTTCATTCTGTCTAAGAAAGTTTCAAAAGGCTTATAGGCTTCCTCAAACACACTCTTAGGAGACCAAGACTTATATCCGTCTTTGTACTCTACCAAATAGCCATCTTCCTCAACGGTTGCTGGCTTAATTTCTCTACCAAGCACCTTCTGTGCTTCAATCATAGTCATAGGCTCTGCCATAATGACCTTTGTACCAATAAACTTTTTCATATTACTTATATTAAATATTAATTAGTTAATCTGTTACTTCAACAAATTCTCCGTTTTTGAGTTGATACCAAGTATCAGCCTTGATATTATTTCCGTCAACGTACTCTGTTTTGACACATAATGGAACTTTTCGTTTTTTATTGTCATTCCATTCCCATTCTGTAAGCGTTATCCATGATCCAACCTTTGCTTTTGCTTTAGATTCTTTTCCAGCACACATAATAACGGAGTCTTCCCCTGTGCTGTCAATCTTAGCATAGTAACCGCTTGAACCAATCTGAGCAGAGTCACCGCTTGAACCAATCTGAGCAGAGTCACCGCTTGAACCAATCTGAGCAGAGTCACCGCTTGAACCAATCTTAGCAGAGTTACCGCTTGAACCAATCTGAGCAGAGTCACCGCTTGAACCAATCTTAGCATAGTAACCGCTTGAACCAATCTGAGCAGAGTCACCGCTTGAACCAATCTGAGCAGAGTCACCGCTTGAACCAATCTTAGCAGAGTTACCGCTTGAACCAATCTGAGCAGAGTCACCGCTTGAACCAATCTTAGCATAGTAACCGCTTGAACCAATCTGAGCAGAGTCACCGCTTGAACCAATCTTAGCATAGTAACCGCTTGAACCAATCTGAGCATAGTCACCGCTTGAACCAATCTTAGCATAGTAACCGCTTGAACCAATCTGAGCATAGTCACCGCTTGAACCAATCTGAGCATAGTTACCGCTTGAACCAATCTTAGCAGAGTTACCGCTTGAACCAATCTGAGCAGAGTCACCGCTTGAACCAATCTTAGCATAGTAACCGCTTGAACCAATCTGAGCATAGTTACCGCTTGAACCAATCTGAGCATAGTTACCGCTTGAACCAATCTTAGCATAGTAACCGCTTGAACCAATCTGAGCAGAGTTACATCCGTTATCATTCTTCGCAATATCTGTCTTAACCTTTGTTGGTGAGGTAATGTCTTTCAGCCACTCGACACCGACCTTAATGATGTCTGCCAGCTTCAACTCAGCCTTAATCTTGATATGCGAAGAGCAAACCTTTGTTGAATTTCCTTCTTCATCAATTTTACCAGACTGCTCTACCTCTGCAAAGCGAGAGTTGAGCATATCGTAGTGGTCCCATACTTCCATCGGAGACTTGCAAGCATGAAAACCTCGATCGCAACACTTGATTTCTCCGTCAATTTCGTACTCTTTTCCAACTTCATACTTGAATCCTCGGCATTGCATATTCTTGTCGAATGCCTTGTACGATTTGATTACTTTTTCACTCATATATTACTATCTATTTATATCCTTTGTAGGATGGTTAGTTAATCTTCTTGATACTATCAAATTCCCAATAGTAAAGTACGAACTCTCTATTAGAGCGAGTACCATCTTTCTTTGCAGGATTGATTCTTACCTCAATATCGCCAGTGAAATGGTTTCTATATTTCTCAGGAACAATACTTGCTATCCAGCATACATCACATCTTCGGCAGCTTACTTTGTCGCCTACCTTGTATGGAATACTTTCGATGTAATCATTTACGTAAGAACAAATCTCATCGTTAGCATCATTGATGATGCTTTGTTGCTTGGCAACCTTTGCTTTTAATTCTTCTTTTGTCATATTCTTTACTTTTCAAGTTTATCAATCAATGACTTTATCTCGTTATAGGCAAGAATGTCTGTTCTTCTACAGAGATTGCCGATAGCTTTCAAATCCATGATTATCTCATGATTTGTAGGCACATCATGTCTCTTTCTTACCCATTCGATGAACTCTGGAATTACTACATTATAGCTTTCCAAAAATTTACTTTGTCTTCCATTGTAAGACAAAAGATAGTAGTTTTTTCTTGTCAAGAACCACCACAAAGCGACTAACTTGTTCTTGATATTTAATAATTTTTGTTTCATACGCTATTTATTTTAAACATAGCAATCTGCTTCAAAAGGGTTTCCGAACCTGTCATATACAATAATATCTGCTCGATCATTGCTTACCTCCTCTCTTATTGATTCTAATTGCTGAATAACGTTATCAATCGTCTTTCCGCTATAGTCTATAGCTATCTCTTTCAAGACAGTTATTTTGGCATTAAGCCTTGCGTATTCTCCTATTGTCATTATTCTTTGCCTCCTTTCTTTGGTAGTATGTCAGATAAATAAGCCCACTTGATGATTTGGCATCTGTTAATCGAATGTCTCCAAGATTCCTCTTTCCAAAGAATGGATTCATTAACGTGTAGGAAAATATAGTTATAAGAACCGATGGTAATAATATCGCTCTTGCTCTTATCTGGCTCTTCTGTGTTGGGATGCCACAAGTCCTTCAAAGCCCGATTATACCCGAGCTGAAAACCATACTCAAAGAAGGTTCTTTCACTATCTGGCAACCGTCGAAGTATTGTTGCATCATCAAGATGTGACAACTTCTCTATAACCTTTGGGTCTATCATATCTATTTCTCCGCATCTTTAGTTGTACCTAACAATGATTCGTTGCCGATGTAAGGAATGCAGAAATTCCAAGAACCACCCACACAGTGATAAAAAAAATTAACGCCATCACTTTTAAAGCCAAATAAATCTGCATCCCAACGTTGAGTATTTCGATTTCTTACCAACACCTTATCAAATGGTTTGAGCTCAATCTTTGGCTTTAAATCAACAATCTGTTTCTTCACAGCATCCCAAGCTTCGCCTTTCTTTGCAAGAGCATCAAAGAGTTGTTTCTGCTCTTCTTCTGTAGATGGACGAGCTGTACAGAAGTATTTTTGACAATAACTATCATCATTAACAATAGCTATGTTTCCATCGAGGTAAGCATGACAGTAATACTTTTCGACATCTTTTGCCCTGAAGATAAAGATAAGATTATTTCCAATTTGAGGCGTAATGGTAATAATATCCCCATCCTTGAACTCAGGATGAGGTTTCTCTACTTCCAAGGTCTCACGATTGAACTTACCACCCAAGCGTTCCTCGATGGTATAGATGTAGGTCTGAGCAACTTCTTTGTTATCTTCAATACGATAGTTTTGTGTATTCTGCATATTCAAACAAGATATATGTCTCTTTTTACTTACACTAATCCAGTGTTTACCTTCAAATATAGTATAATCATCTTTTGAGAAACCCTTAAAGATTATATGGCTATCACTATCATTGCTAACCAAGACATCACCTTTCTTCCAATCGAATTTGCGCCAGTCACGCATTTCTTTTGAAGGAAGAAGAATCTGTAAACCATCAGGACATCCTCTTACTGTACCAAATTCGGAATAACCACGATGGCAAGTAGTATTATTATCGGTCTTATTTGTACACCAAACTACTGTTTCTTTATCTGTCGTACTGATTGTATCTAACTCTACATCTACATTATACAGCAAATCATACAACTTAGTTCCTTGCGGTTTATCTTTCAGAATTTCCGCTATGTTAATTTCTTTTCCCATAATCGTATTGTTTAGTTTTTGAAAATTGAGTCCAAGATTTCTCGGAAGTTAGGGTTGTCGATGACAGCTTGGGCATCTTCTTTGTTTTTGAAATATACCATATTAGTGGAATAAGAAGTATTAAACTCTGTTGTATAAGATTCATCTCTATTATCATATAAAATATAAAATTTACGCTCATCAATACTCCAATCAGGCTTCCAATCCTTGTTATAGAACATGGCTATACTCATGAGACTATCTATCGCATCAAGTTTTTTGGTTTTATTTTTCAAAGCCCCTGTCTTAGAAAAAATGCTAAGTATATAACCATACACGTTTTGAATTGTAATATCTTTCTTCTTGAACTTGATTACACCAGATTCAAAGTCACTATTCTCTACATCTATCTTCATTCCATCAGGGATATTGATAGTAAGTTGATTATCTTTTATTTCCATATCTTTGATTTCTTTGAATTTAACTTTAAGGTCGAATAAATTCTTCCATATATTGTATAGCCCTTTCAATTTCGTGTTCTATTATGTTGTTAATTTCACGTATCTCTTCGTTGTGTTTTACAATCTTATTTTCGAGAGATAGAGAAACATTCGTAAGTCTTTTCTTAGCAACATTCAGTATGCCAAAAGGAAACGACAACCGTCTATTAAAAGCACGTTGTTCCTCTTTGAGTTTCTTGTCAAACTCTTCTTGAAGATGCTTACGTTTATTTACGTATTTTTCAAATTCCTCTTTGTATTCACGAATTTCATTGTTTAGCGTGTCTTTTTCCTCCTGGCTAATCTTACTCTTAACCTCTTCACGCACATCATCAAAGTTGACAAATTCCTCAGAAATATCTCCTTCGTCTAAAACACCTCTCATAACACTAATTACTTTAGGACGTTTAACTGTTCTGATAATAACCTTTTGGGAACTTTTTAGTTCGATGTTCTCTTTCATTATTTTCTCGAACTCGTCATTATGTTTACGAAGCAAGTCATATTCTTCTAAATCAATAGTTACTGTTGCCATAATTACTTCTCCTTTTTAAGTTTTTATACCTCTAATCATTCTTGATTTTGAACTTTCGTTGAATCTTAATTTCTCATTATATGTAACTTGACAACTTTGTTTGCCATGAGCGGCTGCTGGTTATTGAATTTCTCGATAAACTTTCGTTCCATCTGCTCAGGAAAGATGGGTTTGGTTGGCTTTGGGATGGTGAAAGTAGCTTGTGTTTTGCTACCATCACTCAAAGTCATCAAACATCTTCTTGTGATTTGTTCTGTTTTAAACATATTATATCCTCCTAATATTTATATCCGTGTAAATACGGACGGGTTTCGTTGTATTTCATTTTCAACCTGATATGTTCCATCAGGTTGATATTGTTACTGTGGGCAATCGCAAAGATGTCAACCAGTATCTCTTGAAGGTGTTTTACGAGATACCAGTTTGGAGAGTCGTCCAAGTCACAGACTCCTATCTTTTCGATGAGTCTGTATAGGTCTTCAACTAAATCAAACCCAAAGATAAATTTAGCCAATTTGTATTCGTCTATCAGGTCTTCGTCTTCCATAAGGTCTACTTTCTCACTATCCATGATGCTACCCAAGAGTGATAGAATACGAATAGCGATGTCGGCAAACTCTGACTCTACTGTACCTTCCAGTGTGTTTCGGTAGGCGGTAGGAATATCCCTGCCCATTTCAATTTCGTTTTTGTAGTCTTCGATGGATCCATGTCTATCTTTTCTGTCAGCTTGCAGCACTTCACTCATTTCTACGATAATGAACATCAGTTGAAATGTAGTACCAGTGCCAGGGTAGAAGCCCTTGTTATTTGCTGACTCAAAGGCTTGTTTAGATAATACCTCCAAGTCTTTCTTTGTAATTATTCCTAACTTTTCTTCCATATTGATTTTGATTTATAAATTTCTTATAGTGAATGCCGTATCGTTGAGTGTTCTGCACCAGTCTATCTTGCCTTCTGCGTACAACTCATTCAGGGCTTGCCGTGGCTGATGGACTCCACGATTGATGATTTCGGTGGTAAGAACGTGGCAGGGTACAATGTGTGCAGCCTTACGCTCGGACTGAATATCAGCGATGATGGATAAGACTTGTTCTTTTTCTTCTTTGAAGGAAATAATTGGTTTCATCTATGATTGAAACTTGTGTAACTTTATCTTGAAACATTAATTTAGATAATTCTCCTGATACATCGTAGTACCAAAAATCATCTAAAAGATACATTCCTGTAAGATATAACTCATCATATTTAATAAGTAAATCTTTTCCAGCTAAGAGCCTTTTATTATGAATTTTTCTTTTAGTTTCAATTTTTATCCATTCCATAAGTTAAAAGAGTGATAGCTGACCGCTCTTGTCGTGATAGTGTTTCCCTGATGGAAATATCAGTTCTTCGAACATGGCAGTCAGGCAGTTGGTTACTATTGAATTTCCTGCAAGGGCGTAGAGTTTGCTCTTGCAAATGATGGGTGATCCGTCTTTCTCCTTGCTCAGGAGTTTGTTTATGTCAGCTTCATGTACTCCCATCAGTCGGAAACAATCTCTTGGAGTGTACTTCCTGATGGAGATGGAGTATTTCTTGCCGTTGGGTGCGGTGTGAATGATTTCTTTATTCATTGTTCAGTTTTTCATACCTCTTTAATGATTAATACTAAATTGTCTGTGAAGAAACTTGTGATGGTGTTACTAAGTCCATCGGTACGTGGTGTCCTGTGTTTCATATTTTGTTGGAAGCTGCACTTATGAGTGTCGTATGCTTTGCGCAGCATCCTTCCTTCGGCTGTGCGTTCCTTGTAGAGGATGGCTTTTCTCATATCTCTTTAATGATTAAGAATAGTGGGATGCAGCCGCCACCGTGTCCCATAGCAGAATTGAGAGTTGGTGATATTCCATTGGTGGAATATACCCTGGTATGCTGTTCGATTCTGCCTTTAATATGGAGGTTTGCCAATTTTATAATTTTGTCACACATTCTTTTATTTTTAAGATAAATGTATTTCCTTCAAAGGATGCTGTCGTTATGGTTGGTGATATTTTTGTTTCAAACAAACCACCTTTAAAATTTCCATGTTTATTTCTGTATATTATCATACTGGTTTGATGATTAAGACTGCGTTGGCTGCTCTGCCATCGTTATGTATATAGTTGGCAAAACCAGCCTTATAATAACTTGTACGGATGGTTCTACTTAAACCATCTGCGTCTGAGTTGATGAGCGGTTTTCTGCTTGTAACTTTTTTATTATCAATACCCCCCCTTAGGGAAGTGGTCAACACCAATAAGATTAGCTATGCTAATACCTGCTCCAAACGATGATGTGATGGCAGGGGAGCATCCGTCAGACGTTTTTGGTATTGAAATCTTCGGGGTAGAGTTTTTTGATTGATTCATTGATGTCTGCTTTGGAGAGATACTTTAAGAGAAGGGGTTGAGACATGAAATATTCTTGAGATACGTTGTCTTCAAGAATGTCCTCAACATTTGTGGTGAGTGGTATCGGTGAAGGAAAATGATACTCAGGGTTCGGGTCTTCGTCTGTTCGTAGAATGGAAAAGACAAATATTCGCTCTCTGTGCTGAGGAATGCCGTAGTCCTTTGCGTCAAGAACTTTATAAAATGACGTATAACCAAAACTCTCCAAATCTTTGAGATATTTTAGAAAGAAGGGCAGCATTTTCTTGGTGAGAAGTCCTTTGACATTCTCCAACATCACATACTTTGGGTGCTTTGCTTCTATCATACGTCTTTCCTGAAAGATAAGTGACGATCGTGTTCCGCTGCCTTCCTCTGCGCCTTTCCTCAGTCCTGCCATTGAGAAATCCTGACAGGGTGAAGACCAACTGATGAAATCGAAATCAGGAACCTCGCTCCAGTCTATCCTCGTCACATCGCCGAAGTTAGGAGCTTCCCATCCGTGAAGCAGCCGATAAGCCTGAATAGCAGATGGCTCTATCTCGGATATGCCAACCACCTTGAAGTCGAAATCAGGGTGTTTTTCTTTCAGATACTTAAATGCAAGAGACTGACTGCCATATCCAGCAAAAGCCTCGAAGACTCTTAGTGGGTTTTGTTTGTTGTAGTTGCTTGTTGTTATCATTCTTATAAAAGATTTGTTGGTATGCCAAGTCGTGCAAAGGTTCCGTTGTCACGATATATCTCCAACTGCGTTTTGCATAAGCTATCGGGATTCTTTTGTAGAAGCTCCAACATGCCGATAATGCGTTGACGAAGAACATTGTCCTTTGCTTTTCCAGTATATAACTCCTGTTCGGCTTTCGTTTTTGCGATAAGACGGCTTATCTCAGAAGGATGCTCGTTAACGGATGCTGGCGGTGGTGTTGCTCCGATGATTTCATCTTCCCAACCTCGTTGATTGAGAAAGGTTTGTAAGTTCTTGCGATATTTTTTATCCTCGGTTGCAATCACATATAATGGAATATACTCTATAGCTGCCTTGCGGTCTTTCTTGCTCATGGAGTTCCACTTCTTTTCGAGTTTGGCTTTGCATCCTACTTTCTTGTCGTACAAGTTCCATGCTCGCTCAAAGGTGTATTCGTCTTTGACTTCCTTTGGTGGAGCTGTAACCTTGTAGCCGTTTTCTTCAAGTAGTTGGATGGCTTGTCTGATTTCTTCTGTCATAGTTCACCATTTAGATAATTGTTGATAGCTTCCATAAATTCATCTATAGAGCGGACGATGATGTACTTGCCACCATGTCGTTCTACTTCATGCTGGAATACCTTCTGTTCGGGTTCCTGCCTACCTTTTGGAGTTTTATTTTCGATGCAGAGGAAACCGAATTGAGAGGTGCTCTTCAGGAGCAGCATATCAGCAACTCCTGCCTTCATGCCTTCTTCTTTCAGCCATGCGGCTTGTCGTGATGTTCGCTTGCCGCCATTCGGAACGGCAAAGAAGACACCTTCAAGATCAGGATATACCCCACGGATATACCTGACCTCTGCGGCTTGCAAGTTGTGCTCGTCATAGGATGCACGTTTGCGTATCTTCTTGTCTTCCTGTTCTAACTTTGCCTTGATTTCTGCGTACGATGTCATTACCAGTCAGTTGAGAAAAGGTCGTTGAGGGATTCTTTGCCCATCAGAAGGATGGCTTCACTAACAAGGTCTTTGTTTTTGAAGTAAATGCTTGCTTCGTTCATTAGCAGATTATATTTAGCAGTTAAACTTTTTCCATCCTTACCGATACACCATTTTTTTTCGAAGCTGCTAAAGTCAGGTTTCCATCCCTTGTTGAGATACTTGGCGATGTTCTGCAACTTATTAAAAGCGGCCAACCGCTTTGCTTGAGCCGAACTTGTGCAGTTGACGGAATCTGTGTAACTTCTAATACTCTGTTTTCCTTCATTAATATAGCCTTTGTCATAAACCCAATATGCAGTCTTTTCCAAGAAGAGTTCCTTGCAAATATCATCATAAGTGATAGGGTTGCCTTCATCATCTTTAGTAGGCTTCTCGCCTCCTTCAATCTTCTTACGAACCATCAACTTACCATCCTCAGCGAAGAAGAACTGGAGGTTATCAGGTACAGGGTACTCAACTGCCGAACCATCAGCAGGAATACGCAACTTAGATAAGGTTGCATTTCCGTTGTTGATGTTGTTGATGTCCTTGTTGGTAATTCCTTTTGCATGAATATCAGGAGTCTTTTTTGCTTCTGTCATTTTCTCAGCAATCATTTCCGTACCCTTGCCAATCAGTGCCCCGAAAAGCATTGATGCTAATTGTGACAACTCCGTTTTGTTGTTGCGCTGACGATTATGTCTGTTGTTGCGCTTATTGTTTCTGTGTGTCATATCAACTATAATTTTGTAAAATGTTATTAAACTCGTCTTCTGTGACACCATTGGCTACCATGACGGTAAGGATGGTGTCTAAGACTTTGGAATAAACTTCGTTAAAGGCTGGCTCATCCATCTTGGCGAAGGATATAGACTTTGCCTTCTCCAAGAACTTCTGTCCGTTCAGGTCGTAGAGAGGTTCGCTGAATCCAGCCGTTATCAGAAGCTGTTCACGAAATGTATCTACTGAGCGTAGGTTGGTGCGCTGCTGCTCGGTAAGACAATCCCATGCTGCTCTGATAAGGGAGAAGAACTTGCGATGAAACTTCACATTGCGAGGTCGGACGATATTCGCCTTGACGATTGTTCCAACCTTTATCTTTTTCAATTCCTCGTAATCATCATCTGAATATGGACGAAGACCAGTAGATGTTCGTACAAGATGGATTTCCATGCCTTATTTATTAGAATGGGAGTTTCCCTTGCTGACCTCCTGAATATTGAACATCCTGCTGAGTAGCCTGACCGCTCGCATTAACCTGTGGGGGAAATTGTTGCTGTGGTTGTGCGTAATATCCACCCTGCTGCTGAGGGTTCTGAGCAACCTGACACTGCTGACCAGTTGGTCGTTCAATCTTCCAACAGTCCAACTGATTGAACCAGCGTCCTTCCTTAGACTGATGCGCCTTCAATCCGATGTTGGCTGTGATGATTTCTCCTAACTGAATGTTGAACTGCTGAATCTTGTCTGAACCGAATACCTGAAAGACTGCTCTTGCTGGGTATTGCTGGTTCAACTCCTCAATCGTGTACTCACAACTGCTCCATTGCGTTCCGTTTTGGGAAGTTCCCATCTGAACTTGCCCTACTGCAATAATCTTGCCTGTAAACTTTACGTTCATATTATATTATTGTTGTCCGCTAAATGGACATTAGTCCTTGATTTTGCTGTTATTTGTCATGTATAAGCCCTATAATCAAGTAAATACAACAGCTGTCCGGTAAAACTTTTGCTGTTGGTAGCGTTATGTTGATTGAAAAGTCCCCCAATTTGCCTGATTACGACTCAATAGACAGTTTTTTCTCCTGTAGACGTGTGGATATACATGAATATAGTCGGCTGTCCGGCAAATCAACAAATCAAATTTTAGGTCTGAATGTTTAGCGGACAGTAATAATATTATATTAATTAAGTTTGATTCTTAACGATGGCTTGGTAGCCGTTTCTTTCAGATAATATTCATAGTGCTCAGGCTCCGTGTCCTTGAACAGCTTCGTGTCGAATACCTTCTTGGTGGATGCTTCCACATAAGAGTATGTACCGATATTGGTCTTGATAGACTTCTGCTTATTCCCTTCCATCAAGCGCATCAACTGCTCCTTGATAGAATCCTGACGAAGTTTCAGTGCATCCATTCGTGCCGTTAGGAGTCTGTACTCCTGCTCTAAGGCCGAGAACTGCTCGGGTACTTCTACATTGTAGTGATAGCCTTCATCATTCTTTAGATAAGCATAGATTAAATCATCTATCTGCTCATCCGATACTCTTGGCAGTGGCTGGAACTTGCTCTGTCCGTTCTTAAACCACATACAGACAATCTCCTTCACCTTTAGATTTGGATTCATCTTCTCGAACCATTTAGCATAGATTGATAGCTGGAGAGAAACGTTGTTATAGTGCAGGGTGGAGGTGGTCTTGTAGTCAACAAGGTAGATATTTCCTTCGTTGTCAGCGAACACGCCATCTATGGCCGATGCAAAATACTTGTTATCTGTGACAAGATACTCGCTATCCACATGATGCAGTCCGTAAGCATGCAGCATGTCGCTGAAGTCACGTATCTCCTGTGTCGGATTCGGATATGCGCTTATATCAGAACCAAAGATGGTACAGAATAGCTCAAAGGAGTTGTGAATCATTCCACCACGTTCCGCTGCCTTTGCCAACACACTGTCTGGTATGTCCTTATATGTATCAGGAAATGCAAACTTGATGAGCGTTCCAGTGATACCTGATAGCTGTTTCTTTCCAAGATGGTAAGTGTGGTTGATCTCATCGAACACAACCTTGCTTTTCTTTAGTTTTATTTCCTTTGTTTTCATATTCCCAATTCCTTTCTCTTAGCAGATAGTGTCTGCATGAATTGTGCGTTGCTCATCAACGGCTGGTAGGTCTGCATTACCCATACAAGGTTGTCCTTGTTTACGCAGCGTGATACCATCTGTATAGCCTCGTCGATGTCGTTAGGGTGATACTGAGGTGTTGCTGTCTGTTGGGCAGGTTGAGCGGCTTGTGCTTGTGGGTTTGCTTGCTGCTGCGCTGCCTGATGCTGACCATCGTTGGTTGTATCGGAATCTGCGTTATCGTCAATAGCTAAGAGTCCGTTGAGCGCATACTTGCGGGCATAGGATGATGAAGCTCCAGTAATCTGACTACCGTCCATACCCTTCTTGGTTTCCTCTTCTCTTGCCCATCCAGTAGATGTCTCGTACTCGCCTTTCTCATTCTTGATAGTAGCGGTAGCCTTCACGTATATGCGGCTTCCAACCATTACAATATCATCTGTAATGATGAGGGTACATTTCTGCTTTGCCAGTAAGGGTTTGACTGCTTCAAGGATGTCCTCTGCCTTACGATACTTGTAGCCACCAAACGTATTGTATTGTGTCTTCGGGGCTTTCAGTTCAGACTGAATCGAGATAAGTTCTTTCATACCTTATTATATTAATTAGTTACACATATGTCGCAGTCGCACGTCCATCCATCACACTCCTTTATGAGCTTCTTGATTCTCTTGTTGTTTGGGGATGATTCCAACTCGCGTTTCAGTCTCTTTTTCAGTTCGTTGATGAGGTCTAAAGGTGTCATGTAGTCTTCAATGAGGTCTTGCTTGATGTCTTCCTCATCATCGGAAGTAGAAGTAACCGTAAACGACTTGTCGAGCGTGAATGATGCCGCAACATCGTGTTCCTGATATTCAGGATATTCAGGCTGATTGTAAGGTGCGAATGGGTCGTTAGCTGCGCCTGATGGATAATTTCCACTTGTTGAATTGTTCATAAGCATAATATTTTAATTGTTTGACTTTCAAAATAAAACCCCACGGTTCTCACGAATGGTGGGGAAAATTTTTAAATATTGTATAAGTTGAGCGGTCGCTACCGCTAAAATGTAAATGTATAGAAATATGATATATCAGCGAAAAAGGGAGCATGTTCCGAGGCTTTTAATTCCATTCATGCTCCCAAAGACACAAGTCGGGCCACGCTTTCGCCTAAGGTCATGTGTCTTTAAGTTCCCTTCTGCATTCCATTGGAGGCTTAGGACTCCCAGTGCTATGTTTCGTACTGGCTGCATTAGAACTTTATTGTAGTTGTGCGCTCCTGCCTATGTGCTACCTATTACAAGGGTCTCGGCATCAGGCCTGCTTCTTCACAAGTGAACTCCAAGACGTTCCCAATTCCACCTATTGCGGTGTAGGTAATAGTCTTGCCACTTCCTCGTCTAATCGTATGTTGTGGTTGCATACGCTGCTTTTGGCTACGAGTACCTCTCAAGGAAGGTTTATCCTATCCGAAACAATGCCTCGGTATCGGGATTTGGGACGCAAGGTGGGACTCGAACCCACGACCTCGAAGGATTGGTAACCTTCTATTCTACCAACTGAACTACTTGCGTCAAAGAACAACTACAAAACAATACAGGATATTGTGGTGGGTGGAAGTAGTGAGCTTCAAAAAACCTCCACGGAGATGAGACTGATTAATAACGAACTTGATATATTCTTATGAACTTTTTGAGGTTCACCCACCTTGTTGTTACTTACCCCATTCTTTGAAGGAGCGGTATATCTCGTTGATCAATACGCAAAGCGTTGCGATTGATAATATTAACATGATTATTGAAAACATATTCTAATTTTATTAATGTGTTGAACAATAGGCTGCTGCCTCTGATTCTATCTCTGTCATGCTCTTGGAGCGGTTCTGCATCATCCAGTCCTCTAACTCGCTCTTCTTGAAGTAGAGTCGGTTGATGTTCGGCTTGTAGCAAGGTAGGATATGATTTCTTACGTTCATCCTGACTCCTTCTACAGTCATGCCGAGTATAAATGCAGCTTCCTTGATGTTGAGCATTGACTTGGCCGCTATCATTGTATATTGCTCGATGCGGTCTAACTGCTCTTTAATCTCTTGGTCTATCATGTTACCTCCTTCTTTGATTGTTGTACTTTATCATTTTTATACTCACTTTCGCAAGTACTCCTGCTATGTTAGAAATATTTGAAGGGACAGTCATATCTACTCTCTTTCCGTTCTTTGAGCAGGAAACCTCAATGCTATCATCTTTAAGTCTTACCTTTATACGCATTTCCATTGTTCAATCTCATAAATAGATATTTTGCAATAAGTCCTATACGTACATTGTCAAGACATTCATACAACTGCTCCTCATTACATAGTAAATCAATAGAGTTGTCTTGATGTACCTTTTTGATAGCGTTTCCCTTTAGAGTAAGTTTCATATTCACATCCTTATTTATTATTAGTTGAATACTGCCTTATCGTTTGGAGTGTCATCCTTCTCTATCAAGGGGAGAATACCTTTCTCTTTGAGAGCTTCGTAAAGGAAGATTCTTCCCTTTGTTGTCCACTCGGTGTTGTACTTCACATCATGTCTTCCGTCTGAGCGGATGATGTCAACTGCTCTGCTATGAACGTAACCGCCAGTAAGGAACTGTCCGTACAATATCCACTGACCTCTCATCTTATGCTGAATCTTCATAGCTTCCAGTTGCTTGTTCATCTTGATGGCACTCATACCGTAGTCCTGCGCTATCTGGGTGATGGTCATGGCGGCATTGCTCTGCAAGATTTGGTCGTAATAGCTTACCTTTGGAAGCATCTCGGTAATCTTGTTTCCAAGTTCCATGTTCTCCTTACTGATAGTGAGGATCTCTTGTTGCTGCTTTCGGTTCTCCAATGCCAACTGCTGCTTTTCTTCCTCTGATTTGACCAGGGATTTGAGAGCTTCGAGATAATTCTGAGGGACGGATGGCTTTTGGTGTTGCTCCTCCAGTTCTTTCCATCGTTTAATCAACTTGGCTCTCGCTTCGTCGTTGAACTTGGTGGCGATGTAGAGACACTCTTCCTTGTTGAGGGAGTAGCAAGGTCTCATCTTGTGACCTCCGTTATTAATTTCTATCTCTTCTTGCATCAGCGCAAATTTGCGCTCTTGCACCTTTTCCCAAGCTGGCTCCATATTTCGGATGGCTCTCAATATGTCTTTGTGAGCCTTGCCAGTAATCTCTGCAATCTGTAGTGATGTCATTCGTTCACCATCTACAATAGTTGAAATTTCATTCATAGGGTTCCTCCATTTTTAAAATCGGTCGGTAGTGTATGAAACATAAAGTCGCACATTTCTATTAATAGAAGATTACCTTATCGACTACGACTCCTCCGAACTCATTCAAGGCATCCTGCCTGATGTGTTCGGATTGCTTGCTAAGACTTCTGAACCCTAAAGCGTTGTAAATGGTCTCTCTTCGGCAACCATACCGCTCGGCAAGTTCTTTTCGTCCTTCAAGCGAAACCTTGATAATTTTTATCTTTTTTACTTGCATAACTTAAATTTTTGTTGTATTTTTGCCTTTAATAATTAATAAACTTGTTGTTTACGTGTGCAAAGATAGGCAAATCCGCATAACTAACCAAATGTTTTTTGAAAAAAGTTATCCCGATTTGCATAGTTTAAACATGGTTTAAAAATGTAAAATGTATGGAAATAACTGTGTATCAAAGAATTAAAGCATATATTGATGATAATCATATATCATTAAATGCTTTGGCAAAAACGCTTAATATGAATCAGTCAACTGTTCTTAGACAAGTCAAGGGTGAGCAAACTTTGTCTTCTACCTTGGTAGAGAACTTTCTAAAAGCCTACCCAAAAGTGTCTGCGGAATGGTTGATGCGTGGTGTAGGTGCTATGTATAGTAACCAGGATACAGATGATTATTCTTGTATGGTTGCTGAAACTTCTCATTGTGAAGAGTCTAAGATAGAAGAGTCTCATCATGATGATTCCGTCTGGAATGCTAAGTATGAAGAGTTAGAGAAACGTTATGACCAGCTACTATCAATTTTGGGAGGTGGCATAAGAAAACAAATGTAGGATAATTAAAATGTGGCGAGCAAAATGAATGTATTAAGATGGATTGGTGTTATCCCTGCTTCTATAGTAGGAATGTATGTGTGTTATTTGTTTTCCATGTTGACTGGTTATTTGAACTTTGGATGGGGAGTAACCATTAATGGAGAAACGATTAATATAGTCGGTGCTATAGTTTCGATATTGGCTAATGGATTTGCTGGATATGGATTTGTATATTGTGGTGCATGTGTTGCTCCAAGTCATAAATCGGTTACAGCGTTAATCTTGATGATTATTTTAGTGGTTGGTGTAATTTTTGGAATTTACCAAGACATTACTTTGGGTAGAGTTACTGTATTGGAGACTGTTAAATTGTTCTTAAATCCTATTGGTTCATATATTGCTTTTGAGTCAATTAAAGAAGATGTTGTAGCAGATACAAAAACACCTGAAAGACCGATGCAGGACTTCGGTGAAAGCAGGGAAGACTACATGAAAAGAGTGAATGAATATCAACAATATAAGGAATCTGTTAATAGAAGAAGAAAGAGTGCCCTTGAACGCAAGCCTTCTATCTGTATTGAAGTTGATGGGTGTAAGATAATGCTCAAAGAGGATTTCATAAAACGAGAGTGGTACAAGACCAAAGAAGGTGGGATACCTATCCGTGGTCAATATGAACCGGCAGTACATTTCCTGAAACGTATTGATGAATATCGCAAAATGAAGGCTGAGCAGAAAAGACACTATGATGAGGAGTTGGCACGAAAGAAACAGAGTATCTTGGGTAGATGTGCAAAGGCTCCTTTATCAAAGTCCGAGTATGAAGCTGACGAAATATTAAAGAATTATAATGGAGAATTGTAAATTCCAAAGATTATGCTATTATTTTAAATGTGTGAGATATGAAGAAGATTTTATGTTTTATGATGTTTGTATTGCTGCTGGTATCATGTAGCAAGGATTCTGGTGAAGAGGATGGATTGACTTCAAACTACATTGAGGTTGCTGGAGTTAGACATCAGATTGATAAATTCGTGATCGAGAATGAATCAGAATTTTATATAGGTTCTAAGAAGGATGGAACTTATATTTCTTTCGGTTATACTTGGTGCAGAGTACCAATAGGCGAAAAGATATATTTCGTTGAGACAGACGAGTATCTGGAGTATTTTGAGTTAGTGGATAACTACAGAAAATGCAAGTTAACAGACGGTTCTTCTGATAGTTTTTACTTAATTAAGAAGAATGGTGATAACTATATCGTTGATATATATATATAGGTTCGTCAAAATATAAGACGGTTGTACATTATGAAGGAAAAATGATATAAAGAAAAGGCATCGGGAATGAATCTCGGTGCCTTTTCTTTTACTTATCGAAGAACTTATCAATGAGTCCTACGGCTTCATCCTTCTTCTTGTCTATAATCTTAGCGTATATCTCGGTGGTGGCGATGTCTGTATGACCCAGTAGCTTGCTTGTCGTGTAGATGTCGGCTCCCAGTGTAAGCATCATTGTTGCAAAGGTGTGTCTTGCGCAATGGAAGGTGATTTTCTTCTTAATTCCAGCAGCTTCCACCCAGTCTTTAATCGTATAACATAGGCAGGAGTGCTGAACCAATCCATTGAATATCACGTCATCCTCTCCCTTCTCAGGTAGCCACTTTATGGCTTCCTTAGAGAGCTGATAGGTGATATTCTTCTTGGTCTTTGTCATTCTGATTGTAAGTCTATACTTTTCCTCTCCATCTTCTGTATATGTCTCAATCTGAGACCATCTAAGTTTTCTTATATCGGATATTCTTAGACCACAGAAACATGAGAACATGAAGGCATTCTTAACAAGAGGATATCTGCATTCCGTCTCAGCCAACAGTTTTACTTCGTCAATGCTCAAAAATTCCCTTTCGGTTTCAATACCTTTAGGTAAATCATCTCTGGAAATATCCTGAGCAGGGTTATGCTTGATGATACCTTCTTCCACTGCAACCTTCAAGACCTTACATAGGTACTTGTAGTATGCAATGCAGGAATTAACATGAAGGTGTTCCTGACTCTGTCTTCTCATTCTATAGTCCCTGAGGTACTGCATAAATCCTTTGCAGTAGTTCTTGTCTATATCCTTCATCAGCACTTGGTCACCCTTGTAGAGTAGGAGGTGCTTTTTCAGGATTTTTAGGATTCTGTTCGGGTCGCTGTCTGACGTTGATGTCTTCGCCTTCTTCTCAGCAAAGATGTCGATCACGTCAAAGAGTTTCATCTTGCTTTTGCTGGTTTCAAGTCCAGCCAGTCCGTTCTTGATGTCGAGCACACGCTGCGCCTTGATAACATTCACTACTGCCATAGTCTCTGCATTCTTTCTTCTCGCCTCAGTTCTGTCTCTTCCCTTTTCGGGCACAAGATATAGTTTGAGGAACTCATACTTACGCTTTCCATCTTGGTAAATATCAAGATAGATGCTCTGGTTTCCGTTTGCCAGTTCCTTGAATCTGATAGTGACTGGCTCTTTTTCGATTGTTTTCTTCCTTCCCATAGCCTACAATTTTAAATCTGCTGCAAAGATAAGGAATATTTTTGTTACCATCAAGTGTTTTGGTAACAAATGAGTAACAAAACGAGTAACAAAACTGCTATATATCTACTATATACCTACTAATATCTATCGGTTAAATAATTTGTATTTTTGGATAATAAAATACTGATATTCAGCTATTTGCCTATATAATAGATATATAATAGGTGGTAGTTGTTACTTGGTTAAAAACTTTCGCTGTAAAAAGTCCATTCTTTTACTATATTTTAGAGGTGTAGGTGATCATTTAATTTTGCAAGTTCATAAGTTATCAAAGAGTTAAGCTAACCTCTTTTCTTTATCAGCTGTAATGCCGTGGGTATCTGAACAGAATGGCCATTAGTGCCGCTACGCCTATGGCCATGGGGTAGTAGAGATAGGGAAGAATGTCGATGGGGCTGATGTGCGCCAGTCCTGCTGCCAGGAGCATCTGTACGCCGTACGGGATGAGTCCCTGCACGCAGCACGAGAAAGTGTCGAGGATGCTTGCGGCCTTTCGGTTGTCGACTCCGAACTTGTCGCCTATCTTCTTGGAGATATTTCCCACGGTAAGAATCGCTACGGTATTGTTGGCCGTACAGAGGTTGACGAACGACACTAAGGCAGCAATCGAGAGCTCGGCTCCCCGCTTGTTTTTGACGGGAGCTGTTATCTTGCTGATGATAAAGTTGATGCCTCCGTTCTCCCTGATGGTTTCGAGTATTCCACCAGCCATCATGGCAATGATGACGAGTTCGCCCATGCTGATGACTCCGTTTCCCATGGCCGAGAACCAACCGAAGAAATCGTATGAGTTCGGGATTCCCATGAGGTTTTCAATGATGCCTATGGCTCCGCAAAGAAGAGTTCCCATAGTGAGAACAGCCATCACGTTCATGCCGGCAATGGCTGTGACGAGAACCAGGAGATAAGGAATCACCTTGATGTATTCTACCTCTGCCACCTGCGTAGGAGCCTTGGTTTCTGCTCCCATGATGGCGTAGACGATGAGTATGATGATGGCAGCGGGAACGACAATGAGTGAGTTGATGCGGAACTTGTCGCTCATGCGGCATTCCTGCGTCTGCGTGGCCACCACAGTGGTGTCGGAGATGAAGGAGAGGTTGTCTCCAAAGTAGGCTCCACCCACAATGACAGCTACGGTAAGCCCTAAGTTGGCGTCTACCGAAAGTGCCAGTCCTGCAGCAATAGGAACGAGTGCTACTACTGTGCCCACACTTGTTCCGATGGAAAGAGAGATAAAACAAGCCGCAAGGAAGAGTCCTGGCAGAATCATGCTGGCAGGAAGGATGCTGAGAGCCAGGTTGACGGTAGCATCGACAGCTCCCATGGCCTTGGCAGATGCAGCAAATGCTCCTGCCAGCACATAAATCCAGAGCATAAGCATCAGATTACTGGCTCCGGCTCCACGGCTGTAGGTGTCGATGCGCTTCTTAATGGGCAGTCCTCCTGATATTGCCACAGCATAGATGCTGGAAATCATGAAAGCCACCGTAAGCGACAGATTGTCGCCCGAGCCGTTGCTCCTTACCGAATGGATGGTAAAGACAGCTATCAGCAGTATCAACAGAAACAATGGCGAGAGAGCCAGTAATCCTTTCTTATTGCTCATTTTTTAGTCTGTTTATTCACTTTATTTACAGCGTTACGCCGTTCTTGAAGATAGAGATTTCGCGATAGCCGTTGTACTCGTTGCGAGCTTCTTCGCCATTGGCTACTGCGATAATCTTGTCGATGAACTTGCGTACCAAGTCCTTCATTTCAGTACCTTCCACCAGTTCGCCTGCGTTGAAATCAATCCAGTTTGGCTTGTTGCGGTAGAGGTTGCTGTTGGTGGAAATCTTCATGGTTGGTACGAAGGTGCCGAATGGTGTACCGCGACCAGTGGTGAAGAGAACCAGCTGACAGCCGGCAGAAGCAAGGGCTGTGGAAGCTACGAGGTCGTTGCCTGGTGCAGAGAGAAGGTTCAGACCCGTTGTCTCCAAACGGTCACCATACTGGAGCACACCGCTGACTGGAGCGCGACCGCACTTCTGTGTGCAACCGAGAGCCTTGTCCTCGAGTGTAGAAATACCACCCGCCTTGTTGCCTGGAGAAGGATTCTCGCCTACAGGCTCACCATGAGAGAGGAAGTACTCCTTGAAGTCGTTGATGAGGTGAACTGTCTTGTCGAAGAGTTCCTTGTTCTCGCAACGGTTCATCAGGATGGTCTCAGCGCCAAACATCTCTGGCACCTCGGTGAGGATAGAAGTTCCACCCTGTGCCACGAGCCAGTCGGAGAACTCGCCTACCAATGGGTTGGCAGTAATTCCGCTGAATCCATCTGATCCACCGCACTTCAAACCTACGCGCAGTTTGCTGACCGAAACCTCCTGTCGCTTGTCTTCCTTGGCCTGAGCATAGAGTTCGCGGAGCAGTTTCATGCCTTCCTCGAGCTCGTCGCCTTCCACTTTCTGAGTTATCAAGAGCTTGATGCGGTCTTTGTCGTAGTCGCCCAGCATCTTCATGAACTCGTCTGGCTGGTTGTTCTCGCAACCCAGGGAGAGTACGAGTACGGCGCCTGCGTTAGGGTGAAGACAGATGTCGCGAAGCACTTTGCGTGTGTTCTCGTGGTCGCCCGAAAGCTGAGAGCAGCCGAAGTTGTGGTGCCATGCGTGAATAGCGTCGATGCCCTCGCACTTGGTTTCCTGCTTGAGCAGGTCGACGAGCTTTTCGGCAATACCGTTCACACAGCCTACTGTAGGAACGACCCAAATCTCATTGCGCACACCTACCTCGCCATTCTTGCGTACATAGCCCTTGAAAGTACGGTTCTCGTTCTTGATGTTCAGGATCTCCTCTACAGGATTGTAGGTGTATTCCAAAGTTCCGGCAAGGTTGGTCTTGAGGTTGTTCTCGTTGACCCATTCTCCCTGTTTCAGGTCTTTCTTTGCATGACCGATGGGGTAGCCGTATTTCAGGATATTGGTTCCTTCAGCAGCATTGTCGATGAGGACTTTGTGTCCTGCTGGGGTGTCTTGTAACAAGGTGATGGTCTTGCCGTCAACCTCGATGATCTCGCCCTGCTTGAATGGGCGGAGACAAACCACTACCGAGTCGGCAGGGTTGATCTTGATAAAGCTTGATTGTTTCATTTTTTTGTAGGTTGTTTTTATATTGTTTTTTTTCTTTCGTATGTGAGGGAATTTTTAGAGTTGAGTTCTGCGGTAGAAGTCCACGTTTTCCTTCATTAGAAGCTCGATGGGCATGTAGTTTACTGGAGTAACTTTCTTTTTCAGCACGATGGCCTGGAAGAGAGTATCGATGCACGCATAGCCTTGCATGTAGGCATGCTGGGCGATGAGGAAAGATATGCTTCCCTCGCGCAGGCAGCGGGCGTTCTTCTCTACCATATCGTAACCCATGATTTGGATGTTGCGTCGGTTGGTTTTCAGCAGAAAGTCGCCCACGATGTGTGCCTTGGATGTCAGGGTGATGCAATGGTGTACCTGTGGGTTGGAAGAGAAGAACTTCTCCAGCATTTTATTGTATTCGGCACGAGTTCCGTTGAGTGGCAGGTCGAGGTCGGTAACCTTCACGTTAGGGTAGTGGTCGTGCATGTAGTGCAGAAATCCCACTTCTCGGTTGTCCTGCTGCTTACTCATTACGCGTCCGTCCTTCGTCTGTCGCATGAGCATGATTTCCGTCTCCCTGCAGGCAATCATCATCAGCATCTTGGCTGCAAAATATCCGCTGCAGAAAGAGTCCTGTCCGTAGAACGACAGGGGCTTGAGGTCGGGCATGTAGGAGTCGAGAAGAATGAAGGGAATGTTCAGCTCGTGCAATTGGTCGGTGAACTCTCGTGTGACATCGAGTGAAGATGGAACGACAACGACACCTTCGGGCTTAGCCTGTATGATCTCGTTGGCTTTCTCACGGAACGACTCATTGCTGGAGCGTTCGAAGAAACAGATTTCCACGTCGATGTGGAAGTCTCGCCTGGTGTCCTCGCATTTTCGTGCCCCTTCTTCTATCTCCTCCCAGTAAGCCTCCGACTCGTGCTTTGGCAGCAGCATGTAGAAGGTGTACTGCTTGTTGTAAGCCAGTGCGCTGGCGTACATATTGGGTTGGTAGTTCATCTCCTTGAGAGCCTGTTCAACCTTCTTGCGGGCTGGTTCCGAAACATTGGGGCGATCATGTAAGACTCGGTCTACGGTACCTACAGAAACGCCAGCTCTTTCAGCAATGTCTTTGATTCTGATTTTTTCGGCCATTCTCTTTCTTCTTGTTTGTTTTGTTAGCGGCCCTCGCGTACCTTAATATATTTAAGTAGGATTGTGCGAAGCCACAATGTGGATAGTTCTTTTTATTCGTATATTGTGTTGTGTGCGACCACAACAAGTTATTTTTGGGGCAAATTTACAATAAAAAATCGAATTGTGCGAATGCACAGCGTGTTTTTTGCTATAAAAACAAAAAAAAAGTCGTTTTTATTTCTTTATTCAAGAAAAAAGGCTTATTTTTGCCCCAAGAAACTTCATCATAGAAGAAATAAATCAAGAAATTCCTTATAGGCGAAATTAATTCAAGTAATAACAAACAATAAATTAAAAACTATCAAACAACAATGGCAAAAATTGTAACATTAGGTGAGATTATGCTTCGTTTGTCACCCGAAGGCAACGATCGCTTCATTCAGAGTGAGTCATTCCGCATCATCCCTGGCGGTGGTGAGGCTAATGTGGCTGTCAGCGTAGCCAACTATGGTCATGATGCTTACTTCGTATCTAAGTTGCCAAAGCACGAGATTGGTCAGATCGCCCTGAACGCTCTTCGTCGTTATGGCGTAAATACCGACTTCATTGCCCGTGGCGGTGAGCGTGTTGGTCTTTACTATGCAGAGACAGGTGCTTCTATGCGTCCTTCTAAGGTTATCTACGACCGTGCCCACAGTTCAATCGCCGAGGCTGATCCATCTGATTTCGATTTTGATAAAATCATGGAGGGTGCTCAGTGGTTCCACTGGAGCGGCATAACTCCTGCCATCAGCGATAAGGCTGCCGAGTTGACCAAGTTGGCTTGCGAGGCTGCCAAGCGTCATGGTGTGACAGTATCTGTTGACCTCAACTTCCGCAAGAAGCTCTGGACTTCTGAGAAGGCCATCTCTGTTATGCGTCCTTTGATGCAGTATGTTGACGTTTGCATCGGTAACGAGGAGGATGCTCAGCTTTGTCTTGGCTTCAAACCAGATGCTGACGTAGAGGGCGGTAAGACCGACGCCGAGGGTTACTATGGTATTTTCCAGGGCATGATGAAGGAGTTCGGTTTCAAGTATGTAGTTTCTACATTGCGTGAGTCACTCTCTGCTACCCGCAACGGCTGGAAGGCTCTTATCTACAACGGCAAGGAGTTCTATCAGAGCAAGCACTACGACATCAACCCAATCATCGACCGTGTAGGTGGTGGTGACTCTTTCTCAGGTGGTTTGATTCACGGTTTGCTGACCAAGCCAAATCAGGCTGAGGCTCTCGAATTTGCTGTTGCAGCTTCTGCTTTGAAGCATACTATCCCTGGCGATTTCAACCTGGTTTCTGCTGACGAGGTAGAGAGTCTGGCTGGTGGTAACGCAAATGGCCGTGTACAGCGATAACTTCAGAACTTGCTAAAGTTCAACTAAACATTAAATAATAAACAATAAACATTATATAGATAATGGCAAAGTTTAGCAAAATGCAGGTCATGGCAGCCATGAAAGAGACTGGTATGGTTCCTGTATTCTTCAACAAGGATATTGAGATTTGTAAGAACGTCATCAAGGCTTGCTACGAGGGTGGTGTTCGTGTATTCGAGTTTACTAACCGTGGTGACTTTGCTCACGAGATTTTTGGCGAGTTGGTGAAGTGGTCCGACAAAGAGTGCCCAGAGATGATTCTCGGTGCTGGTACTGTAGTTGATGCAGGTACAGCTTCTTTGTACCTCCAGTTGGGTGCTAACTTCATCGTAGGTCCTAACTTCAACCCAGAGATTGCTCCTGTCTGCAACCGTCGCTTGGTTCCTTATTCACCAGGTTGTGGTTCTGTAACCGAGATCAACAATGCTCAGGCAGCAGGTTGCGACGTAACCAAGGTATTCCCAGCAGGCAACGTAGGTGGTCCTTCATTCGTTAAGAACGTGATGGCACCTTTGCGCTGGAGCAACATCATGGTAACAGGTGCTGTAGAGCCAACCGAGGAGAACCTTACTCCCTGGATCAAGGCCGGTGTTCTCTGTGTAGGTATGGGTTCTAAGCTCTTCCCTAAGGAGACCGTAGCTGCTGGCGATTGGGCTGCTATTACAGCAAAATGTCAGGAGGCTTTGGGGTACATCGCAAAGGCTCGCGCTTAATATGCGTGTATAATATTGGAGATTCGTAGAGTCACATATTATCGTTTATACAATAGCGCTATCACCTTTCTGATGATAGCGCTGTTTTTCTTTTCAGCTTGTTCGCCGTCGCATAAGGGCGAAGTAGATGAGCTGAATTCTCTTTCTTATGCTTATCATTACCGTAATCTCGATTCTGCCAAAGTTCTGGCACATAGGGCTTTGAGGCTTGCCGATGACTATCCTGCAGGTTACGCAGAGGCGCACAACAACCTGGCTTTCGTAGCCATAGCCAAGATGGATTACGAGCAGGCTCGCCGACATTTGTTGGAGGTGGAACAGCGCAGCGACAACCAGATAGAGATCCTTGTTGCCCACGTACAGAACATGCGCCTTTGCCAGCGCGAGTCGCGCAATAAGGACTTCTATGCTTATCGTGAGAAAGCGATGCGCCTGCTCCGCCGTATTGGTGAGGAAGCCGACAATCTGCCTCCGCGCGAACGTAAGCGTGCCCTTTATGCCCATTCCGAGTTAGACATCGTTGCCGCTACCTATTTCTATTATGTAGGTCAGGAGGAACCCATGTTGCAGGCTCTAAACGATATTGATGCTGATGCCTTGGAGGCAGATACGGCTCAGTATCTCAACTATTTATACAATATTGGCGCTGGAGGAGCCATCGTCAGCGGAACTGCTGAGGAAATCGGACAGGGCGAGTTCGACTACCTGATGCGATGCTTTATGCTGGCCTGTTCAGGAACCCCTTATCCCTATTGGCAGGCTAATGCTTTGCAGGCCCTTAGCGAGCATCTGCAGAGTCCCAGTCTGCGCAGTTACCTGATTCGCAACAACAGACCTTCCATTAAGTATCTTAATATTGACCAGGTGCCCGACAGCTTATTGGCAGGCAACCTGGCTCAGATGGCGCTCAATCTGTTCTCGTCTTACGGCGATGTTTATCAGACAGCCGGAGCTTACCGAACACTGGCTGAATGCTACTGGGCCATAGACGACTACCGTTCGGCAGAAGACTGTCTCAACCATGCGCTCAACGACAATAAGCGCATCAAGGCTGCACCCGACTTGGTGGCCTCCATTGCTGAGCGCCTCTGTCTGGTCTATTCTGCGATCGACGACAAGCCACACAGCGATTTTTACCGCAACATGTATCTCGACCTGCAGGAGCGAACCCGACAGGACAAGCAGTTGGAAGCCCGTGCAGCCGTGCTCGACAACAATGCTGTGCTGCTCAACTGGATGATAGCATCCGTGATAGGAATGATCGTTCTTGTGGTGTTCCTGCTCTATCTCTTCGACAGGATGCGCCGCAGGAATGTGCACCGTGGCTCTATCACCAAACTGCTTAAACCCTTACAGCAATGGAAGGACAGCAATGCTCAGCACATCAGCGAGTTGAACGACAGAAAGGAGGATATAGAGGAGGAACTGCAAATGATGCTCTTCCACGTGAGGGACAACAAGAAACGCCATTTGGAGCAACGTGCCAAGGTGGCATTGGTCAACAGTATAACGCCCTTCATCGACCGCATGATTCACGAGGTGGACTGCCTGAAACACCGTGTCGAACCCGACTCGGTGAAGAAGGATAGGTACCAGTACATCTCAGAGCTGACTGCCAAAATCAACCAGTACAACGAGGTGCTTACCCGGTGGATCCAGATGCGGCAGGGAACTCTTAATCTCCGAATTACGAGTTTTGCGTTGCAGCCCCTGTTCGACATTGTGCAGAAGGGCAAGATGAATTTCGACATGAAGGGCGTGGAACTGGTTGTAGAGCCCACCGAGGCAGTGGTGAAGGCCGACCGTACGCTGACGCTTTTCATGATTAACACCATGGCCGACAATGCCCGCAAGTTCACCCCCCAAGGTGGCCGTGTGATGGTGAGCGCCTTGATAGCTGATGCTTATGTGGAAATCTGTATTACAGACACGGGAGTAGGCATGGACGATAAGCAGTTGGAGCACGTCTTCGACCGCACTTATACAGGTGGTCATGGTTTCGGACTTCTCAACTGCAAGGGTATTATAGAGAAATACAAGAAGGTGAGCAGCATCTTCTCAGTGTGTTCGATTTTTGCCGAGAGCGAGTTGGGAAAGGGCAGCCGCTTTGTCTTCCGCCTGCCCCGGGGAATAGGCGGTCGGCTGAAGTCGCTTTCCGTAGGACTCGTAGGTCTGGTGGGCTTGATGGCGATGACGTGCCTGCCGCAGCAGGTCATTGCCCAAAATACGCTCCGCCATCAGCGCGGCAATGCACCCAATCATCGTCTCCCGCTCAATCTGCAGCGTGCCGACATCTTTGCCGATTCGGCTTATTTCAGCAACATCAACGGCGAGTATGAGCGCACCCTCCAGTATGCTGACTCTGCCCGCAGTTACCTCAACCGCCATTACCTGTCGCTTCATCCTGGCGGCAAGGTGCTGATGACAGCCAGTCCGAGCGACGTTCTCCCAGCCGAATTGTTGTGGTACCAGGACAGTCTGCCCACTAATTATTATGTTATTCTCGACCTGCGTAATGAGAGCGCCGTGGCTGCTCTTGCCCTACACAAGTGGGACCTCTATCGCAGCAACAACAAGGTCTACACCCAGCTCTACCGCGAGATGGGAGCTGACTCTACGCTGCCAGCCTATGTGCGCACCATGCAGCTGTCGGAGAACTCGAAGACTGTGGCCATCGTGCTGCTCATCCTCCTTCTGCTGCAGTTGCCTTTGGCTTACTATTTGCTCTATTATCGCCATGTACTGACCTTCCGTTTCGCCGTGGAGAAGGTGAATGAAATCAACCGCATCCTGCTGAGTGACGCTACCGACGAGGTGAAGTTGCAGCGCATTAGGCAGACGTGGCACAAGCGGGGAGTGAGACTTCATGGACTGAATGCCCAGTTGGGAGATGTAGTTGACCAGATAGAGCAGGCGCTCCAGGAGAGTATGCGGCGTACAGCAGCCGAGACCTACGACATGGAGATGACAGAAGACGAGTTGCATAAAGCGGAGTATGAGAATGGACGTCTGCACGTGTCTTGCTCTGTGCTCGACAACTGCCTTTCCACGTTGAAGCATGAGACGATGTATTATCCTTCGCGCATCCGTCAGCTCGTGGAGAACGATCCTTCCGATGTGCAGTCGCTTCATGAGTTGGTGGACTATTATAAGTCGCTCTACACCATGCTCAGTGCCCAGGCGATGGAGCAGGTGGAGCTGAATGTGAAGAACGACAAGTTCCTTCGCCAGTATCTTTTCGACCTTCTCACCTCGGGAGCAGGAAAAGTGGAAGTCAGGGTAGAGGACTTGCCCGATTCGCCTTATGCTGTCTGCCGGGTAGAGATGCAGGAAGTGGATTACGATGAGCAGCTTCACCATCGGCTCTTCACTCCTCTGACTCACGACATGAAGTACCTGCTTTGCCGGCAGATTGTTCGCGAAATAGGCGAAGTGACCAATCTGCGAGGTTGCGGAATCTCAGCCAGGTCGAGTGCTGCAGGCAAGCTCATGATCGAAATCGTGCTGCCCAAGAGTATGGCTCAGGAGTTATTTCCTAGAAGTTGAATCCTGTCCCCATTGAAAACTTCTCAAAAAAGAAAAAAAGTAATACAATAATAATATGGAACCATTTAAAGTAATCATTGTCGAAGATGTGCCCTTGGAGCTGAAAGGCACAGAGGGAATCTTCAAAAACGAAATCCCTGAAGCTGAGATTATAGGAACGGCTGAAAGCGAAACCAGTTACTGGCGCCTCATCAAGCAGCAGGTGCCCGACCTTGTGCTGCTCGATCTTGGACTGGGCGGTTCCACCACCATTGGTGTGGAGATCTGCCGTCAGACTAAGGAGACTTATCCTGCCCTGAAGGTGCTTATTTTCACAGGCGAGATTCTGAACGAGAAGCTGTGGGTCGATGTGCTCGATGCAGGTTGCGACGGTATTATCCTGAAGAGTGGCGAGCTGCTGACGCGTGGCGATGTGGCGAGTTGCATGAGCGGCAAGAAAATGGTGTTCAACCAGCCTATCCTTCAGAAGATAGTAGACCGCTTCAAGCGAAGTGTCAACAGCCAGCTAATGCGCCAGGAGGCTTTGGTCAACTACGAGATTGACGAGTACGACGAGCGTTTCCTGCGCCATTTGGCACTGGGCTACACCAAGGAGCAGATTACGGGTCTGCGCGGAATGCCTTTCGGCGTGAAGAGCTTAGAGAAGCGTCAGAACGAGTTGGTTCAGAAACTCTTCCCCGACGGCAACAAGGGTGTTGGCATTAATGCCACCCGATTAGTGGTGAGGGCTTTGGAACTTCACATTCTGGACGTAGACAATCTGAAGGCAGATGAGGATTAATAAGTTGATGGCATGGGTGGCGCTGCTGCTCGGAGTGGGGCAGGTGGTGCTTATTCTGACATCGTGGCTTCTTACAGCTGCGATGCCTGAGAATTTTCCGCGCTCCCTGCTTAGCGCCGAGGGTATCCGTTGGTTTTTCGGTCGCTTTGTCGGCAATGTGGAGTCGCCCTTGCTGGTGTGGCTTCTGCTTTTCTCTTTCATGCTTGGAGCCCTGCAGCACAGTGGCATTCTGCATTACCGATCCTCCGAGTACCGCCAGCGCATCGCCATGCGTTTGGCTCTCTTCGAGGGCATTTTCTTTTTGCTGTTGATATTGGCGCTTGTGCTGGTTCCTCACGCCATCCTGCTCAATGTGATGGGGGGCCTCTTGCCCAGCAGTTTCTCTGCCAGTATCGTGCCTTACTGTTGTTTTTCCCTGATGGTGATGAGTGTCAGTTTCGGTGTGATGAGCGACCGGATGAAGGGCGTCGCCTCCGTCTACGAGGCTCTTGTCTCGGGCGTTGGCAAGATGGGCGGTTTGCTGCTCATCTATGTCATTGGCGCCCAGCTCTACCACAGCATTATCTTCCTCTTCTCAGCCTGATAAGATAAGAGAGTGATTTGAATATGACGGAATTTTAGCGAGCCGCATGCTGTTTTTTGTGAGCAGTATGCAGTAGTCTTGTCTAAAATGTTTATCTTTGCGGCAGCATGTTGATAAATATTAAAAACTCTTTCGCAAATGGGGAAGTTAAAGAATTTAAAGAAGTTAAGAAGTTGAAGGAGTTAAGACAAATGCTTTATGGCTCAGTATACAACCCAAAAGGCTGTTGGCTATAACTTCTAACGACCGAATGGAGTGATAACTTTTTTTACTTCTATAACTTCCGTACGTGTGAAACTTCAGTTAAAAATCAGAAAAGTAGTATGAACATAGAATCAATTCGAGAGTATTGCCTCTCACTCCCTTTCGCAACTGAGGCTTTCCCATTTGATGAGCGAACCTTGGCGTTTCGCATCTTCGATAAAATTTTTGCTTGTGTAGATTTGGAGCGTCCGGAATGGGTTACGATGAAGTGTAATGCCGATTACGCCGTCGAACTCCGGGAGGAGCATTCCGAGATAGAAGGTGCCTGGCATTGGAACAAGAAGTATTGGAACCAGGTGAATCTCTATGGTTCGCTGGAAGATGATTTCATCCTGGGATTGATTCGCCACAGCTATTCAGAAGTGGTGAAGAAGCTCAAGAAACAGGTGCGGATGGAGCATCGGGAAATCATGGAAGTGAAGGAATAAACAAATGATGAAAAAAGGAAAAAGGAAAAAGAAGACTCTGAATTAGCAATAAGAAATGCTGATTCAGAGTCTTCTTGTTAATATATAATTCCTAATTTTTTTAGTCTTGATTGAATCGCTCCTTTCGAACGCTCCATGATTTCTGCTATTTCTTTTATAGTTTTTCCTTCATTATAAAAGTTTATCAGAATATCATCTGCTACTTTTTCCCATGGGAGATAGGCGTTTCCATGTTCTTTTCTTTTTTCTTCTAATGTATATGCTTTTTTAGGTGTTTGGGGTGTAGAAACTTTATCCAGAACCCTGTATTCCCAATCTTCAATCGTTCTGGTTTCGGTACTGAAACTGATACCTATCTTTACGAGTTTTCTGTTGTCAGCCTCGAAAGAAACCATGTAGCCTTTTTCGCCTGCGAAATAGGAATGGAGGGTTGTTCTCAGCAAGGATTTTCCGAACCGGCGGGGACGACTGAGAAATACGTATTTGTACTTCTTGGTCAACTTGTATATCAAGTCAGTCTTATCCACATACACGCATTCTTTCTTGATGATGTCGCTGAATTTCTGTATTCCCACAGGATAAATTCTTTCTACCATAGTCTTTGCATTTTTATTTGTAGTAAAGTTACGAAAAGTTTTTGAATATGGAGTAAATTGCCATAAAAAAATGAGGGATAAGGGAATGAAAAATAAGGGCTTTACGGCAGAATAGGGAAAATCATTCATTTTTTCTGTAGTTTGGGTAATGCGTGTTTTCGGGAATCTTCGTATCTTTGCACTCGGAAATGATAATCATCATATAATCATAACTATAAGTACAAAAAATAAGTATAAAAAATATGTATATTGAGAAAATAAAGTCGCCAGCCGACTTGAAGAAGCTGGATTTGAAGGAGTTGCAGGTGGTGGCTGATGAAACCAGACAAGCTGTGCTGAATCGTGTGAGCAAGCATGGCGGTCATGTGGGGCCGAACCTGGGATTCGTGGAGGCTACCGTGGCGCTTCACTACGTTTTTAATGCGCCAAAGGATAAACTCGTGTTTGACGTAAGCCACCAATGCTATCCGCATAAGGTGCTCACCGGACGAGCTGCGGGATTCCTCGGCGATGTGGATGACATGAATGCCATTTCGGGCTATTCTTCTCCTGCCGAATGTCCGGAGTATGACAATTTTGAGGTGGGGCATACTTCCACTTCCGTGAGTCTTGCCACCGGTTTGCAGAAGGCGCGCGACGTCAAGGGTACCGATGAGAACATCATCGCCATTATCGGCGACGGATCCCTTTCGGGCGGCGAGGCTTTCGAGGGACTGGATGAGGCTTCGGAACTTGGTACGGGCATCATCATCGTGGTGAACGACAACGAAATGTCTATCGCTGAAAATCATGGCGGAATCTACAAAAACCTGCGTGCCTTGCGCCAGAGCAACGGCACCTGCGAGCACAACTGGTTCAAGGCGTGGGGCTTTGAATACAAGTATCTGGAAGAGGGTAACGACATCGAAAAACTCATCCAGGTTTTCGAGAGCGTGAAGGATACGGATAAGCCTACCGTGGTTCACATTCACACAGAGAAAGGTCATGGATTTGCACCAGCCGTAGCCAATAAGGAGGCTTGGCATTGGGGAATGCCTTTTAATCTGGAAGACGGTTCGCGACCAAGAAAGAATGCCGATGGAACCCTCCCGGAGGTGACTCCGACAGAAGATTATGGCACTTTATTCTCTGACTGGATGCTCAGCGAGATGAAGCAGGATAATACCCTCATCGCCGTAACCGCCGGTACTCCTACCGCAGGCGGCTTTACTGCCGATAAGCGCCAACTGGCTGGCAAGCAGCACATCGATATGGGAATCGCCGAAGAGCAGGCGGTGGCCATGATTTCTGGAATGGCGAAGGGTGGACTGCATCCGGTATGGACCGTTTACAGCACCTTCATCCAACGTACCTACGACCAGATAGCGCAAGACCTCTGCGTCAATTCCAACCCAGCCGTAATCAACGTGGTAGGAGGCGGAGTGAACTCGATGAACGACATCACTCACATCTGCCTTTTCGATATTCCGATGCTCTGCAGCATTCCGGGGCTCATCTATCTGGCTCCAACCACCTGCGAGGAGTATTTCGCCATGCTCAGCTGGAGCATCCTGCAGGATAAGAAGCCTATCGCCATCCGTGTGCCAAGCAATGGCGTGGTTCATGCGTCTGAAACCGTTGATGCTGAGTATGGTTATGAGGCAAAGTACAAGGTGATGCACCAGGGCGAGAAGGTGGCAGTCATCGCCGCCGGTTCGTTCTATCAGAAGGGCGAGAATGTAGTCCGCCTGTTGGCTGATAAGGGCATCGATGCTACGCTCATCAATCCCCGTTATCTGAATGAGGTGGATGCCGAGACGCTGGATAGCCTGAAGGCAAACCATCAATTGGTGGTAACCCTGGAGGATGGCTCGAAGGATGGCGGATTCGGAGAGCGCATCGCCTCTTACTATGGCACTTCAGAAATGAAGGTGATGGTGGGCGGCATCAGAAAGGGACTCTACGACAGATACGATGTGAAGGAGTTGCTTTCGGATAATCGCCTGCTCGATGAGCAGATTGTGGAAGACGTTTTGTTAGTAATTAATGATTAGTAATTAATGATTGGTAATTAATTATTAATGATTAGTTATTAGTTAGTCGGCATAGTTAGTTTATATTTAACGAGAAATCCAAGCTGGAGATGATTCTCCGGCTTGGATTTCTTCTGGTATGCTCGGCATGAGTTTATTCTAATGGGTGCAAGTCCCTAACAAGCCCTAATAGCGGGAATTGTATAGCCAATAGCAAGGGTGTCC